>Ga0256405_10001710_pt1 | contig 57244 bp, 59 predicted proteins | sample RumenRJG_02DNA_FD_189096 | JGI IMG/M metagenome (GOLD analysis project Ga0256405, IMG submission 189096) | Bovine rumen microbial communities from Lethbridge, Alberta, Canada - RJG_02 | ecosystem: Host-associated > Mammals > Digestive system > Stomach > Rumen | place: Canada: Alberta... | reverse complement strand
TTTCCCTTCCGGCCGGTATGAGATAATTCTGTTTCCCTTCCTCTATTTTGAAAAAGTCTTTTTTAAGTTCCCAAGGGCCACGCTGCTGCAGTCCGGCTTCTTTTGAAAACCAATAGCTGAAATCTTTAGACATATCAAGTGTCCTTACGGAAAGCGCATATGCCATATCAATATTAGACACATTCTTTCCGTAAAGCGTTGCCCATTGGTTTTCTATCAGCCAATTTTGGACCCTTTCCGCGTAATCTTCTATCGAAAGATCCAACAAACTGCACAGTTGCTGATCCGTCAGTTCAACTTCAACCAACGGGGCGCCAAGTGCGTTCCTTATTTTAAGGAACAGACTTTCTATTTCGGAAGTTATTTTAGTCATATTAAATGTGCTCTTTCAATTCATTAAACGGGAACCAATCATTTTCATTAGGATCCCAAAATGCGGGAATCTGTGCCAATTCGTGATTATAAATTCCGTAAAACATGCGCCCGCCAACTGAAAATTGGAACTCGCCTTCGGTGCTTATCGTTGGCCTTTCATCAAAATCAATCGGCGAAACTTTATTTCCTGTATGATTATTAAGGATATTGTACTTTCCGTTTAGTGTCTGCACTACGGTAACGGAGAATTTTTTCCCTCCGCAATTCACGAGGATTGGAGTAGCGGAATCCATTCCTTTAAACTTATGCCCGAACCTCGCTGCTGCGTCGGGGTCTTTGAACGACCTTTCCTTTGCTGCGTCAAAATCGAACTTATCGTCTTTCCATGAATTTCCATAGTCAGTGCTATAAGCGACGGGTATTACATCGGAATAATTGTAACAAACGAAGCAATATCCGTCTCCGTGACCGTGATAAACACCTCCGCGAATTCCGTTCTGACGGAAGAAATTTGTCCATTTCCTAAATCCGTTTTGACTACTGAACATGTTGAACAGGACGTGGTTCGTCCTTGACATTGGATCCTGCGATGGATTGTACAACGCCCTTCCAAGGTACGGCCTTACGAAGTTTTTTAACTCGTCTCTTGCGGCGGGGTCTTTTATTATGTGATCAATTTGATCCATTATCTGCCACTTATCCTTATATATGTATTTCGCGAGGTTTTCGTCGAAAATCAGGAAGTTGTAAAAACTTCCCATAAGGACGCATTTGATAATGACGCTTCCGTATTTTTTACCATCCGACTTACCGTAGTCAGTCTTCCTTGCGAGGTTGTTGGCCGCATTATCAAGGCTGACAGAACCATATTGTCCATCACCATACGTCAACGCTCCACCATTGTGCATGTAATCGTTATTATTCGCGAACTGACGGCTGAACCCGTTCTTGAAAATAGCATCGACATCAGAAGTGTGGGCACAAACATACACTATGCGTTTTTTTCCGTTAAGGAAATCTTCTTTCGTCAGGTCCGTAATTTCCTCATTTAGGCTTTCAGCAACCTGAGTTCCGTCACCTCCACGCATTTGCTTCACGCAGTCCTCCAAGTCTTTAAATTCGCACCAATCGTTCTCTATTTCGTTCCAAAACGCCGGTATTTTCGCCACTTCATGACAAACGGTTCCGTAAAAATTAATTCCCATATATGAGAACATAAACTGCCCGTTCTCGGTATCTGGGGCTGTAGGCCTTTCCGAAAGGTAAATATTTTTTGGAATAATGTATTTCGGCCTTGGGTTTACGACGTTGTCTTCGTCTATCTTAATGATATTGTACCCGCCCGTCTTGTTGGATTTTATCACGCAGTAAAGGTTATCGTCAACAGCCACCCTAACAACCGAAGCACGGCTGTACTCCGCGTTTATCATATCCAATTGTGCTATGGGGTCGAAATTTCCCGCAATTTCCTTGTTTTGCTTGTCGTTATATACTGTTCTAAACTGTATGTTCCCGGCATTCGTGCTGCTCCATACTTTTGCCGTCGCGAACGGGATTGCGTCGCTGAACACGAAAGGAAGAATAACAGAGTACGAGCCCCACTCATAAACCATTCCACGAATATTGTATCCGTCCCTTCTAAGTCTTTTTTGTTCGCGGCCAAGGTTGCTTGGCCCGTATCCGGCCCATTTTCTTGCAAATGCGTGGTCTTTCGTTATCGCGTACAATTGTTCTTCGACAGACATATTGCGGCCGTATGTCTTAATGATAAGGTTGTCTATGTCCCTGTTTCCGCCATACATTACAAATCCTTCATATCCGCCGAGAAGTTTCATCTCAAGCACGACATCTCCGTAATAATACGATTCCCTCTGTGCCAACCTAATCGCCGAATCAAGCGTAATGTGGGCGTAGACACCTTCCCCGTATGCGTTATTTGTGTTATCCTCGCCACCGGCAAGCTGCCTTATCATTCCCGATTTTACGAAACTGTCGACAAACTGTTGTTTTATCACCTTGTATATTGATGGAACATTTCCCATCTCTTTTGAAGATGGGAGTTTCCTCAATTCGTCAATGGCCTCGTTTAAAAAGTCACGTTTCGTTATAATTTTTTTCCACATCACTAAAGGATTTCCATTTTATCCAAAAGGTTATAAAATGATTCCATTACCTGCTGTTGAGTCGGAGCAGTATCCGCGTCCTCGTAGGAATTATCAGCAGCGGGTTCTTCGGCAGATGCGTTCGGGTTCACCCCGAGTATTTCTGAAAACTCTTCGAACGACATTGGCTGAGGCAGATTTTCGGCCTGCCCAACAGCTTCACTTGCATCTTCCGCGACTGATTTTACGGGAGCAGAAACTTTTTGGCCTGCTTTTCTCATTTTACTATGCGATTTTGCGAGTTCCCTGTTTATTGTAAGTATCATTTTCTTATAGTCCATGAAGAATTCGGCCACGACCGTTCTAAGCGCTGTTTCCTGTTTCCTATTGGACAAGGCCGCACTAAGGAATTTCGCGCCCTTTTCTGATTTGAATCCGTAAGTTACGGCAATAGCCGACGCGAATCCGTGGCAAAACGCCTGTACGTATTCAGGCTTAATTTTTCCGAACTTAGGAGCAAGTATGATTTCCGCATATTTGTAGCAAGCATGCACAATATCCTCACCGACATCACCGACCGAGTTAACGGAAACTCCTGCTTGGGAGCAGAGCGCAAATATAATAGTTTTGATTTCGTACACCTCGTCTTCCGTTTTAGTAACGATTTGGCCCGGATTATATGTTTTGCCTGCATCCGCAGCCAACTGTGCGTCCGCCGCTTTTGCGGCCGAATTCGGAACGCCTTGAATGTTGTCCTCAAAGCCGATTTCGTTAGCAAACACATCGGGTTCTCCCTGCCTTAATTGCGTATTTGCCACATCGTATACTTTAATGGCAATAAAATCGGTCGTATTTGGATTTAGCATATTGTATTGGGCCATAACAGCGAAAATCTGCTGTTGTGAAAGCCTTTTTGCGTGCTTTTTCTTCCTAAAGTCATCATAGTCAGCATATCCGCAAAGTTGTGCCGCTTTGTTAAACGCAACAAGGTCGCTTGGCTTCTTTGTCTTTGGCTTAAATATGATTGCGAATTGAGATTTATCGACGACATCGCGATTGAAAATATTGTTCCAAGTCCACTCCTGCGTTACGAACGTGGCGTTTGGCAACTGTGCGTAAACTTCAGCCCTGTTACCTAGTGAAATTTGGTGCCCGGCATTTGAAGCTTTAATGGACGGAGACTGTACGTTGTAAACGGTTCCGCCTATTTTTGAAATTTTCTGCATTGTTGCAGGGTCCTGCATTTTGGAAAGAAGATCCATCCACGTATCAATCGTACGCTCTTTTGCCTTATCCATATCCGCCTTATTTGGTGCGTTGGCCACGCTGTTAATGATATATCCACTAAGCTTTTGCAGATTTGCGAGGTCGTATTGGCCGGATTTTACGCCCATTTTAAGTGTTTTTCCGCTCTTGTCAGCGATTGATTGAACGATATCAGGTACAATCTGTTCAAATTCCTGTTCTTTTCCGGGATTTACGTGCAATTCGAGTATTGCCGGAACATTCGAGCCGTTATTTGTCTTATCACCGTCATTTACAACCCTTCTTGTGAGGAATATTTGGCCATATTTCTTATTCCATTCATTCATCAATATGCTGTGATGAGAATCGTATATGTACCCAAGACCAACCACCAGGTGTTCAGGCTCATTTTGAGACTGCTCATAGTACGCATATTCCAAATTAGGAGAAAATGCGTTAGAATTTTGCTTCTGAGCTGGCTTTTTCGATCCACCGAAACCAACCGGCGCCGAGCCACCAAGTCCCGCGGGGGCACTTCCACCCAATCCGGCCGGTGCACCGCCACCAAGGCCCTCAGCTACTGATTCAAATATGATATTTTTAAATTCTTCAAAAGATATTTCTTTCATAATACCTACAATTTGTCTTATATAAATAGTTTTTCAGTTCGAAATCCCTCTATTATAATATAATATCTCGCTTAAAAATGTGTAGAATGGCGCTTTTTCAAATATTTTCAAATAAAAGCCTCATTGACAAGATATTTATAGTAATACAAGTATTTGATATGATTGATATTAACCAAATATCGGAAGAATATATTAAATGTGTTTCAGATAAATCCAGAACTTACATGATTGAGCATTATCTGAAAACTTTCGATATGCAAAAAGGACGGGATGTTCCATTTATACTTCTTCCGAGGCAAAAAGATTTGATACAAGCATTCAGAGACTACCGTAGAAACATTGTAACCAAACCGCGTCAAGCCGGAATTACAACTACGGCCGCGGGTTTCATAGCTTGCGAAATTGCGCTCTCCAATCCGGAATCTCCACAAACGGTGTTGATTGTAGGTAGGGATTTGAAGCTGTCTCAAAATCTCTTGGATAAGATTGAAAAATTCCTAAGACAAATACCGAGATGGTTTTGGGGCGAAGAATATTTCTCAATTGACCCTAAGAGTCAGAAGAACAAGAAAGATATATTCGTCACCCATAACAAGCAAATGCTTGAATTGTTCAACGGGTGCAAGGTTTACGCCGTTTCCTCTGGTCCCAACGCGGCCCGTGGTATTTCGTCCGTTTCTTGGCTAATCTTCGACGAGGCAGCGTTCATCGAGAACGGTCTTGATGTTTACGCACAGGCTATTGCTACAACCTCTACGGGCGGTAAAACGATAATGATATCAACTCCGTATGGCAAGGATATGCTATATTACGGAATTTACAATAAAGCACTGCAGGGGAAGAACGACTTCCATATAACGGAGTTGCGGTGGTATCAGGATCCAAGATATAACAAGCATTTGAAATGGACTCTGAAAGACGAAGACACTCACGCCGTTAAAGATGAGATAATCGAAGCCACATTGGATTCCGAAGGGAACGTTGCATACACGCCGGAAAGGTGGAAAGAGCTCGAGAAAAAAGGATATAAACCGTGGTCCCCGTGGTATGAGTCAATGTGCAACGCATTCAACAACGATTCAGTCAAGATTGCACAGGAGTTGGATGTATCGTTCGTAGGTTCCTCAAATAACGTGATTGATTCGCAGTATATAGATATGCAGCGTACGATGAACGTGAGGGAACCGGACCCCGAATTAAAGGACAGGGACCTTGAAGAGGTTTGGATTTGGAAAATGCCGATTGAAGGCCATAGATATCTTATGGCAATTGACAATTCGAGAGGCGACGCTGACGACTCTACGGCGATGGAAATCATTGATATGGACGGAATAGACGACGATGGGAAGCCTTGCATTGAACAGGTAATGGAATATAACGGAAAGCTTTATGGAGACACCATCGGTGAGTTGGCGAACGTATATGGAAGGATGTACAACGACGCGTTCTGCGTTGTTGAATCAATAGGCGGATACGGAGACGCTACGCTCCTTACACTAATGAACCTGAAATATCCGAACCTGTATTTTGACGACGTGGACCTCAAGACATATACGGCGCAGAACAGGACAACGGCGTTTACGCCGAAGGATGGGAAACTGCCTGGGTTCCATACATCTTCCACACGTTTCCAAATGCTGTCGAATTTCTCGAACCTCGTGAAGACCAACCAATTCAAGATTCGCTCAACAAGGGTAATTGCCGAATTGGAGACATGGATATGGAAGAACGGAAGACAGGACCATATGGACGGATTCCACGATGATACGATTACCTGCCTGTCAATGGGGCTGTTCGTCATGCAGTTCTCAATGAACAAGCAAATGGAAGCCAAGTCGAAAGATGAGGCCATATTAAAAGCCATGATTTCCGCCAACAGCCGCGTCGTATACAACCCGCAGGGAAACAATATGCAGCAAAACGGAAAGTATATGCCTATTTATCAACATAGGGAAAGCCTGTCACAGGACAAGGCGGCTCAATATAAAGCCTATATGTGGTTAGTAAAATAAATCTTATAAAAAATATTTCATTATGGGTTGCGGTTGCGGAGCGAAAATTCAAAAAGAAAACGCGGCTAAACAAGTAACAAAAAATGGGACCGTCGTAAAGAAAACGGTCACAACAAGCGGACAGGCTAAGAAGCCGGTAACAAGAAGGGTTATAAAAAGACCCGCAAGATAACAAGAAAGGCGCCTTCACAGGCGCCTTTTTTACATATACCACCCAATTTCATACGTTTCAGACGTGTTCCACTCTTCTCCGTTCTCACGGACAAATTTATGGGTTCCGATTCCATCAACGTGAATGCTCGAATCTGTAGCAGGCGTCCATTCCCCGAATTTTGCGGACGTGTCAAGGCTGTCGGCGTGGAAATACACGCCCCAAATGTCGGTAAGCCCGTGCTTGTTAATGTAGTCGATACAGGTCTGCACGAGGATTTCCTGCAATTCCTTGATATGCTCCTCCTCCGTCTTCGCTTCAGGCTTTACAAGACCAAGGTCTTCCTTGATTGGGGAATAGTCCTTCAATAGTTCTTCGAGGAATTTTTTAGCCTCGTTCTTCCTCATACGCTTCACCTTCTTTACTGTCCCTTCCTTCGCCCATTTCTCGCGGAGACGCTGTTCCCTTATGTTATACCACTCGCTCAGTTGCGGCGTGGAACGCAACGCAATTCTCGAATGGCAATATGGGCACTCGACGTAGAAAACGCCCTCCCGCTTATAGACATCGTCCGCGGTTATCTCAAAGAAAGTCTCGCAATCGTTGCAGTATATTTTTTTGCTATCTTCCATATTCTTTACATTTGTGGCAAATATACGGATTATTGATCAAAAATGCAAAAATTGTCACATTTTCGTATTGACCATCGGGGCCTGCGTTTCACAGTAATAATCGTACGCTATTTTTCCCGCGTTTTGAAGGAATTTCCGTTTCCACCTGTTCCACAGCCTGCCAATCTCCGAAACGAGGGCGTTCCATGTGGTTTCCTTTCCTGCAATGAACTTATATCCCGCTAAAAGGTCGTTTCTGGTCATTTCATCCTCGCAATTCTCTATATAGGATACATTTTGCCATAACTTCCTGAATATGGCGTACGCCTCGGTCGTTTTCACCGCCTCAAACGCCTCATTCGGACTCTTTACCGACTTCTCCTTTATCTCTGTCGACATTTGGCCTATAATGGCCTTCAGTTCCATTTCATTCAACCAATAGAACATTTTTCCGAGTATTCTCTGATTGGCGGTCGAGCCGTATTTCCAAGCCATAAGGTTTGCCATGTATCTATCGTCTGAAGTAATGTTTTTTATTGTCGGGGCGCCATGCCTGCTACGCTGGAAATCTTCATAAGCGTGCGATATCTCATGGGAGAAATTGGTCGCTATCAAGCTCTCCAACTGTTCCTGCGTCGATGCGCCGCATGAAAGGTTTATCTTCACGTGCCCGTATCCATCCCCGAAATGGGATTCGTGCTGATCGTACGCACTTTGCCACTCGGCCCCGCCATCCCTTATCGAGGCGATAATGCTAATGTCGCATGAGTTGAAGAATTTTGGAAAATCACCCAACATACCAGGCAAAATGATTCTTTCGGAATATGTTCCGCCGTCTTTTATGTACGGAAGGATTTTTTCCCTGAAAATACTTATGATGCCGCTCGCATATTTGTCTATGTATGGTGTATTTCCGTGAGATTCGGATAACATTTGTCCATCGTTAATGATTAGTCCGAATCTGTAATTTATTGATATGTGCTCGAGAATTATTTTGTCTATATAGTCCATATGATATTAAATAAGATGCCGAAGTTCAGAAGTATAAAACACGCCGGATGATTTTCCCAATGAGCCCATTTTACCTATTTATCTAATTTTGTACAAATATATCTATAAATGATCAGAAATCAAAATAAAAGAGCCCCCCAAACGGAAGGCTCTTTCGATTATGCAGCGTTGCTAAGATTAGCGAAGCTCGTTGATGTTCCAAGTCTGAAGACCTGCGCATACGATAGCACCGTAGTAGCGGTTGTTGACCATCTTCTTAGCGTAACGTGTGATGATACCCTTAACAGGTGCAAAGTTAGCTGTGTTGTAGAGGGTCGGGGTCAACTGCATAGGCACGTAAGGTGCGTAGATGTAACCCGTGTCAAGAAGGCTGTCGCCCTTATGACCGATAATACAAGACTCAGCAGGAGAATAAGGGTCTACATAGACCTGGTAGCGGCCCTGGAGGGAACCTACCTTCTCGATACCCATTGAGTAACCTGTTGCCTCAGCGTTTGCGTCAGTTACGTGGAAGTACTCAAGGTCGTTGAGCATTGCTGAAATCTCAGTAGAAACGACAACGAAGTTGGCGCCGCCACGGAGAGTAGACTTGTGAATCTGAGCAGAAATCTGGTTGATCTTCGTCATGAAGGTCTGGTTCCAGTCTTTCTGAGTGTAGTTAGTTGAGAAGCCGGCCTGACGTTTCCAACCGTTGTAGTCCCACTTCAACTGCCAAGGGCCACCCTTACGGAGGTCACGGAGAATTTCACGGTCGATTTCTGCAGCAATCTGCTCTGAGAGGATAGCTGTAAGCTCAGCCTCTGCGTCAATGTTGTGGAATGCCGCGACGTCCTGAGCAAGTTCAGGGCTCCAAGTTGCACGAAGTTTACGCTCCTCAACAGAAACGGTAACGTCGGAAAGCTTGAAGGAAACCTCAGCGATTTCAGTTTCGAGCTCGAGTGAGTCGTACTGTGCCCAAGCAACTAGGAAGAGGTCTTTAACCTGATCAACTGTGAAAGCATTAGGATTTACACCGACCCAACCGTCCATAGTCTGCTCACGCTGCTTTGTAGGCTTTGTGAAGTCAAGCTCGAGGTAAATCTTACCTTCTGCGTCGCAGATCTGGCCGTATTCAACAAGACCCTTGCCATAACGCTGTGTTACGCAACGGAAGTGAACAGGCTCGCCCTCTTTGTAGCAAGAGTACTCAGTCTCAGCGGAGTCGCCGATATCTGACTTTGCGATAACCTTAAGAGAAGCAAGGAATGCCTCGCTATCCATTTCGTTTCCGTCAGGACCTGTAAGTCTGCCAGCTCTGAAAGAAGAGAAGCCACCAACAGCAATGATAACGTTACGGACGGAACCGTCAAGACCTGAAACGTGAAGTTTTGTTGCAGCCTTGTAGTCTCCTGAAGGAGTGATGAAAACAGGCTCAACTGTGCCGGTCTTAACTGTAACCCTACCCTTTGAGTTGTCGAAGAGGAAGTCATTGTAGAAGAGGTCATAGAGGGACTTCTTCATGAACTTAACGACCTCAGGAGTGTTGCCGGACTCGTCTACGTTAACAACCTCGTCAGGAAGATAGTAACGCTGACGGATTTCGCCGTCCTTGTTACGCTCTACGCGGTCGTAACCCATAAGTCCATAGTGAGAAGCTGTTGCTCCGTCAAGATTGTCGAGAGTACCATCCCAATCAGACTTCCTTTCAGAAGTAACAGGAAGGATGAAGAAGAGCTTACCGATAGGAAGGTTCATAGCCTGTACGGAAACGATATCGTTAGCGAGAAGGCGAGAGAACACCCTACGTACGAGAGGGAACACTACGGTCTCGAAAGAACCGCTGTTCGTTGCGTCAGTGGATTCGTTGAGGATAGTGTTGGCTTCGTTCTCGAAGAGGATAGCCATATTAGTCTTCATATATCCGTCAAATCCCTTTGTAAAACCGATCTTCTCCCAACGCTCCTGGATAGCCTTGCGAGCTTCGGCCTGCTTAGAGTTGGCTATGTTGCCAACCTGGCTGTTTTGCAAAAAGCTTGAAATTGCCATAATTATAACCTTTTTTTAATTTTGTTGTTCTTATTAGTTTTTCTTTTTGAAGAGATTGTCCATTCTCTCCATGAGGCTCAATGAAGCGTTTCCACCGTTTGAATAAATTGTGGTTTCATTGAGTGATTTGTCTGAAGCGGTGAATTGCTTTTCGACGATAGGGGCTGAGCTCTTGTGGCTCTCTTTTAGTTCTGTTTTAATTGAGTTGTAAAGCTCTGTACCCTCTTTGATGGTCTTGACGTTGTTAAATCTTGCAAGGATAGATTTCTTCTCATCCTTTGTGGTAGTCTCATTAACAAGAATGTCAACAAGCTTTCCAAGATTTACATTAAGTACTGCAGCTTCTTTCAAGCTTTCCTTAATTTTGTCAAGAGAATCTTTGTATTGTTTATTTTCGGCCTGAATAGCCTTAGCCTTTTCGACGATTTTCTTCACTGACTCATTGAGAGGCGAATCAACCTTGCGGACATCGTAAGCAGGAGCGTTTGGCCTGTGCTGTGCGATTTGTCCTTTCTTCATATGACGTGCGTCAGTAGAAGCGATAGTTCCACCATTCTCATCGATTACACCCTCCTCCTGAGGAGCGCAGCCTTCTCCACCGCATTCACATACGCATGGATTCTTGCCGCACTTAGGGCATTTTTCACCTTCGTTAACCTTCTTTTCGAAAGGTTCTCCGTCGCCCTTTCCGGCCCAAGGTTTCTCTGAGCCCTTAGGAGCGCCTTCGTCCCAGTCGTTAGTAGTTTTTGAGTCAGCTGGCTCGCTCATGTTAGGCTTCTTGTCAAACACATCTTTCTGATAGGAATCTGTGTATCCGAGGTCCTCTTCATTGAGCTCGTCATCATCGTCATCGTCACCAAGATCAATCTCGATTTCGTCATCGTCTTCAGGCTCCTCTTCGGAATCGAAGTCTGCTCCGTCTTCCTCTGAATCCTCGCCGTCAAAGTCGGAATCGAAGTCTGCTCCGTCTTCCTCTGAATCCTCACCGTCAAAGTCGGAATCGAATTCTTGATCGCCTTCGGTGCCCTCTTCGGCTTCAGCATCAGGATTAAGTTCGATCACAAGTTCAGCGCCGGTCTCGTCATCCTTGACCTCATACGTACCGTCATCCTGCTTCTTGACAAAAATCTGGTCGTCGTCGCCAAGTTTGTTGTAGACCTTCAAGAGTTCATCTCCATTCACGCCTGTGAAATCATAATCGTTGTCACCGACCTTGTACTGCTCGAAATCTGACCATTCATCATCGGCGTCGTCGTCGAGTCCTTCCTCGCCGTCTTCCTCGCCACCCTCTTCGGGTTGTTCGTCAGATGTTTCAGGAGCATCTGTTTCGGGTGCTTCAACGTCTTCTACGTCATAACTGTCGTCCTCAACCTCTTCTGGCTCCTCTTTGTCGTCAGCCCCTTCATTAATGTACTTTGAAACTGCCTCACTTATGAGGGCCTTTAAGGTCTTCTCCGTTCCTTCCTGCAATGCTTTAGTTATCCTTTCAGCATCAAGGGCGGATTTTTCAGCCGTATTATTTTTCTTCATATTCTTTAATCAATTAAAAAGCGCTTATTTTTAAAATAAATATAAACAAGAAACGAAAAGTGATACATTTAAGCATTCAAACAAACGAATATCAATCATTTTTGAATGTTAATCCGTCAACCACTTTTCGAATTTGTCATATTTCGACTCTGTTATTGTGTTTTCTTTATTTGTCATTCCTTCAACATACGGAGCTAACTCACTATCTGTCAGCCCTATGTAAGCCTGCGGTGTGCTTGGCTGTGCAACGACGTCCCAGCAAACGATTTCATAATCATCACCGACTACTAGTTGCCCAAAATGCTTCTCCACTGACCCGAGTCCTCTCGAAGAAACACCAAGTCTAAGCCCGGATATCAGCCACTGTGCGACCATGTCCGCGCAAGTAGAAACAATTCCCATATTCCTGAAGCCATCAGAAATAGGGATTTCCATTTTTCCGACGAGGGTATGATTTTCCCAATGCAGTTCAATTATGTTAATGGCTATCCTGTCAACGGAAATGTTCGAACCGTCGGGGTGGTTGGCTTCGCCGTACGCCCTTCTTTCTTTAAGGTTAACCATATATTTTTCAACCGCGTTTTTCAGGGTAGTTTCCGGATACACCCTTCCGTTCGCGTTCTCAATTCCGAATTTTTGGAATACCGCACTTACTATGAACGGGTTAGGAAGTTCCTTAGGAGAAAGCCTTTTACCGTCGCCAATACCGAACGACTCGACAAGGCGTTTGTTTTCGCCAAGATCAAGGGAAGTGTACCCATCGTTTTCTATTAAAAGACCACGACCGGTTTGCCCCTTTTTTATTTCAAGTATTTCCTGTTTTCCCATTACCAAAATGAATATTACGCAATATTATACTGCGTTGCTTTTAATAAATACCTAATACAAAATGAAAAATAAGTGTGAAATTATTGGTTTACGTATATAGGAACGTGCTTAATTTATCACTTACAACGTTCTTCATCGCGACATTGTTTTTCCTGATCGTTCCAATGTATGAGTGGTTTAAAAAACTTCTCTTTTTATCTGTCTTTTTAATCGTACTTACGACCGGAACTATCGGATTATGCTTAATCGACCCTTTCCCGTGGTATTTGTCCCAATTGAAGCATTCATTGTGGCAAGTACCCTTGTCAAGGAAAACCACTTTCACATCCTTATTTATCCACCTTGAATAGTCGAATGACAGCTGGTCCCTGTGCGAACCGTTCCTCACCTCATTCCACCAAGTCTCCATAAGTTTGACACAAGACGGATCGTTATGCCTCCTTATTATTATGTTTGACTGTACGAGCCCGTACCTTTCCGGGAACCCCTCTTTCTTGTATCTTTGAATTTGCGGCTGTGTTATGCTCTTCTTGTCTTTTTTCGCCGACACGACAGCCAGCTCCTCTTTATAAATGCATTTCCTCGTGGGATGCGACGGTATGAATATGGAGCCATCGCTGCAGGTTTTCTCAATATATTTGTTCAAGTCGCCGATTAGCTTTACGCTGCCGTCCACCCATACGGACAGTTCATATTCAGGAAGGTATTTGTGCGGCCGGATTTTTACGCATCGCTGCTGCTTCACCGAAGACAGGGACTTCACGTCTTCGGGCATTGGACGGAACTCCCACACATCGCTGGCCATATCTTTTGAATCCGTGAAACATATGTAGTCAAACCCATTTGAAACAACCTCCGGATCGCTTAGCGGTTCATAGTTTCCGGTTATGCAGGTATAGACCACATTCTTGTTCCTGTTTTTCTCATACTCTTCCCCGATGGCCCAATATTTTGCATATTTCCTTAGCCATTGCTCGGCCGTATAATGGACGATCGACTTGGTGGTTTTCTTTTCTTCCACCCAGCTCGCTCCCCCGAAATGAACGATATAGTCGCTTACCGCTATTTTTTTCGCCGGCAGATTGCCACAGTCTTGATAGAATGAGGCGCCTGTGTCGTATTTCTCACAGTCCTTATGTTTGTCCTCCTTTTTAAGGCCATGGATTCTGTTCTCATCGAAATAATGGATATTGCGCTTCTTGCATTCATTGTTGTTTATGAAGCAGATATACGGAAGCACCCTGTGCCTGTTCAGCCATTTCGGAAGATAAACCTCCCCGACGTAAATGTATTGCGGAAGGAATAAGTCAGAAATGTCGCGCTTAACGATAACATCGCTGTCAATCAGGATGAAATTGCCGTCAATCAGCGACATGCATTTCTCAACGGACAGGCAATGCTTCGCGCTGCCCCACTTGTTGAGCTTTCCGCCGGACTCAAACCTTCTCGGATATTTTTCGAGCCATTTGTCGAAGTCAATGATTTTTCCCTTCGTATTGTCGAATATTGTTACGTTGTCAAACTTCGCGGTAAACGGAAGTTTGTCGCTGTTGTCGAAAATATAAATATTGGAATATGGAGAGAATTTATTTATGCTTTTTACGAGGCATTCGGTAAGCTTCGGCGTATTGAAATGAACTATCAATATGTTAATTTTGCCCATTGCATAACCCCTCCATTAGTTCTTCTTCGGTGAAATACGAGTCCGCAATCACATTTTCTTTCCTCTTAGTGGCGAGATCGGTCTCAAAGTCATAATATTCCTTATTATATTCCGCCTGAGAAAATATATTGGAAATCCATTCTTTCCATCTTTTGGTTCCGGCCGTCATCTCCTTGATAAGGCTCATGAAATTCTCCGAATCCATACATGACAGGCTCAGCATAATATGTGGAACCATATCCGCTGAAATCGAGGTCTCCCCGCTTATCGGATCCCAAAACGCCTGACCGAGTCTCATAATCCACGGCTCGTTTTCAATTGCATCGCTTACGTTCAGTATTCTTCTTGCGTTTTCCTTATCGTCCGGCAGCCCGTTTGTGGCTATGAGTTCGATTAGCCCGGAAATTGTTTCGTGAATTAATATCGGCAATACCATTCCGGTCGCTTTGATTGTCGGTATCTCGTCTTCTTCCTTCGTCAGCTTAACCTCTACGGTACCTCCCTGTTTGTGGTCTTTGTCCTTTATTTTTACGTCGCTCACGAAAACAAGGTAATCGTTGATTTTCATTATCTGGCTGTACAGATGCGGAAGTTCCTCATCCAAAGAAAAAATATCATTAACCAATTCTGACATTATTTCTTCCGTCAGCCTATATGAGCATCCGTAGATCATCATATTAATGATTTTCTTTTTCGCGATATCCAAGTCATTAGATTCTATCGCATCAACGCTGTCGTATTCGGCTTCATCCGTATCCGGCTTTATATGCAGCCTTGCACCCTGTGGTATTTCGGCTATGGAGCATTCAAGATTTACTGCTCCGTCAGGAATTTCGAATTTCTCAATGATTTTGTTATAGCAAATACTTTGGAGGTTGTTTTTTATAGGCTCCTCCTTTTTCATGCAACGGCTGAACAGCTTGCTTAGTTTGGAATAGACCTCATCGTTAGAGTGCTCAGATATATCGTCGTTAAAGAAACCTAATATTTCATCGTATCTTTTACGGAGGCCTTTTTCAATGAAGTTTCCGTAAATGTATTTGCAATCTCCAATCGGCGTGTCATTCCTGTTTACTGCGTCCATCAAAAAATCAGGAAAACGACGCACTTCCGAAAGTACGCCGCTTAGCTTGTCTGCCTGCTCCTCCGTTATTACTATTTTCCTCATTAGTTTATGTCTCTTTTTGAGAAACGGATCGAGTTCTTTTTAAGATTTGCAATCTTTGCTTCTTTTATTGCCTTTTTCGTAATGGAAGTTTCGAATACTCCGTTCTGCTTGAGTGCGTCGTTTGAAAAAGAAACGCTTGTGGCCGAATTATCGGTTGAAACGCCATCATCCTTCGCGCCCTGAATAACGGTCCTTGCTGCCTGAGAAGCGTTTCCGTTAGCGGCGTTCAATGCTTCGTCCCCGTTAAGGTTAATCTCATCCAGTTTTTTTCTAAGGCTGTTGAACTGTTCTTCCGAAATATGTATTTTTCTCATAACCATCGTATTTTCATAATAAATATAGCCCCGGAAACGAAAAAGTCCCGATAAACGGGACCTTTTAAACAAGTTGATTTTGATTTCTATTTAAAAATTTTTCCTCTAAAAATCGTTTTTACGGGTTCAGTAACTTTTACGGGCGGCTCCGCTTCTTCATCTCCCGGACGAATGCCGAATCCGGCCGCCATTTCAAGTATTTGCTTTTTCGTATATACAGATTCCTGAAGTTCCTCTCCGTCACCCATATCACCATTTTCCAACTCTCCGTTGTCAGGCATTTCTTCTTCGGTATCGGAACTGACTGAATTTATTTTTTCAATGATTTCCTTCTTTGCCTTTTCGTCAAGGTTTTTGCAAGCCGCGGCAACAATCATACTCGCGACGTATTTGTTGAGGCCCGCGTCAGGACCTTGCTCATCATTGAAAGAATTGAGACTTTGCGAAAGTTTTCCCGTTAGCTGCTGAATGTACGTTTTTGGGTCAGAATCCTCATCGGCTTCGACACCGGCGTCAAAGTTCGTGTCATATTGGTTTTCGCCTTCACCGCCTTCCATACCAGGATCGCCCAAAAGATCATCCCCCATCTGAGGGTCTTGCATTGAAGGGTCCATAGGTGCAGCTTGCATTGAAGGGTCCATAGCAGGCGCCATTGGCGGAGGTGTATTCTCTCCGCCATTACCAACTTTCAGAAATGTTTTATTCTCCAATATAACAGAACCGATTATATCACGGAGAATTTCTGAATTTATTTTGACGCTTTTTCCCATTGTTATGCTTGTCTTTCCCTGATTTTCCTGATTACCTGATCAACGAGTAGGTCAACTACCTTTTCGTCAAAAGGAGCGCTGCTTCCGATTTTCTGCCCGTAAGGCTGCTCGCCCTTTGCTGAATCATCATTGAAATCGCGGTCTGCGGTACCGGCCAGTACTTCCTTGTTTGCAGGAGTGGTCATAGGCTCTTTCTGATACCTTGGGTGTTTTCCCCATACGTCAAGCTTAGTGATTTCTTCTTTGACTATTCTGTTAATCGCTTCCTGAAGAGTTTCTTTCTTGTGCTCTTTAACAAGCTTCTTGTAGATTGACTCAGTGATGGTTTTTATAACGCTTTCGTTCATCTTGTCCCAAGACTGTGCAGGAAGTTTCTTTTCGTCGTTGTTTCCGAACTGATAGTTCTTCAAGGTATCCTCGTCGCCCTCTTTAGCGGGATCGTTAACGTTTCCGTCCTCCGATTCCTCAATACGCTTCCAATCTTCACCGGTTTCTCCGTCAACGCCATTGTTTGTTCCGTTTATAGGGTTTCCTTCCTTGTCAAGGACTTTGTCAGGACCGGTGATTGCATCCTCTTCCTCCAAGTTCTCTGCGTTGTCAGCAGGAAGGCCGGCAACATCTGAGCCGAGGCTCTCGAGCAAACGCTCAAATTCGTCATCACTGATAACATCGTCCTCTCCTCCAATACCAGCGATATCGTCACCAACACCGTCCTGTGCGGGCTGAGGTTCCGTACCTAGATCCTCTGGATTGATTTCGTTGAATTCTCCGTCAACAGGTTCATCGGAAACAAAGTCTTCCTGGTTGATATCGTCATCTTCGGGCGCGTCCAAATCGCAAGCATCCCCTTCGAAAATGTCTTCATTGACCTTCACAACCTTTCCGCCGGAAGGTTTCTTGTCAGCAACGCCTTCACCGTCAAGGTCGTCGTGAGCATCCTTGGCGTTCTTATCGTTTCCGTCAGCGTCGAGGTTGCTATTTGCACTCTTCATCTTGTCGCTTTGAAGGTCTTTGTTGGCCTCTTCCCTAGAAACCTCGTCGCCTTCTGTCGAGCCCTTAACGTCGCCCTTTGAACCTTTATAGTCCATATCGGGTGTCACCTTGTCATTGAACGGATCGTTGTTCTTCTCGGTCTGCTCGGCCGTTGATTTACCCTTCGATTCGGGGTCGCCAACGTTGTTCTTACCGATATTCATTGAATTTTCGAAAATCTCGTTCATTCTGTCAAGTTCTTTACGAGCCTCTTCGGTCAAATTCATGAAAGCCTTCTCCGTGCGCTTCGCATCGAACGTAGAAGTTTTCTCCTTCTTTCCGTAAGCCTCGTTTAGGGACATGAGCTTAAGTTCGAGTTGCTTCGTAGCTTTGTTATAGTCAGTGAATTCATTGTCCCTTTTATTGACAAAACCGCCAATATAGTCATAAGACTCGGCAATGTTCTCCTTGCCGGACTCTGTTTGCTTGATGTAGTACTTTGTACCCTCTTTCAAAATGCCATAAACTTTTCCGTCGGCACCGTTCGCATGATACTCTATGTTGGAGTGTGATTCCTTAACGGGAACTTTATATCCCATGAGGAAGTTCATTCTCTCCAATTGATCGTCGTATTTCGCCATATTGCAATATGTTTTTATTCAGTTTATTTTCTAATAAATATAAATCTCGGCTTAAAAAAACGAATAACAGCACTATTTGATAGAAAATAGTTTATCATATGTCCTCGTTTTCAAATCAGCCAATTTCCCTATGTATCCGAAACGCCTTAAACATTTGAAAATTATATTGAAACTATCCATTTCGCCTCCACGTTTAAGGCCTATTTTCCTTGCGGAGCGTATTTTCTTGAACAGCGCGTTTGCTTTTTCAGCCACCTCCTCCAGCTTATACTCGTCAGTTTCAGTATCAGCCATCTCGCACAGTTCGTCGATTTTGTTTATCAATTTCAGGACCTTTTCCTTGATATAGTATTTGTTCAGCTTTATAGCTTCTATTCCGTTTTCGCTCGGTTTCCTAATCCACGCGTTCAAGTTCAGAGAATAAACGCCGCTCGCGTTGTGGAATTCATTCGAGTCCTGAACATAAAGTTCAACAGGATAACCGTAGATTTTCAAATTCTCGTGTTGCTCGTTCCACAGTTTTTTCTTCGCGTCAAAATATTCCTTGACGAAATTGACCCTGTCATCAACTTCCTCAAAGTCTATTACAACATGCAGGTCAAAATCAGAATATTTGCTATAATTGTAATTGGCCAAACTGCCGGTTAATATTATATCTTTTGGCTTAACCCAATCCACGTCAAGCGTATCAATGAAATCATCCGCAATATCCATAAGCCTTAAACGGACACGAGAATTCATTTCTCCGTTAACCCATATATGTGGCTCAAGTTGTTTTTTTGGCTTGAAGGAAGAAAGATCAATGTCTTTCATCGTCAGGTCTTTTTTTCGGAGCACGTATTCCTCCGGTTCCTCTTCAGCTACGGGCATAAGCGCGTCAATTTCCTCGTCCACGATATGCGCGTAGTCGAGGTCTCCGCTTGAACTAGTTATCTTGAACTTGTCCCTTGCCGCGGCATCGAAATATGGTTTTCCGTTATTCACCGTACGGTCCTTTACGAGCCTTGTCTAATGTGATTCCGCAAACGTTCGCGTTTTTCAGTTCCTCGTACCTTCCGCGCAGGACTTCCTCAACCACCTTCTCATCGTAGTCGCGAAGAAGCTCGTCTACGAACGCGTCGACCCTGTCCGCACATTGGTTTACTGCGGACGGGTAAAGCCCTTCATTTATCACACTGGAAATAATTTCTCTTAATTCACTTTCCTTTAATTTCATGACAGTGTCTCCAAATATTTCCACTTATAAATTTTTGACAAGAAATCGTCTGTAACATTGTAGATTCCGCCGTATCCGTGCTCACCGCCAATAGAGTCGATAAATTTGTTCACATCCTCCTCCATTTCGTCAAGCATTCCTGATAATTCATTGGCGTTCGGAAGCATTGTTTTCAAGTCACCGCTTCCAAATTTTTCGCCGAGTTTGCCCATAACCACTTCTGCGAGCTCATCTTCGAACTCAAGTACTCCGCCATCAATTTCGTCAGTCAGTATGTGCCTTGCGTGTCTGTCGGCTGACCAATGGAGTTCCTTGAGCCGTTGGTGGTACCCTTCCAGACTTTGCAGCAATTCAAGAGCCTTTTCTTTTGATAAAGCCATAACTTATCTTGCTTTAACTATTGTTATTGTTCCGTAAATCATTCTTGCTCCGCCTTCGGTATTTTCCCTACCCATAAGGTCTTCGTAGCTTTCCCTGTAATTCGACGCCATTGCACGATAGCCTGTTGCCCTGAATTGTTTATTCAAGATTGCGACTAGCATTGGCCATGATACTTTTGGATGTTTTTCGTTGGAAGGATCTTCATCCGGACGATAGTTGTTGAAAACACCGTCCATTATTTTTGCGCTGTATTCACCCTCGATAGAATTTTCATTTCCGTCGACTTTTGTCAATTCCCACCCGTTTCTCCAGGCGGTCTGTATTACCGGATTGCTGCTTTTTGAATTCTCATGGAAATGGCCATTCTTAATAAAGTTGTCAAGACTCAATCCATGAAACCCTTCCTGCAACTCATTCTGGTAAGCGTCGTTATTTGCCGGCTGCGCTCCCTGTTGTTGCTGTTGCTGTTGCCTTTGCGCATCTTCTGCCGCCTTTCTTTCTGCCGCTCTGCGGCGAATTTCTCTTGCCACCCAAGGATATTGTCTTGCGCGATTTATCTCATTAAGAGTTTCCTTCACAATATCTCGTATTTGCTGTTCAGTAATTCTCATGTTTATCACCGTTTTTACTCTATAAATACGATATTTGAACCAAATATGGGTATTTATAATAAAAGTTTTTAAGCATGACCGTTGACGGCAGGGAAGATTTATACAACTATACGTATCTTAGTGCAAACGGATATCTTAATAAGTTCAGGGGAGCGTTGAATATGCCCTCCTTATCCCTACCTCTTCTTGCAGCACTGCTGAAAACTTTTAATGATAGAAAAAAACTCGTCAGGTTCATAGTAAAAAACAGACAAGGAAAAGAGTGCCTGTATTACAAAAGAACGCTAAACCAAATACTCGGAATGAGCGACGACGGCCACATGCATACGAAGCCGGAGAACAACCCGAATATTCAATTTCTGCACAGGATAATAGATGAATGGGATGCGAAGGCTTATGAAAAAGAAAAAAATGCCGAAAAAGGATATGAACCGATAGATTACTCGAGTGATGAAGAAGATATGCAGAAAATGTCAGACGCATTAGCAAATTTAGAGGAATCCAAGAAAGTCGTTAAAAACGACAAGGGAGAAATAGTTCCGGAACGCTGCGATAAATGCGGCGGAAAAGTTTCCGTGCAAATTCACGGCGAGCCTGTTTATCTATGCAAAGACTGCGGGAAATATTTCGGTACAATGCCGTGCGGGCTAAATGAAAACTGTGGCAAAAATATTTTCATAACCGAAGAACAGTTCAATGAAATCAGCAAGCTTTCAATTGGCAAGAAAAAAATATACATATCAGAATCGCAGGAAAAGGAATTGATGAGACTGATTTTTGAAAGGTATTTCGTTGAGCCAGACAAGGTAAAAATCGTGAAAAACTTTTTGGACAGCAACTTTGAGCGCGGTGGAAATCCCGTGCTCGGCGATGACGGATATCCGTCCGTAAAACCAATACTCGGACTTAAAATACCAGGATCTGGCGAACAAAAGCCAATGACCCCTTCTCAGGTGTTCTATATGCTTCAGGATAAATTCAAGGATATGTATTCAGACAGGAAACAAAGGGATTCGTTCTTGAAACAGGTACTGATAGATTGGTATAACAAGAACATATCTTTCGATGGGATACTTAGTAAAAACTATGTGTAATGCCTTAAAGTATTTATATTAAAAAAAAAGTACTATGAAATACATATTAAACTATAAAGATAAGAGTGAACAGGAAGTATGGGGCGTTGTCCCGAAAAATTATGATGAAAAGTACTATGTTATCCTATATGGGACCGACAGTATTTTGTATTATCAAGATGTAGCGATGAACTAACAAATAACGCACTCTTTCGAGTGCGTTATTCTTTGTATTACAGTGTATCGGTGGAAGCAGGCTCGTTCGGGATAATCAGGGCCGCAATAAAGTAGAGCAGGACCCCGCAGCCTGCGCATAATACTGTAAACGCTGTAATCAGCCTGACCCAAGTCGGGTCGCAATCAAGGTACTTCGCGAGCCCGCCGCAAACACCACAGATCTTCTTGTCTGTCTTACTTCTGTAAAGTCTCTTTTCCATATTAGTAGCTTATTTTGTAAAGATAATCCTCATCTATAAGTGATTTGGAAGACACGTGTACCCTATATCCCTCAAGGACTTCCGTCTTCAATTTATACAGGACGCGAGTTATTTTGTTTATGAATTCCCGCTCGGACTTTTTAGCCCTGTTCAAAAACGTCTTGCGGTTCCATCCATATCTTGAAATCACGGCATCATAGTCATCGCTTTTCTCGACCGCGGATATCCCGTTATGCAATTTACCGAGCCACAAATACGCCTCGCTGTTTTTGAAATCCTCATCGAGCGTGATAATGTTCGAGGTATTTTTAAGCTGTCCGTACATTCCGTTCACGAGCGCATCCTGCTCGGCCCTTGACATTGAGTAAACCATTTCAGCAACGGCCCTTTCGGTTTCATTTTTATTCGACAGGTTCGATATTGACATTATATATTGCTTACCACCGCCGAAATCATGCCCCATTTTCGTCGTCTGGAACGCATGCTCTATTTCATGATAAACCGTGTCAAACAAATCTTCCGGTGGCTTTCCGCCAATGACGAAAATCGGAATGCATATCCATCTAAGTTTATCGATCCACCCCGTCAGCACAATATGGGAGGCCGCCCATTTTTCCTTTTCAGGTTCAGAGTCAAAGAAATATTCCGTAACATGGAACGTCAGGGATTTTCCGGCGACGGTGGCCTTCTCGGAGTGTTCCGCTTGTGGAATGCCGTCTTTAATCGTCGCCGTTTTCCCGCCTATGTTAGATATTATGGATTTCGCCGCCCTGCTTGCCTCGGCATCCATCTCGCTGTTAATGCCGAGGTTTTCTTTTATAGCCTCATTGATTAAGTCTATAAGGCGGTTATCACTTGCCATAGTGTTCCTCGTAATATTTCTTATAATCCCCGCTCGTCACATTATCCAACCACTCACCGTTGTCGAGATACCACCTAACAGTTTCCTCCAAGCCTTCCCTAAATTTCATTTCAGGTGACCAACCCAATTCGAAGATGAGTTTCGAGCAGTCTATCGCGTAACGCTTGTCGTGACCTTTCCTGTCCTCGACGAACTCGACATAGCCCCCAAGGTTCAACTCTGTGGCCTCTTTTCCTTCTGACACTTTCTTGAATGCGAAAATAAGGAAGATGATAAGTTCATAATTACTGAGTTCGCACATTCCGCCGACATTATAAGTGTTGCCATCTTTCCCATCGTGGAAAATGACGTCAATCGCCTTGGCATGGTCGCCTACATACAGCCAATCACGAACATTGTCCCCCTTTCCGTAGATAGGAATCTTCTTCCCGTTCTTGAGGTTGTTGATGGCGAGAGGAATTAGTTTCTCCGGGAACTGGTAAGGTCCATAATTGTTGCTGCAGTTCGAAATGGTCACGTTGAGACCGTAGGTGTCGTGATATGCTTTCACGAAGTGGTCGCTAGACGCCTTGCTTGCGGAATACGGGCTGTGCGGGTCGTATTTAGTGGTCTCGTGGAATTTCGAGTTGTTGCCAAGTTCCAATGAACCATAAACCTCATCTGTCGATACATGGTGGAAGCGATGGGCCATGTAATCATCCTTCCAAAAATGTCTCGCGGCCTCGAGCAAGTTGAACGTCCCTATCACGTTTGTCTCAATGAAATCTCTCGGTCCGGTTATGCTTCTGTCTACGTGGCTTTCAGCCGCAAGATGAATGACGTCGGTTATTCCGTAATTCACGAACGCCTCGCCAACCTCTTCACGGCTCCTTATATCTCCGAGAACGAATTCGTAGTTCGGTTCATTTTGAACTGATTTCAGATTTTCAAGATTGCCGGCGTATGTCAGACAATCGAAAACGACTATCTTATATTCAGGGTATTTTTTAACGAAGTGTCTTACAACCTCGCTTCCAATGAAACCGGCCCCACCGGTCACCATTATGACTTTTTTGTATTCCATAAATCACTTATTGTTCATCTATGTTTATTGGGTTCGCTTTCTTCGCATCCTCGAAGTAGGGGTTGTTTTTGTCCTTGTTCGACAGTTTGATATCCTTCAAGTCAATCCATTGTCCCCAAGGAATGCCGATAGCCGGGTCGTCGCAGAAGATTGCGCCTTCACTTTCCTTATTGTAGGGGTTATCGCATTTGTATTGGAAGACGACATCATTCGTAAGAGCGAGGAAACTATGGGCAAATCCTCTCGGGACAAAGAATTGCCTATGATTCTCGCCTGACAGGTACGCATAGTAAAACTTACCGTAGTTATAAGAACCAGGCCGTATGTCAACGACCACATCCACAACTGCCCCATTGACGACCCTGACGAGTTTCGCCTGCTCATAGTCGCCTGTTTGATAGTGTAGTCCGCGAAGCACACCATAAGAGCTTCGGCTCTCATTGTCCTGTACGAATGTTGTATCGCAGACTTTTTCCCTGAATTCCTTGTCGTTAAAAGACTCGAAGAAATAACCTCGGTCATCTTTGAAAATGTTCGGGTTAATCAAAACGGGCCCGTTCTCATCGAATTTTAAAACTTCCATAAAACGTATTTTTCTAAAATATACAAAATATAGACAACATTAGGAAGTTTTGCTTTCTTGATTAATTTAGGTATTTTTGTTAAAAATTAAATAATAGTGGAAGACAAGACGATAATCATAACACAGAAAGGAACGTACCCGGCCTCAGAATATCAGCAAAACATTTTCGAAGAGGTTGCGCACGGGGTTAAGAACCTCGTCATAACCGCATCCGCCGGCTCCGCAAAAACCAGTACGATTGAGAACTGTCTCAGGTTCATTCCTGATGGGAAAAGAGTGCTCTACGTTGCATTCAATAAATCGACAGTTGATAAACTCGTAAAGGAAATTGGAAAGACGAGGGAGGGGCTTGAAATATATACTTTCCACGGGCTTGGCGTTCGCATATTGAAAGAGAACGGAATATTCACAAAAGACGTTGAAGAGGTCGACGATTTCAAATATTCAAGATACCTGAAAGAAAACCTCCTGTCGTTAACGGACTGCGGCGAGGTTGAATCTCTCGGTGAGCTTCTTCACGATTACGTTGACAATATCAATAGACTTATAAACTATTCGAGGTACTACCTGAAAATGACGGAACGAGAAATAGGCGAAGCCGCCGAAATATATGGAATCGTTCCCGTCAGGGATGAATACAGCGTAGTGAGAAAATGCCTGATATGGGGAAAAAACAATACCGACGTTATTGATCATACTGATATGATATGGCTTCCGAATGTCTTGAATATGACAACGAAATACAGGCAGTATGATTACATTTTTATTGACGAGGCTCAGGATATGACACTTGCAAGGCAGGGTCTTGTCGACAAGGTATTCAGGCGTGGCGCGAGATTCTTCGCCGTTGGCGACCGTAAGCAGCAGATAAACGTTTGGTGCGGCGCGACGGAGGAATCGCTCGACAATTACCTAAGACGCCCGAATACCATAGAGTTGACATTGCCTGTTTCATATAGGATACCTCTTAAAGTCGAGGAGATTGCAAAAAAATACAGCCCAAGCATAACAGCAAGGCCTGGCGCACCCGAGGGTGTCATAAGAACAGATGTGTCGGCCAACGACGCACAGCCTGGCGACCTTGTCCTGTGCAGAATGTCTTCCAATCTCATTGAACAGTATCTGCAGTACGCCCGGGATAATAAAAACGCGTACCTTAAAGGTTATGACGTGTACAGGGACGAATACAAAAAGCTCGTAGAAGAGACTGGTGCAAAAAGAATTGACATTCACTGTGCGACCAAAGAAGGCCTGTTCACGAAATTGTATCAAAGATTCTTCGACGAAGCGAAAAACCTCATGGACAAGCTCAACATAGATGAAGACGAAGCGTTCTCCCATCCGAAAAGCGTTGAAATGCTCGATAGAATACAGGCATTGAAAGCGTTGTCGGCCGGTCTGGATACCACCGATGAGTTAATAGCGAAAATCAATATGATTTTTACCGGCGAGAAGGAAAACGCTATCCAGATGTCGACCATACACAAGGCGAAAGGCTTGGAAGCCGAAAACGTCTACATCCTTGCACCGTCCCTGCTGTTCAATCCACAATTCGCAAAAACAAAATGGGAAATAGAATCTGAGAAAAATTTGGCGTATGTCGCAATAACAAGGGCGAGCTATTCGTTGAATTTCATAAAAGAAGAGGAACATGGGTTTTATGCGAACTTGAAGAAGGGGAAGCTCAGGGAAAGCCTCGAAGATGTAAAAAAGAAAATGGGTTACAAACCATTAGCCCAAGTTAATAAAATTGATCAAACAACAATAGGAAATAACCCCTCTGAAACCGCCGAAAAAGGCAAGAAGAAAAAGAAAGGAGGGCTTACATTTGTTAATCTAATGAATTCTTAATATCTTTGCACCGTAACAAAACGATAATGTAAATGGCAACAAAAAAGAAAGAAAACGAAGTTGAACAGGGAATGAACCTTATGACCCCGCAGGCAATCAAAGAATATCTCGACAAATACGTAATCGGACAGGAAGAGGCCAAGAAGACCCTGTCCGTGGCCGTATATAACCATTACAAGAAAATCCTCAACAATTTTGACGACGTTGAGATTGACAAGTCGAACATCATCCTGTTGGGAAGCACAGGTTCCGGCAAGACGCTGCTTGTGAAGACGATTGCGCGACTGCTCAATGTCCCGTGCTATATACAGGATTGTACGAAGATTACCGAATCCGGATATGTAGGAAGCGATGTCGAGGAGTGTTTGGTCGGTCTCCTTCGCACGTGCGACTATAATGTTCCAATGGCAGAAGTCGGTATCGTTATGCTTGACGAAGGGGACAAGCTGGCTAAGAAAGGGGCTGGAGTGTCTATCACGAGGGACGTTTCCGGTGAAGGGGTTCAGCAGTCACTTCTGAAAATCGTGGAAGGGGACCTTGTCGGAGTCCCGCCGGCCGGTGGAAGAAAGCACCCGGAGCAGCCGCTTATCTACGTCAACACGAAGAACATTCTGTTCATCCTTTCGGGTGCGTTCGTCGGAATTGAGGATATTATCAAAAAGCGTTCGGGCCGTTCGAAAATCGGATTTATGACGGAAGATGAAGGCGTAAATCTCAACGATGACAATGCAATCGAATACGTCACACACACTGACGTGCGAGATTTCGGATTTATCCCTGAACTTGTCGGTCGATTCCCGATTATCACGCACGTAAACAAACTTTCCGAGGACGACCTTGTCAGAATCATAAAGGATCCGAAGAATTCAATCCTCAAGCAATATACGGCACTGCTCAGGCTTGACAACACAGACCTCGAAATGACGGATGATGCGCTCAGGCTTATCGCAAAACTTGCCTTATCTATGGACACCGGCGCGAGAGGACTAAGGACTGTCTTCGAAGAAATAATGGAAGACATAATGTACACCGCACCGGACAATGCCAAAAACAGCAAAAAAAGGAACAAAGTTGTAATTGACGAGAATTTTGTCAGGAAGGCGTGCGAAAAGAAATACTCATATATTCTTAAAAAGGCCATTTAACAAAAAAACCGTAGGATTTTTCCTACGGTTTTTTAATTTCGCCATATAAGCGCATGCCACAACGTGTACCACTTGCGCCTATTTTCCACTATGTAATGCCACTATTTGCTGTAAAGTTGGTAGAACGCCACGCACTAGTACTCACCGCAGTCAATGTACGTCTCGTCCTGGCCGTACCTCTTGCCGTTGAACCATATATATCCGTCTTCTCCGTCAGCCGAAGTCCTTACAAAGTATATGTAGCCGTTTTCGAATCCGCTGGTTGAGAAATTCTGTGCCGTTCCGTCTACCTGTCTAAACCCTTTGAATATTTTTTCTGCCATAATGCTCAATTATATTTTCTAATAAATACTTCATTTGTCCCGTAACATGCTCTCTATGCTTTCATTTAAGCTTTTATAGAGGGCGAACGCTTTCATTTGTTTCCTTCCGTTATACAACCATTCCTTAAACTCATCGACTCCAACCTCGGTGATATATTTGAATCCCTTCCAATCCTTGCTATAGTTTGACAGGTATGCCCGTTTGGCTTCCTCTGCGCTATCGAACCCGAGCATCACTTTCGTTTCATCGAATTTTCCGTTAACGAACTGGTCGATGGGGTATATCTTGTCCGATTTAAGGTTTGGCCCGATAAAGACATCCACCGCGTCCCCATCCCTTCCAAGTGTACGGGTAAAATACCCGTAATCATTATGCATGAGGTTTTTCCATTCCTTACCGTTCTTATCCCTGCCTCTCCTGTATGACCCTTTCGGGTTTTCTATTGAGATATTGAACCCAAGGATTTTGACGTGGCCTTTCTTGTAGTTACCGGCCTCTTTCTGCCCTTCGGTTGGATTCTTGTCGGTTTCTCTCCTGGCGCGCTCCAATTCACTTCTAAGGGATTCTTTTATTATCTCCTTGATATCCATTACTGCGCGGAACCTTCTATCTTGCTGTATATCTCGTCAAGGTCATATTCGTTGTCAATCGGCTCCATTGTGCCGGCGTATACGATAATGCACCCGACATTGTCTATGTGGCACTGCGCAACTGTTCTGTCGTATCCTGAGAACTTATTTATCTCAGACGGATCCAAGGTCTCATATTCGAGCCCCCTGTCCAATTTAGATAACGATTCCTTCACTATGTTCTTTACATAGTCGGCCTTTCTGGATTCCCTCAATAGATTCCTGCATATTGATTTGAATTGCGATTCAGTTATAGTAATTTTAGCCATTTTAAGTCAATGTTTATATTATAAATACGACTTTTAATCCACAAATAGTTCGCCGTTTTCAACGCGAACATTAAATTCTTTCGATTTGAACTCGGGTGATAGGATTTTATCTGTCATCCTGTTCTCAATCTCACTCCTGACAGCCCTTGATATAGGCCTCGCGCCTAAATCCCTGTCTTTCTCGGCTATTTTGAAAATGAAATCTACGACAGAATCATCATATGTCATTTTATATCCTATGTCAGTGAGGCGTTTTTTAAGCTTTTCGATTTCCAGAACCGTAATCCCACGGAGGTTTTCATCCGTAAGCTGATTGAAATAGACAATTTCATCAATCCTGTTTATGAATTCAGGCGGGAACCTGTTTTTCAGTTCTTTCTGTATTATGGATTTCTTGTTGTCGGAATCATTGGCGTCGAAGCCTATCTGTTTCTCGTTCGCAGCGCGCTTTGCCCCGACGTTTGATGTCATTATTATTATCGTATTCTTGAAATCGACCTTGTACCCAGTGTTGTCCGTAAGCATTCCCTCGTCCAAAATCTGAAGGAAAATGTTGAACACCTCGTCGTGCGCCTTTTCGATTTCATCAATAAGCAAGACCGCATATTTGTGTTTTTTGACAGCCTCCGTCAACAGTCCTCCGTCTTTATATCCGACGTATCCTGCGGATGAACCTATGAGTTTGTTAACCGAAGTCGAATCCGCATATTCCGACATATCAAACCTTATCAGGCTCTTTTCGTCCCCGAACATTTCAAGGGCAAGGCTTTTAGCCAAGAGTGTTTTCCCGCAACCTGTGTTTCCTATGCACATTGCGCTGAAAATAGGCTTGTCTGGATTCGACAGCCCAACCCTGCTTCGTTTTATCGCCCTCGAAACCACATCGATTGCCTCATCCTGTCCTATGATACGTTCTTTTAAGAATAAGTCAATTTTAGATACCGACTCAACTTCAGACGGTTTAATCTTAGCCGCCGGTATTCCTGTTCTTTCAGCTATTATCTGGCAAATATCTTGATCCGTTACGCAATAGTTCTTTTTATGCTTCAGCGCCTTCTCCATTTCCTTTGCCAGGTTCACCTGCGCTTCATCTATGTAACTTCCTATGATTTTCGCCTCTTCGACGTTGTCTGAATAAATTTCCGCATCCCTCTCTGCCGACAGTTCGGTAATTTCACTCCTTAGCCTCTTAACCTCATCGGTTTCAATCACCTGATTCTTTTTTGCGGCGCCAGCCTCATCCAACAGGTCTATTGCCGAAGCCGGCAATGATTTTTCAGAAATGTATCTTCCGGCAAGACTCACGCATGCGTCTATCGCAGTATAATCATATTTTATTCCATGGAATTTTTCGTACGACTTAACCAAGGAATTTAAAATTTTCTTCGAATCCTCATTAGTCGGAGGTTCAACTGTCAATTTTTGGAATCTCCTCGCAACGTCTTGATTTGCGTCAAAAACAGACCTGTAGCCCTTGTGATTGGTGCAAAGTATAACCTTGGTCTTCCCTTCCGAGAAAAGGTCCCAGAATGCCCCAAAAATGTCGTATTCTTCGCGTTTTCCATTGTCTGAAGAACGATGCACGTCGTCAATGAAGAGAATAGCGTCTTTTATTTCCGATATTTCCTCAGAAACCCCTTGTGCTCGGCTTTCGAACTGTCCCCTGAAATTTGTACCGGCCACAAGTTCGTCCACGTTCAATTTCCATATTTGGGATTTTTTCAAAGAAACGGGCGCGGTTCCATTTTCTATTTTCTTAGCCAAGCCCTCAACGATTGCGGTCTTTCCAACGCCAGGATCTCCGACGAGGATGACATTGTTGCATTTCTTTCTTGACAGTATGTTTGCAATCTGCTTTATTTCGTTGTCCCTGCAAATTACATCCGGAATGTCAGTTTCCGTTGCGACCTTGTTCAAATTGGTACAGAAATCAATTTCTTTATAGGATTTTTTAGATTCCGACTCGGCCTCCTTAACCAATTCCTCGCGCGTTATTACGGTCTGCGTCTCAGGGTCGTTTTCCATTTCCTTGATATTTTCGTCGGACATCTCCAATATCGCATTAAGCGTAGCCTGCAGTTTGTCCGTTCTCTCTTCGGCAATGCTGCTAGTATAGCCCTTCATTAAAAACAACGACTTCGTCTCGTCGGTATCAGGCGCCGTTTGCATGAACGAAAGGAAAACGATATCAGAAGTTATTTTCGATACGTGCTTTTTCTCAACGATTTCGTTTGCCTTGTTAAGATAGTTTTTAAGCTCGGTCGAATATAGGTCTATGACCCTACCAGGCCTAACTGGACGCAAATTGAAATCGCTCAGTTTAAGATATATAGCATCATGAATTTCTTCTATCGTATTTGTATTCAGGAAACTGTTGATTGACTTGTAAAGCATGCAATCATTGCATTCTAACGCGGCAAGCAGGAATATGTCAAAATCCACAACAGTGAATGGGAACGTATTGGACAATTCCTCCGTGGCATATTTAAAAACTTCCTGAAGTTCATTGGAAAAATTCTTTCCGTAATCAGTTTTTTTCCTTACAGGTTGGTTTGCCATTCCTTGTTTTTATTTAAAAATATCGTATATTTCTCAAAAATCAATTCATATGATACTGTTCAGATATTACGATGAGAATGAAAGGGTTGACAGGATATGGTACGATTCATCAAACCTTGTCTACTCAGAGTGCGATGACAAGATAGACGACTATAAAGACCTTAAAATTACGTTTAAAAACGGAGAAACCTATCTCTACAAGAAAGTCGACGTGAACGATTACGTGCTATTCGCGCATGGAGGAACAGACGCATCCAACGGAAAAGCGTTCTGGAAAATAATCCGTCCAAAGTACGAAGCGGAAAAAATTGGTCATATAGATCTTTCGGAACTCAAAGAGCGAATGGAATTCTACAAGAAAAAGAAAGCTGAAATATTGAAGAAAAAAGGCGGAGAAGATATCGAAGAAAACAGCGACGAAGAAAAATAATTTATTGTGTAAAAAATATTTATAAATAAATAAGATAACAATCGCCGCTATGAAAGAGAAAGTAACAGCTGCGTGGAATGCGTTTAAGCTATTCTGCGCTTCGCAGGCCTGGAACTTCTATGTCGGACTGACAATTTCAGCGTTGGTTTTCCTTAGTTTGTTCTCTTACCTGCCAATCGGAGCAAGCGCCTGTCTTGTCCCAATAGTTACTCCGGCCATATATTCCGGATTGAGGTATGTGAGCGGAGGGACGTTCGAAATGAAAGGGGAATACGGTTTAAGAAATTCATTACTTGCTGTCTTCCTGTCATCTCTTTATTTTACGATATTAGTCTTCATATAAAAAGCCGGTCATTGACCGGCTTTCTTGATATCGCTCCTATTTTTTATATTTCTTGCAATACTCGACAGGATTTTCAATGAACAGGTTTATTTTATCCTGCGTTATCCCATGTTTCAGGTATCCTTTCCTGAAATCTGCGACGATTTCGCCGGGCGTCCTGCCGTTTTCCGCTGTTTTAGTAAGCAGCACGAGTTCTCCGTCGCTTGATATGCACACCGCGTAAAATTTCCCCTTTTTAACTAAGAAAAAATCGTTTTTATTGAATAGAAACTGCGTCAGTATCTCGCAGTCCTTTAGTTTTACGCGCTTTCCCTTCTCCTTGTCATACCTCAGTATGTCAGTAAGCGCCGTCGGCATATCATTTTTCGCCATCTGATACTTCTCCAAAAATCCTGTCAGCTTCCACATTTGTTACCTCCGGTTCTTTTAATGTTTCGGCCGCATCGAGCAAGTTAATGGTGGCACCTTTCCTCGCTTCTTTATTTTTAATCTTTTCCTCAGTTCTCTGATGGTAAATCTCATCGAGCAAATCGGTGCCGCTTTCAACGATATTAGCCATAAAACTCACGACAAAATTACCATCAAATTTTTTAATTCCCAAATACTTAGGGTTTTCATACGCGTAAAGCTTGATGTCGTCACTTCCGAATGCCTTGTATGTAATGAATGACAGGGCCTGAAATTCGAACGAGTCCGGCCTTTCCGTTCTCGAGTAAACCCCATTTATGTAGTTTGAAAATATCCTTGATATCCTCTCGAATTGGTTCGGCTTCTCCCAAAAATAAAGATCAAGAACCCGTTTTCCATCTTCATTGGTTTTCTTGACAACGACCTTTCTCGCAAATTTTTCGATATGGAACCTTGGGTTATAGTCGTATTTTATGTGAATTCTTTTTTCACCATCATGAAGTTCGTCCGGGTCGTTATCTTTCGTGTCGTCGTAGAACACCTTGTCACCATACGAGACAATCCCGTAGTCTGTCAACGATTTTGCAATTGTATCGTTTTCCTGAACGAGCTCTATCTCAAGTCCATCGTCTTCAAGCGCCGCACCATCAAATCCAAAGACATCGTTTTTCTTTGTGGCCCTTCCGCCGCCGCTGTAAACATAGTCATGAGATTTACGGTCGGCTTGATACATTTCGTACCGCAACTCCTTCACTTCTTCCGTTACTTCGCCGCGAAGCATCTGCGAATAGACATTGTTCACTTCTTTCTTCTGCTCGATACCTATCCCGTCGGAAGCGGATGAATTCTTCTCTCCGTTCGAAATCTCCTTATCAGCGGACGCCATACCGGCAAACAGATAATGGAAAAATATCCTTATGTTAGTCCAAATCCTTTTCATATTAGTTCTTCGCGAAATATTCTTCCCAAATGAGTACCGCTTGATCAAGTTTAAGCAGCCTTTCCTCCATTTCAGCCCTAACCGCCTCTCTTATCATCCTGAAATAATTCTGTCTCTCATAGGATTCCGCATACCGAGCTTTCGTGGCCTCGTCGTAATCGCCCAAAAAAGATTTTGCCTCGTTATCGTAATATTCAAACATTAGGTCGGCTATTTTTTTATAGCTAACTAATTCTCCGATAGATATCTCCGAAAGTTTTACCGTACTGAAATCCGGTTCTTTTGTCTTTGTTTTAGGCGCCTTAACCTCAACGGCGGTATTTTCAACGTTTTCTACTTCAGCCTTTTTTGCCATTGTTCTATTTTTTAAAAATATAATGAGTATATTTGGGCTGTCAAGCATTATTGTATTGGCATCTATAACGTTTTTTAGATAAAATTTACATGCAAATGGGTAAGGGAACTTATTTTTTCACGTCGGAATCGGTTAGTTGCGGTCACCCCGACAAGATATGCGACCAGATATCTGACGCTATTCTAGACGAATTCAAGAAACAGGACAGAAACGCAAAAGTTGCTGTAGAATGCTTCATAACCAATAATATGCTAGTCATTGGTGGCGAAGCGCATTCAACTGCGGATGTGGATATTATCGGAACTGCTAAAAATGTCATTTCCGAAATAGGATACGACGGGACGAATGGATTTGATCCGGAGTCGGCTGTTTTCATCAACACACTTCATGAACAAAGTTCGGATATCAGGCAGGGCGTCGACCGTGAAACGGCGATTGATGCCGGGGCTGGTGATCAGGGAATTATGTTCGGATACGCAGTAAATGAGACCAAGGAGTTACTACCGGCCGGAATCGTCCTCGCAAACGAGACGATGAAAGTCTACGACGAGCTTCGTAAATGCGGAAAGCTGGAAGGATGCCGCCCTGACGCGAAATGTCAATATACGATTGAATATGATTCTGAAACGAAAAAGCCGTTGAGGATAAGCACATTGCTCATATCAATGCAGCACAATGACGGCGTCGATGTTGAAACGCTGAAAAAATATGTCACCGAAAAAATAATTCCGGAAGTCAAGTCTCGGCATGAAGACATTGAAAATCTTTTCGACGGGGAAATGGAACTTCTTATCAACCCTACGGGCAGGTTCGTAATAGGAGGCCCCGAAGGTGACACAGGTTTGACTGGAAGAAAAATAGTGGTTGATACTTATGGTGGGCGCTGCGCCCACGGTGGAGGCGCATTTTCTGGAAAGGACTGCACCAAAGTCGACCGTTCTGCGGCGTATGGGGCAAGATATATTGCGAAACTTATAGTAAAGTCTGGTTTCGCGACAGAGGCCACCGTCCAACTATCGTATGCAATCGGGGTTTCAAAGCCGATAAGCATTTTCGTGGATGGTGATTTTAACGTGTCGAAGAGCGAAATAGAACGCGCTATTCGCATGTCATGCCCGCTAACGCCGTTTGAACTGATAAATTGGTTCAACCTTAATAAGCCGGCTTTCAAACGGACCGCAACATACGGGCACTTCTCAAATCAAGATTATGATTGGGAGCGCATTGACGAAGAAGAAATCGCAAAATTCAAACTTTGCGTTTTTATGAATTAAAAAAGGCCCCGCGCTGCGGGGCTTTTAATTTGTAGGTTAGTCTTTGTTGAGATTGTTCTCGTAAACGTAGCTTACAATGGCGAGAGCCTCTGAAATCGACAGCTTCCCATCGTCAGCCAACGAATTTGCAAGTAACGCAGACAGGTTGGTCCACATTGTAGCATTGAGGTTTTCGGGCAATAGCTTGATGGCTTTCTGAGCGGCAATAATCTTGTCCGAAATCTTTTCGTAGGATGCAACTTCACTTGCAAGGCCAAGGGCGTCTATGATACGTGGCAGGTTGTCTTCCATCCACTTGCGAACAACCGCGACATACTTGGCCCCGTACTTCGTGTCAACCTTCTGAAGTATTGATTCAACGATATCGGCGGCCGAAGACTCGTTAAACTCCTTAATCCAATTAACGATATTAACGGCGATAGGCGCGTATTTTACAACAAAGTCGTCAACCTTGTTTGTCACACCTTTGACCCAATCGACGATTTTCTTCCAAAGGGCCTTAATTGATTCAAAAAATTTCATAGCATTTATTTTTCTATAAATACATTTTTGATTATTCATCTTTTATTCTTATTTTTGTAATGCTATGGTAAAATTTGATAAAAAACATTCCGGATATCTCGATAAAATTGATCGGTATATCGCAAAATTTGCAGACAGCGTCGTGTTTTCATCGATAAGCGCGTCGAGATACTATTCGTTTGGAAAAGCGATTCTCAGGGTGTCCGACCATATTGGCATTAATTCTGACGGAATTTACCACATCATCGTGAAGCCAAACGGATATATCATCCACCACCCAAACTCCGGAACAGTAAACTTCGTGTCATACGAGCGCGCCAAAGAATTTGTAAGGGTGTTCATGCTTTTTCCGAAACCAATCGGACCGCTCACATCAGTTTCGAGCATATCAGAGCCCCTCATTGAGGATGAAGAACGGTTGGAATTGGCTGAACGCAATAATTACATCCTTGGGATGCATAAAAAACATCTAAGTGAAGGCCAACTGAATGCCGTAAAATCCATAGTTGAAAAAATAATTCATTCAAATAAGGGAAAATGACATGTAAAATCCATATCGGAAGATGTGGATTTTTTGTATATTTGTCGGGAGAAAATTTTGTTTGAATGAGATATATCGGCTCTAAGAAAAAACTTAGAAATTTTATTGTAGATACCGTTAAAAAATATTGTGGGAATGACATTTCCGACAAGGTATTTTGTGATCTTTTCGCAGGAACGGGAGTGGTTGGAGAAACATTTGCCCCAATGGTCAAGAAAGTTATATCAAACGACTTTGAGCAATATTCGTATCTCGCGATAAACGTACTGTTGAACGGATATAACAAAGACGTCGTAAAGAAGATAATCGGCAGGTTCAACACGCTCGACGGTATCAAGGATTACCCAATATTCCAGGAGTATGCAATTGGTGGAAGTGCAGGAAGGATGTACTATTCCACCGAGAACGGGATGAAGATTTCCGCAGCTAGAAAGCATCTTGAAGACATAAAATATCTCATTGACGAGAAAGACTACAACGCCGCCCTCCTGTCAATCGTGGAGTCATCGGATAAGATAGCCAGTACAATGTCAACATACGGGGCGTTCTCAAAGAAGCTGAAAGATAACTCGCTAAAGCCTATAGTCTTTGAAATGCCAAATGCGCTGTTCGACGGGAAATGCCACTCTGCGTTCAACGAGGATGCAAACAAATTGATCAACAGCATTGAAGGGGACATATTGTACCTTGACCCGCCGTACAACGGAAGGCAATATGGGAGCAACTATCATCTTCTGAACGCGTTGGTTACGTTGAAAATGCCGGACAGGGACTCCGTCACCGGTGTTCCAAACGAGTACAATAAGTCTGACTACTGCAGTAAAAGGAACGCGAAAAAGGCATTAAGTGAACTCATTTCAAACACCAAATTCGAGTGGATTTTCCTGTCATACAACAATGAGGGAATTCTGTCGTTTGATGAGATTAAGGAAATATTTTCTTCGTACGGAGACTATTGGGTTGAGAGTACCGATTATCAGAGGTATAAAGCCGACAATAGCAGGAAGCAGGGTGCCGTTAGGACGTGCGAATACATACACATACTCCATAAGGGTGTGTTCTCGAACGAAAATGCGAATGTGGAAGACCCTGCAAAGGCGATGAAATCAATTCTTGTCGGGGAAGAAAATACCGTAGAGAACAAAGCTTCTGAATGGGGGCAGTTCGGAGGATTCAAGATAACAAATTTCATTCTTAAAAACAAGGCCAAGGAACCATACGTAAAGCCCGAGGCTAAAATCGAGGAGAAGAAATATTCGGTATCCGTGGATACGGCGTCCGGTGAATCCAAAACGTACGTACAATATTTCAAGCTTGTATCACCCGGTGAGTTCGTCCAAGTGGAATCTCCAGCTTGGAAGACGTACGACGATTACATAAAGTCTATTACGGAATCCGCGACCAAAAAACTCAGGGCAAAATTCGTGGATAACGGAGAAATCGTAATATCCCCAATGAACTACATGGGTGGGAAGAAGAAATTGATTAAAACATTCGTCGAGGACTATTTTCCAAAACACGTTGATGTCTTTCTTGACCTGTTTTGCGGAGGGGCCACGGTAGGCGTTAACGCGAAAGCCGACGAGGTTTGGTTCAACGACGTTATCTCGCCGCTAATCCAAATGTATAGGTTCCTTAGCATAAATCCGCTTGATACGACTATCCGCTATATAGACGGAAAAATAGAGGAATGGGGGTTGACGCAGGAAAAAGACGGGGAGACCAACTATTACGCTTTCAGAGAAGCCTACAATGCAACTCCCGTGAATCAAAGGCACCCGCTCGACCTGTTCGTCCTAATGGCATACAGTTTCAACAACCAAATCAGGTTTGCGGTCAACAAGGGATGGAAATTCAATATACCGTTCGGGGCGAATAGGAGCAGTTTCAATGGTGCAATGAGGAAAAACTTGGAAGGGTTCGTAAAAGCAATCCAAAGAAAAAATTGTAAATTTTATTCCGAAGATTTTTCCCAATTTGAAATAGACGGACTGATTGGGCGCGATTCGATGGTTTATGCAGATCCGCCATACCTCGTTTCACAGGCGACATACAACAACGAATGGAACGAAAACAAGGAGAATGAACTTCTGTCGTTCCTCGATAACTGTGATAAGAACGGGATAAGGTTCGCGCTGTCAAACGTGCTGGAAAACAAGGGAAAGACAAACGAAATACTGAAAAAGTGGATAAGTGAGAATGGGTATAACGTTTATCATCTCGAAAAATCTTACGCAAATTCATATTACCATAGGAAAAACAAAGAGACTGTGACTGATGAAGTACTAATAACGAATTATACGATAGACGATAATGCATAATTTTGACAAACTGTTGGAAAAATCCGAAGAAGGGTTTGATATTAGATGCGAGTATTACAGGGCTAACGGACTTGAGGACCTGAGGTTCGCGGAATGGAACATCGGAAACGGAACCGAATTGCAGCGAGGCGATGTTGATTTCACCTGCATATCAAAAGGCAGGTACCTAGGTTGCTCAGAAAAAATAAGATACGGAAAATATTACGGCGACGTATTGATAGAAATGTGGTCAATGTATGAAGACCATAAACGCGGATGGCTCGAAGACAGCGTAGCCGATGTAATTTTTATGTGGTGGCCGGACGGAACCGTTCTAAGAGTCAGCGCGAATAAACTTAGAATGGCATACGTTGAAATGAAAAGCAAGGAAATTGATTCCCTGTTTTCTGAGCTTGTTTTCGACTCTGACAACAAGGCAAAGTCAATCCGCAGGAAAATAAGCATTTTCGACAAGGAAGTCGAGGCGACGATTATTGGCGCAAGAACTTCAAGAAACGGAAAAGTGTGGACGACATATAGCGTAGCACTGTCAATTGAGGCACTTGGGTCTCTCGGTATATATGCAAAGGCGGATAAATTTTCGCCGAGCGACAAAGAACCTGAAGTAAGCTACAGGGAGCTCAACAAGATTTACAATGTAGATTGCAGGGAGGGGCTCAGAGGTCTTGCTGATAATTCAGTAGACCTTACAGTCACGTCGCCTCCTTACGACAATCTCCGTTCCTATGGGGATACGTTGGAATGGAACGAATCAGTTTTTCAGGATATAGCACGTCAGTTGTATCGTGTTACAAAGCCTGGCGGCGTTGTTGTGTGGGTAGTAGGGGATGCTGTAATAAATGGAAGCGAAAGCGGAACCTCGTTCAGACAGGCACTGTACTTCAAGGAAATCGGATTTAAGATCCATGATACAATGATTTATGAGAAGAACAGTTCGTCTTTCCCGGCCAGGTCGGATTCAAAAAGGTATTCGCAGATTTTTGAATATATGTTCGTTTTCGTAAAGGGTAAGATAAGGAACGACATTAAACTTATTGCGGACAAGAAAAACAAATGGGCCGGTTGGACTACATGGGGAAGCGTGACGAATTACAATCAGAAAGGCGACCTCAAGAAAGTCGGGGAAGGCATAAAGCCAGTGCCTGAATTCAGCCTCAGGACAAACATATGGAAATATTCTGTCGGTGGATTTAACGACAAGGCGAAACATCCTGCCGTGTTCCCGGAAAAATTAGCAGAAGACCATATCATATCTTGGTCAAACATCGGTGACGTAGTTCTTGATCCGTTCATGGGAAGCGGAACGACGGCAAAAATGGCGGTTTTGCATGGGAGGAAATTCATAGGATTCGAGAAAAATGAGGAATATTGGAAAGAATCTGTGGAAAGGGTCGGAAAATACCTGAACAGCAGGGCCGAAGGCCTGAAAACCGTTAATTACGAAAACGAAGAGATACAATATGCTAAAGATCCTGAGGAAAATGAAAAAGCAGAATTGTGGAATTCACTTCACAAACAACTCGAGGATTATTTTAATGAACAGCAGATAGAAACGTTGAAGCTGCTGAAACTTTCGTTCGAATCGAAGTCAAATGAAAAAAGAATACAGAAATTAAACAAAGATTAAACAAGTATGGTTAGCACAGCAAATTCATTAGGAACCGTCACCATCGGGATCAAGGCTCCAATTATTAAAAAGGGGGACAACATTGTGGACGTAGTCGTAGACTCCGTCATGAATAGCGGAATTGAAATAAAGGACGGTGACATAATCGGAATAACGGAAAGCGCCGTGGCCCGTTCATGCGGATTATATGCAACGGTGGATGATATTGCGAACGACATTCGTAAGAAATTCATATGTAGTTCAAACGGACAATATAAAACGGGTAAGGTAATCCTCATAAATCCGATATATTCGAGAAACAGGTTTGCCACAATTCTCAGGGGTATAGCAAGGGCGGCTGAGGAACTTGAAATTGTGATGCCGGATGTGGATGAAGTTGGAAACGTTTTCACCGAGCATCCATATACAAAAATTGACTATTCCAACCTTTATTCTGAGATTGCCCTTTCGGAATCAGTGGGCGAAGTGCGCATTTGGAAAGGAAACGAGTTCGAAAAACGAGAAGACGAAGTCGTTATGGAGGGGGCAAGGCCTGTACTTCGAATTAACTGTGAGCTTCACCCTGATTTAGTAGGAAATACACTGACGCTCGATAAAATTCTGTCGGATAAAAGTGAATTCGGCGTTCTTGGCAGCAATTCAGCCGGCTTCGAACGTATCAAGCTATTCCCTCCCAGAGAGTTGTGCCAAGAAATCGTTAACGGGGTTAAAAGTGCGATAAAAAGCGTCACAAAACGGGATGTTGAATGCCTCGTCTATGGAGACGGCTGCTTCCACAGTCCTTATGAGTTTGGCGAAAATGGCATGAAAATACCGGGAACAAGTATCAACGAATTTGCCGACCCGGTAACTTCTCCCGGATTCACGGACGGGCTCAGCGGCGTTCCGAACGAGGTTAAGATAAAAAACATTGCCGACGACCTTCTGTCAAAGGGTATTGGCGTAACAGATGTGGAAAACGAAATCAAGACCGCCATCTCATGCGATGATAAAAACCGTAGCTATAGCGATTTGGCCCTCGGTACAACCCCGAGGCGTATTGTGGACCTCGTCGCATCACTGTGTGATTTAACTACTGGTTCTGGGCAGAAAGGAACCCCGATAGTTCTCATACAAAACTATTTCGGAAACTATTCGAGCGACTTCGAATTGTCTTTGACGGCAAACCCGCTCGACCTACCGGTATGCGGCCCGTCCGCTTAATAAACAAAAAGCGAGGATTATTCCTCGCTTTTATTGTTTTCGGCGCTCTTTTTCCATTTCTTATACGCCCCTTCAATCTCTTTCGTTTTACGGTTTATCTTATATCTCTGTCTTGCGCTTGTACACGAACGGTCATTGTCAGCACAGATTTTCAAGATAGAACAATCTGTAATCAGCGGGCAGCCGTAGCACCTATCATATGGCGGAAGAACCTTTTTATACCTATCAACAAGCTCCCAATCCACGTTATTCGGGAAATCATAAATGGTTCCTATTACATTTGAATTCGTATAATGCTCACATAGTGTCAATCTTCCATCCGTAAGAATGCATAGATGTCTACCGGAATCCGCCATGCAATGACTTGATTTGCATGAATTTGAAAGTGGACTCATTGTAGACCTTAACCCCTTTTCTTCTATCAAGTTTTCGAGCCCCTCTATTTTCTCAAAGACATACCTGTCATCATCTTCGGTTTTTATGTCGCTGTTAAACTCGTCGAAAAGGCTATGCAGGTATACCTTGATGAATTTATTTCCGGAAAATCTGTCAGCGATTTCGCATATAAGTTTTTCTGCGTCTTCGGCGTTGAACTTGCCTACGTTTATGCGTATTGTCACGAAGATTCTATTCTCGGAAAGGCGCTTAATATTTCCCATGATAGTTTCGAACGGGTTGTCGTTTTTATAAATGAAACTCTTGGTCTTGTTATAAACGTCCTTCGTACCGTCGATTGTTATCTGAACATTTTTCAGACCCCAAAGATTTTTTGCTTCATTGACCGTTTTTTCATCGAAAAGGTATCCATTTGAAATCATAGAGCTTCTATATGGAACGCCCAATTCCTTCAACCGTTCGCAGATTATGTTTATGCATTTTTTTCTGAACAGCGGCTCTCCGCCGAACCACGCAAGCGCAACATCCTGAACGGAGCCTTCATTGTTCTCTTTTATCTTGTTGTAGTTCCTCGCTATGAATTCGGCTACGTCCAATGCGGTTTTTTCGGACATCGGTTTTTTAGGGTCGTTTTTTTCATAGCAATAGAAACATCTCGCATTGCAGGCGGTTGTCGTAAGTATCGTGTATCCCAACGGTATGATTTTCCTTTTCAACTGCGACTCCAAGACGTTTCTTATCATCATCGCAAGCATATCCTCACGAAAGGCGGTTGGGACAATGAAAAGGTGTTTTAAGAAATATTCAGAAAATAAGTTGTCCCCGTCGGTCAATTCAACGAGCTCTTTTGTGAGGCAATTGTAAACCAACGGGCGGCCATTTTCGCCTTTTGACAGGATGATATATTTTTGAAGGCGGTATCTTGCGTCGTTACTGTATTTGAAATAATTTCCGAAGCGATTTAAGATGAAACTGTTCGGCTCCTGTATTACATTCATTAAAATATATTTTTATAAAATATACAAAAAAACGCTGTAATATGGAGATTTACCTTGCGATTCCGTACCTGTAGTAATTCTGAAACACCTCATCGTCAAGTCCGAAGTCAACCATAACGAGCCTCTCCTCGCCATTCTCGGAAACAACGCCCCAAGAAGAAATTCTTTTGATATCGCCTACGGCTTCCAATTGGGTGTCGCACAGGTAAGACTGCACTGAGTTGAAAAGGTTATAATCGTCCAACCCTTCCTGGAATTTTTCACTGTTGAATATCTGGTCAAAAGAGGTATCTCTTGGTATCCCGTAAGCGCCCCTTCTTGCGTACCACGAATGCACGTAATCGACATACGCACAAAACACGTTGAACCCATACCCCGTAAGTCTCTTAAAATCGGACACCTTGGCCTTTCTGGCAAGTTGCATTTCAAGCCAAAGCCCGTTTTCGTCATATTCATAAACCTCGGCGAACAGCCCGTAGGAAGACAGCCACTTTTGGTTTTCAACGTTGTTCTGCGCAACGCCCTTTTCGTTCTTTGCAAGTTTCAAGACCTTTTCATCATCAACTGCGTATGTTATCCTCGAACTTCCGGATCCTATTCTCCTTAGCCTTGCGTTACAGTATTTCACCCTCGCTGCGTATGATCTCAAAGAACCGAACTCTTCGAAATTGAACGAAACCGGGTAGGCCATTTCATCGACAATGGCCTTAAGCTGCTCTTCTGTTATGTGAATTCTTTTTCCCATTTCTTATAAATATGTTTTTTCATTTGTTTTTAGTATATTTGTACCAGTTTAATTTATTTGTTCTTTATGATTGAGAAAAATTTTAACGGAGATCTCTTAAAGGCGGATGTGGATATCATATGCCATCAGGTGAACACTCGAGTTATGGGTGGCGGAATCGCTGTTCAGATAAGGTATCAGTTCCCTCGAGTTTATGAAAAATATCTAAACGCCGTACATGACGGATTGATGACCGTCGGAGCACTTCAAATCGTAAAAATAGACCCGGAAGGGAGCGATAACCGGAAAGTTGCGAATCTTTGTGCGGAAGACCTTAGCGTATGCTACGGCAATGGAAGATATACGAATTACGAAGCCCTGTATACCGTTCTTGAAAAACTTGCAGACTACTGTTCGAAAAATGGCGTCAAGAAAATCGGGTTTCCGACGTATATGAGCTGTGTTCGTGGAGGCGGCGATTGGGGAGTTGTAACTGCCATGATAAAATCAGTATTCAAGGACAATCCGGACATTGAGATTCAGTATTGGCGGTATGATAGGGGTTGACAACAAGTTCATCGACTGTTTTGGAAGGGAAATAACGGGAAACTACGAAGACGTCGCCGTTTCAATATTGATCAACGGAAAGCCCGAGATACTTAGCGGAATCACGGAATCAATTGGAAACGACGGTGCGCTTAAAATATCATATCAGAAATGGGACGGAGGCAATGAAATTATCCGTAACAAGACGTTCAAGCCAACGGGGTCGGTAACAATACTGAAAAACGTATTGCTTTTAGAACCGTTTTATAAAAACTTTTAAAATATCTTAGCATGTTTAACACACTTGATGAACTGAAGGAGTATCTTTGCGACAGGGGTTATGAAGAAATTGTCGTATTCGACAATCCAAGTTATGTAACGGCGGCAATCGGTACTGAAGAAAGCAGCGGCCGTGTCATTTACGACTATGAGAAAATGGTTGAGTTCCTTATGGAAACGGATGGGATGACATACGAAGACGCCGCGGAATTCATAGATTACAATACCATACGCGCCCTACCGTATATGGGCATGTCCGCACCGATTGTCTTATACCCGTTCCTTGATTAGGATGCAAAAAAGCCGCAGGAAACTCCTACGGCTTTTCTTTTTTTTAACTCTCTGTCCGTTAATCAGCAACAACCTCAAATACGGGCACTCCGTCCTCAGAGCTCTCAACGACATGATAGCCCTCAGCCACAAAGCTTACCGGGGCGCCGGGCTCTCCGTATGATTCGGCAGGGTTGAAATTGTAGAACTTTCCGCCGTAGACGTTGATCCTCGCAGCACCGCTTGTGTATGAAGAATCATAGCAGTTCAGCATAAACTTGACGTGGCCCTTGCTGTCGAGCTCAGGATTGCCAAGCGCCTTGAACGTTCCGCCGTAGACGTTGATAGTTCCCTTTTCAGCGTAGAGAACGTGCGTGTAAGCCAGGAAGTTTCCGCCGTATATGTTCGCCGTAGCTTTTTCAGAACTTACCCATATTCCGTAGCTTTCGGCAATATTCTCTATGGTTCCCTCTCCGTTGACGTCGAGTGTTGCGGAACCGCGGAGGAATATGCAGCCCGTCCTGCTGTTTCCGAACCTCAGAGTATGTCCGTTAAGGTTGAGCCCGTATTTTCCTGAAGCTGAGATTCCGTATGCCACGGACGACTGTTTCTCAATGTCTTCGGCAACGTTGTAAACGCCTGCGTATGAAGTCATTTTCGTGAGGTTGTCCGTCGTAAGTTCAACCGTGTAAGGAAGGACTTCTGTTCCCTCCTTGATTGAAATCTCATCCGCAAAATCATTGATATCTATTCCGTAGAACAGTATGTTGCCCTTCTTTACCAAGAGCTTCTTCGCGTGGAATGTAGGGCCTAACACGACAGTATTCTCGCTTGCCGAGGCTTCGACAACGTTATATTTTCCACGAACCTCGACCGTCGCATTGGGTGCGCTTATCGCAACGCTTCCGTTCTCGTTCTGATTTATGACGGTCAGTTTTTTGTTGTTGTAATATTCGATTTCAGAGTTTTCACCGAATATCGCGGAAATTGAAACGTTCTCATCAAATGCAGGGTCGACAGTGACTTTCCCGTTGATTTCAGGGTACCTCAAGCTTGCGACCGCCAGCTTTCCGTTGAGGTAAATGTCATTGAACTTGCCGGAAAGGTAAACAGGTGCGGCGCTTTCTATTGTAACGCTGACAGGTTCTTCGCTCGTGTTGGTCAACGTAAAATATTTAGGGGAATCAGATTTGATTACAGCCCCATCAGCGAGCGGAGCGACTATTGTCGGTGAGATTGTAGTTTCCCTCGGAATTGACAGGTTGTTGATCTCCGACTCTGAGGTGATGTTTTTTTCTCCTGCAGCTATTTTCAGCAATACGTCATTCGCTGCAGCCTCCTGCTCAGGGGTATTTTCATTTATCTCGGGACGGGAAACGCCTCCCATGCTTTCGCTTTCCTTTGAGAACCTGCCGGCGTATTCCGCCTTTTTAATATCTTCGTACTCCTCCGGGCTCAGTTTGCTGTTCTGACTTATTTGCGACAGCGAAGGCCATTCGCCGTTTTCGTTAAAGTAATCACGTGCGAATTTTGCAGCCTTGAATCTTTCGGCGCAATATACTCTCCACTTTGATACAGAATAATTCTCGTAACTTTCCATGATTGTAGTTATTTTTCTATAAATACATTTTCATTGCCCATTTTCAAAATACAAATGCATCCGCATAATATATTTATATAGAAAATATTTACCAGTATATTCCCGGATATGGATAGCAATAAAAAACAATCAAAATTAAACATAAACGAAAGTTTCTCTTCGCGTAAACTCGCCGGATATGCAAAGGAACATGGCGGAATTGCCATATTCAGGAACGGAGGCTTGAGGGATGGGGTGAAAGCGTGGCAGCACGGAAGGGGGATAGACGTATCGAGCATAACCGATGATATGCTTGTCGGGGAACCGTTCAAATATGATTCATATGATCAAGATTTTACAAGGCACAACAACGCGATACTTTTCAAGGACGGATACGCAATACAGGTAAGCGTGAATGCTGACGCAAAGAAACCCGCGAGCGGGGAAAGGAGGCTCAGGAGGTACGGGAGCGGAATCGGAGACACTGGAGATCACGATAAATCAAGGGGCGGTTTCGTCGGAACCGGTAAGGACGCGCTAAATTCACCGTATAACGGTTTCTCTGTTTCCGACAGGGCAGGCGAGTCCCAAGGGCTTCGCGGGGCAATAGAATACAACAAGGCTACGGGGGATGAACGGGGGCTGAACGATGTAAAAAACCGAGCGAGAAAACTTGTGAAGCAACTGAACGAATCTCAGCTTCGCGAAATCGTTCGAGATATAATCAAAGAAATTATTAAACAGTAAATTATGGCAATAATTGCAGTAACCATAAATGTGAACGCCAACCCCCATCCAGAGCCGTATGGCGTAGAAGGAAGCACGGGGACGTATTTGGCTAATGCCCCCGAACAGCGAATAAACAGAAGCACGACATTGATAGGGTCCTACCCGACAAACTACTATATCTATTATAGAGTCCAATCAACTAAGGTTACGGCAACTTCTCAACTACTCAATTTCTTCAGATATAATAATTCAGATATAGGAAACATTGTCAGTTTTTCGTACGATAACACTACTTAGAATGATAAAAAAACCGCGGGAAATTCCTGCGGTTTTTTTGTGGTTTTTATTCAATAGTTATATGTAAGTAAATGCAGTCAGTTCCGTCCAATCTAAAACTATTGCTGGCTGTTGCCATCACTTGCATGTCCCAAGAGTCTCCATTCATTAGACTCGCAGCACCAACATTTTTGTTATCGTTAACTGTAACCAAAACGCCCATTTGGTCGTACGAGTAGACATTACATTCTACCATTATTGTAATCGACGATCCCGGAATTAGATATGAATCATCATATTCGGCAATCGGTATGGTGTTTCCATCATAAATTTCGCTACTGTCAACGTGTCTTTGGTTGTCGCCGCATCCGTCCGGGTTTATGTACACAGTGAAGTTGTTATATCCGCCATTATACATTCCAGTTGTATCTTCTATTTGGATTTCTCCGGTAAACCGTACGTATTGCGGATTCTTGTTTAAATATAACGTAGTCATTGTGCCGCCAGTTGTCAGGTAGTAGTTCGTGACCGCCGTACTTGATGTGTATCCGGTAACCGCACCTATCCAATCGAAGTAGAATCGCTGCCCCTGATATGAATTTGAAATCTGCATTGTCGTGACACCGGATATAACGCTCATCGTCGTTGCACTTGTTGGAATTGACTTACTTGTGTATGTTATATTGCCGGAGGAATTTTTTAACCTGAATTGAATTGATCCGTGATTTGGGTGCGGAGTCGAGTCGTATATGATTCTCCACGTCCATGGGAAATTGAACGTCGGGACACTCATATCAACCGTAATCACCGGCTCCATAGAAAAATACACCTCAATGTCGTATTTCGACTGTCCGCTCAGGTTCCATCCCAATATGTCAGCCTGCGTAACCCCGTTTTGTGCTAAGATTACAGTGTCACCTTCTTCTATATGTACCCATTTTGACTTGTTTCCGCGTTTGATGAATAAATAACAAGTTGGATCAATGCTATATGTCCAGCCAGTTTCCCAGTCGCCAGTAATATCCACATGAGAGCGGTTAAACGTTATTGCCGATATTTCGTACTGCGAAATCATTGTACTGCTTTGGTAATGGTTTGAGAAATTGGAATTCGAATCATCCAAGCTAAAGTTATCGCCGGCGTCGCATTCCAAGTCATCCATTAACGTGTAACCGGTCATTGTCATACCGTTTGTATATTTTATGGTATAATAATAGGTCACATCGAATTCGTTCCCTGTATCCAAGTCCAATGTTCCTTGGTTCTCAATATTTCCACCGCCGACCATTCCGCCTTTAAAATAGACCCACGGATTCAACGCCGTATGCCAAACGGCAGGCACAAGACGATTAGACTCCATTCCCTGATGTGTAGCCCCGCTTACTGTATGGAATCCGACGGAAGTTCCGTTCCCGTCGGTGTCCGTCAAGTTTCCATGGGTGAGGTATTCATCCGAATCAACCCCTTCCCACCCTGACAGGTCCCCATACGGTGCTCTTCCGGCGGCCGTACTGAATACGTAATCGTCATAGTCCTGGTGTGTAACCTCCCTGTTGTCGGTAAATTTACTGTTAACGTACATTATCGTAGGCCCTCCATTGCCATGCAGAGTTTAAAACAATTTATGCAGTAGTATTGTTCCATGATTTTTATTAAACGTTGTTAGTCATGTTCTGTTGCCCCCGTTGGGCCATTCTTCCCGTAAAATTGCTGATTTTTTGCAGCATTCCTCCATTCGACTCCGCCTCTGCCTTCCCAAAAGCCTGTTTATATAGGTTAATCATATATTGCTTTATGACAGGCTGGTTTTGAATCATAGCAGACAATTCACCGAGCGCAACGGCAAAATCCCTCCAAGAGGCGTTTCTGCCTTTCAGTAGGCAGTCTTTCACCTTTTTACCGGTCGGTGCTTCATAGTTTCCGTACGGCGCGCCATATTGCTTCACCCTGTTTATCTCGTCAACGCTTTCGGAAAACGCCTCGTTTATCGTATCGGAAATTATTTTTTTAAGTTCCCCTTCGTTAATCTTTATAACATTGTTTTTCATACTAAAATATTTGAAACCTGTTTTTCATGGTTCCAATCAGTCTATAAATAGTTTTTAGGCCATGTAAAGGAACGCAACTTTGCTTTTTCGATTTAAAAATCATATATTTGTACAAAATCAATGTCACGAATAATATGGAAGAAGAAAAGAAGACAATCACGCCCAGCCAATACTTCGATTACGTAAAGGGCGCGAAGAAGCAGATAACCACTGAGGCCCTTAAAAACTCATACGGGGTCTTCATTTCCCTCGCGGAGAAATACAGCAAGCTCGGACAGACGGAGTCCCTCAAGAAGCTGTCGTTCCTTGTAGACACGTTGATCAAGGAAGAGAAGCTCATTGAGCTCGGTATCACCACATATGTCTACAAGGACGTAATCGAGGATTATATCACGAACGTGGCGGACAAGACGGTGAAGATAATTGAGCTCTCGAGATACATGCGCGAAATCCCGGACCTTCTCGTTGATACAATCACGAAATCCAGGGATATTTTCGACGAGATATACGTGGTGTTCACCGATTACACGGGAAAGGAGGAGCGCAAGGTGGAGAAGGAGCGCAGGGACAAGGACCCCATCCTTTTCGGCGCGTTCAAGAGCGGTTCGAACGTAGCTGACAGGTTCTACTTCCTCGGGGACTGGGTCGACGAGTACTGCGACCTCACCCTTGACAAGATGGTGGAAGAGTACACGGAGAAATACGGCAACTCCCCGTCCGTCGAGACCAAGATTCCGAAAAGTTCGGAGGAACTCCTGTCCATACTCAAGTCATACAAGGCGGATGAATCGGGAACCAACGCCTCAATCGTATTCTCAACAACGAATGAGAGCACCTCGACAGTACAGCTTTCCACACCACTCTTCCACGTGGAAAACAAGCCGGCCGGAGAAAGGAAACGCAACTTCTTCTCCAAGATCCGCGGTATCTTCTTGAAACCTGAGTCATGATCCCTAGGACAATTGACCTCACGGAGAGGATGGATTTTTCCGCCGGCAACCTTGTAACGGTACGGGACCTTTCGCGCTTGGTGGATCCGGAATCGGAGATGATGACAAACGACGAATACGATGCGTATGTCCGTTGGACCGGGATATTTGGCGAGCGCCGGCATAAGAATATGAAGCGTGAGATTTTCGAGCATTGGGGAACCCCGTTCGATGAAGAAGACCCGGGCATATGCCTCAGATGCGGAAAACCAATGCCGATTCCGTGGAAAAGGTTTTGGCATGGGATATGCCGGGAGTGTGATGAAGCTATCAATCTCAATTTAATACCGTGGAAACCTCAGCAGCAACAGGCGACAAGGAATACTGCCGAGGAAATATTTGATCTAAGATAATTGGATGAATGGATTAGGAAGGGCGTCTTAAATGATGCCCTTTATGATTATGCCGCTTTTTTCGTTACATGATTTTGATTTGTCGAACAATATTCTTATATTTGCGAAAGAAAAAAAATAAAATTTAGTAATCATTAAAATTTGATCAACATGAAGAAAAATTCTTTCATTGTTTTTTCAGGAAAAGAAATGTTCCGCCTTCTCGTCAGGAACGAATATAACCGGGCCGTATCCAAGTCCGATTACAAGAACAACGACTATTTCGCCGCATCCTCAGTTAGCAGGGGAGAGAAACGCGTCAGGGACCTTGTAAAATCCATCGCCGACGAAGGGTGGAAGAACCTTACCGTTTACGTGTACAAGAAGGGCGGATGGTATATCCTCCTTGACGGAAACACGAGACGGGAAGCGCTTGACGTATGTGTGGAAAAGAAAATCCTCGATGATTATCCGACATGGTATGCCATTGACCTGTCATGCGAGACGAACCCCAATACCGGCAAGCCCTACACATTCGAGGAGGCGCAAGAGTTCGTAGAGTTCGCGAACATTCATGCGCAGAAAGCCCACACCGCCACCGATATCTTCGAGGCCCACGCCAAAATGGGGAGTGAGATGTGCCAGGTGATATGCGATCTCGCCAATGCCCACAACATGCCGACGACGCTCGTCTCCGACCTTATGTCTGACATTCATGGGTCGTCCAAGGAGGGCAACGTAATGCGGGTCGTCGAAATGGCGGTAGACGAGGAACACAGAAAGGATGTGGAGGCAATCCTTGACGTTCTTGACACGTTGGACAACAACAGGGCAGAAAGTATCCCCAAGTCGTTCAAGAGGGAGTACCATTGCGTTCATGCGATTAAGAGCGTGTACCGTTTCTGCAAGCACTACGGTGTCGCGGATGAGTTCTGTTCCCTTATGAAAATTGCTTCGACCATGCGGAAGCCAAACCCGTTCCTGCACTTCTTCGATATCGCACAGACGGCAGCCATGATTGATCAACTGCTCTATATGATTGACTCAAACGCATATTTCAAGAACGCCGGCCCGAAACCCGTTCGCAGCCTCGCCTCAACCATTTCTTCGGCGCTTACCACCGGTGGCGCGATGAAAGGAGTCTCCGAGTTCCACACTGACTTCAGGTTCAAGAAGAAGGGTCTCAGCCTCGATTCATATTACAAAAAAGCCGTATAGACATGGGAAAGACAGACAACACGTTCGTACTTTACGATGACGGCACGCGAAGGTTCACGTGCACGTTCAAGAACTGCCAGAGGGGATCACAGAATGTGGTCTACCGTATCCTCACCGACGACGGAATGACCTATATCGGAAACGCCGGGCTCGAGGGAATCCTCGGACGCCTCAGGCAATACCCCCACGAGTGTTCGGCCGTGTGGAACCGTATCATCAAGTCCGGCCACTGCACGATAACCGTACTCGGATACGAGTTCGACACGAAGAAGAGGTACCTGATGGAGAACAGGCATATCTTCGACGCGGCCAAGGCCCGCCTCAGGGAGAAGGGGTACAACGGAAACTACACACCATCGCAGGTCAACATCCTCTTCCCCGAGGTATCAGACAAGATCCTCAACAAGAGACTCGATAGGTGCGGGGACCTCACGTACGCCATGGCCCACAATCTCCTGTAACGGCCTGTTCCGAGGCCGTAGGGACACTTTCACGACGAAGACGGGTAAACTCCCGTCTTTTTCTTTTTATGGCCCGAGAGGGCCTGAAAATCGCGAGGAGGGAAAATTTTTGGAACCATATACCTGTTGTCCACAAAAGAATAAAAAGAAAAGCCGTAGGTTAGTTCCCGCGGCTTATTCATTATATGTATTTCCTATTATTTACCCTTGTTCCATTTCTTCGCGTTCTGTGCGAATATCGCCCTTTTCCTCGTAAGCGGATTCTTGGAGTGCGTCAGTTCCTCGGTGGACTTGCCCGTCGCCTTCTTCGTGGCGTTGAACTTACCCCTGTTCTTTTCCTTTATATGGATACCTTCTTCGCTTAGCACCCTCTTAATGGATTCCGATATCAGGCTGTGCAGTTCGGATTCACTTATTCTTATCGTTTCTTTCATACGGCATTTCAATTTCTTTAAGATAAATACGTGAACGATATGGGCTCTGATCTTTTTAGGGTGAAAAAAATTTCCGGAAAAATTTTTGGAAAAAGGTACTACTCAGGAAAGAAGGGGGTACCCTCTAAAGAAAAGGGCGTTTTGATCAATTCACAACGGCAAATTTCACATGCGTAAATTCGGGTAAAGCCCCGCCATAAAAAACACCTACCCCCCCTTAGATAAAATAGTTCAAAAAAACTTACAAATATGCCTTTATTTTCTTAAATATTAAATTATATTTATAATAAAGGACATTAGTATGAATGCAGAAGCAAAAAAGAAAAGATTCATAGAAAAAGCGATTAAGAAATTCGGCAACAAATTTGATTATTCAAAAGTCGAGTACGGAAAAAATTGCAACGAAAAGGTTTGTATAAAATGTCCCGTACATGGCGAGTTTTGGACAACGCCGCAAACGCATCTCCAGTCAAAGACCGGGTGTCCCAAATGCGGACTCGAACAAATGGCGGAGAAAAATATTACAACTACCGAAGAGTTCATTGAAAAAGCGAGGGAGATTCATGGGGACAAATATGACTATTCAAAAGCAAACTGCAAAGGGTGGGACAGTTATGTCACCATAATTTGCCCTGAGCACGGGGAATTTACGCAGCGCGTTTCCAACCATCTTAAAGGTGCCGGATGTGCTAAGTGCGCAAACGTGGCGCCTCAGATTTCCCGTGAAGAATACATAAGCCGATGCAAGTCCGTTTATGGCGACAAATATGTGCTTGATGGTATAGAGTACAAAAATATTCATACTATGATTACGTTAATTTGCGAAAAACACGGCGAATTTAGAATGTTGCCAAAAACGTTTCTAAAAGGGAAAGGGTGCCCTTACTGCCAAAAAGAAAAAGAATTCATAAATGCCGCCATTGAAAAACACGGCGGCAAGTATGACTATTCAAAAGTCGTTTACAGGGACAGTAAGACACCTGTTTGCATAATAGACAAGAAACGTGGCGAGTTCTGGCAGAAGCCGGCAAACCATCTAAATGGAATAGGGAACAATTTCCCGTTCGACGTTTATGCGTATTGTGAATCCGTAGCGAGGCAATACCAAACTATGTACGATTTTTATATGGGGAGCCGTAAATGTTACAATAAATCAGTGAAGAACGGGTGGATAAACAATTTCACTTGGCTAGAAAAAGGAAAGTTGTGGGAAGATACCCTACATGTGGTATACATATATGAAGTTTCAGATGGTTCCGTTTACATAGGATTGACAAGGAATATGAAAAAGCGTGATAACGGACACAGGGGAATTGGGAAGAGGAAATGCCGTAGTTCGCTAAGGGATTATTGCCAGACGAATGGGCTTGAGATACCTGTTCCAAGGGTATTGGAAAGCGGGCTTACGATTACTGAGGCGCAGGCATCCGAAAAAAAATGGATCCGTAAATACAGAAACTCCGGCAGGAACGTAATTAACAAGACCAACGGCGGTGAAACCGGTTCGCTGCCATTCTTCGCATATGAGGTAAAAAACACAAATGAAATAGTAAACGAAGCGAAAGAATATAAATGCCTATATGATGTAAGAAGAAAAAATCCTATGCTTTATAATTTTATTCAGAAAAACAACCTTTCCGATATATGTTTTCCGAACAGGCAGAAACACAAGAATGTGCATAACTATACCGAAGATTTTATTCTCAATGTTGTTAAAAAATGCCCGAGAAAGGTTGATCTGAGGAATTACGATCCGGCAATTCATCAGTATTTGTTCGAGCACGGATTATTGTACAAGTATTACCCGAAAGGAAGGGCCTCCAAAAAATCGTAATTTTCTGGCCGGAAAAATTTTTAAAAAAAGGTACTACTTTTATCTTAATAGGGGGGGGTCATGTTTTTTTTCGGGCAAAAATTCCGGCCGCAACTCGATCGCGCAATAGCCCCCCCGTATTTGTGGGTCGACGGGCAGGTGTAACGTAGGGGGGACTTACGTAGGGGGGTCTTGGGGAGGGGCTCCCCCCGTCACCACGTGGGTGGGGTTACCACGAGTTCAACCAAAAAAATCCATCCAAATCCTTGGAAATCTCAGGAATTTTATTATATTAAGACAATATAATAACAGAAAGCATGCTGGCATGACAGTAATGAGGCAAATGTAAATAATTGAAAATTAGTTAGTTATACAATACGCTACTCCAGACAGCAGACAGACGTCGTACGCCTTCCAGCTTCTGGCTTCTGAACCTACAGGAGAGAGGTTCGAGACATGGGCGGCAGCCCCGTGTATTATATTGTAGTAATATATCATTTTTCCTGAGAAATCCAAATCTTCGCCAATTTTTTTTTGTAAGAATCTTCCGTTTCAGCCGTATAATATAATGTAAGAAAAAATGAAAGAAATTTTCCGCAGGGTATTGCATAATCCAAATTTTTTTCTTACCTTTGCAGAAGTAAAAGAAGTTGAACCAACAAAAATAAACGAACCATGGCACGCACAATCAACACCGCCCTCCACACGAACAACACGAACCGCACCGAGAACTTCGACCGCCTGACTGCAGACATCCGTTCCGCGTCTATGCTCACCGCTGAAGAGGAGCAGAGCCTTTTCGAAGAATACGCAACCGCGAGCGAGAGCCGCAGGCTTGCAATCAAGCAGAGGATTGCCACCGCCAACCTCCGCTTTGCGCTTGCAGTCGCAAAGCAGTACACGGGTGACGCGGACTTGCTTTCCGACCTTGTTTCTGTAGCAACGTTCGGGTTGTACAAGGCCGTTGAGGATTTCCGCCTTGACAACGGATTCAAGTTCATTTCGTTCGCAGTCCACAAGATTCGCGCGGAGTTCAGCGAGTATTTCCGCACCGAAGCCAACCTTGTGCGCAGGACGAACAATTCCGTCATCGGAAACAAGGACTTGAAAGTCGCGGAGAAACTTTACAAGACCTTGCAGAGAGAGCCGAGCGAGGAAGAAATTGCTGACGCGCTCAAGAGCGAGTTCGGAATCGAAGTCCGCAGCCGCCTTGACATTGTCCGCGTCAAGACCGATTCCCTTTCCGCGAGGATTGACGAGGACGGAGCTACCGCAGAGGAAGTGGGCGAGATTGCCATGGCGACCGCAAGCACCAATGCCTACGAGGAAGAGATTGAGGCAGAGGACAAGTCCGCAAAGGTGAACACCTTGCTTGCCTGCATTCCGCTTGCGCAGAGGGACATCGTGGCGCGAGCTTTCGGAATCGGCTATGACCGAGCCTACGAGGATGCGGAAATTGCTGACGCGCTTGGATATACCGCGGAGAGAATCCGCCAAATCAAAAACGCGGCTATCGCGAGAATGAAGACCGCGGCAAAGAACAAGCGAATCGCTATGTAATCCCGACCGACCGCAGGGGACAAGGACGCACCTTTATCGGGTGCGTCTTTTTTTTTGTATCATCCGACAAATAAATTTGGAATTCTCGAGAAAATTGTTATATTAAGACAATATAAAGCCTGTCGTTGCGGCGTATCCACAGTTTCGGGCTTCGAGGTAAATCGCTGATAATGAGTAACTTACTAACCCGTCAGACTCTCGTGCAGCGGGACCACACCAATGGCTGCCGTCAGGATACCTGTGTTCATCCTGATAAGTTCCTTTACATGCGACTCACGTCTGTCGTCCAGCTGTTTATATTGTAATAATATAATAAAATAATCGAGATTTCCAAATTTTTCTTCGGTTGTTTTTTTCTCCTATCTTTATTTGCATAATTCATTTATTTTTCGTAACTTAGCATAAACAAATAAAGGATTAAGTTATGGAAAAGAACAACGACATCGTATGCCCGTTCTGCGGTAGTAAGAGTTTTCACATCTACGAAGAAAGCAATGCGTTCAATCCTTATGAGAGGTACGAGTGCGAAGAATGCGGTAGGCTTTTTGACGTTGAGGACATTGAGAGGGAGGACTTGCGGCACCAAATTTCCTGCCTGCTTGACGGGACTTCCGAGAGCAGTCCGAAAGAGATTTACTTTATGATTCCGTCTGCCGAGGAAGAAGCCTGCGGACTGAGCAGCCTTGAGATTCCGCACATTGACAAGGTGTTTGAGGTTGAGGGTGACGGGACGATGTGGTACCACATTGAGGGGGAGAACAACCTTTGCGGTGGAGAGCCGATTTGGAATGACATTGACGACCTTGAACTCGCTGACCTGCGTGGCTTACTGAGGTATCTTCGGGGAGAGGAGTAATTGATTTCGGTACCGAATGGGTAGAGCGTCCGTGCAGTAATGCACGGACTTTTTTGTTGCAGTAATGCACGTACTTTTTGTTGTAAAAACTCGTGCGGATCCTTGGATTTCTCAGGAATTTTGCTATATTAAGACAATATAAAACCTGTCGTTGCGGCGTATCCACAGTAATGAGGCGTGTACAAGTTGCTGAAAATGAATGAGTTATGAGCACGCCTTCTCACAGACTCGGGCGCCGCAACGCTGGCGTCACTGATATGACGGGCTTACCATTAGGTTGGTTTATGTTGCAAAACCCCACCGAATTATTTGGATTTCTCAGGAATTTTGTTATATTAAGACAATATAATCCTGTACGTCGCGGCGTCGAGGCTTCGTCGAGCGTGGCGATAAGTTACTGAAAATGAGCAAGTTAGTAACACGCTCGTGGTAAAGGAGGTCCCGCATGCAGCGCTGTATCCCGGGAAGACGCCAGTAATGCTGGTAAATGATGGTAAATGTTGGCCATTAGTTCACGTGGTGAAATTTTTGAAAATAAATTTGGAAATGTCAGAAATTTGTACTACCTTTGTATCAACAAACAAGGAAAGAAAACAAGTTAAACAAATAAAAATTTTAAGCATTATGAACCGAAAGAACAACAACCCCCGTTTCGTTTATCCTATGTCCAAACTCACTTCTATGCTGAGCGCAGAGGAGGTGGAGAGATTCTCCAAGAACTA
>Ga0256405_10001709_pt1 | contig 57321 bp, 48 predicted proteins | sample RumenRJG_02DNA_FD_189096 | JGI IMG/M metagenome (GOLD analysis project Ga0256405, IMG submission 189096) | Bovine rumen microbial communities from Lethbridge, Alberta, Canada - RJG_02 | ecosystem: Host-associated > Mammals > Digestive system > Stomach > Rumen | place: Canada: Alberta... | reverse complement strand
GACTCCAATACTTGTTGTCGGGGTTATGGTTCCATTGCCATTGCAGTCCGAGGTGCTTCGTGAAGTCATCGTCTGTCTGAAGTTTCAGCTGCGAGTGGGAGGGTATCGGCTTTTTCCATGAATAGACTGGTTCACCAACGCCGTTTCCATCCATGTCCACACCCATCAAGGGCCAATCGTTCTCCCAACGGGCGGGCTGGAGATGAACGACACGACCCAGTACGGGAGTCTCCTGGAAATGATAAAACCACCACGTGCCATCGGGTGTGTCGACCAAGGCTCCTTGATGAGGTCCGTTAATCGGGGTGCTTCCTTGTTCTAGCGTGATGCGACGCTCGTAGGGCCCGTAGATGCTGCGGGAGCGTAGCACGGTTTGCCACCCTCGACCTACACCACCTTCGGGAATGATAAGATAGTACCAGCCATTGCGCTTCATGATTTTGGTTCCTTCGGCTACAGGACCCGTGTAAACGGTCACACCCTCGTCCAGCAGTTGGCGCCCGTCGGGCGTCATCCGATGGATGATGATAGGGCCTGCACGATGGCGACTGCGACCCAGATAGGCTTTTCCGTCGTCGTCCCAAAAGGGGCAGGGGTCTTCCCACTTTTCTATTCGTTTCACCAAATGGAGGGGTGTCCACGGTCCGTGGGCATCGCTGGCAGAACTCATGTAAAGTCCTTCGTCGGGGGTGCAGAAGTAAACATAGAAACGGCCATCGTGATAGCGGATAGACGGCGCCCACGAGCCTCCTGCATAGTGCTGGTTGCTGTCCCATCCAGGCTCGTCGATGCGTGAATAGATTTGGCTGATGTACTGCCAATTCACCATATCGTCAGACTCTAGTACTTGCATACCCATCAAATGGAAGTCGGAGGCTACCATGTAGTATTTCGTGCCAACCCTGATGACGTCGGGGTCGGAGAAATCGGCGTTCAGCACGGGGTTGGTATAGGTGCCATTGCCTTGGTCGCCCCAGCTGTAATCAGTATCCACCTGGATAAAATCAGGACGAATATCGGGTTGCTCGGTTTGGATGGTTACGTCGTTGAAGTGGATGTTGCGGGCATGACGGACGAAGAAACCTTTGGCGGGCAAGTTTCCCCACATGGTTGACTCCGGATAGTCTTTCTCCTTCTCGTCCTGAACAGACTTCTCAATGGCAGGCAGGTCGGCGGAGGTGACACCTCCCTTGTGGTGGATACTAATGTGCGAAAACCAGACATTCTCAACGGGATGATTCGGCAGTCCGGTGATGCTACAACCCATGGCCCCTGCATTGCGTATCTGTATGTTGTCGAGGTGAATGCCGTTGATGGTGCCCACATGGTCGATGGGTATCAGTGCGTCAAAGTCGTTACCATTCTTCTTATATGCATAGCCTCGGCCTCTATTGCCCAGACGGATAAAGATGGGAGCCTCGGTGCCCTCGACGTTGATGTTGGAAACGTGGATATTCTCCATCGTACCACCATCGACAATCTCCAGCGATATAGCCGACGAACCTATCCACTGACCGAAGAATTTCTCTTGTTGGTCAGCGCTTGGTTTCACGTTGATGTTGCTGATGTTGATATTGCGGAAACCACCATTGGTCTCGGTGCCGAGCTTGATGGCATTGCAATGGCTGGACACCTCGCAATCCGTAATCTTGATGTTCTCGCAGAGTCGGGGAGAGGTGGACTTCAGCGTGATACCATCGTCGTCGGAATCGGCAATCATATTGGTGACCGTGACTGCGTGACAACCGTCCAGGTCGAGCGCATCGTTGTTATAATTGTTGCGGTTGAAGACCTTGATGCCATCGATGACAAGACGGTCGCAAGCCAGATAGTGCTGCATCCAGCAACCACTGTTCTTCAGCGTAATGTCCTTGACGGTAATGTCTTGGCTCTGGATGAAACGAAGCAGATGGGGACGCGTAATGCCTTCATCGTTCCACGACAGCTTTTTGAAGGAACGCCCTCGTCCGTCAATGACGCCATAGCCGTCGATGGTGACATTGCTCACCTTGTCGGCATAAATCAGCTGGATAGTAGTGGTATGGGTGCGCAGGGAAACATAGTCGGACTTGACGGGGATATAGTCCTGCAGATTGGTACTACCATAAAGGGTTGCCCCCTGTTCCAGATAAAGGTGGACATTGCTTTTCAGAATGATGGTGCCCGTCTTGTAATGGCCTGCGGGAACGACCACCCTTCCACCGCCAGCCTTGTGGCAGGCTTCAATGGCTTGTTGCAGGGCCTGCGTGCTCAGCACGGTGGTGTCGCTCTTGGCACCATAACTCAGGATGTTGTAATCGGCTGCTTGCACGTTCAGCGCCGTTAAGGCAAGCACGAGAAGCGTTGCAGCCTTCTTTATATATAATATCATAGTCGTAGCTTTTTATAGATTTAGAATTCGCGGATAACAGAACGACCTTCCAGCCAAGCCAGCATGTTCAGCACTAGATAGTTCCAATTCTGGAATCCTTTGTTCATGATAGGTTCGCCCGTTTCCGGATTATAATACTCGTGCAAGGCACCCTCCTTTTGCAGATCATAGCCATAAAGGGCAATGGTCTTCTCCGCCATTTCACGAGCTTCGCGTTGGAAACCATAATCAGCCAATCCGCGGAACACCATGTAGTTGGAGATGCCCCAGATGGGTCCTTGCCAATTGGAAGGATTGTGGGTGGCCCGCAGGTTGTACATCTTTTCCAGTCGGGAAAGGGTGCGCACGCCGTAAGGAGCGTTGAAAGTACGTTCGTCCATCAGATTTTCCTTCACCATGCGCTGAGCCTGTTCTGGTGTAGCGATGCCTGCCCACAGTGCCATGAAGCCCGACCACGAGCCCAGTCGCTGAATTAAACAAGGATAATCGCGAGGGGCTCCTTCGTGTAGCACAAAAGGTTTGCCGAAGATAATCTCAGGCTTGCCAGTATAGGGCACGAGGTTCAAGTCTACCGAATAATACATGCCGTCACGTTCGTCCCAGCAAAAGGTGCGAACAGCCTTTCGCAATGTTTCAGCAGCCTGTTCATACTGATTGGCTTCAGCCTTCAGCAACAATTGTTTGGCGAGATAGGCCATAGCCTGCAATTCCTTGTACATCAAGCAGTTCAGGTAGATATTGGCCGAACTGCGCTTGGGACGGAAGAAGGTGGATGGGTCGTTGTCAACCCCGATGGCCAAGTCGTCTTGCCAAAAGAACAAGCCTGTTTCCTGGTGGCAATGATGCTCCTGATAATTGGCAATGAAAGCCTGCATTTTAGGGAATCCATCGCGCAACCATGCAGCATTGTCTCCATTCTGTTGGGTGATAAACGCTGCGTGCTGGGCTATCACGGGCTTGTGCATGTTGGTAGAATAGATGTCCTTGGGCTTCATCTTCGCAGGGTCGCTCTCTGCATCCACTACCATAGGCATATAACCATCGTCTAGTGAGGTATAGGCTAAGTAGTTCAGTACACAGCCTTTTTCATATTCTAAGGCTTCTTGTTTGTCTTGTTCGGAACCTACGTCCGACAGAATCTGCCTGAGTGCCACGTTCGAGAGCCATGAGTCCCAGTCCCAGAGCACACGGGCATACTGCTTACTGCCCGGTGTGAGATAGGGGTAAATCAGTGCACCACCATCGGGCTGTTTATACATCTGCTTATAGTCCGCATAGCAATGCTGTTTGATGAGCTGGGCATGCTGTTGCCATTGTTGCTGGGCAAGGGCAATAACAGGGCAGAGTAGGAGATAGAAAAGTAGCTGTTTTCTGTTCATGTTGTTGATTTATAAAATGTTACGGATGGATATGTAATAGTAGATAGGGCTTGTGAGGGAGGGTGACAGAACGCCCTTTCTCGTCGACCATGCGATAGCGGGTGCCGTCGCTTTTGGTAGTAAACGGGTGCTTATAGCGGGTGGTGGTCATGTTCCAGGTGTCGATGATGTCAACAAAGAATTGTTTGCCTTCTTCCAGTCGAGGCCATCGGCTATTGCGGGTGGGCAAGTTGAAGGTCCACTTGGCTGGGGTATCCTTACCTAAATAAATAAGGTAATGACCTTCGCCTGCAGTAGCTGTCACGGGGTCCCAGCTCTGGTCTGCCAATCGGGGCGAATGGGGCAGGGCATCCAACAATTGACGCAAGAAAGGAATACGCTTGGGACATTCGCCTTGGAATTTTCCTCCAGTGGCCAGGAAAGCGAAGCCAGTATAGTCTTCTGCATCAGCAGCGAAGTACTCGCCATGCGTAACGTATGTACCTGCCATCAGTCCTGTATAGATACGCTGCAACATCTCCTGCCCTGAGAGTTGTGCCCAACGGGAACGAAGGTCGCCCTCGTAGCAAACCTCGTCGAAGATGACGGGCTTGTGGATGATGTTACGAACCGTTGCGGCTCCCTCGAAGTTGTAAAGTGGTCCTTGATCCTGAATGCTGGCATGGGTGAAGACGGGACGATTGTAGTCTGTATAGACGGCTGTGCCCCCGTGGGTGGAAAGCAAGTGATGATAGGGGTCTGCCTTGGCAACAACCTCTGTCAGTTCGTCCCATTCTGCAACGGTCTTGGCCTTGACGAGATTCCACTCGTTAGCCATCGACCACCATATATTACTGTAGGAAGCCAGTCGAGCCACGACATAGCGCACATAGCGGATGTTATTCTCTGGAGTCATGCGATCGAAGCCCCATAATCCCTCGTCGTAAGGGGTAAACAGAATGAGATCGGCCTCGATATTCAGTTCTCTCAGTCTTTTGACACACTGGTCCAGATGCTGGAAGAAGTGGACATCAAAGCGGGTGAAGTCCCAGACATACTGGTCCTTGCCTTTCTCGTCTTTTTGCTTCGAAATCAACTGGAAGGGATAGCAGAAAGGCAATTCATAGACACTGTTGTTGGGGAAAACACAGAAGCGAAGCTTGTTGAAAGCGGCTTCCTGCAAGGACTGATAGGTCAGTTCCTGGCGTTGCTCGTCAGCATGAATCCATGCATATGAGGTGGTTCCTACAGGGCGATAGGGTGTACCGTCGGCATAGTGGAAATCATGATCCATACCTGCGCTGACCATTCCGTGGTTGATAGGCTTGACACACTCTATCGCACCCGTCTTTCCACTCATCGCTTGCTCTGAGGAACGAGTCATGTATGTCCACTTTCCCTGTTCCGTAGGCATGAAACGGATGCGATAGGTATCATCGCCATCATAGAATCCATGAACTATAATCACCTTCCCGCTGACAGCATGGGTAAACGTTGCTTTCAACGTAACATCGGTAAACGGATTCTTTGCCGTATGCAGGGTAAAGGATGTCTCAAACTGTTCCCATTGGGGCACTTGGCTTTGGGCCATCGACATGATAGAACAGAGAAAAAAGAAAACTGTAGATTTTAGTCTCATATTAGTTCGTTTTTATTTATGATGCAAAGATAATTATTTTTTTTTACTGAGCAAAAATTAAATTCAAAAAGATACTCACCATACTCACCCAACAGGGTTCAAACGCCGATGTGCAAGGGGATTGACGTGGGTGAGTGTCTTTTGGAGATACTCACCCAGTGACTCACCATACTCATCATAGAGTAGCTTTTGGCATTGTACATATAGGCTCCGCACATTGTAAGAAGCCTATATGTTGATGATAGATAAAGGATATCTATGATGCAAGAAGCCTATACCTTTAATGCAAGAAGCCTATACCTTTAATGCAAGAAGCGTATATCTTTAAAGTACATACCGTTTGAGCAACAAATTCACTTTGAATTAGTTGCATATTCGCCTCGAATTTATTGCTCAAAACAACGAGAAAATACTCCGATTTTAACACAATTAATTGCTATTAAACTTGCATATCACAAATTTATTTTGTACCTTTGCATTGCCTAAGACGAGAGAGCATGAGCTAAAGGCTAGACTCATGAAAAACACGTCAAGAGACTAAATAACCCAAGTATTAACTTATTAAAAATTTCGATTCCCTATGAGTAAAGATCTACTTGTAAACGGAAAGGCTGTGCCTGCCTCAACCAAAAGCACATTAGTTATTGAGGAGTTCCTCATGGAGTATTACCGTTTCCGTCAGAACATCCTGAACGGGAAGGTAGAGTTTTCAACCAAGATGAACAACGGGGAGTTTGGACCGTTCGAAACCTTGACACAGAAGTCGCTCAACACTATCATCCTTCGAGCTAAGGAAGATGCTGGTGATGAGATGAAGAACCCGCAGGCTGATATCAAACTGTATGTTACTTCTGACCTTGTGCCCAAGTTCGATCCTATTGCCGACTATCTGAATTCGTTGCCTAAGTGGGATGGTCACAATTATGTGGCCGACCTCTTCGGACGAATCCCTGGTATTACCTCTGAGCAGGCTGCCTTCCTCGCCAAATGGTTGCGTTCTGCTGTAGCCCATTGGCTTCAGATGGATACTCTTCATGCTAATGAAGTAGTGCCTACGTTCATTGGAGCTCAAGGTTGTGGAAAGACCACCTTCCTGCGTCGTTTGTTGCCAGAACATCTGCGCCAGTACTATCTGGATCATCTGAACCTTTCGAATAAGTTCGATAAGGAGATGGCTTTGACCAACAACTTGCTGGTTAATCTAGATGAGTTGGAGGCTATCCGTCCTTCTCAGCAGGCCTCGCTGAAACAGACCTTGTCGAAGAATAAGGTGAATGGACGTCCTATCTTCGGATGTGTTCAGGAAGATCGAGCCCGTTATGCTTCGTTCGTATCAACGACGAACAATCCCCATCCCTTGACGGATGCTACGGGTAGTCGTCGATACATCTGTATGCAGATTCCAGATGGTAAGTTCATCGACAACGATGGTGACATCAACTACGAGCAATTGTATGCTCAAGTGCTTTATGAACTTCGTGAGTTAAATGCTCCCTATTGGTTTGATAACGATGAGGTGGCTCGTATTCAGGATTTGAATCAGAATTATCTGGAGCAGAAGGATATGGTCTGCCTTGTTGAGGCTTGTTTCCGCAAACCTGAGGAGGATGAGCATGCTGAAACCATGAACAGCACTGAGATGCTGAAGGTGATTCGCCATGCATATCCCTCACTGGTTATCAATCGCACTGCAAAGGTTAACCTGAAAGCAACCATGAAGGAGCTAAACTTCGACATTGTCAGTCACGCTCATGTGGACTACTACAAGGTAGTGCCTAAGAAGTCGGCATGATGAGTATGGTGAGTCACTGGGTGAGTATCTCCAAAAGACACTCACCCACGTCAATCCCTTTGTACATCGGCGTTTGATTCCTGTTGGGTGAGTATGGTGAGTATCTTTTGAAATTCTATAAAAAAATAGCGGAGGGCATTGCGCTCTCCGCTATTGTTATAGATAAAGGATTGAATTATTCGTTCTTGAATCCGTAACCATTCTTGAATCCACCATTGGCAAGAACATTAGGAGTAAATGGCCAGAGGTAGATAGGAGCCTTGACATAGTCGTAGTCGAGGAACAGGTACTTGTTGTACTCGTCTTCAGCCTTCACAAGGTCTACAGCCCAATTAGTCTTCTTATAGCCGTCAGCTTCCAAAGCTGCAATCTCAGCATCGGTGAGCTTGGTGAACAAGCCCTTAATTGCCAAGTTGGGTGCGTAGTCGGCGGGCAGTTCAAGACCATAGGCACTCCAGTCGTTGTTCACACCACGCCATCCTGGGAACTGTGCGGGATCGTTCTCGTCGGGACTCTGGTTGACAAGACGCTTGCCCTTGCCGAGGTCAACATACTTTGTCCAGATATATGAAGAAATGGTGTTGCCGTTGTCGAAGGTGTAGAAACCATTGGCCTTCAAGCCTACAAACATTTTGTTGGTCAATTCCTTAATCTCTTTGATCTTGGGACCGATAAGGCCAGTACGAATCAGAGTCCAGCGACGGTCGCCCTCACCAGCAAACTCAAAGCCGCGCTCCTGGATGATGGCATTCAACAAAGAACCTTCCTTAGCGATGAAGGCATCGGTCTTGGCTGCGGCTGCAGAGCCGAAGGCACGGTTGCGGATGATGTCCAGATACTGACGGGCAGTAGTAGCATCACCTGTTGCGGCGCAGGCCTCAGCATAGCCGAGATAAATCTCAGAAATACGCATGTATGGACCATTGATACCTGACTTACGCTGGTTGGCTACCCAAACCTTATCCTGACGGTTCTCATCCCACTTGTTCAGAGAGATACCGCCACCCTTACCCTGTGAACCAGGAGTGAAGGGGAGAATAATCTCCGTACCGTCGGCACCCTTGGTAGCTGTAACCGTACAGCTCACGTCACGGCGCATATCGGCAGGATCGAACACGCCATAGTAGAAGGCAGGGTTGATACGGCCCTGGCCATAGTTCTTACAGGGGTAGTTGTTCTTTGAACCACCAGTAGCCGGACGACCAAATGAATAAGGGCGTGCATCGTTGCCACCACCTTGTGAGATGGCATATTCATAGATACTCTCATCGGCATAGTTCTCATCTTCGGCATGCATCTGCTGGAAGAATACCTGATAGGGGTTAGACGGTACACGTGAGTCGGTAGTAATGAACTTGGTAGAACCAGGATTATCAATGACTGCCTTGAAATAAGTCTTTGCAATCTCATAGTAGTCTTTCCAGTCAGAACGACGACCGTAGGTAGCACCATTGTTTTCGGTACCCATAGTCTCGAAGGTCAGAGCGTTGCCATCGCCATCAACACGGGCAATGTCACCACGACGAGTCTGATAGCCACCTGCCTCTAGAGCGATACGGCCGATAAGACCTTCTACATAGGTACGAGAGAAGTAGTTCTTGCCCTTAATGCCAGGGATAGAACCTACACGATACATGACAGGAGCAGCCTCCATCAGTTCTTCTAAGATAACATCATAGATAGAGTCGCGACCTACAAGACCCTCATGATCGGTGGTCTTACCGCTGATATAAGGTACATCACCGAAGTACTTAATCAGTTCACGATATGCGGTAGCCTTCAGGGCAACAGCCTCACCATAGAGCTGTCCCATGGTGCATGCCACACCGGCATCTAACATTTCCTGGAATCCTGCAGAGCTCTGAATAGCACTAACTACGATACAAGCCTTATTGATGACCGCATAGAGCGAAGCATAGGTGTCGTTCTCTTTCTGATAGCTCAGCAGTGTGTATTCGCTGGCATAATTACCATTCTGGTAAAAACACTCAGGATAGTGACGTCCGGGCTGGTTAGTAAAGTTCTCAGGGTGACGCTCAATGTCCGAACCTGCCACGTCGGCAGCATAGAACAAACCATCGCCGAAAACTTTGTTCTGGGCAGCGTCAGTCCATGATGAGTAGGCACCTTCCAGAGCAGCACGAGCCGTCTCGTTGGTCGAGAATACGAAGGCTGCATCGGCCTTTGACAGCGTGTCAGTCTCCAAATAGTCGCTACATGAAACACCCAACATAAGGGTGGATGCTGCGAAAAGGGTTGAATATAATATCTTTTTCATATATTTCTTACGATTTAGAATGCAACATTAAGACCGAATGTAAAAGTTCTGGCACGTGGATACGAGTTCCAGTCGTAGTTCGGGGTGGGGAAGCCGTTGTTGCCACCGGGACGGGTGTTTACATCGGGGTCGCTGCCCTTGTAGCCAGTGATGCAGAACAGGTTACCACCTGTAAAGTAAACGCGCAGGTTGCTGATACCAACCTTCTTGGTCAGATTCTTCGGCAGTGTGTAACCGAGAGTCAGCGTGTTCAAGCGCAGATAAGAGGCATCCTCAATAAATTCAGAGTTCACAAGACCGTACTCATTGTAGGGAAGTGCATACTTGGCACCGGCATTCAGTGCGGCCAATGCAGTAGGCTCAGTAACAGCAACCAAGTTGCCGCTAGCATCAACATCGTACATCTTCCAGCAGTCAGAAACGATAGACAAACGGTTCCAACCGAAGCTGGTATCCTTGTTACCCATCATAGAGTGCATGGCATTGGCGTTGTAAACGTCGCCACCAATCTGATAAGTGAAGCCTGCTGAGAAGTCGAAGCCCTTGTAGTTGGCATTCAGGTTGATACCACCAGTATGCTTAGGCATGGTGTGACCAACGATTTGACAGTCTTCTTCCGTGATAACACCGTTACCATCCGTATCCTGGAACTTCACCATACCTGGACGAGCAACTTGTCCTTCAGGAACAGAATAAGCAGCCAGATAGCCAGCAGAATAGTTAGTGACATTTGAGCCCATATCAGCCACGCCTTCCTTCAAAGTCCATACGCCATTTACAACGTTGAAGTCGTCAACGGTATAGAAACCAGCTGACTTATAACCCCAGATGGTACCAACAGGTTCACCCTCGCGGATGATGTAGTCGTTGTACGGGCGCTTCATAGAAGAACCCCAGTTGGTGTTCGTGTCAGCATTTACGCCTTCAACAACCTTTTCTACGTTGTTCTTATTGTAGTTGTAGGTAGCGTTTACGCTCAGGTTGAAGTCCTTTGAACGGATAATCTCGTAGAAGATAGAGAACTCAATACCCTTGTTAGAGGTCTCACCAACATTCTGGTACTGATAGCTGTGACCTGTTGACTCAGCAACGGGAACGCGCATCAGAATGTCCTTGGTGGTGTTCCAATAGAACTCAATGCTACCACGCAGTTTACCATTCCAGAATCCATAGTCGATACCAAGGTTGCGTGAAATGGTGGTCTCCCACTTCAGGTCTGGGTTAGCCAGTACAGCACCTGGAGAGAAAGTCACTTTACGTACACCGTTATCCCATACAACTTTAGGTTCCCAGTATTCTTTCCAAAGGCTGGCATCGATATTGTCGTTACCAGAAGTACCATAAGAGAGACGGAGTTTCAAGTTGTCGAGCCAATCCTTTGTGTTTGCCATGAACGGCTCGTCGTTGATACGCCATGCGAAAGCTGCAGCGGGGAAGTAACCCCAGTGCTTGTTAGGAGCGAAGTTCGAGCTACCATCGGCACGGAACGTAGCAGTGAAGAGGTAGCGACCCAGATAGTCGTAGTTAACACGTCCGAACCATGACAGTGTGTGCTTAGGTTCGCCAACGGAGTTGCTAAAGTCAGAAGCCTGCTGAGTCTGAGTTAGGAATTCGTCAACCATGTTGTACATGCTGAAGAAACCAAAAGCGCGGTCCTCGCTGAACTCTGCGGGGAAGCCTGCACCAGTCATTGAGTTGCTGTTTGACTTGCTGGCCAGAACCTCGTTACCAGCAAGGAATGACAGGTTGTGGTCTTCACCTAAACCTTGTACTTGATAGTTCAACGTAGTTGCCCAACGGACACCGTAGCCATCGCCATTGGTCAGAGTAGCCTTATTATAGGGGTTAGTTGACTTACCACCGTCCCACTCCTGTTTCTTGCTCCAGTTACGGCTCAGCGAGAGTTCGGTCTTGGCTGTGAGCCCCTTGAGTGGAGTCCAAGTCAGGGTACCCATACCACGGATGCGCTGACGGGTTGTTGTGCTGTTGTAATTGCTAATGATTGACAATGGGTTGCTGATGTCTTCTACACTGGCACTACCCATACCGAGGTCAGAGGGCTCGCCACTACCTAGAGGATTGTCAATGGGCTTGTAGCCATAAACGGCGTTACCGGCAGCATAGTCGAAACTCGTTCCTTGGTTCTTTGTCTCGCTGTATCGCAAGTCAGCATCAAAAGTCAAATCCTTATTAATCTTCTGAGAAATCTTGAAGTTGGCATTCCAACGCTTGAAGCTGGTGTTGATGCGGTTACCCTCATCAGTTACATAGTTTACTGAGGCATAATACTTGGTGTTCTGGTTACCTCCACTCAGTGAAATGTCGTGGTTCCAGCTGTAAGCAGTCTCCATGACGTCGTCCACATAGTTGTGAACACCCATGTTTCTATACTCGTTCAGGTGGTTGCCGTTGGCACTTCCCAGTCCGAAATAAGAGGCTACACCATCACCGTAAGATTCACCATAAGACTTGGCATAGCTCCAGTTGTGTAGCACGTAGTCGTAAGCATTCTGAACGTCGGGAGTATAGGTTGACTTCTTAATCTGGAAATACATATTGTATTTTACCTTTGCCTTACCGTCACCTTTCGAACCCTTAGTAGTTACGAGGATAACACCGTTAGCACCACGGGCACCATAGATGGCTGTAGAAGCAGCATCCTTCAGTACGTCGATGCTCTCGATGTTGTCAGCAGGGATATCGTTGATATCACTTACCTGAACACCGTCAACGATGTAGAGAGGGTCATTGCTCTGGGTGATAGAACCACCACCACGAACACGGATAGACATCGTACCACCAGGACGACCGTCCTGGCTAACAACGCTTACACCGGGCAGCTGGCCTTGCAGGGCCTGAGCTACGTTCGATACAGGGTTGGCAGCCAATTTGTCACCCGTTACAGATGCAACAGCACCTGTTAAGTCACGACGCTTCATTGTACCGTAACCTACAACAACAACGTCTTCCAACGTAGTGTTGTCTTCTTCCATCGTGATGTTCATGTTGCCAGAACCTTTCACGCTCTGAGGCTTGTAGCCTACATACGAGAACTTGATGGTTGAACCTGCGGGAGCGTTGACACTGAAGTTACCGTCAATGTCTGTAACAGTTCCCTGTCCGTTACCATAAGTAACACTAACTCCAATCAGAGGTTCACCAGTCTTGTCTTTGACGGTACCCTTGATTGCATTCTGGGCGAAGCCCGTTAGCCAAAATGCACATAGCAACATGGCTAAGAGTAGTCTTCTTTTTTGCATGTTAAAATTTTGTTTTAGTTTAAAAAAGTAAATGTTTATATTACATGTTATATCTTCTGTAGTTTTCAGTGCGCAAAGTTACTATTTTCCCATCGAATAAACAAATATTTAGAGTGGTTTTTTAATTTTATCAAAAGATATGAGACATAAAAAGCGGTGGAAAGCCGTTGTGAGACCTTCCACCGCTAATATATATTAATAAGGTGAAACTTTACTTGCCTGGCGAATATGCAGGCTGATCAGTTTCGTCCTCGTTAGGATTGGTGACGTCGGTAATACCTTGGATAATCGTCAACTTCACAGTATAATCACCAACCGTGATGGTCTGTAACATGGTGCGTTCTGCACCAGTTGCATTCTCCTTCACCGTAATCTCAACTTTAGCTTGCTCTTCGCCACTGCTAGGCAGAGCGGTCACTGTTACCCAGTCGGCAGTCTCCTCGCCGATGACGGGCTGTCCTTTCATAAACTTCAGGTCTACAGTGTACTTGCCAGCAACAGAAGAGAAGCTCTCAGTCTGGTCGTAGGTATGAAGACGCTCGTAGGTATTGTCTTCATTGGCGCATGCTGTCAGGACTAAAGCAATGATAGCGGACAATGCTAATATTTTAACTTTGTTCATAACGTTCCTTTATTTAATAATGATTTTTTTGCCGTTGTGAATATACAGACCCTTTGCAGGAGCGTTGACACGCTGACCTTGCAGGTTGTAGTATTCACCAGTAGCATCTTGCTTGTTCTCAATGTTCTTGATGGCTGTGGTTCCATTGCCATTTGTGCCAACAATGTAAGCGATAGCAGGAGTGCTGTTTACTCCCTGTGGAATAGCCAACCATGCACGATGTGCCTCAATCTCGAAGGCTCCACCATTTTCTGCACCCCAGAACCAACCGAAGGTACCAGCCTGAGCGGTCTTGGAGTTACCGAAGGTAAGCTTGTAGAACAAGCTGGGCTCGTCAGCAGTAGTTGTTGTTGCAACGTCGCTACCCTTCAGCATGTTTGCTCCCTTGTATGCAACCTTCGCATTTACAGGAGACAGGAAGAACTCGCCACCGGTCTTGTCTGCAGATTCGAGCATTACAGCTGTACCAGCAGGAATGATGTTTCCAACTTCTGCATAGTTCAGCTCGATAGTATTAGCATTTGAAACAGCGTAAGCCTTCAGGTCTGCAGGCAGAGCGTAAGCGCTTTCAGAATCGTAGAATGTAGCATAGCCAGTATTAGCCAAAGTAACGGTGATGTAGCTGTTTGCAACGACAGCCTCGCTAAGTCCACCCATTTCGTTGGCAGCGCGAACGGCATATACAGCAGTGGCATCGTCAACAGTATAGGAAGCTGTGGTAACGAAGTCGATAACCTCGCCATTTTTCAACACAGCCCACAGCTTGGTACCCTTGTTATCCTCCCATGTGAGAGAAGTGCCATCCAACTTAACGAAACCTGGGGCAATAGCCTGCTTGGCAATTTCTGCAGGAGCCCAGTTGGTGAATACCTTGTCGAGGGTGAATCCTGCAGCCTCTTCGTCAGAAAGGATGATGTCATAGGTATATGACTGACTGCCCTTGGTGAAGGTCTCTACCAGGCTAGCTGGAGAAACAACATTACCGTCCTTGTCCACAGAGTTGTACTCCTTGAACTTATAGGCAGCTACGTTCATACCTTCCAAGGTGAAGCGAGTGCTTACAATTTCGTTGGGCTGTTTCATTGTGGTGTTGAGCCATACAGAGGTAGAATTGCCACCCCATGCACGACCCAAGCTGAACGATGCGGCATTGTTCTCAATGGTACAGTTGTTGAAAACATAGCCAAACTTGTTGCTGGCATCAGTGTAAGGAGCCGTGATGACATCCGAACCTGTCTTGCCTTCAGCCGAGCGGCTCTCGTTAACGAAGGTACATCCGTTGTAGTAAACATCACCACCACCGCACAGATAGTCAACGGTGCCATGAATCTCAGAATCCTCCCAGTAGAACTGGTTGTTTGCATTAGAATAATAGGTATCCTGATAAGAGAGCATCTTAACGTTCTTGCAGATGGTCTGCTTACCCTTATCCTGCAGGCAGACTGCACGTCCACCAGCCAGACCAGCACGTTGTGCACCATAGTAATCGAGGGCGTTCTGCAAGGTCAGATCCTGCATATACAAACCTGTACTTGTGTTCAGCAGAGTGGCTGTGGTGCCGATACCTTCAATACTGATATCAGGAGCGTTCTTGATGATGACTCCATCCATTGACTGACCTATCAGTGAGATGTTGTTGCGGCTGATAGCTGTCAGTACGGTCTCTTCCAAATCGTAGAGGCCATTTGGCAGGAAGATGATTTGACGCTCAGTACCGCTGAATCCGTTGGCAAGTTCAAGCATTGAAAGCAGGTTCTTACCACTCTCAACGTCTGTAGCGCCACGCTTTACAACGTAGATGTTGCTGCCATCAGCATGGGTGTAAGGATCTTCAGCCTGATTGCGAATACTGATGTTGTGGATATAGGAAACAGCAGGAATCTCAAGCGTCAGGATGCCTGCGCCCTGAGCACCATCATACTGGATGGTAGCGCTGGCACCATCAGCAGAAACCTTGTTGGCAGTAGTACCGATAACGGTGGTTCCGTCAGGAGCATACAACTTCAGCTCGCCATCTGAAGAATACTGGCACAGGCTCATCTTGATATAACCCTTGCCAGCCAGTTCGAGCTTAATCTTATCGCCCTTCTGGAATGCCCAGCCGTGCTGCTTGTCATGCCAGTAGCCACTGCCTTCGAAGCTTATCATCTCATGATCAGCAGGATCGAAGTTCTGCTGAGTCAGGTCGTAGTCGTAACGAGCAGTCGGAGTAGCCACTTCAATAGGTGTGTGGTATGCATAAAGCTTGGTGTCGCTTGTGAATGTACTCTTGGTCGTGTACTTAACAGCTGTGCTTCCACTATTAGCGGTTGCCCAACCACGGAAAGCAGAACCAAGACCAATTGTAGCGCTGGTTCCATCGAATGCGAATGCGCCAATCTCTGCGTCCTTCTCCACTTGCTGAGTACCAATAACGGTCTGGCCGTCGGTGTCAATATAGCTCAGCGTGTAGAAAGGCTTGCGAACGAAGTTAGCTACCCACTTCATCGTCATGTTGTTGTGAGTAACAGGAATGGTAACTACCGTCTTTTGGTCGTCACCCTCATAGGTGATATCGCCTACTGTACCTGCTTTGGCAACAACATCAGTGAGGGGATTAGAAGTGTTGATCATCTTGTCAGCCTTGAAGAGCTCGATGTTGGCTACATAGTCGTCACCAACGATTTCGAAAATATCCTCAACGTTATACTCGATACCGTTAGCCTTGAAAGATGCCAAGATGGGAATCTCCTGCTTCTCGCCAGTGAGCGTACCCTCAATCACGATATCTGCAAAACCAACCTGCTTGGTATCGCCCAAGCCGTAGAGGTTAATCTGCAGTCCACACTCGCCTTCGGCAGGTGTAGCACCAGCAATCTCATAAGAATATTGAGAGGGCTCTGCGGTCTTGTTGTTGCGGTTTGGTGTCTGTTCTTTGTCCAATAATACGGCTGTGCCGTCAGGATTCAACCAGGCAAAGTCCAGTTTACCACCATCGGTTCCGAAGCGAGTTGACTTAACAGAAACCTTGGTTGGAGTAAATACCAGACCAGGATAAGGACGAATCATGAACTTGATGGCATTGGCCTCGCTAGGTGCAGACTCGTTGGCAACGGTTGGCTGGAAACGGGTCTCTGTAGAACTGCCATGAGTGCTCTTGTCTTTTAGGATAAGGTTGGCACCATGGGTTATCTTGCTAGAAAGGAAGTAGAAGTCCATATCGCCAAAGTTGGCAATCTGACCTTCTGTACCTAAATTAAATGGGAAGGTTGCTGTGGTGGCAACATTGTCCAATTTGTTATTAATAGCCTCAACAGCAATGTAGGGACAATAGCTCATACCTGTAATGGTCAGCGTTGTGGCATCACCATTGTAAACGATTTCATCTACATTAGCATTGTCGTTCTTCCAACATGCAGGATTTGATGGAGTCAGTGTGGCAACGGTCTTTCCTTCACCGTCTGTAACCGTAATGGCAGAGGTACTGTAAGTACACTGTCCTACAATAATCTTTACGGCACCAGGAACACGCACCACAGTCTTCAGGTTTGTGCAACCATGTTCGCTGTGGAACTTACCACTGATGGTGGCAATGGATGATGCATCATCAGCAGCTACACGGCTCACGGTTCCATCGTCAGCAACAGCAATGCCGAAATTAACGGCTGTGCCTGCTACTTGCTCGCTGGAAGTAAGTAATGTTCCACCCTGGTTGTTGACACATGCGCCGAAATTACGGAAAGCGGCAGGTTCAACATACTTCTTTACAGCCACGAAAGGACAATAGCTCATGCCTGTAATAGTCAGCGTTGTGGCTCCACCTTTGTAGACAAGCTCGGTGACGTTGGAACGGTCGTTCTTCCAGCAAGCCTTGGCGGGAGTCTTGGTGACAACGGTTTCGCCAGCGCTGTTCTTGACAACGATGTCATTACCGCTGTAGGTGCACTGACCTACGAGGATGGTAACGTCGCCAGGAACGGGAACAACAACCTTGAGGTTGGTGCAACCATGGTCGCTGTGATACTTTCCACTAACAGTGGCAACGGATGATGCGTCGCCTGCAGCAACACGGCTTACAGTGCCGTCGGCAGCTACAGCTACGCCAAATTCTACTGCAGTGCCTTGCACTTGTTCTTCACTGGTCAGCAATGTCCCCGTCTGATTGTTGACGATGACACTGAAGTCCTTGAAGTCAGCTGCAATAGCACTTTGGCTCATTCCCAACATGGCGAGAATGAGACAGACAAAAGGTCTTAAGTACTTGTTTGTCATAAAAACACGATTTAGTTAGTATAATACTTTATGATTAGTTTCAATAATCTGTTGCAAAGTTACGAAAAAGACCTCTATATACCTTATTAATAATAATGCTTTTTCACGTAATCGTTTACGATGCGCTTGAGCCTATGTTTATAACATAAGAAATAACTCCCTATAAAGTAAATTCAGTGAAATTGGTGACCAAATTCAGTGAATTTACCGACCAAATTCACTGAATTTACCGAGTAAATACAGTGTATTTGTTTTGTCGATACCCTCTCGAGCAAAAGAAAAGAGAGGCAGCTTCTGAAATGAACCCCGAAAGTTAGACAAAAAACTTTCGGGGTTCATTTCAAGCAGAGCCTCTCTCATAATCTCTCTCGATAAAAAGAGCTATTTGATAACCTTAGAGGTAACAACCTGTCCGTTGGCCATGCGCTCCACACGGATGTTAACTCCGCGTTGAGGCTCTGCCAAACGGCGACCGTTCAGGTCGTAATATTCAGTAGTTGTGATGGCTGAAGTACGTAGAGGCGTGATGCCTGTAGTGTTGTAGGCTGGCCAGTATTCTGTGTAGTTGCTCTCACCGTCTGCCATCCCTGCCTTCATGATACTCTCAACAAGTGAGTTTAAGTAGACTTCGAGGTTAGTGTACCAACCCTTTGTAGTGTCGATAGTCTTTGCGTTACCGTCACTCTTATCATTAGGGTTCAGTCCATTGGCAGTCTCCCATTCATCGGGGATACCGTCACCATCGGTATCAAAGCCTTCAGGGCGAGAGGTCGATTCCAGTTCGTAAGTTCCTTGGTCTGATACTTTGTCAAGTTGTCCTTGAGCACCTGAAACAGAACCTTTATATGTTGCGGTACCATTCTTGGCTTCTTCTACGTGCCTTGTATCAACTGCATCTCGATAGAGGGAGGCACCTACATTAGCCAATACTTTCTCATAAGCAACCTGTGCTGTATGAGTGGTGATGTCGCCGGTAATGACGGGCTCTGTCAATTTGATGGTATCTTTTATCGTTGTGTTTCCGTCATCAATAATAACACCGTTCCAGTCGTAGTTGGCAGGTGAAGAGGCAGCGGTTACATAATTGCCGTTTATATAGAAATGACCATAAATGTGTGTGCCTTTGGGGTCAATCTTCTTTCCATTGTCGTCCTTGTCGTTATTCGTATGCCCACATTGGAATACGCGAGTTTTATTTTTGGTAGATGGACCAGCTTTATAGTAGTTGTTGACAATGTTATGATAGCCGCCTTGTCCTGCATAAGCACCATTTCCATTTCCCCAGTTATACATAACACAGTTACGCAAGTCAACTCTTTCAGCATCAATTGTATTGATGTATTTAGTTTTATCGTAACCATCCCAACCATAGCGAGCTCCGTTCAAACGCGGTGCTCGGTTATTTACATGTGCAATTAAGTTGTGGTGAAAAGATGCTTGCTTACCACCCCATATACCACCATATCCATGTGCACCCTTTCCATGTCCCGCATTGTTGAGTGCTTCGGCAACAGAACACCATTGCATGGTAAAATCACGGTTGTCATAGTATGAGGCAACTTCATCAATACTCCAAGAGAAAGAGCAATGATCGAGAATCAAGCCCTTAAAGTTTCGAGCCCATGTAGCATCGGCACCTTCATTAACGTCCTTTTCTTCTCCGCGTCGAATACGGATATAGCGCATGATAATGTTGTTGCCATTTGGGCGTACAGTGTAATACCGCAGTGTAATACCTGGAGCAGGGGCAGTCTGGCCTGCTATGGTCGTATTCGCGTTGATGGTAAGATCGGCTTTCAATTCTATAATGCCACTGACATCAAAAACGATAGTACGTGGACCACTTTGTTTCAGTGCCCAGCGCAAGGAGTTTGGGATATTTCCACTGGTGTTGTCCTCGAGTGTGGTAACATGGTATACCTTTGTCGTTCCGTCAGAGGCTCGTCCACCCGTGACATAACGTCCGTGACCCTCAGCACCAGGGAAGGCAGGAGCTTGGTCTTGTGCTGTAGCAGCCAAGGTAAAGAATGCTGCCAATAATGTGAGTAAAGTTTTCTTCATAATTATAATGTTTACGTTATTTCTTCAGTGTCGCCCCAGCATGCTTCTTTACCGCTGCAGGTACGTCAGCATAAGGGGCTACGGAATAATCGTAGGGTACGGTGACAGGAGTGCCGATAGATATCGGTTGACCAGCTTTGTTGGGTTCTTCGGCGTGGTTGCTGTCAGCCCATGTTACTGAGATGGCGTCATTCTGACTGTAGTATCTTCTGACACCCTTTTCGAAGTAATTGCCCTCAATGAGCACTTCAGAGTTCTTGCGTGGGTTGATGCAATTGCCAGCAGTAGTGCAGCTGAAATAGTTGTTCAGCATGTGAATCTTTCCGACACGAATCATAGGCATACGTTGAACACAGCCTTGTCCCCACCAATTGAAAGCATAGGTGGTGTTTAGGAAACCTGTTGGCTCGCGGTCGCTATAGCCAATAAGATTAGTGTTCTGGTGCATATACGAACGTTCGGTATAGCTGAAGGTACACCAACTGACAGTGTTGAAGTCGGAACTCTGGGTGATGTCGAAATTGCCGTCCATACCGTCAGAGAAGGAACAATGGTCAACCCAACAGTGCTTGGCACCATTGAAGGAGAGCAGGTCGTTTCCACCTACATCGATAGAGCCGGGGCCTACGAATGTGATATTACGGATGATGATATTCTCCTTGGCAACTCTGAGTATTCCAGATTTGCGGTAGCTCTCAGTATTGTCGCCCGTAAGCCCGATGATAATCTTTCGTGTGTTGAATTCCGCCTCTTCTCTGACACGTTGTCCGTTGGGTAGAATGCCGCCACCTTCATGAGTGTTCATGTGGGGCACGCCAGCATTGTTGAGTGCGGTAATAATCTCCGGAGTAATATGAAATTGCGTACAAAGGCGTGCGTTGTTGATACCCAGCAGCGTTTTGTTGTCTCCTTCGACATTGACGTTGCTTGACACGATGAAATCGCCATTGGAGCCGTCTAAGATGATAACGTCATTTTGCTTGATAGCATTCTGAATGTCTTTCTTCATGTCTTTTCCGTTGGATTTCAAGACAATAACCTTTCCTGCAAAACCATTTGGGATAGGGTAGGAGTAGCAGCCACCACCTGTAATGTTGTAGGTGCAGGCAGCATCAGTACGTGAAGAACGGGTACAGAAACCAAAAGGCTTGTTTTGGTCATAGTCTGCAGCTACTGTTATCAGTGAAAAAAGAGCTGCCAATGTTGTGAGTAGATATTTCTTCATATTTGATTGTTTCGTAGTTTCGTTGCAAAGGTACGAAAAGGAATTGAAAACCTCTTCGTACCTTATTGATTATTAACACTTAAACGTTTACGCTATTGCATACGACGCAATCCCTCCCAACGCACATTCCAAGTGCCGTCTTTGGGGAAACCAGGGTTAAGAACGTCCTTGCATCCATCCCAACCGGCACACATCATGGCTATGGCTGTGAGCAGAGCTCCGTTGCCTGGGAGATAGAGGCGCAAGCGGTCGGCAGTCTGGAAGTTATGTCCGTTCTTGAGATAGGTGTTCTTCTGTGTGTCGATGAGCAGTGCATCAAGGGCAATGTCTGGACGACCTAAGCGGGCTGCAGTCATGGCAATCATACCATAGTCCCATCCCCATGTGGTCTGCCAATTCCAATTCTGCATGACCCAATCCAAGGTCTTGTTTGCTGCGACTGAGTCGCAGCGTACAGAACCGGTAGGCAGGAGGCCGATGGCTCCAAGCACGGCAGGATGGTCGTTGCGTACCTTGTCAGCAAAGGTTTCTGCTTTTGCCGAGGTGGAACCACCACCAACGGTATTGAAGGGGTCGAAAGAAGGAAGGATAGCCTTAGTGCTACCTTTGGGGAGTCCTGCTGTGTAGATGCCTTCTTTGGTGATAGGAAGAGGTGCTAGGCGGGATATCACATCGTCCCATTGCTTATTACGAGCCTTTCCCATACGCTCACGCCACTGTTGAGCCACCTTCAGGGCATAGCGGAAGTAGGCCAACTCAAAGGGGTGATTATAGCTGATATCCTTTGTCATACACTCCTGCATGGCGGTTTGACCGATGAGGTTGTAGGTGACCGATGCATTGCCTCGGCGAACAGAACTTTGAGCAAAATCAGCAAGAAACTCTGCAGTAGCTTCTACGTTGTCTGCATATTTGGCAAGGGTTTCTGCCGATGGATTGGCACGATACATCTCTTCTGCAAGATAGATGTAGTGGGGTTGTTGCCATGTCAAGAATGAACCAGTATTGGATGGAGCTTCGCCAGCCCATGGATCGGTCATCTTCATCCAACGAATGCCCTTGAAACCTTGACGTTGGGCAATCTTCTTGGCAATAGGTGCAGCCACCTTGTCGTACCAACGAAGCATTTGTTCTACAACCTTAGGCTGATTCCAGAGTGTAAAGTCAACAGCATGCCACCAGGTCATTTCCAAATGAGGACGCCCAAACCACGTGTTGTAAGTAAGTCCTGTCTCCTGTGGAGGCATGTTGTTGGCACAATTGATGCGAGTGAGGTATTGTGACAATACCACGCGACGTTCCAGTTCCTTGGCACGTGGGTCTGTACATTGGCTGAAATCAACAAAAGCGGTCTCTGTCCAGAACTTATGCCAGAACTTCTGAGTAGTCTTCTGTGCCTGGTCGAAGCGGAAGGCTTCAATGGCCGAGTCAATGCTACGGCGTACGGGACTATATTCCACCTCGAAAGATAGTGCATCGGCATCCGTACTGAGTTGATAGGTATGTGCTTTCACCTCTTTAAACTGAGCATCACCCTCCCACCTTATATATATATAATAGGTGGTGGTGTCGATGTTATGCATAAGCGTGACAATATGATCGCTTGAATTAATGATACGACTGGTGTGCAGGGCATCATTGCTCCAGTCACTGGCATCATCAGCATGTTTGCCAGTGGGATAGGGCAGACGGATGCTAACACTAGCCTGTCCCTTTTTCAATAAAGGAGTGCTGATGCGATAGGCAACGGCATCACGATTAGGTAAGCCGACGGTTACAACATTCACTTTCTCGCCATCAGCCTTATAGTTGGATGTGATTTCACCTTGCCAGAGATTTAACTTTTGATTGAGATCTGTGAGTTTGCTGAGAGCGATGGCATTGCCATTGGCGTCTTTCAAATCCAAACCGACGGCACCCAAATTCAAACGATGAGGATTAACGCGGAAATACTCCGTAGCCAGTTTATGACGACCGTCCTCTGCCTTTTTGTATTCGATGGTATAAACTTCAGGATGTCCATGACCAAAGTCATAGGCTTTCTGGCTCTCCTCTTCTTTCAGGTTTTCTTTGTTGGGGAAAGAGTGCCATCCCCAGTCGCTCATCGCGTTGAGAGGAATGCCATTTTTGTAATCATCTACATAACTCTGCAAGCCTGTTACATCAACGGTGGTGGCGAAGTGTCCATTACCCACAGTGAGAGATGTCAAAGGGTCTGCTTCGGTGATAATGGGACTATTACGAAAGAGAACAGCCTCGCGATCTATCGAGGCTGTTATGTTTTCTGTGGTGTATCCTAACATTTCCATTTCCAGAGAAGCCCATATAAACGGCCCGACTCCCTTAGCGTCGTTGTCGCGGATGGGCTCGCTGAGATAGTATTTATAACTACCGTCGCGTCGCTGGTTTTCTTTGACAGTGCCCTTCGGATTGATTTTCTTCATGGCAGCAACTACTTCCGGTGTAGCAGCCGGACCTAATCCTGCTACTTCGCAGCATTGGGTCAGCGAAATGGTCTTATCAGGATGTACCTTGATAAAGTTTGCAATTATTCCTTTGTAGGCCTTGATGCCTGCATCGCGGTATTTCTCGCCGACATAGCCTTTACGATAAGCCTTCAGTAGCGCATAGGCAAACATGCTGGAACAAGTTGATTCCAAATAGTTGCCCTCTTTACCTGGGCTATCCATCACCTGATACCATACACCACTTTCCTTATCCTGCCACTTGATGATGGCATCAAAGTCTTTTATCAATAGGTCGATAACTTCCGAACGACGGGCATAATCCTCAGGTAATGCATCAAGCACCTCGATAAGTGCCATTGTATACCAGCCCTGAGCACGTCCCCAACAATGTTGTGAAAGTCCAGTCTCTTTGTCTGCCCAGAAGGTTTTGCGGGTCTCGTCATAAGCATGACGGTTCAATCCGGTCTTGGGATCGAAGGTGCGCTGATAGGTAATCTTCAGCTGGTTCACAGCATCGTCATAGATGTCGATGATAGGATTCTTGGCTTTCTTGCCTTTGCCCACCTTGGCTTTTTCTGTGATAGGTGCTGTCAGGGTGCGGAATGGAAGTCCCATGAAGATACCATCGAGCCAAACCTGATATGAGTAGATGGCTTTGTGCCAGAAAACCTTGTCAGCAATGGTACGTGGCTGTTCCTGTAACTGTTTCATCATGGTTTTCATAGCCAGCAGATTCTTCTGCTCAGGCCATTTCTGATACATACGGGTTACGAAGTGGCCCGTGCGGATATTGTCAAGGTTATAATCTAAAATGTTATATCCACGGATGTCACCCTTTTCGTTAATCATGGTATCTGTATACTCCTGACAATACTTGCGGATGTCCTCGCCACCATATCTGAGATAGGTGTCCAGCATGCCTTCCAATTCGATACCCATGACATAGCTCCACTTGGGACGCTTTGAGAAATCCAGTAGGTATGACCTGGGTACACGCTTCATCTCGCTATAAGTCATCCACTCAGAATAGTGCTTGTAAGGAGGGTTCTGCAATACCAGCGAACCGTTGATCATCAGGTTGTCGTAAGTGACATCCTGAGCCAAACCAATCTGATGGATGGGCTTGTTGTATACACCGTTGAACTGACAATTCTTAACCGTGATGTCGTTGACAGTATAAGCCAACTTCGGATCCTGATAACCAACAATCATCACGCCATATTTCGATTTCTGACAGGTTACATTCTCCATCGTCACATTACGAACGATGGGGTAGAAACCATGACAGCATACCTCACGAGGTTCATAATCGGTATTAATCTTCAGTACAGCCTCGCCACACTGACCAACCCTGACATTGCGGACATTGATGTTCTCGATAACACCACCGCGACATGAGTTTGTCTTGATGCGGAGCACACGGTCCAACGATGGAGAATCCATTTCGCAGTTTTCTGCAAAGACATTCTGGCAACCACCGCTGATTTCAGAACCGATTACCACACCACCATGACCGTTGTTAAACTTGCTGTTACGAATAATGATGTTCTTTGAAGGCTTACCCGCAAATTTACCCTGACCGCCCTCTCGACCATCGTTGTTACGCCCACTCTTAATGGCGATGCAGTCATCACCTGTATTAAAGTAGCAGCCCTCAATCAGTACTCTGTCGCATGATTCTGGGTCGCAACCGTCACCATTGGGTCCATCATTATTAATATGTACGCCACGAACGGTAATGTCTGTGGAAAGCAGAGGGTGAATAACCCAGAAAGGAGAGCGAAGCAGTGTGACATCTTCAATCAGAATGCCTTCGCACTGGTTCAGGTTAATCATCTGAGGACGCAGACCGTCAGTAGGACCGAACTTGCGCTCGTCCATGGGCACACCATCTTCTGCATACTTAAGCAGACGGGCACGGGCTCCCTGATTCTGGGCAATACCACCAGGCTTCATACCAAAGCGACTGTTTCCACACCAAGGCCACCAGGTATCGTTTGACCCACCACCATCAATAGTTCCCTTACCAGTGATGGCAATGTCCTTGGCCTGATAGGCATAAATCAGCGGACTGAGGTTCCAGCAATCCAATCCTTCCCAACGTGTGGGAACAATGGGATAGAGCTCGGGCTCGAAAGCAAACTCAAGCACAGCACCTTCCTCAACAACGAGGTTGACGCCACTTTTCAGTTGAATGGCTGCAGTGAGGAAATGCTGACCTGCAGGCACGATAACACGCCCACCGCCCTTCTTCGAACACTTGTCAATAGCCTTTTGAATAGCCTTCTGATTCTTGGCAGCCGTGTTGGCAGGCTTAGCGCCAAATTTTGTAATGTCGTACTTTTTGTCCGCAAACTGAGGCATGCGGATGCTTTGCTCAATTTGCTTGTACTGTTGCTCGTTCCAACCCTTAGCCTGAACGCACAATACCACCAAAAGCAGCATTGTAATCTGTAAAATTCTCTTCATTTTTTTCTTCTGGTTTAGTAGATTTGTGTGCAAAGGTAATAAAAAAGGGCGAAACAATCGCCCCTTTTACATTATTTATGAGTTTAATGCTTCAAACAATCGGTCGAGTGCCTTATCAGTGTTCCCGTTTTCTTCACTAAGAAGAGTGACAAACTTGGAACCAATGATAGCTCCGGCAGCATTGTCCTGAGCAGCTTTCAGCGTTTGAGCATTACTGATTCCGAAACCAATCATACGAGGATTGCGCAGGTTCATGGCATTGATACGACGGAAATACTCTTGCTTGGCTTCATCGAAAGATTTCTGGGCACCGGTAATGGCTGCAGAGCTGACCATATAGATGAATCCATCGGTATTGTCGTCAATAAAGCGGATGCGCTCTTCAGATGTTTCAGGAGTGATAAGCATTATAACCCTTAAATCGTAACGGTCGGCTATAGGTTTGATGATTTCCTGATAGTCTTTGAAAGGCAAATCGGGAATAATCATACCACTGACACCGCTTTCCACACACGATTGACAGAACGACTCAATACCATATTGCATGATGGGATTCAGATAACCCATTAAGATAAGGGGAATTTCCACTTTGTCTTTTATCGCAGCAAGTTGGGAAAACAGTGTCTTTAGAGTCATACCGTTCTTCAAAGCTGTTGTTGCTGCATCCTGAATAACAGGACCGTCGGCCATAGGATCACTAAACGGAATACCCACTTCTATCATGCTAATGCCTCGTTGTTGCATGGTAAGAATCACGTCACCAGTACCATTGAGGGTTGGAGCTCCTGCACAGAAATAGAGTGAGAGGAGTTTTTTATCACCACGATGGGCAAATAATGAATTAATCTTGTTCATTTACTATTTGACAATTTACTATTTACAATTTATTTATCTATTTAATTCGCTTAGGAATAATTTTAGGGTATCGACGTTTTTAAGTCCTGGGTCGATTTCAAAACGGGAGTTGAGGTCAATGCCTGCAAGTTGTGGATGGCGGAAGTGGCGGATGTCTGCAGCATCGTCAGGTCCTATACCTCCACTTAATATAAAAGGTGTAGTGCCATGATAGTCCGCAAGGACAGACCAATCAAACTTTGTGCCGTTTCCACCTACAGACTTGCCTTTCGTGTCAAAGAGGAAATAGTCTACGAGTGTTTCGTAGGGCTTGGTCTTAACAAAGTCGTCGGCAGTTGCGATATTAAATGCCTTGATGAGTTTGTGGCCCTTTAATAGAGCACAATAGTCTGGCGTTTCATTTCCATGCAACTGAATATAGTGGAGTGCATATTCTTGGGCAATCTTTTTAACCACTTCTATATCTTCGTCAACAAACACTCCTATGCGCTTTGCCTTTTCTGGCAAATAACTTGGAAGCGTGCTGACATAGCGACTGGATTTAGGCCAGAAAATAAAGCCCATCAGGTCAATGCCTAAAGCTTCGACTTCACGGATATTCTCCGCATCACGCATACCACACACTTTAACTATCATAGTTTAGAGATAAAATCGTTTAATGCCTGACCAGGGTTAGGAGTCTTCATGAAGTTCTCACCAATCAGGAATCCGTTAAAGCCAGCAGAGCGGAGAGCCTTCACGGTGTCTGGATTCGAGATACCACTCTCACTCACCTTGACAGCATCCTTAGGCAACAACTCTGCCAGACGGAAACTATTTTCTACATCTGTGACAAATGAACCGAGGTTGCGGTTGTTGATTCCACAGATATCAGGCTCTAGTTCGGCGTACTCCAATTCCTGCTCTGAATGCATCTCAAGAAGAACCTCGAGTCCAAGGGCGTGAGCCTTATGCAAGAGTGTTTGGCACTCTTGTTTACTAAGACAAGCAGCAATAAGCAATACGGCAGAGGCCCCACAGAGAGCAGCAGCATATAGCTGTGCTTCGTCGATAACGAAGTTCTTATATAATATAGGTAAGGTGACACCGCTTTGACGGGCTTGGCGGATAAAATCATCAAAGCCACCAAAATAATGCTCGTCAGTAAGGATGCTCAGTGCTGCGGCACCATTCTGCTGATACGACAGTGGAATGATGTCTGCGCGTCCCTCTTTTTTGATCCATCCCTTCGAAGGTGACTTACGCTTAAACTCAGCGATGATGCCCGTCTCGCTTTGGAGCAAGGCCTCACGCAAAGATGTTTTTTTTGCGCAAAGCTGTTCTAGTTCCAAATGCTTATGGGCAACGATTTCCTGTAAGATGTCCATAGAATTTATGAGTTCAGTTCTACAAATTTCTTGAAGGTACGCAGGGCTGCACCGCTATCAATACTTTCGCGGGCAATCTCAATGCACTCCTCGATGTCTTTCTCTCCACGTTCCAATACTTGGATGCCGAATGCAGCATTTGCCAACACGATATTCTTCTGTGCAGGCAGTGCGCGGTTCTCGAGTACGGAGTCGAAGATTTGAGCAGCTTCTTCTTCGGTAGCACCACCCACAAGCTCTTCTGGTTTGGCAATTTGAAAACCAAGATCCTGTGGTTGGAAGATGCGCTCATATTGTTTGGTCGTTACCTTGAAAGGACCGGTCAGGCTTATTTCGTCATAACCGTCAATGCTGTTCACGATACCATAGTCAATACCCAACTTCTGATATACATTATTATATAGACGCATCTGGTCCAGATTTGCAACACCTAACAACTGACACTTAGGTTGTGAAGGATTAACGATAGGACCTAGGAGATTGAAAATGGTTGGGAATTGCAGTGCCTTACGAATCGGTCCGACAAACTTCATGGCCTTGGCAAAGAGCTGGGCGTGCAGATAAACAATGCCTGCTTCATTCAGCGAACGATTCAGTTTGTCAATATCATCTGTAAACTTAATACCGTGATGCTGAATGACATTAGAAGCTCCACTGACGCTGGTGGCTGCATAGTTTCCATGTTTGGCAACCTTATAGCCGGCACCGGCAATCACAAAACATGCAGTTGTCGAAATATTGAATGTGTTCTTGCGGTCACCACCCGTTCCTACCACGTCGATATAACGGTCTGCCTGAAGAATAGCGGGAACACCTGTTTCAAGGATACCGTCACGGAAACCAAGAAGTTCGTCAACGGTTACTCCCCTCATCTGCAGGCAGGTAAGCAGAGCCGTTATCTGCTCGTTGGGGTATTCACTGTGTGTAATACCAATCAAGATAGTTTTCATTTCCTCACGAGTCAGTTCCTCGTGGTTTAGCAACCTAAAGAGGTAGCTTTTCATTGTCTGTTCCATAATGATGAATGGTTTTATTGGGTTTAATGGAAATTATAGAAATAGCCAGTTCTGGAGCATCTTCTTACCATCAGGGGTAAGGACACTCTCTGGATGAAACTGTATGCCTCGAACGTTTAACTCACGATGGCGCAGTGCCATAATCTGTCCTTCGTTGCTTACAGCTGTAATCTCGAGACAATCAGGTAGTCCTTCATTTGAAACTACCCACGAGTGATAGCGCCCGATGGTAATGTCGCGGTCAATGCCACTGAAGATGGGGTCATCTGCAATAATATGACAAGGAGTTGCTACACCATGAAAGACGTCGCTGAGATTCTCCAGCTTTCCTCCAAACACCTCGCCAATGGCCTGATGACCTAGGCACACACCAAGAATAGGTTTCTTACCAGCGTATTTGCGAATCACATCAAGCAATAATCCTGCTTCAGAGGGAATGCCAGGACCTGGCGAAAGAATGATTTTACTGTAAGACTCGATTTCGTCGAGACTAAATTGGTCGTTACGCAAAACGGTGACCTCTGCGCCTAACTCCTTTACTAAATGACTCAAGTTATAGGTAAACGAGTCGTAATTATCGATAATCACTATTTTCATAATCTTACATTTTTTCAGCCATTAATATTGCTCTGCGCAGGGCACCGAGTTTGTTGTTTACTTCTTGCAATTCATATTCCTCATTGCTCTTAGCCACAATACCTCCACCAGCCTGGAACCATAGCTCGCCGTTTCTGGAAACAAATGTTCGGATGGTGATGGCCTGATTCAATGAACCGTTGAGACCGATGATACCAATGCAACCTCCATAAGCGCCACGATTATGGGGCTCATACTCGGAAATCAGTTGCATGGCACGAACCTTGGGCGCTCCTGAAAGCGTTCCAGCAGGGAAGGTGTCGATGAAAGCCTTGATGGGGTCTGCGTCAGCATCTAAAACACCTGATACTCTGGATACAAGGTGAATAACATGACTATAATATTGAATGTCCTTGTAATAATCCACCTTTACATGGTGGCAGTTGCGGCTCAGGTCATTACGCGCCAGATCTACCAACATCACATGCTCGGCATTCTCCTTGGGGTCGTTTCGCAGAAACTCAGCACCTTTACGGTCAGCCTCTGCATCGCCCGTGCGCTTGGTGGTGCCGGCAATCGGATCGATGTAGGCCTTATCTCCCTCTATACGACAATGTGTCTCAGGAGAAGAACCGAAGATTCTGAAGCCTCCGAAGTCAAAATAGAAAAGATAGGGTGATGGATTGATGCTTCTAAGAGCACGATAGAGTTTGAAGTCGTCGCCCTCGTATTTCTGAATAAAGCGACGTGATAGAACAATCTGGAACACATCACCACGCAGACAATGCTGAATGCCACGTCGGATATTAGCCTTGTGCTCCTCGTCAGTCAGTGTTGAGCGAACATCCCCTACGGGATGGAACTCGTATTCCCTGACATTTCCCTTGTTCATGGCCTTGAGCACGGCATCGATATTGTTGTTGTCGCTTTGGCCATCGTTTTCGTTTAGACTCACCACTTTGAGCGTATTGTTATGATGGTCGAAGACAATCACCACCTTATATAATATATAGAGCACATCGGGTGCATCGTTTTCAGTCTGTGTCTCATCCTTCACGTCAATGTTCTCAAAATAGCGAACCGCATTGAACGAGGTGTAGCCGAACAGACCGCACATCTCTGCATCTTCCCCACTGACCTTAATGCGGTCGATGAGCGCGTGGATAGCCTCGGCTGAACCAAAACCAGACCCCAGTGGCTTACGCTCAGTAGTTCCATCGGGGAAACTGATGGAAACAATACCATGCCCAATGGCCACGCTTGCAATGGGATTAACACCGATGAATGAGCGCGAATTGCCTGCATCATGATAGTCAGAGCTCTCCATCAGTGCGCTCTGTGGATAGATGTCGCGCAGTTTCATGTAAACACCTACTGGCGTATAAAGGTCTGCCAGAATGGTCTTGCTGATAGTCGTATATTTAAAAGTTTCCATATTCTCCTGCCATTTGTTTGTTGTTCAGATAGGTTTCTACGTCCTTGTCACCACGACCAGAAACTGTTAATACCACTACATCATCGGGCTTGAACTGTATTTTCTGTAAAGCTGCGATAGCATGAGCTGATTCCAGGGCAGGGATGATACCTTCCATGCGTGTCAACTCATAAGCAGCTTTAATTGCTTCATCGTCGTTGATGCTATAAACGGTAGCTCTGTGCAGAGTAGCCAGATTAGCATGCATCGGACCGATTCCTGGATAGTCCAATCCTGCAGAAATACTCTCTGCCTCGATAATCTGACCATCGGGCGTCTGCATGACCAACGTCTTCGAACCATGCAGGATTCCCAGTCTGCCAGCATGGATGGTGGCTGCGGTGTGTCCAGTGTCAGCACCTTGTCCACCCGCTTCAGCTAAGATGATCTTCACGCGCTCGTCGTCGATATAGTGATAGATAGTGCCGGCAGCATTGCTTCCTCCTCCTACACAAGCCATCAGCACATCGGGATAATCTCGTCCAATCTTCTCCTGAAGCTGTTCCTTGATTTCTGCTGATATAATACTCTGCAGACGAGCCACCATGTCGGGGTAGGGGTGCGGTCCTACCGTACTACCTATTATATAAAAGGTGTCCTGAGGATGACAGCACCAGTCGCGGATAGCCTCATTCGTGGCATCTTTCAGCGTCCAGTTTCCGGTCTTCACAGGACGAACCTCAGCACCCAGCATCTTCATTCTTTCCACATTGACATGCTGGCGTTCTACATCCAATGCTCCTTGATATACCACACAAGGCATGTCCATCAGTGCACAGACGGTAGCTGTTGCCACGCCATGCTGTCCTGCACCGGTTTCAGCAATGATACGCTTCTTGCCCATCTTCTTTGCCAACAGAATCTGTCCGATGGTATTGTTAATCTTATGGGCACCAGTATGGTTCAGGTCTTCTCTTTTCAGGTAGAGCTGACAACCATAGCGCTCGCTCATTCTGCGGGCGAAATACAAAGGTGAAGGACGACCTACATAATCGCGAAGCAGCGACATGTATTCCTCTTGGAACTCCTTGGATTCGATGATTGGCAGATACTCTTCCTGCAACTTCTTCACTGTGGCATAGAGAATCTCTGGAACGTAAGCTCCACCAAACTCTCCATAAAACCCTTTTTCGTCTACTAAGTAACTCATATCTATTTTTGTTTTTTTGTTGATTCTATTAACAGAAAAGAGGCCCGTCGCGATATCGACGAGCCTCTTTATCTGGAATGATAATATACAAGGACTACGTACCCGCGACTATTTTAATCTCGAGTTACGCCACCACCAGATATTATACATTGCTTTCATTTTTGGTCTAGCTTTGTTTAAATTACGTCGGCAAAAGTATACATATTCTTGTTAATATGCAAATTTTTTAGCGATTTTTTTTGCATATTGAAAAAAAACAAGCGAAAAATTTGCTTTTCTCCCGATAAATCTCTAATTTTGCCCCCGATAAGTCTTTAGTTGACCATTGTCGACTCCCTTATCATTCATTCATAGGTTGAGGTTGGTAGCGTCCTGCACCAACCTCTTTTCTATGAAAAAAAGCCAGACTATGAGGAGTCTGACTTTTATTGTTTTGACAGGGTTGTCGAATTACTGTATATCCCAACCGATGGCTGAAGCACCAAGCACAGCAGCTGAAGCACCGTCGAGACCGCTGACTAGGAACTGCGCTTTGCCCTTGAAGATAGGCATAACATGCTCCTCGTAGGCTCGTTTGATGGGATCCATAATCAGGTCGCCTGCCTTGACCATACCTCCGAAGAAGATGAAAGCCTCAGGGGATGAGAAGGCGGCAAAGTCGGCACAAGCCTCACCCAGCATTTTGCCTGTGAACTCGTAAATCTCCTTGGCCAGTTCGTCGCCCTTTCCTGCTGCAATGCTGACATCAAGTGAAGTGATGTCGTCAGGATTCATCTCACGCAGTAACGATGGACGATTGGTCTTCACTAACAGTTCGCGAGCTGTGCGGGCTACACCTGTGGCTGAGCAATAAGCCTCCAGACAGCCGGTACGTCCACAACCGCAAGAGCGTCCTTCGGCGCCACGAACCATGGTGACGTGACCCAGCTCGCCTGCAAAGCCATCGTGACCATAGAGCAGTTGTCCGTTGACTACAATGCCAGAGCCTACACCCGTGCCCAGCGTGATGACAATGAAGTTCTTCATGCCACGAGCTACACCATATACCATCTCGCCCAGTGCTGCTGCATTGGCGTCGTTGGTCAGTGCTACGGGAATGTTGCTTAGGCGCTCGCTGAACAGTTGTGCCAGTGGTACAACAACATCGTGTGCCCAAGGCAGGTTAGGAGCTTTCTCGATGGTGCCTTTATAGTAGTTGGCGTTAGGGGCGCCAATACCCATGGCCTTGATTTTCTCAATACCGCCCACCTGTTCGATGATGGGTTGCAGGGCTTCTACACATGCATTGACGTAGTCCTCTGCGGTGGAATATCCTCCTGTCTTAATGGCTGTGGTGGCTTTAATCTCGCCTCTTGAGTCTACGATACCGAATACAGAATTAGTACCTCCCAAGTCTAAACCGATGACATACGGTTTGATTCCTTGTTGTTCGTTGATCATACGTTTTATACGTTTTAGCGGTGAATACTTATGTTTTGTGCCCACAAAGGTACAAAAAATATCTGAAACACCAAGCGGTTTCAGATAAATTTTGTACCTTTGGCCTTGCCTTAGGTACTCACGTTCGAAAAATCTCAAATAAATTTGGATTTTTGCTCACTTAATCGTACCTTTGCACCCGATATGCCGTTTCCTATACATATTAATATAGTAGATTTGGTCTTCAAGGGCATGCTGATTGGCATGATAGCCTCAGCCCCAATGGGCCCTGTTGGCATCCTTTGTGTACAGCGCACGCTGAACAAGGGACGCTGGTATGGTATGGTGACGGGTATAGGTGCTGCTATCAGTGATATCTTCTATGCGGGCATTACGGGTTTTGGTATGGCCTTCGTGATGGATTTTATCAATAACGACCAGAACAAGTTCTATCTGCAGATTATCGGTAGTGTGCTGTTGCTGGCTTTTGGTATCTTTACATGGCGTACAGACCCTACGAAGAACATGCACCGGTCTGGTCAGCAGCGAGGCTCCTTATGGTATAACATGTGGACGGCCTTCCTGGTTACTTTCTCCAATCCGCTGATTGTCTTCCTGTTCATGGGTCTTTTTGCCCAGTTTGCCTTTGTCATCCCTGAGCATCCTTTTGAGATGGTAGTGGGCTTCGCCAGTATTGTGGGAGGCGCCTTGTTGTGGTGGTACGGGCTGACGTGGCTGGTGGACAAGATACGCTCTATCTTCCAGGAAGACGGCATCCGTATTATCAATCAGATTATCGGCGTGATAGTGATTATTTTCTCCGTTATCTCACTGTTTGGCACAGTGACCAATCTGTTCCGTTTCTTTTGAATTTAGAATATGTTTATAGCACAAGAGTTACGCAAGACTAATATTGCCGAATACTTGCTGTATATGTGGCAGGTGGAAGACACGATTCGTGCCTTCGGCTGTTCTTTGAGTCGTATTCGCAGAGAGTATATTGAGCGTTTTGATTATACAGAGGAACAAAAAGAAGATGAGGCCGACTGGTTTGGCAATCTGATTCGTATGATGAACTCAGAGGGTTGTCGCGAGCAAGGTCATCTGCAAATCAACAAGGTGGTAATGCAGCAATTACAGGAGTTGAATGCCCAGTTGCTGTCCTCGTCGAAGTTCCCTTTCTATCATGCAGAGTATTATAAGGTATTACCCTACATCGTGGAATTGCGCAATCGTGGAACCAATAAGGACGAGAATGAAGTGGAAACCTGTTTTAACTCCCTCTATGGTGTCATGATGCTACGCTTGCAGAATAAAGAGATAACCCCCAATACGGAGCACGCCATCAAGGAGATTTCCACCTTCATCGGCATGCTGAACGACTATTATCTCAAAGATAAACAGGAACCTTTAGAATTTGAATAATAACATGAACATATTGATTACAGGCTGTAATGGCCAATTGGGAAATGAGATGCAGTTGCTGGAGAAGGAATATCCTCAGCACCAATGGTTTAACACCGATGTGCAGGAGTTGGATATTACCAACCAACTGGCTGTCAACCAGTTTGTGGCGCAGCATCAGATTGATGGTGTTGTGAACTGTGCTGCCTATACGGCTGTCGATAAGGCTGAGGACAACAAGGAACTCTGCACTACGCTGAACACCGTTGCTCCGTCTTATCTCGCTGCTGCTGTTGCAAAGCGTGGTGGTTGGATGATTCAGATCAGCACCGATTACGTGTTTGATGGTACGAAACATACTCCTTATGTGGAGACGGACACCCCTTGTCCCAACAGCGTTTATGGTTCTACCAAGTTGGCTGGCGAGATTGGCGTCACCAAGTTCTGCCAGCGTAGCATGATTATCCGCACAGCGTGGCTCTACAGCACCTTTGGCAATAACTTTGTGAAGACCATGATTCGTCTGGGCAACGAGAAACCTGAGCTGGGCGTCATCTTCGACCAGATTGGTACACCTACTTATGCTCGCGACTTGGCTCGTGTCATCATGGTGGCTATTGAGCAGGGCATCAAGCCTGGTGTCTATCATTTCTCCAACGAGGGCGTCATCTCATGGTACGACTTCACCAAGGCTATTCATCGTCTGGCAGGCATCACCTCATGTCATGTCCGCCCCTTGCATACTGCAGAATATCCTACGCCAGCCCATCGCCCGCACTATTCTGTGCTCGACAAGACAAAGATTAAAAAGACCTATGGTATAGAAGTTCCTTATTGGGAAGAAAGTTTGAAAGATTGTATTGAGAAATTATGAATCAAGAAATAGAACGTAGAAGAACATTTGCTATTATATCGCACCCAGATGCTGGTAAAACCACACTGACAGAGAAGTTCCTGTTGTTTGGTGGACAAATCCAGGTGGCTGGTGCAGTAAAGAACAACAAGATTAAGAAGACCGCTACTTCCGACTGGATGGACATCGAGAAGCAGCGTGGTATTTCGGTGTCGACCTCTGTGATGGAGTTCGACTACACCCCTGATGGCTCAGACATTGAATACAAGGTAAACATCCTCGATACCCCAGGTCACCAGGACTTTGCCGAGGATACCTATCGCACATTGACTGCGGTCGATTCTGCCATCATCGTGGTGGATGGTGCCAAGGGTGTTGAGACACAGACGCGTAAGTTGATGAATGTCTGTCGCATGCGCAACACCCCCGTTATCATCTTTATCAATAAGATGGACCGTGAGGGTCGCGACCCCTTCGACCTGCTGGATGAGTTGGAGCAGGAGTTGGAAATCAAGGTGCGCCCGCTGTCTTGGCCTATCAATCAGGGTGCCAAGTTCAAGGGCGTGTATAATATCTACGAGGACAAGCTCGACCTCTTTACCCCCGATAAACAACGCGTGACGGAGAAGGTAGAGGTGGACATTGACAGCGAGGAGCTGGATGCCCGCGTCGGCGATCGTGATGCCGCCAAGCTCCGTGAAGACTTGGAATTGGTGGATGGCGTCTATCCTGAGTTCGAGGTAGAGACCTATCGCTCTGCCGAGGTTGCCCCTGTGTTCTTTGGCTCAGCCTTGAACAACTTCGGTGTACAGGAGTTGCTGAACTGCTTCGTGCAGATAGCCCCAAGTCCCAAACCCACCAAGGCTGAGGAGCGCGATGTTCAACCCGATGAGCCTAAGTTTACAGGTTTTATCTTCAAGATCACAGCCAACATCGATCCCAACCATCGTTCGTGTATCGCTTTCTGCAAGGTGTGCAGTGGTAAGTTCCAGCGCAATCAGCCCTACCTGCATGTTCGTCAGGGCAAGACGCTGCGTTTCTCCAGTCCTACGCAGTTTATGGCTCAGCGTAAGTCTACCATTGATGAGGCTTGGCCGGGCGATATCGTAGGTCTGCCCGATAATGGCATCTTCAAGATTGGCGACACGCTGACGGAGGGCGAACAGCTTCACTTCCGCGGACTGCCATCCTTCTCGCCTGAGCTGTTTAAGTATATCGAGAACGACGACCCCATGAAGTCGAAGCAGCTGCAGAAGGGTATCGACCAGCTCATGGACGAGGGTGTGGCCCAGTTGTTCGTCAACCAGTTCAATGGTCGCAAGATTATCGGTACTGTGGGCCAGCTGCAGTTCGAAGTCATCCAGTATCGCTTGGAAAACGAGTACAATGCCAAGTGCCGTTGGGAACCCGTTCACCTCTATAAGGCTTGCTGGATAGAGAGCGACGATGCTGCTGAGCTCGAAAACTTCAAGAAGCGCAAATATCAGTATATGGCCAAGGACAAGGAAGGCCGCGACGTCTTCCTCGCTGATTCAGGCTATGTGCTCTCCATGGCGCAAGAGGACTTCAAACATATCAAGTTCCACTTCACTTCAGAGTTTTGATTAATATAATAAGGTAATAAAAGAAGTCCACACGGACTTCTTTTTTTTCGCAGTTTTCTTGCTTTATTCGAAAATAATCCATATCTTTGCGGAATAAAATTACGAATATGAAGACAAAGGCAGAGATATTGCAGTTACTGAAATGTTACAAGTCAACGGCTCAGAAAAAATATGGGATGACGAAAATCGGCATCTTTGGTTCTGTGGCACGTGGCGAACAGAAAGAAGGAAGCGATGTTGATGTCTATTACGAAGGCGAAGCCCCTTCGTTCCTCACATTGGACATGATCCAAAGCGAACTGGAAGAGCTGTTGGGCTCGAAAGTTGATATTGTCCGTGTTCGTGATAATATGAATAGCTTGTTACGACAAAGAATATTAAGAGACGGTATCTATGTTTGATAGGCATAATGTCGTCACCAAGATGATAAAAGACATAAATATATAATTGTTGAACCAAATAAATAGAAATGCCTATGGGCTAAGAGAAACATAACACGGGACATATAGGATGAATATCCACTTTTAGATTCTTGTTCACCAAATTCGCCAAAATTTGAATCAATCAAGAACTGAAGTAGGAGTTCACGCCAGATGGCGTGGGCAATACTCGTTTAAGATTGAGAGGCGTTTGGCGATGCCTGGTGAACGTAGACGAAGTAACTTGTCCACGTTTTCTTTTTGTATATAATCAAACATTATTAACTTAAAAACATTTTATAATGAAAACAACGGAACTAAAACTGTCATTCTTGTTCATTTTGATACTCTCTATGATGGGAACAAAAACTTATGCTTACGATATTGCTGTAAAAAATGCTGATGGTAAGACTATTTACTATAATTATATCAATGAGGGAAAAGAGTTAGAGGTTATAAGAGACAAATATTATAGTGGTGTTTTGGTAATACCAGAAGAAGTTACTTATATGAATAGGACTAGAAAGGTAACAAGTATAGGCGAGGGAGCTTTCTATAAATGTAATGACCTTACTTCAGTCACGATTGGCAACAACGTGACGAACATAGGTGAGAAGGCTTTCATGAACTGCAGTCGCCTGACCTCCGTTACGATTGGTAACAGCGTGACGAGTATAGGAAACAATGCTTTCGAAGGTAGCAGCGCACTGATATCGATCACGATACCCAACAGCGTGACGAGTTTAGGAGATAGAGCTTTCCTTCATTGCAGCGGCCTTACCTCCGTCACTATAGGCAACGGTGTGACAAGTATAGGAGTGAATACTTTCATTGGTTGCAATGCCCTTACCTCTGTCACGATAGGAAACAGCGTGACGAGTATAGGAAATTGTGCTTTCTATGGTTGCAGTGGTCTTACCTCCATCACGATTCCCAATAGTGTGACGAGTATAGGATTGGAGGCTTTCCGTGAATGTATTTAGAGACCTTTAAACAACTATAAACAATGAAAAACACATAGATATAAACCCTTGTATATCAACTACTTTTAGATTTTAACACTTCAGACTTGCTTTTTGGTGGTTCTCAAAAATCCGCTTATCTTTGCAACGCATTTCTACCGCGGAGAATTTTGAGGGCTTTTATTTTGCCATCTCGTGGACAAGGTTGACAAAAGTTGACAAGAATGTACAACGGTTGACTGATGGACGAGAGGAAAAGTGGCAAGGACCTTTTTCAAGGCGTTGTCTTTTGTCCTTACATGCAGGGTTGCCGCTGTTTTTAACTACAATTCTCCAAAGTGCCATAATTAAATAATTTAGGAATTAACTTTGTTGTTTATCTTTGCCATAAGGCGTTTGTCTTCTTTTTGTAATCTTCGGAACCTGCTAAAATTCTCAAACTGATAGGCTTCTTTCCATTGAATAATATCAAATAAGCCTACAAGCCCATTTTCTGTTATTTCTTTATTGCTTCTTAAAACCAAGTCGGCTATTTTACTACAAACAGACAGATACGAAAAATCGACATACAAATCATAGGTGATTATACTTAACAAAACCGCATATTTTACCCAGTCAGGGAGTTTATGGTAATAATCAGACTTCATAATATCATGCATCATTTTTACAATCAGTTCTTCATCAACTGAATCAATAACCCAATTGTTATCTCTACAAACACGAAGAAATGACTTTTTATTTCTCCAGTATTCCCAGTTTGATTTATACTGGTCGTGCTGTTCTTTACCCACTTTTTTGAGATATTCACCTAACCAATCATAACGTTCCAACTCATCTATCTCCAATGCCTCTAAAAATATTACAGGGAACTGATATAAGGATGTTCTTTTGAACTCCTTAAAGATTTCTTCACAGTCAGCCACATCAATTTCATAAAGATTGTCTTTTGTCAGATCAGCCATCCAGTATAACAACAGAATATCTTCCGCTCTTCTCCCATGCCACACGATTACTTTGTCATAAACTGAATAATCTGTGTGTGTGAACTCATAAAGGCTATCAGGCCAATTATATTTTTGCAAAGAAAGAGCAGTTGCTGTTAATTCTTTCTTAGTATAGTTTTTCGGTAGTATGCCATACCCCAGCGAAGTAGGGCAAACTACTATCTCTTCATTCTTCGACGAGTTGATTAATTGAAAAACTCGCTCTTTATCACCATCCGAAGACACAACATGCAAAATTTTCATATCCATATAAAAGTGTTTTTAATCCCAAAAATTTCTGAAATACTTTCTGAACAAATCAAGACCTTGTTCTATTGTCCTCTCTTCATCCTCAGTGTGAGTAGCACCTGCATACTTCATAAGCTCAAAAGCATCTATCATCTTTTGAATAGCGTTGTTCCACTCACGCATATCCTTGAAGTCAGAAGGGCCACCGTGCTTATCGAGAGCCTTGAATGCTTGTAAACGTGGCACTATCAACTGTGCTAACGTGTTGTCAGTATTCCAGACATCCTCAATTGGATAGTCATTCTTGTGACTCCAGTTTTCTGCATTGTCTTTGTTTTTCTTTCTTGCCATATTTCTTTATTGTTTATTGTAATGCTACTATAGCTCGAATTTTGGGTATGGAAAGGGTAGCCATTCCCCACTTAATCATAAACTCTCCAGGAATAGACTCAATCCATTCGCTAAGTGGCTTCAGTTCTTCCATCAGCAATGGTTGAGTTTCAGAGATATAGAAGAATACCAGAGCGCGATGATATGGCACATAGCATTTGGAACATTTCTTTATCTGTTCCATCAATAGTTGCATCCTGTTTTTTTCATTAGCAGGGACAGATACGTCATATGTATGGATTTCCCCACCTTCTTGGAATAAGTCTCTAACATCATTGATGTCTATGTTGACGAGGTTATTGGATGAGTCCAATACCTCCTTTATAAGTCGATTAATTCTAATATTATTCATTTTCTTATTCTGCAATTGGTTTTCCATTATAACAGACTATATCGATAATGGTCTGATGTCCTAACTCTGGAATGACATCTATAATAAGGTCTCCAGTGCCTCTATTATCTGATAAAGTGAATTTTTCGTAGATTGTATCATATAGTAGCCGTTCTTCTGGTCTAATTTCTTGAACAGTTCCTTCTGAATCAATGACATGATAGTCATAGCCTCTTGCCAGATATAATACTAAATTCTCCATTTTGCGTAATCTAATATATTTCTGAACTATTTCAAGAATGTAAGTTGCACTATCGATGTTTTCTTCTGCAAACGAGGGGATTTCTACGGAACAAAATGATTCAGACTTAAACAGTCTGCATAATTCATCAACACTTATATAGTTACGTCCACTTTTCAAAGCAGGGATGGCCTTTACTACAAAGTCGCTGATAATTAACATACGCTCATAATAGTTTTCCAAGAACTTCTTACGGAAAAGCATCTTTTTCTTGATTTTACTAATACGCTTTTCCCGATACAACATATCTTTCAAGATCTGATCCTTCAAAGCCTTTTTCTTTGTGGGCGACAAAACTCGAAGAGGGGGGATATATCCTCCATTGCGCCGTATTATCTCAAAGTTTTGATTGGCGAGAATCTCATAATCTGACTTATCATTCAAACGACCTTTTGTTTCAATATTATAGACATCATAAAATCGAAATCTATTGTGTACCTGTTTTTCTGTAAAACCATAAAATGATGTATGAAAAATGCAGCAAGCTGCTATTTCAGCATTGGTGGCTTTGACATCAGGAGCGATTATGAGTTCTTTAGTCAGTGAATGTTCCCAATAATCACCTTCCAAAGGAAAAGCATGGAGATGTTTGCCTGTTCCATCCTCCCAATCCATCATGGTGATATGGCATACATCACTGTTCATATTGTCGTGATGCTTTGGTTGCATCAATCGTAGCATATCAAAGTGAATTTTGAACCAACCTATGCTGTATTCTGTCTCATGATAATTTTTTATAAGATATTCCGCCACCTTATCAAAAGTAACGCTGTTAAGTAATTCTTTGAAAGTCATAGTACTGTAGTTTATATAATATCTGAAATAAGTTCATCATAGTAGATACCATTCAAGCTTGCCTTACAGCAAAGTGCAGAATATATTCTCCAAAATTCGGGACCATGAATTCTTTCCAAACGTCTGTTGGTACTTCTGCGTTTCTCGGTTTCATGTATATGGTGTGCATATTCGTGAATAGCGATTTCCTCCAAAGAAGTAGCGCATATCCATTTTGAGTATACTCTTATCCTTTGTTTATCGACAATATAAACACCCATCCTTGTTTTAGGTTTTTTATCAATCACAAGTAGTTCAAAATCTTTCTTGCAATGATAGATTTTGAGAAGGAATTGCTTCAGGTACTCTGCCTTTATGAAATTATTCATCATCATATACACAAAAATGAACATCTATCCTTCAGTGACAGATTTGTATTCTTCTTCTGATAATTCACGGCTTCTTACGCATTCTCCGCTCTTTGCTATTAAAGACGCAATTCTTCCTTTTAGGCAGATAAAATCGTTTTCGTTTGCCTGGATTGGGAATCCGAATTCTTCCACACTTGCCGTACCTGTTCGGTTTCCATTTTCATCATATATTTGATAGCAATCCTTAGTGAGACCGGCAAAATATGACAAACCGATTATCCATCCCTTGAAGAATTTCTTATCAGGAATGAAGGCTTGGTCTAAATGGACGGTCTGACTACGATGCTCTTTTTCCATGTAATCAATTTTTGCCAATGGCATATAAACGACTCTTCGAGGAGCATCCATGGTGTTGATGCCAATGCGTGATATCGTTACTTTTACTTTTTTGATATTCATACTTCTTTTCTTTTTGTAGTTATACAGATTATACAGATTTTCTGATCTCAATGTTTATTTCTGTCTCAAACTCGCGTACATAGATGAAGTCCGTAATTGCAAACTCCATGTGTTCAAAGATGTTGTGGAATGCACTTGTAAGGTGCAAATCCTTCGTGAGTTCTCTGTCAAGTCCTTCATTCCAATTCTTATAATCACCATCCATTCCGATGAAGCTTTCGAATGACTCGTCATTGCGTGGAATGGATAGCATTGTCAGCGACACTCCATCGTCATACAATCTGTTCCAACCAGCGTCACAGATGGCATACCACAGATCCTGCCTATCCTCACCTTGAACGGGATGAAGTTTTGGGTAGTCGTAACTGAGATAGCATTTTGCCTCAATCTCTGCATCCTTGAAATCCGCATGGTCTTTGATACTGTCCCAGATACGATGCGCCCTGTCATATAGTTCTCGCAGAGCGGCAGTCATTGCATCATTGAATGCGATGATGTCTGGGAGGATTTCTTCCTGATGTGCAAGATCCCTTTCGTTTATCATGTCCTTTCGTAGGGACAACAAACAGTCGCAGTCAGGATAATCACATGGGGATTTGTCGTACTTCCATAGAATCTCATGCTCTATGCATTGAATGTCGTAATCATGAATGTCAATCATATTGCTACTTATTTTTGATTATATTATTGATTAGTCTCGACGAATTATTAAATCTAAGGATGCTTTCCGAGATTGTTGATGTAATAGCGAAGTCAAGTAACGTCATTAGCAATATTTCCATATAGCTCTTTTGTGGAACATATTGCTGTCGAACATAGATTTCTACATATGCTTCAATTTTTTCGCTGACTATCCTGGCAGCATCAACATACCTTTGTTCTTCTCCTTTGGGGACATTCACATCCATATCCCAGTCGTAGATGCGAAGGGTCATTTTTTTCTTTTCTGTGTTCTTTAATTTACTCATATTGCACATTGCATTCTTTATTTTTTTGCAAAGAAAATAAAGACCCCTGCCAACTGGTGGCAGAGGTCTAAAAAAAATGCTATTTTAAAAAAAACTATGCTATTGGGTCTAAACAGAAATCTCTACGCTTACAGGTTTTACAGAATTTACCCATCCATACTTCATCGAACTGGTTCATTGCTTGTTCGACAATTCCTGATTCATCTGTAAAAATGCCTGCTTCAAAGTTTCTTTTATTATCCGTCTTCATACCGATACCGGCACCAGTAAGGTTTGCGCTACCGATATACACTTCTTTTCCGTCAAAGACAAGCATCTTAAAATGAACACGAGGACAGAGAACTCGCTCCAAGCGGTCGTATAGAACAGGGTACTTGTCAAAGTCTTCCCGAAAGTTTGGGCCAGGTTCTTTGGCATGAATGAGTCGAACCTCCACACCGCGCCGTATGAGATGAGCAATGATGGCAAGAAAAGGTTTCTTTTCTTTGCCTAACTCCACAAAGAGGTCTTTGATGTCGGCAGTCCCAATCCAAAGCATGTGCTTCACGGATTGTACCCGTGAAAGCACTTGCTTGTAATGATCGGTGTTGGAGATATATGTAAGCATATAGTTTACATTTGCTTAATATCCAGATAAGAACCCCATGCACCCATGATAGGTTTTATATTCAATCCATACTTGCGTTGAAAAGCTGTAACAATAAGCTCTTGTCCTTGCACTGTGCCTGTCAAATTGTGGGCAAAACCATTGTAGGGAACTTCAACTTCCATTCCTTTTTCAACTTTGCAGCCATTGTATTGCCCAGACTGTTTAATAGATACTTTGAATAATGCCATAATTGTTTACTTTTTGAGTTAATAATGTATCCTATGAAAATTACAATTTTGCAACTTGTCGTATCTTATTCATGTATGATTTCATTTCCTCGACAATAACATTTGCATCAAGACTCTGAAAATCAAACTTACAATCGTACCACCAATCATTCAATTCCATAGAGTCAGCATCATCGCCATTGAACAAGCGTTGATTCTCACGAGTTACTTGCGTTCCAGGAGCTTTTCGAATGCCTACTTCGGCATTCTTTACGAAACCATTATCAATGACACCATGCCATTCATAACAAGCCATAAAGTCCCCAAATACAATGCCAATACCAATCCATTCCCTGGCCCAATCCTGTTCCCGTTCTATCCAATGATCATTTCCATCATTCGCAGCAAAGTGAGCTTTTGCCTCAGGAAGTTCTTTGGTGATTGCAAGTATTAATTCTTTTCGTTTTTGTAAAGTATCTGAAAGTACAACTTCTTCGACTAATGGCTTTATCACTGAATAAGCAGCAGCATAAATCATACAATACCTTTCAAACGTTATTTTCGCAAAATTCACACTCTGATGCTGGTTGTATGTTATATCAGACTTAATCGATTCTATATCTTGCAGATAATGAAGCGACTCTTTATTTTCGTGGTATTCGGAGTATTGGCTGGAATTGCTCTTACTTCTATTCGCTTCAAAAGAAATCGCTGCCATGTTCCCAATGCTCCATAGCCAATCTTTATCATATTCTCGATAATCGGCGTTCCTCTTTCCTGTAATCCAATCTTGAGGAACAATATGATCAAAGTCCCAGGGACGATTTTCTTCAGCCCACATATCTTGCCGTGCAGGGTCATAATTGCGGAAGTGTGTATTTATATATTCTCTTTCCGCATATAATAGAATCTGTTTAGCCTCTGCGGTACCATACCAGAAAGTCCTATCGAAGAAATTTCGACTTGGTGCAGAAAGACTTTTCCATAATCTCCAATTTCTGGACTCTTCTATTGTAAAGAATTTTTGTACTTCTGTAGGAGTGTAAACATGAAGGAGTTGGCAATCATGCATCAATCTAGAAATACCCATTAAGATATTCTGTCGGTTAATACCTTTTTTGAATCGATAAAACATCTCTTGTACACAACTCTTTTTGTCATTTCCGAACCAATGAAGCAAGAATGCGAGTGCTCTTATCTCCTGAATAGTTAGATTTATAGGAGATTTTGCATCTTTGCTGGCAAGATACATGAGTAACAAATAAACATCAGGTGAGTTTCGAGCTATTATTGTCCGCAAGATACTTGGTGTCCGAAGATCTGTTTCTTCTTTTACTCCTAACCATTCGTCAACTTTGTCAAGGATAATTTCTAACTGATTATCCTTATACAAAGCTTCTATCTTTTCCTTCTCTTCTTGTTTCTTTGCAGCACTTCGGATTTGCTTGATAGTCATTTCGTTTTTAAAGTTTTTGTCCTCATCAGAGGTCAATGCTAGACGGAATGCAAGCATCACTAACTTGGCGGGATTCATGTATTTCTCCGCCAATGCATCGTTTACATCTTTGATGGATGGCCAGTAAGCTTTAATCGCAGAATAATTCAGGTCATCTCTTGAAATTGCCGTACCACCAGTATTAAGACGGGTGAATAGCACCTCCAAAGTTGTTTGGGCTGCAGAATCTTCTGTGGTCTCTGTCTCCATTACCTCCTTTGGAAGGTGGTTGCAAGTAATCGTATAATCCTTCAAAGCCTTAAAAGCAGGGAATAAAGTGCCACGTAAATAATCCAAGGCAATATCGGATTGCTTAAATTTCTCATTGAAGGACTTTCTGAAGGAGAAATTAGTGGCATTGAAAATTGCCAGTGCTTCGTCGGCAAATGTTTTATCATCATTACTTTTCTCCGCAGCCTCCAATAAACAAAATAGGGGAATTGGTAGATTTGCCTCTATAGGCCATGTTTCGGTCAAAGAAAAATGGTCATTATAGATGTTCCCTTTTAAATTAAACTCATTCAGAGCATTTCTTTTTTCTGCTGTATTTAGTCGATTCGCATCATCGTCGTTCTTAAATCCCCAAGGGTGCGGAGTAGTTGTGGCCTTAACCCAGAATGTGCGTGTCGAACTTTTTGAAGAAGGAGGTACAAGATCAATCCACAAAACAGCCCTCGCATTTGGAACGGTGTTAAAACCGATACTAATCGCATTGTATCTCTGTTGTCCGTCCATAAGGTAGTATTTTCCTGCTCCTTCATTGTTTACAATGTCTGATAGCATAAAAGAACCTATTGGAAACCCTCTAAGGATAGAATCCCAAAGAAGTTCAACCTGACGTGGTTTCCATACAAGTCCGCGCTGAAGCGTAGGAATCAAAACTTCGGAATTATTTGAGGTCCAGGATGCGATTTGCCGTAGCGAATATGATAAATTTTTCATATGATTTAAATTATCTTCTTATGATGGGGATAGTGTTTTTTGAATTTTCGGTGTTTTCTACATCATCATAGCGAACTTCATCAATAATAGATTTAATGTTCCTGATACTCTCAGTTAACATCGACTCGAGTCTTTGAGTTGTTAATTCTGTATATGGACAATGAACCACCCCGGAGTAAGTTCTTTTTATGGAGTGTTTACATTTGATTTGTCCCAAGTATGGATCGGATACTAACTCTTCTTTTTGATGAAAATAACAAACGATCGTACCTCTTACCCACACATCATTCGAGTATGTTGTTGGTACAATTAACCAAGATGGTTGATGAACGATGCGGTCATCTAATAGTATAGAAGGTCTTTCAAATTCTGTATAGTTAATCTGAACTCTATCCTTACTTTCACATTCTATTTTAAACTTGTTGTTTAAGATTATAGAGCCTTCTTCATACATTTCGTGATATTCTTCTTTCGCTTTCCTTTCGTCATAATTCCTTGAATCTAAATATTCTATTATTTCTTGGAGAGACATACAATTGGGAAGAGCCTCAAATATACCTTTTGTTTCTATTTTCATAATCGTACGATTCAAATTTAATGTTATAAAATTTCTCTTGCTATCCATGCACATGCCTCTGCATCGGCAAGGGCGTGGTGATGATCTTCCAACTCATAACCACAGGCTGCTGCCACAGTCTGAAGCTGGTGATTCTCTAACTCAGGGAGCACTTGTCGTGAGACGCATAGGGTGTCGTAGAACTCATAGTCAGGATAGTCCATCTGGTATACACGGAATACGGCTTTCAGACAACCTTCATCAAAGGGTTTGTTATGAGCAACGAGTGGTAAACCCTCTATCAGAGGTTCAATCTGCGCCCATACTTTTGGAAATACTGGTGCATCGTCGGTGTCTTCATGACTGAGACCATGAACCTGAGAACACCAGTAGTTATAATAGTTCGGCTCTGGTTGGATGAGCGAGTAGAAAGTATCTACAATCTCACCATTTCGTACAATGACGATACCAACAGAACAAACCGAGCTGCGCTCATTGTTGGCCGTTTCAAAATCTATAGCTGCAAAATCCTTCATTTCGGGTCATCTTTGTATTTGTTCCACATTCTTTTTATCTTACCGGCAATCTCCTTGCGGAGCCAGTAGGGTTCAAGTACCTCCATGTCTTCACCATTCCAAAGCAGTTCCTGCTGGAAGTCGAACTCTGGACGGAGATTGAAGGTGAAAATACTGTACTCTTCATTACGCTCTATCTCTTCCTGCGACTCATGCATCTTCAAGTCACGTATATAGTTGGCTTGTCCTGCTGATACCTTCAACTTGACTGGCTGGATTTTCTGTTCAGCGATAATGCCGAAGCAGCCATCAAAGAAGTCCTGTGCTGTCCAGTCTTTCGGAATTTCAAAAGTCTCTGCTGTTGCATGAAGATATTTAATTCTGTCAAGAGAATAGATACGCGGCCCTTTCTTATAATAATAGGAATAGGTGCTACGAGCAACCATGTACCAACGTTGACGGAACAGTTTTACACAATACGGCTGCACATCGAAGTTGTTCTCTTCGTCCTTCCAATAGCTGTGGTAAGTCATATTGAGTACACGGTTTTCCTTCATCGCTTCGATGATGGGCTGAAGGTAGTCCTGACCAGACGGCACGTATTCCAGAATGATACGGTCTTTGATGCTCTGGCTGTTTGCCAGGGCATTGCTCACACAGAATGTGTTGTAAAGCCAAGAACGGAGTCCGTTCTTGCTAATATCCTCTTCATTCTCGATGTAATAACGGTACTCGCCACGCCCTTCATTGGCGATGTTGATACCAAACATATCCCAGATAACATAACGCCAGTTGTCGAAGGTGCGTTTGGGAATATCCACACCTCTGCTGATGTCATCGCGAAGCCACAGCTCATTCAGTTCCTTGAAAGAAATCTTACGTCTGCGATAGATGGTCTCTATCACCCAGACGTATTTGGTAATCAAACTTTGTCCTCTGTCGTTGTCCGCCATATATTATTCAAATTAAAGATTCCCAAAATTATCATAGTTACACTCCAATATTGAATCGAGAAGATACTTTTGAGCAGCAGGTTCTTTTAACACCTCTTTATCGTGTTTCAAGAAAATACGCTCATAATAGGAATTGACGGTATCGCCTTCACTATTCAAGTAATCTATGTACATCTTAATCAATGGATGTAATTCTTCCATAGGTTTTAAAACAGATTCCATCATTCCATCAGTAATCAACTCATATTGATTCAGACTAATACACTGTTCCTCTATTGTGGTGGCATATTCCACCTTATAATATATATATAGGTAGCAGTTCGGATAGAATCGCTTATATCGTTTAAGTTGTTCTGGACGAACCATATTGGAAATTTTGTCGCCGAACAAAAGAAGAATGTCGTGTTTCTCATTCATTTCATCGAAATGGAATGAAAGCACAGCTTCAGTATCATTCTCCTGACGAGTGATTTCTGTTTTAGTGACAGACTTACCTTTATCCTCCTTTTTTAAAAAGAAATTATCGAAGAAGGACTGTTTATACAGACTGTACTTGTTGTCAGAATCAAGATAGTTGATAAACCAAACAAGAAACGCTTCCGAAGAAACCGACTTCGGAATGAATGAGAAGATGTTTGTTCTTTTTTCTGCGTTTTTAGCCATAATCATTGATTTTTCCGCAAAAGTACGTCAAGGGTACGCCAATCTGTGGCAGAGGTTGGAGAAAAAGTAGATTTTGTTAAAAATTCATCTACATTCAATCTTTAGGGACATCTAAAGCTCGGAATTGTTCTTGAAGGTTCGTTATCTTTTCCATCAACTCGCCGAAAGTCAGAGGTTGCCCATAAATGAAGCTCTCCTTCATTTCGTTATAGTCAGCTTCGTAAGAGGACATCAGTTCGTCACTTGGTACAATCTGAATAGTGGCAGGTAGATCTTTGTCGTAATCCACATAACCAACATGATAGAACTTGCGACGATGTTCCACAATCTCATGATAGAGCACCAAATCATTAAGAGCCATTTCTGCGTATGGGGTTTGCATCAGTTTCTCCAAGTCGTAGAAGTGACGTGTCATTCTATGCGTTCTCGGTTCGTCCTTCTGGAACTCCTCGCACAAAAGGAAGGCCTTTTCCAAGAAAGTCCTAGCGGGACTGACGGTGCGGATTGTTTGAACAAGGTCGGAGTCAACATCTTCATCTTTATATGTTTGTTCTATCAACGAAGAGATTCTTCTCATCTCGTAAGGCTCAGACATCGACAATACGCTGATTTCCACTTTTACCGTCGGAATAGCGTAAGCAGCTTGACTATCGTAGAGTGAAGGATATTGAACATAAAGAACAGATGGGTCTTTATCGTGTGGTACCTTTCTTGACTCGCCATTTTCATTGGTTATGTTATTGTCTGTTAGAACAGTTACGTCAAGTCCCAAATCAGCCAGTTTTTTCATCAACTCGTCCTTAAACTCACCAAACAGGAAGTCTTGCCCTTTTTCTCTGAGATTATGGATTTGTGTATTGCTGGTGCAATTTGCACAAGAGAGTTGCTTGACATTCAAGAAATAGTCACGGTTCAATGCCAAGTCTATGTCCTCACTAAAGCGGTTGATGATGTCCCAGCCTTTACTTAAACTTGTGCCGCCCTTGAACAATAGATAATCTGATACACTGGTATGGAAAAGGGCATACAGCACCGCTGTTACCCACCAATCCTTCTCGGCAGCAGCTTCATCTATTTGCCGTGCCTCGACCACACCTTGTATCATCGCCTTTCGCTCGTCGAGCGAGAAATCAATCCATTTACTCATTGCTTTATTCCTTTCTTTATAACTTGTCGCATCCATACAGGAGCCAACAATAAATCATATTCTATGGTGTCAGTCTCAGGAGTTTCCGTGAACAGTTGTCCAATCCTCGCTTCAACATCCTGGGTGATGTTAGGCTCACCAATGCTGCGTAATGCCTGTACCAATTCTGGCATCAAACGTCCTCGGAATGCAAAGTTCTTAGGTGCCCCATGCTTCAGAGTCACTGTTCGATTCCCTAATTTCAATTTTCGCCCAGACCCAGTAGTCAGAAAAATAGTATTCATGGGTACTTGTGTTGAGAATCCTAAGCGATTAGCAGCAGTGGCTCCCGTAGGTATAACTTTTGCCTTATCTCGTTTGGAAATCTCTTTCACTAATTCGTAAGCCGAAGGATAAAGGATGCCAAAACGTGTTTTACGTGCCTTGACATACACACCTTTGGCTATTCGTGTAATCAATCCTTCTTTCTCAAAGATGGCGAGCAGTTTTGTGACGTACTCGACATCATATTGGGGAAAAGAAGAAACAAAGAATATCTCGCCAAACTTACTGCGAGTAATCCTTTTTCTAATCTGTTGTACTACTGCATTCTCCATCGATTTTGTATATAAATTATGGTCGGAATGATAATAAATATTTCCGACCGCAAAGATACAAAATTTCTTTTATACAACAATACTTTAAGTGTTGAAATTAAGTTTCATTGGCAAATTATAGCGTTTTTCTTGCTGTATAGATGGCATTCCTATATAAATAATGTGTCGCTTTTTACATTAGGGGGCAATATTGCCAGAAAAGACGACTTCAAGAATAAAATACCATGACTTAATCAATTTATTGCACACTTGCGAGCCATTTGTGGTTCAAAAAAGTTAAAAACGTTAAATATTCGTCTTTCTCCAATCTTTAGAATCTAGGTAATCACTTTTCTGCCGTTTAGTGCATAAACCATTGATATAAAGCGATTTGCAAATACATGAGTTGCAGTGGTCTTAAATCTGTCACGATAGGAAACGGCGTGACGAATATAGATAACTATGCATTCTCTGATTGCGATATTCTAGAAGTCATCTCAAAGATAGAAGATCCGTTTAATATTGAAACAAACACATTTTCTAATAATACATTTTTCAATGCTACGTTGTATGTTCCGTCAGGGACTATTGAAAAATATAAGGCTAAAAATGGTTGGAAGGAATTCGTTTATATTGAAGAAGGTGTTCCAAGTGGTATAGAACAACCGCTTTCTAAAACAAGGCAAATTCAGAGTGAGGATGGTGTGTTGACAATACAGAATATAAAAGATGGAACTACTGTAAGTGTGTATAATGCTAATGGTACTTTTGTCGGTTCTACTATTAGCCAGAACGAACGGGCAATAATCAACACCAGCATTCAGCCTGGCTCTATTGCTATCGTCAAAATAGGAGAACAGAGTGTTAAAGTGGTAATAAAGTAGCGATATAAAGACTTAAGAATATGGAAAATATAAAGGTCTATACGCATTATTTATGCAAAAATGAGATAGAATATCGTTGGAGAACTATTATTCAAATTGGGAACTCTTGGGATATTTGTGGAACCATTTTTATGAAAAATCCTGGTTCTTCAAAATATGTTGAGCCAAATATAAGTCCAATTAAAAATAGTGGCTTGCTCGAAAAACTAAGAACGTTTGATGACACAAGGACTTCATTATCATATGAATGGTATGAATTCTCAATAGATAGAACAATGAGCTGTGTGATAAATCTATTTAAAGCATATTACGAAACACATGGAGAACAATTGAGTGGAGTAATTCAGATATTTAACTTGTTTAATGTACGAGATGTAAATGTTTGGAGAGCAATGGATAAGTGTAAAGAGGATGGTTTAGAAAAACTTGTATTTACCACTGATGATGATATCAAACATATTATGTCGCCAGTCTATATAGGATGGGGAAATCTATGGAAAAATCCAGCACACAAAGAAAATGCTCAAAGGATATTCTCTGAGGTTATCAAAAAACCATCTTATTTATGTAATCGAATTGAAGAAAACAAATTCTATCATCCTCAGTATTTAATGAGTTATGGAAAGAATAGGAAGAATTGTAAAGATGCCCTTGAAAAATTCAAAAATATGAGTCATTAGTTTCCTGATCCACTTGATCTGAATGGTCGAAAGGTGGTTGTGAAGTAACTTTTAGCATCGTGAGTATAGGCAACTCACATGCTGAGTATAGGCTTCTTGCATGGTAAGGAGCCTATATCTTTGATGTAAAGAGCCTATATCTTTGATGCGAGAAGCGTATATGTTCAATGCAAAGAGCAACTATTTTATCCCGAATTAGTTGATAATTCGACGCGAATTAGCAACTCAAACGTTGCAGGAATTTTATAAATACGACGAAAATAGGGCAACACTTCCCTCTGTCTTCTGGAATGCCGATGTACAGGGCGTTTGAGCACAGGGAGGTGTTTCGTAACAGGTCCCTAACACCTCCCTAACAGGTCCCTCAACCCCTCACTTGTATATAAATAAGGTTGAAAGCGGAATATTGAAATAACATTTATTAACAGATAAAAACGGCTGGAAACTGCAAATAGCTCGTATAATTTTTGTATCTTTGCACTGCCTAAGACGAGAGAGCATGAGCTAAGTGCTAGACTCATGAAAAACACGTCAAGAGACCAGATAACTTTAAGTTTAACAATTAAAAAAGTTTCTTTTATCTATGAGTAATGATTTACTTGTAAGTGGAAAGGCTGTGCCTGCCTCAACCAAAAGCACATTAGTTATTGAGGAATTCCTCATGGAGTATTACCGTTTCCGTCAGAACATTCTGAACGGGAAGGTAGAGTTTTCAACCAAGCAGAGCGATGGGGCGTTCGGCCCGTTTGAACCTCTGACGCAGAAGGCTCTGAATGCCATTATTCTGCGAGCCAAAGAGGATGATGACGATGAGAAGAAGAATCCACAGGCAGACATCAAGTTGTATGTGGACTCTGACCTTGTGCCCAAGTTCGATCCTATTGCCGACTACCTGAATTCATTGCCTAAGTGGGATGGTCACAACTATGTGGCCGACCTCTTCGGACGAATCCCTGGCATCACCTCTGAGCAGGCTGCCTTCCTCGCCAAATGGTTCCGTTCAGCTGTAGCCCATTGGTTGCAGATGGACAGCCTTCATGGAAATGAGGTGGTGCCTACGTTCATCGGAGCCCAGGGTTGTGGTAAGACCACCTTCTTCCGTCGTTTGTTGCCTGAGCATCTGGAGCAGTATTATAAGGACACCATTGACCTTGCCAACAGGTTTGACAAGGAGATGGCCTTGACCAACAACTTGTTGGTGAATCTGGATGAGTTGGAGGCCATTCGCCCCTCGCAGCATGCCTCGCTGAAGCAGACCCTGTCGAGGAACAAGGTGAACGGTCGTCCCATTTATGGTACTGCCCAGGAAGATCGAGCCCGTTATGCCTCGTTTGTGGCTACGACGAACAATCCCCATCCCCTGACGGATGCTACGGGTAGCCGTCGTTATATCTGCATCCAGATTCCCAAGGGTCTGTATATCAATAACGAGGGCGACATCAACTATGAGCAGTTGTATGCGCAGGTGCTCTATGAGTTGCGCGAGCAGAAGGCACCTTACTGGTTTGACAATCTGGAAGTGGAGCGCATTCAGGAGTTGAACCTGGACTTCATGGAGCAGAAGGATATGACAGAGCTGGTTGCTACTTGTTTCCGTAAACCCAAGGAGGATGAGAAGGGCAAGGCCATGAATCCCAAGCAGTTGCTGGAAATGATTCATAAGGAATATCCTTCGCTGGTCATCAACCACAGTGCCAAAGTGCACTTGGGCTTTGCCATGAAGGAGCTGGGCTACGACTTTACGGAGCGAGCCCATGTGCACTACTACAAGGTGGTGCCCTTGACAGCAGCCTAAGCGGGTGAGGGGTTGAGGGAGGTGTCAGGGACCTGTTGAGCAACACCTCCCTGTGCTCAAACGCCCTGTACATCGGCATTCCAGAAGACAGAGGGAAGTGTTGGCCTGTTTTCGGCGATTTTGTAAAAATGGGACTGCCAAAATTTGGCGGTCTCGTTTTTTCTTCGTACCTTCGCCCCGCAAAATGATGAGATGTCAGCAATGAATATACAAGAACTATTGAATCGTACGGACAGGTTTGCAGCCAATGCAGGTTGCAGGATTACGGAGGTGGACGAGCAGCATGCTGTGGCAGAGATGAAGGTGACGAATGTGCACCTGAATGGTGGAAACGTTTGTCAGGGTGGGGCACTGTTTACCTTGGCCGACTTGGCGATAGCAGCCCTGATGAATTGTCGCGGACAGCTGACCTTTGGCATCAGCAACAGCATCATGTTTGTGTCGAGTGCCAAGGAAGGCGATATGCTTCGCGCTGAGGCCGTGAATGTGGCTGACCATCCGAAGATTCCCTCTGTGGAAGTTCGCGTGACCAATCAGGAAGGACGATTGATTTGCCACGTCACAGGAATGGGCTATCGCAAGGCTGTGCCCGTTCCCGTAGATACCTTATAATAAAACGTTAGGGCTACGATAAAAAAATGAGACCGCCAAACATCGTAGTATCATTTTTTATTTGTATCTTTGCAGGCAATATGACAAAAGAGCAAGATATCAAGAACGCAGTAGAGGTGCTGCGCAAGGGTGGGGTAATACTTTATCCCACCGATACAGTATGGGGCATTGGCTGTGATGCCACCAATGCAGAAGCTGTGAAAAGGGTGTATGAAATCAAGCATCGTGACGATTCGAAAGCACTGATTTGCTTGGTGGACTCTGATGCGCGACTGCAGCGTTATGTACGCCAAGTGCCCGACGTGGCTTGGCAATTGATAGACAGTCTGCAGGAAGGCGACGTAAAGCCTACCACCATCATATTGGATGGAGCCGTGAACCTGGCTTCCAATCTGATAGCAGACGATGGTTCGATAGCCCTGCGCATTACCAACGAGCCCTTCTCCAAGGAACTCTGCTACCGATTCCAGAAGGCACTGGTGTCAACCTCTGCCAACATCAGCGGAGAGCCTGCTGCCCAGAACTATTGCGACATTGCACCTGAGTTGATAGAAAAGGTGGACTATGTCTGCTGGAGTCGTCGTCAGGAGCATAAGCCCCATCAGCCCAGCAGCATCATTCGTCTGCGCCAGAATGGGGAAGTGGAAATCATCAGGAAATAATAATTGTTATGAGAAAGATATTGTTGATAGCAGTGATGGTGATGATGACCATCGCAGGACAAGCACAAAGTACTGACCGTGAGACGGGAGCATTCACCTTGCAGCCCAAGATTGGTGCCGGTTTCGGCTATGTATCGGGCGACTGGGTGAAGGAGCCGGGTGAGAAAAAGCAAGCTGTGGCAGGTATTGTGCTGGGTGTAGAGGGTGAATACTACGCAGCCAAGTGGCTGGGCATTGCTGCTGGTGTGAACTATGCCATGCAGGGATGGAAGTTTAATTATACGGATCGTTCTGTGCTTACCCGTCTGAACTATCTGAACATTCCTTTGACAGCAAATATATACATAGTGAAAAGGCTGGCGCTGAAAACGGGTGTGCAGTTCGGTTTCCTGCTGAATGCCAAGGAGCGCATGGACGATGTGAATGTGGACATCAAGGATGGTTGCAAGAAATTCTGTGTTTCCATTCCCGTGGGAATTTCTTACGAATTTGATAACTTTGTGCTGGACGCCCGCTATAACTTCGCTATCAAGAAAGTCATTGATATGCCATACAATAGTAAGCGCAGTCACTTGATACAATTAACATTGGGATATAAGTTCGAATTATAAGCAATTGCACGTTCATGGAGCATAAGATACCGGAGATGACCACCCCGACATGGCTGCAAAAGCTGCACGAGTGGCGCACAGCCCATGTGAGCGACAAGATGTTCTTGCTCGTCTTGGCGTTTATGGTGGGTCTGTTCTCTGCGGTAGCTGCTTTTATTCTTCATGGACTGATTAATCAGATTGTGGCTATCCTGACAGGACATTTCTCAGAAGTCAGCTACAACTGGCTGTATCTGGTTTATCCTGTGATTGGTATCTACCTGACCTCTCTATTTGTCCGCTATGTGGTCAAGGATGATATCTCGCATGGTATTACGCGCATCCTTTATGCCATTTCCTCCAATCGTTCGCGATTGAAGGCCCATAACACATGGTCGAGTGTGATAGCATCAGCCATTACCATCGGCTTTGGTGGTTCGGTGGGTGCTGAGGCTCCTATTGTGCTGACGGGCTCTGCCATTGGCTCTAATCTTGGACAGCTGTTCAAGTTGGACAACAAGACGCTGATGACACTTGTGGGCTGCGGTGCTGCTGGTGCTATTGCCGGTATCTTCAAGGCACCGATAGCTGGACTGGTGTTCACCCTGGAGGTGCTGATGATTGACCTGACGATGGCGTCGCTGTTGCCTATTCTGGTCAGCTGTGTGACGGCGACTTGCTTTACCTATATATTCAGTGGCAATGCGGTGCTCTTTA
>Ga0256405_10001708_pt1 | contig 57375 bp, 48 predicted proteins | sample RumenRJG_02DNA_FD_189096 | JGI IMG/M metagenome (GOLD analysis project Ga0256405, IMG submission 189096) | Bovine rumen microbial communities from Lethbridge, Alberta, Canada - RJG_02 | ecosystem: Host-associated > Mammals > Digestive system > Stomach > Rumen | place: Canada: Alberta... | reverse complement strand
CCCGTCCGCCGCTCTCGTATTGCTACTGCCGCTCGACTTGCATGCTTAAAACGCGCCGCCAGCGTTCGTTCTGAGCCAGGATCGAACTCTCCATCATTTGAAAACCCGGTCCGAAGACCGGATCAATCAACTTCAAATCCTTTCCCTTCAACTCCCGCATCCTCCCGGATGCGTATCACGAACAACTGATCGTTGATCTTTCGTTCGAATCTTGAATTGACTGGAAGCCCTCATAGCTTCCGTATTTCCTCTTTCCTTCGCTGTTGATGTAAAGAACTTTATCTGCTCGCCTTTTGGCGTGCGTCATAGAAACTACCACAAAGGCATTTGATTGTCAACAGATTTTTTGAAAAAATGGAGCGAAAAAATGACGATAAATCTTATTCATTTCACACCAATAAATTAGTAAATCAAACAACTTTTTCTTACCATAAAACTCACGCAAATCCCAACAACGCCTTCAGTTTTTTTCTGCACTTTTTTTCGCCAAAACCTTTATGAAAACAACAATATTCCTGAACAGGTCTTCAGATGCGGCCGGAAAGCACCCCGAAGCTGCAGAAGGAGACATCATGTACAGAAAACTTAACATCATCGGATATGTGGACAAAGGCTACAGCGGCCACTGCACGACAGTCGAATGCAGCATAAGGTCGGGTTTTCCAGGATTCGACATAACCGGCCTGCCCGGAGCCAGCGTAAAGGAAGCCCGCGAGCGCGTCAGATGCGCACTGCGAAGCTGCGGCTTCAAATTCCCTCAGAACAGGGTTCTTGTTAACCTCAGCCCCGCGAGCCAACCCAAGGACAGCACCCTTCTGGACCTGCCGCTTGCCTGCGCAATCCTGACAACCCACCCGAACAGCCAGACCATGCCCACCCAGACAGGAGAACCAGTCCGCGTGATGGTCTGCGGTGAGCTCTCCCTCTCCGGCGAGGTCCTCCCGGCATCCCAGACAGAAGGAGCCATCGAGGCCGCACACCGCTCGGGCTGCCTTTTCTGCATCATCCCCGGAAAACAGCCCTCCGAAGCCATCCATGACGGCCTGACTGTGATACGGACGAACAACCTCGCCCACGCCTCCGCCACGTGCTGTGACATCATGGCGGGAAACCTGACACCACAGGCCATCCGGGAAAGACAGAAAAGGAAACAGACCATATTCGAGGATGTCATCGGCATGGAGCGGGAGAAAAACATCCTCGCCATGGCCGCCAGCGGTTTTCACAGCATACTTCTGTTCGGGCCTCCGGGCGTGGGAAAGACAATGCTCAGCCTAAAACTCCACCTGCTCCTGCCGGATCTCTCGGATGAAGGCAGAAGCGAGATTGCCAGAATCCTCGGCTGCACAGATATCGAAACAAACCTGGAAACAACCGACCCGGCGGACGGATACGGACGTTTCAGGATGCTCGGCCACGACTGCACCCAAATCCAGTTCCTTTCCGGAGCTGGCGCCAAAAGCCCCGGGGAAGGTGCCCTCGCCCACCTAGGAACCCTTGTCCTGGACGAAATCAACAAATACCCTCCAAAACTGCTCGAAACCGTCAAGGACTCCTACGACAAAGGCTTCACCCAAAGCTCACGCAGCGGCGAGCTCATCTCCTACCCCTCCCGCTTCCTGATGGTCGGCAACATGAACGCATGTGCATGCGGAGGCCTCGGCGACGAAGACTCAATCTGCTCATGCACCGCCCAGAAACTTGCCAACCATTGGGGCCACGTCGGCAGACAGCTGATCGAGCGCTTCGACATCCGCCTTCCGGTCAGTACCCCGAAGGCCATCCTCACCCGCATGGGCAACCCCATCCAGGCCGATGCCTTCTTCACTGAAAAAGTCAGCCTGTCCGCCGAAAGACAGAAACATAGATATAAAGAAATAGAAAACGTGGACTTCAACGGCCAGATCCACTACAGCACCACCGCCCTTTCCCGTCTCACAGCGGAAATCGACCTTTTCTGCAAAATGGGCTTGGGTAGCAACCTGAATTCCAGATCCCAGATCAGCCTCATAGCCCTTGCCAGAACCATCGCCGATTATGAAGACCGTCCTGATGTCTGCGAAGAGGACTTTTCAAATGCCCAGGAGCTTCGACGCTACGCCCTTGGCGACTACTACTGGAGATCGTTACGATGACACCATGGCCCTGTCCGTTGAAGGAATCATATCCCGATATGAGCAATCAAATACTCCAAGGTCATTGACAACGTAGACTCCTTCTGCTAATCTCGTTTCTGTTGTGAATACGGGCCAATAGCTCAGTAGGTAGAGCAACGCCCTTTTAAGGCGTGGGTCGTTGGTTCGAACCCAACTTGGCTCATGCGTTCACAAACGAATGTCGCCCTCGTCTAGTGGTTAGGACAACGGGTTTTCATCCCGTCAACACGAGTTCGATCCTCGTGGGCGATGAAAAAGAGGTGTTCAGAAAGTCCGGTTTACAGGACAGGCTGAACACCTCTTTTTTCGTATATACCCCTCCACGATTGTTCATTGGCTGTGGGTTGCCTGTGCAGCGCTTTGCACACATGCCAGGCGGGGCGCGGCCTTCAGCCTTGGCGCCCGACGCCTGAGGCTTGTGCGAAGATTGCCGATGCATCAGGCCACACACCGGCCCATGAACATGAGGGCCTGTCCTCCATCTTCCTTTACGGACGCATTCCTGATTTCCCTCATTCCGTCCGTAAACAATGTGCCTGTTTCCCTCTGTCGTACGGACGGATTCGAAGTTATCGGCTTTGTTGCTGTAAGGAATCCTCCTGTTTTACAGCAGAACCGGAAGAAAAGACATTTGCGTCCGTACGATCATTCCTGTTTTGTACAGCAATAATGGGAGGATTTTTCTTTTTGTCCGTAAAGAGCCGGATATCATGTGCCTTTCCTACAGCAACTTTCATCCAATTGCAGATGATTGCTGTAAAGCCACATGGTCACAGACAGAATCACCATTGGCTTTCCATGGTAAGGACAATTGGGAATGCCTTGGATTGTACCATCGGAATCATAAGAACAAAGGATTCAACGGTGATGGTCATTCCCCGGGTCCGGTCATAAGCCGATGTGTGGCCTGTGAATTGGCAATCCATGCACAGGTCATGGGCGTTGGGCGCAAAGGCTTGATGGCCGCGCCCCGCCCGCCATGTGCATGGCAACACACAGGCAACCCACAGCTGATGAACAGCCCGGGGGGCAAAGGTGAAACTGTACATCCAAAACAAGCGGAACCTGAATTGTGATGGGCAAACAAAGGGTGTTCGGTCCGTACTGTTGATCAGTCTTTCCAAACACCCTCTTTTCTGTTTAGGACTTACTTGTCCACGCCGAACTTCATCCTGAACGTCAGGGAGTCGACAGGCTTTTCTCCATATAAGGATCCGGCCTCATGGAAACCGTAGATGAAGTCGATCTGGTTGCCGCGGTATGCAACCGAAAGACCGAACTCGGGATAACCGTATTTGTATGCGGCCTTCAGGCTGACGATGTTGTGGATATCTAACTTGACCGAAGCATTGACGTACTTGAAGAACTCAAGCATCGGACTCTCCTTCTCCAACTCGTTCCTGAAGAAAAGATTGATGTCGGTGAACTCAAGAGCCATGACAGGGTTGTAGTTGCCGAGTCTCGGGTTGTAGACTACTGATGTGCTGAATGTCCAAGGCGTGTAGAGGAGATACCTGCCATATCCATGGTTGAAGGAAGCGGCATCTCCGATATTGTCGTAGGTTCTCATGTAGTAGTAGCCGTTGATGTTGTTCAGCATGGCGCTGACGGTAAGCCTCTGGTCCATGAGGCCCAATGTAGCGGCTATATCTAACGGCATCGCAAGACCGCTTCTGGTCTGCAGATTCTCAAAACCCCTGGTCTTGTTGATGAGGTCGGCAGCAGTATCAAGATTCAGCTGTAACATGTAAAGCTTTTCAGAAAAATGAATTGTCGCACCGACATCAAACGTCAGGGAGGAAGTGTCGACCACTCTCCTACCATAACCGAATGAAAGAGCTGCATCCACAACCGGCAGATATCCGTTTCCGAGAATCGAATTGTTGTTCTGGCCGGCATCTGCATTCTCATCGATCATCGGCATTGACTTTGCATCAACCGTGACATTGATTCCGAAGCCGTAGTTCCCCACCTGGGCACCCACGCTGAAATCAGCGGAAATAATGTCGTTGTTTCCTGATCCGACTTCCGTCGCAAGTCCCAGAACGTAATTTATCCAGTTCTTCTTGTCCCAGTGGAACTTGGTCAAGTGCGAAAAAGACTCAGCCACACTTCTGTTCTGAAGCGCATCGGAGAAGTTGAAGGACGAGGAACCCAGCACACCCTGGATTCTTAGCCTGTCCGTCGCAAAGTCAGAAGGGTTTCTAAATAGACTATAATTCAATCCATCATAATAATTTGAATCTGAAGGTCTGTATCCCTTGTTCGTGACTCCGGCATAGGAGCCGTCATCGGTTGCACCCTGAGCGAAGACGAGGGAGAGAACGAAAACCAAAGCAAAAACAACTGAAACTGTCTTTTTCATCTTTCCCCTCCTCAGATCAAGCTGGCAGCAATGCCGGAAACATCGACACCGAAGTCATAGATGTAGCCTATTGCAGAAAGGTCTGCCATGGCTCTGTCCAACTCAGACACGCAATTCTTAAACAGCCAGTCAGCAGTCAGATGGTCGTAATCTCCGGGGAAAGCCTGACTATACTTCTTCAGAACTCTGGCGGTGGTGTCGACAAGGTCATATACGATGTAGAATGCGAGTTTATCACCTACGGTAGGATCCATTCTTTTTCCAACATACTTTTCGATGCTTTCAGGAATGTACTTCAGATGATTGATGTTGAATTGGGACTGTCCGCCTCCACCCTCCATCAACTTCTTCACAAAACCGAAATTGGTCATGGCGATATTTCCGGCTCTGCCAATCAAAGCCAGAATATCGCTCTCATGGAACGGGAACGGAACATCATACGCATACAATTTCGTGACATCAAAACCGGGCACCATGGAGATTAGATTGGCTGGAAGTGCGGAACAATTGATCAGCTCCTTCATTGCCTTGTGACCGGACCAGTCGATGGTCTTTCCTTTGTAGGGCTTCTTTACACCGTCGTAATCCTTGTACAAAGTATCCAGAGCAGCTCTGATCTTGTCATCTGAAGCACTGGAACCCTTTGCTGCAAGAATCTTGTCAACAACATCCTTCATCAAGGCAGAGAATTCATCTGAGAAGCCTCCGCCGTTGAGCATCACGACGCCCTCGATCTTTTCATCGGCACCGTCGCCGGTCCTGCTGACTCCGTCAAAAGAAAGCAGAGCTTCCAGCTTCTCTGTAAAATCATCCACAGACTTGGCGGCATCATCGGCCAATTTGACGCCCACACCACCCAAGGAGGCGTCTCCCAACTTGCCCATCGCCTTTCCGGTTCTCATAATGCTGTCAGCACTGCAGCCAGCAACCAGAGCCAGTACAAGCACCGCACATATGACAATAATGGATTTCCTCACTGTCTTTTCCTCCGAATCCCTACCCCATGCATCATATAGCATGACAAATATAATTCACTTTAGTAATGATGTCGACAGAGACATTCATACAAAGAGAAAAATCGAATAAAGGGGTTTCTCACACCAATTCGACGTAAAGGGCGAACTTCAGATCCTTATTCAGTCCCAAACCGATGACCATGTCCCCCACCGGAGTACTGAAACCGTATCCTGCAGATGCACCAAGATCCCACATTCCGGAAGAGAAACAGTCGGAGAACGGAACCTGGGAACCATAGGGCTCTCCTATCACTCCGAAGATATTGGAGGACCTCACTCCTCCCCTGACGACAACAGAAATGTAGTCCGTGAGGATTCTGCTGTTCAGGAAGAACCTGACACCCACACCGCTGATTATGAAGCTGTTGCAGTACGTACCGTAAGCATATCCAGGCATCCCCTTCCATCCACCGTATTTCGCATAGCTGTCGCGCAGGGCCAGATGGTCGGAAGATGTGAAAGCCTTGGTCTCGATCCACAACGAGATTTTTTCCGAAAGACGGAACAGCTTCTCACCTTCGAATCCGAACTTGTAACCCCACCTCGAGGCACCTACGTCATAGCCCGCCCTCGCCAGAATGTCGAGCCTTCCTCCTTCCATCTGGAACAGGCCGGCCTTGTAGCCAGGACTGTAGACAAAATCGGCATTTACAGACGGGATGAATAGATATTCCTTTTTGACATCGCTCTCATCAAGCAGGGCCCATTTATTGTCCACGGATGCGAAGACCCTGAGGGTATGGTCCCTGCCGTTGGTCATCACCATGCCCGCTCTTCCGAATACAGCATACTCGATTTCGTTTCTTGTTGCGTTTTCATGTATGTCGGTGAATACGGAAAGGGATCCGAGATCGCCTTCGATGCCGAGCGAGAGGTAAACCTTCTCAAACGAATCATGATTCAGACAGTATAGGACATCGGAAGACCATTCGGTGGTACGTCCGACCGTGCTCCGGACCTTAGCATCCAGGCTGAACGGAGTCCCTACGTAATTCTGGAGGAAGAATCTGACACTGAACGTCGGATAAAGGGCACGACGGGTTTTTCCGTCATCGTTCTTGAAGTCAAACCCGTATCCGCCGTTTCCGAAGAACCCCAGGGAGACACGTGTCTTGCTCAGAAGATCCTCACGACGGTTCTCTCTTCCTCTGGTATCTGTTTTGATTCTTTCCGGGTATTTGGTATGGTATTCACCCACACGATCCGGATTCTTGTATACCTTCTGGTTCTCGGTGAAACGTGCCGCGATATTGTCGAGCAATGAAGAGTATTCCTCAGCGAACCTCTTACCGCACATGGCAATTTCATCCACCTTGGAGAATTCGAGTGCGTTGTAGTCGCTGACATCTATTCCAAACCAGTAATCAGCATCCGGAGCCTGATTGAAAGTCATCATTCTGGTCATAACGTCGAGATAACCTGTAAGCGATCCTGAAAGACTCTCATAACGGGAGGCTTTGAAGTCCCTGTCTTCATAACCTGTCAGTGTGGCGCAGATTACAATGTCAAAACCTTCAAGCCTGGCTCTGTGGATCATGGAATTGTCCAGAATTCCGCCATCCATCAGCACCCTTCCGCTCTCCGTAATGACAGGCTCGAATACAATCGGAATGCTCATGCTGGAACGCATGGCTGAAATCAGCGAACCCTCCGAGAAAATCACCTCTCTGCCGTTGATCATATCCGCAGCATTGGTCTCATATGGAATCACAAGATCCTTGTTGAAATCGATTTCATCCGGGATATTCCCCAAACAGTTCTCAAAAAGAGCCATGACCACATAGTCGTCCACGAGACTTTTCAACCCGTCGATGATCTGGCCGGGAGTGAACGAGACCAGATTGTTCCTGTTGTAATCGAAAACACCCGGAACCTCACCGTCACCTGATGAAGTCAAGCCGGAGAACAGTTTGTAGACATCATTGTTTTTGCTTATCTCCATCATCTCCTTGGGCGAGTACCCGGCGCAGTACAGAGCACCAATGAGGGAACCTATACTTGTTCCGTAAACCTTGTCGATGGGGATTCCTCTCCTTTCAAGCTCTTCCAGGACAGGGATATAGGCAAAACCTCTGGCTCCACCACCTGAAAGGATCAGTGCCACGGACGGGCGGTCCTCGATGGCCTGCGCAACACTTTTCTCGGATTCCGAGACCTCGTAATTCAGCAGAGGCTTCTTCAGACCCGCATCACCGGTTCCTGCACCGGCAACAGCATCGGAAAAAAGAGGAAACGAAACCGAAACAAGCAGAAACAGAACAGTAAAAAATCTCAACGAAGTCTTCATATGTTCTCCCGACAATAATTATACAATTAAATTGTGTATTTGGGATATTGCATGCTAAAATATTTTACTGACAGAGAAACATTCCAATACAGGAGACGTCAAATGAAGAAGATCGCTTCTATCCTCGTGCTGCTGATGGTCCTTGTCATGGCTCTGACAGCACTTGATTTCAAGGCTGTGGACGACCTCTACGACCAGGGATCCGACAACCAGATGGTCTACGATTCCCTTCAGGGCATGCTCAAGAACGCCAAGTCGGATACAGAGAAATCGGAAGTACTTTGGAGACTTTCAAGAGTCTGTGTCGACCTTGGAGACAAGCTGGACGAAAAGGACAAGAATGCCAAGTTCGCCATCTATACCGAAGGCGAGAACTACGCGATACAGTCGATAGAAGCGCATCCGAATTATCTTGCGTACCTGTGGAAATGCGCCAATATCGGACGGTACGGTCAGACAAAGGGAGTCATGGACTCTCTTGCAAAGGTTAAGCCGATGAAAGCCGACATCAGAGTCATCACCGATGATTTCAATGTGGTTGATTCATCCGAGACCTGGTACACCCTCGGAATACTTCAGAACAAGGTTCCAGGCATATTCGGCGGAGACAGCGTCGCAGCAATCAGCTACATGCGTGCCGCATGCGACACCATCCCTGCAAAATACATATACGGAAGGACTTATGAAGATCTTGCCATACAGCTTTACGACAGGGACTGGAGCGCAAAGAAAAGAGCTTCCGAGATAGAGAAAATGAAGAACAAGTGGGACAGGGAGACCAAGAGTAACTATGACAAGTACGCCTACTACGAAGGATCCAAAGGTGCAAACGCCAACCCGATCTGGACAAAGACAAAGCTCTCTGCAATGAGCGACAGGCAGGAGGCCCTGGTGATCCTCAAGTACGCACAGGCCGTCTACAACAGCAGGAAAAACCACACCAAGTCGGACGACAGAAACTATGAGGAAATCCAGGAACTCATAAACAAATGGTCGAAATAGAAAGCAGACATACCTGTCAGAGGGGACTTCGCAAGAGGTCCCCTATTTCTTTAAAGATTAACAAAACATCGCAATTATGGTAGGATTCAGCCCATGACGTCAGAGAAAACAAGAAACATAGGAATCATAGCTCACATCGATGCCGGAAAGACGACAACAACTGAGCGCATCCTCTTCTACACAGGCGAGAACCACCGTATCGGCGAAGTCGACAACGGCGAGGCCACCATGGACTGGATGGAGCAGGAGCAGGACAGAGGAATCACCATCACAAGTGCGGCAACCACCTGCTACTGGCGTGGCACCCAGATCAACATCATAGACACTCCGGGCCATGTAGATTTCACGGCCGAGGTCGAAAGATCGCTTCGAGTCCTTGACGGAGCCGTAGGCGTCTTCTGTGCCGTAGGAGGTGTCGAGCCCCAGAGCGAGACAGTATGGAGACAGGCGAACACCTACAACGTCCCCAGGATAGCATTCATAAACAAAATGGACCGCCTCGGTGCTGATTTCTATGCTGCAATTGAAGATATCAAGACAAAACTCAAAGAGGAGACCGTCCCGCTATTCATCCCAGTTGGGAAAGAAAGCCACTTTGAAGGTGTGATCGACCTTCTGAAGATGCAGATGGTCACATTCGACCCCGAGACCAGCGGATACGAGTACAGCTACTCGGACATTCCGGATTCAATGCAGGAAGAAGCCCAGAGCTGGAGGGAAAAGCTTCTGGACAGCGTCTCCAGTTTCTCTGACGAGATCACGGAGCTCTACTTCGCTGGAGAAGACATCCCATCCCAGATGATTCTGGACGTCCTCAGAAAATGCACCATCAACAGACAGCTTCTTCCCGTCTTCTGCGGATCATCCCTCAAGGACATCGGAGTCCAGTGCCTTCTGGACGGCATTGTAGACCTTCTCCCCTCCCCGGAAGACATTCCGCCGGCATCCGGCATCGTATTCAAAAAGGACAGGGAGGAGACGGTCCAGGTCAAGAACGACCCCAAGGCTCCGCCGTTGGCCCTTGTGTTCAAGATCCAGTACGACAGGGAGGCAGGTCCTCTTGCCTTTGTCAGGGTTTACTCCGGTGTTCTGAAAAAGAGCTCCGCCATCCTGAACATCTCCAAGAAGAAGCGCGAGAGAATCAACCGCCTTCTGCGCATGCACTCCAACAGACCCGAGGAACTTCAGGAGCTCCAGGCCGGAGACATCGGAGTCATCGTCGGCTTCAAGCTCGCCCAGACCGGTGACACGATCGGTTCAGAAGGAGCCCAGATCCTTCTTGAGAAGATGAGCTTCCCGGTGCCTGTCATCTCCATTGCCATCGAACCTGCCAACGCAAGCGAGCAGGAGAAACTGAAGAAGACGCTTGAGATTCTCTCCCTAGAGGACCCGACCTTCACATACAAGGACAACGAGGAGACAGGCCAGTTGGTCATCAGCGGAATGGGAGAGCTCCATCTGGATGTCCTGGTCACAAGGATTACCAAGGAGTTCAAGGTCAACTGCAACATCGGAAAGCCCCAGGTCACATACAGGGAGAGCATCACCAGCACCGTGGAGAAATCCTTCACCTTCAGCAAGGTCCTTGCAGGCAAGGAGAACAGTGCCACAATCACGCTCAGGCTCACCCCGCAGCCGGCAAAGAGCGGAAACTCCTACGAGAACCTCGTCTCCACCAGAATCATGCCCGAGAACTTCTTCGAGGCCATCCGTCGCGGTGTGGAGAACGCACTGCACAGCGGCATAAAGTTCGGCTACGAGGTCTGCGACATGAAGGTGGAACTGACAGATGTGAAGTACAACGAGCTCACGGCAACGGAGTTCGCCTTCGAGGCCTGTGCCGCCATGTGCTTCGATGCAGCCGCACAGGAAGCCGGACCGGTTCTGATGGAACCGATAATGGACGTGACGCTGATTGTCCCATCCCAGTATGTGGGCGACACCATCTCCAGCCTCACACAGCGTGGAGGCATAGTTTCCAGCATGGAAAGCAGGCCGGCGGCGGACCACATCAGCGCCCAGGCTCCGCTGTCACATCTGTTCGGATACTCCACCGCACTGCGTTCATCAACCCAGGGCAGAGGCACGTTCAGCATGGAATTCAGCCACTACGCGCCCAAATCCGACAGATAACTCATTGCAATGAAACCAATTGGGCTCTTTGAGCCCTTTTGGTCCGATTAATCTTTCATTTTCTCGCCTAATATTATACAATGTGTAAGGTTGTCCGCTTCGGGCAGCCTTATGATTGTTTTCAAACAAATTGAACATATCGCCAACGTTCTAGGAGGGAATTATGGCTCTTTCAACGAAAGACATCAGAAACGTCGCCATTGCTGGTCATAACGGAACCGGAAAGACTTCTCTTTTCGAGCAGTTCCTGTTCTACAGCAATGTGATTTCAAGACCTGAGACGGTCGAGTCCGGAAAGACAACCAGTGACTACACCGAAGAGGAAATCTCAAGGAAGATTTCGATCCACGCAGCACTCGCCAACATCTCATGGCAGGGCAAGTCGATCAACTTCATCGACACCCCGGGTACTGCAGACTTCGTCGGAGAGGTCACCTGCGGATTCAGAACATGTGAGTCAGCCCTCATGGTCGTTGATGCACGTGACGGCGCACAGATCGAGACAATCAAGCTCTGGAGAAACCTCAACCAGCGCAACAAGCCAAGGATTGTCTTCCTCAACAAGATGGAGCGTGAGAGAGTCGACTACGGCGCAACATTCAACCACCTCAAGGAAGAGTTCAAGACAACATTTGTTCCCGTCGCAATCCCGATGGGCAACGGAACATCCTTCAAGGGTGTCATCAACCTGATCGAGAACAAGGCCTATTTCTTCACAGCTGGACAGAAGGAGAAGGAAGGCGAGATTCCCGCCGAGTACGCCGACGAAGTCGAGCAGTACAGAGAGTCACTCATCGAGGCAGCCGCCGAGGGTACAGAGGACCTGATGGAGAAATATCTCGAGGAGATGACACTCTCCGCCGAAGAGATCCACGAGGGCCTCAAGGAAGGTCTCAAGAACAACGTTCTCGTTCCTGTCTTCTGCGGAAGCACACAGAACAATTCCGGTATCACAAACCTTCTCGACTTCATCGCCGACATCGCCCCGTCCCCGGAGGGAGCACAGGACGACATCGTCAAGGAAGACGGAAGCGAAGACAAGCTCACAGTCGGTGACGGCCCGCTCGCAGCATTCTGCTTCAAGACAGCCATCGACCAGTTCTCCGGAAAGCTCTCATACGTCAAGGTCATCACAGGAAAGATGACAGGCGAAAGCGACATCTTCAATCCTGAGCTCGGAAAGAAAGAGAAGCCGGGCAAGGTCTACAGAGCAGTCGGAAAGAAGCTTGTCGAGACCGACGCCCTCGTTGCAGGTGACATCGGAATCATTGCAAAGAGCAACGTTGCAGCCACAAACTGCACCCTCCTCGCAGGACCTGACCAGAAGTACACCTTCAAGCCGCTCAGACTGCCCAACCCGATCTACTCACTCGCCATCTCAGCAGCCGACAAGAAGTCCGAAGACAAGATGAACGATTCACTTCACAAGATCACCGAAGAGGATCTGACATTCCAGGTCGGCTACAACGAGGAAACAAAGCAGACAACAGTCTCCGGAATGGGAGAGCTCCACATCGGCATGATCCTCGACAAGATCAAGGAGAAGCAGAAGATCCAGATCAACACCAAGCTTCCGCGCGTCGCCTACCGCGAGACCATCACAAAGAAGAGCGGAATCGTCGAGTACGCACACAAGAAGCAGTCAGGTGGACACGGCCAGTACGGTAAGGTCCTCATCGAGATCGCACCGACAGAGCGCGGCCAGTACTACACATTCGAGAACGTCGTCAAGGGCGGTTCGGTTTCCAAGGGTTATGTCCCCGGAATCGAGAAAGGACTTCACGACCAGATGGAGGAAGGATTCCTCGCCGGTTACCCGATGGTCGACATCGGAGTCACACTTGTCGATGGTAAGGAGCACCCGGTCGATTCTTCAGAAATGGCATTCAGACTTGCAGCCAAGGGCGCAATGAAGCTCGCCATCGAGAAAGCCGGCCCCGTCCTCCTCGAGCCGTTCGCAAAGCTTTCCGTCTACATCGACAACCAGTATCTCGGAGACATCCTCTCTGACCTCTCATCCAAGCGCGGAAGAGTTCTCGGACAGGAAGATCTCGGTGGAAACATGGTCCAGGTCAACGCCGAAGTCCCACAGGCAGAGCTTCTCAACTACGCCATCGACCTCAAGTCGATGACAAGTGGAACCGGTTCGTTCGAGCTTGAGTTCGACCACTACGAGACCCTTGCAGGCAAGCTTGCAGAAGATGTCATCAAGGCATCCAAGGAAGCTGCAGCAGCAGAGGAAAACAACAAGTAATTTTCATTGTTGCAAAACATTACAAAAAAAGACTGCAAGCAGAAATGTTTGCAGTCTTTTTTTACTTCAGATACCTTTAATCAAACCTTCTCCACCCAGACCTCGTTGATGACATAGTCCTTCTCAAGGCCCTTGCGTTCGAAACCGGTCTCCGGTCTCCAGGGCCGCTCGGGAGCGAAACCTCCATAAGGGTTCTTCAGACCGTCCACCGAATCAAAGACCTCCAGCATCTGCTTTGCATAGTCCTCCCAGTCGGTAACACAGTAGATGTAGCCGCCCTTTTTAAGCTTTGAGGTCAGAAGCTCTGCAAAAGGTTTCTGAATCAGGCGCTTCTTGTGGTGGCGCTTTTTGGGCCACGGATCCGGAAAGAAGATGTGAAAGCCGTCCACACTGTTGTCCTCAACCATGTCCTGCAGGACCTGAACGGCATCGAAGCGCATCAGCTTCAGATTCTTCAGGTTCTCCTTTGAGGCGTTGGCCAGAAGCTTTGAGAAACCGTATAGGAAAACCTCTATTCCCAGATAGTTCACATCAGGATTCTCCCTTGCTATCCTCAGCGTGCTCTCCCCCATTCCGAAACCTATCTCTATGACAACAGGATTTCCGTTCCCGAAGACCTGACCGAAATCGAGGCATCTACTTTGGTCATAGACCACGGCATAATCATGGAAATGCTCTTTGAGGGCGCTGATCTGGTAGTCCTTGAGGCGCTGTCCCCTGAGCACGAAACTCTTTATCTCGCGCCATCCGTTCTGGTTGCGGCGTTCGACCCTTGCAAGCTCCGGATACAGGTCGAAAATACCCTTCTCCTCTTCTGTAAGGACTTCTTCGGTAAGGATTTCATCTGTCAGGTTCCCGTCTTTCATGGCAATATCCTCTGCAGTTTCTCAAGTATGAACAAAGCCTTGTCCTTCAAGGAAATGGCCTCTGTCTTCATGTTCATTATGTACGGCCGTTTGGGATCGATCGTCACAGCTCCGGCCGAAGTCTTTATCAGGTCTATCAGCTTGTCGATGCTGATGGATGCTATGCGGGAGAACTCGACCACGACGTTGCCGTTTCTCTCTTTCATATGATAGATGTCCAGCATCCTGCACACAATCCTCAGCTCGCAGATGTAAAGCAGGTTCGAGACCTGCTCCGGCATGTTGCCGAATCTGTCGTTCAGCTCGGCGCTCAGGCGCTCAAGCTGCTCTCGCGTCCTGGTTCCCGCAATCTTCTTATAGACCTCGAGCTTGACCGTTGGATCGGAGATGTAGGAATCGGGGATGTAGCCGCTGTAATCAAGCTCCAAGTAGACCTCTGTCTCCGGTTTCTCGTTCGTCTTCTGAAGTTTTGCAATCTCCTCGTCCAGAAGCCTGATGTACATGTCAAGACCCACTGCCGACATGAAGCCGCTCTGCTCGCGTCCGAGAAGGTTTCCGGCTCCTCGCAGTTCCATGTCCTTCATGGCAACTTTGAAGCCGCTTCCAAGCTCCGTGTGCTCGCTTATGGTCTGAAGTCTCTTGATGGCCTGCTCCGAGAGGGTCCTGTCCGCGGGATAGAGAAGATATGCAAAGGCCTCGCGGTCCGAACGGCCTACCCTGCCCTTGAGCTGATAGAGCTGTGAGACTCCGTAAAGGTCGGCCCTGTCGATAATTATCGTATTGACATTGGGAATGTCGATTCCGTTTTCAATAATGGTCGTGGATATAAGGACCTGGATTCCCTCGTACACGAAGCGCCTCATCGTATCCTCAAGGGCGTCCGGCTTCATCTGGCCGTTGGCCGTCTCGAAGATGATGTCCGGCATGCGGGATCGGAGCATGGTGGCCACTTCCTCAAGGGTTTCGATTCTGTTGTGAAGGTAGAAGACCTGCCCGTGCCGTGCGACCTCGAACCTGATGGCCCTTTCCACTGTGTCCAGATCATAACGTTCGATCACAGTGCGGATGGGCTTTCTGGAAATCGGAGGCGTGGTCAGGAGGCTCATGTCCCTTATCTGCAGAAGCGACATGTAAAGCGTTCTGGGAATGGGAGTTGCCGAGAGGCTCAGACAATCCACATTGGTCTTGAGCTCCTTTATCCTGTCCTTGTCCTTGACACCGAAACGCTGCTCCTCATCAACGATCAGAAGACCCAGATTCCTGAAAACAACATCCTTCTGGATGATCTTATGGGTTCCGAAAAGGACATCAAGCTGGCCGTCGGCAAGGGCAGTGAGAACCCTTTTCTGCTCCTTTGCCGGAACCATGCGGCTCAGAAGCCCAACCTTGAGCGGGAAGTCACGAAGGCGGTCCTTGAAGTTGCTGTAATGCTGCTCGGCAAGAATCGTGGTCGGAGCCAGGAACGCAACCTGCTTACCGCTCATGACGGCCTTGAATGCGGCCCTGAAGGCGATCTCTGTTTTTCCATAGCCAACATCGCCGCAGATCAGGCGGTCCATGACATGGGGACTTTCCATGTCGTCCTTGACGTCCTGAATGCATGAGATCTGGTCCTCGGTCTCGTCATATTCGAACTCGGCCTCGAACCTGAGCTGCCAGTCGTTGTCCTTGTCAAATGCAAAGCCCTGACTGTTTTTTCTTCTGGCATATAGGGATATCAGCTTGGATGCAAGATCTTCGGCGCTCTTTCTGGCCTTTGCCTTCTTGTTCTCCCAGCCGGCTGACCCCAGTTTGTCTATGTGAGGAGCCTCGCCTGCGGATCCGATGTACCTCTGGATCAGGTTCGCCTGCTCGATCGGGACATAGAGGTTCTCCTTGTCGGCGAACTGGATTTTTATGTAGTCCCTCTCCCGGATGCGGTCGATCTTCAGGAAGATTCCGATTCCGTAGTTCACATGCACCACGTAATCGCCCTCGTGAAGCTCCACGAAGCTGTCAAGGGCCGAGGTCTGAGTGTGCTGCAGGGTCTTGATGACCTGCTTCCGGCGTCCGAATATCTCGTTCTCACAGAAGACGATGAACTTCTCGCTTCTGATTGAGAACCCTCCGGACATGTTGCCCACCACGTATTCGATTCCCTCGAAGTCGCTGAGCATGGTCTCCAGACGCTGCTTCTGTACCGCGGTGGAAACACAGACCACAATCCTCCATCTGTCGTTGGAAAGACCCTCCAGGTCCTGCTTGAAGAACGTGAAGTTGCCGAAGTAGGACCTAGGCCCGTCTATCTCGAACCTGTAGGCACCGGGTGTCTGTCCGGAGATGTCCAGAACCGTCATGCACCCGTGTTTTCCCTCACGGCTGGAGCTGTACAGGACATCGAAATCATATAGAAGGTCGGAAGGCTTTATGGCGTCCCTGTCCTGCTGGTATGCCTTGCGGTACAGGGCCTTGGCCTCCGTCTGCATGCTTTTGTAGCTGCTTTCGAGACGCTTGTCGCCCACGAAGATGAAATAGTCGCTGTCGGAGAAATATTCCGCTATCCCTCCCGGGATGCTGGAATCCTCGTCCGCAGTTCCAAGAATCTGCAGATCCACATGCCCCAGCTGTTTTGTAACCTGCTGCGAAAGCGGTTCGAACCGGCAGATGCGCTCGATCTTGTCCCAGTCCAGATATATCCTGACAGGAAGATCTGCCCCATACGGGAAGATGTCCAGGACCTCGCCGCGGATTGTGAATTCGCCGGGCATAGTGGTGTTCGATGTCCTGAAGTAGTTTCCTCCGGCAAGACGATCGGCAACGTCCATGGTATCCAGGCTCTGCCCTACCTTGAAATGCAGGCTTGAGGCATCAAGAGCGGCCTTTCTTGGAACCGGGGAACAGATGGCACGGATGGATGTGATGACCATGGACCGTGGAGTATTTGCAACGGCACCCAGGCATCTTATCTGCTCATATTCCTTCGCAGAGCCTTCCCAGGGTGAATACAGGACCCTTCCAGAGGCTCCCAAAAGGAAGGTCTGGACCGATCCGGACTTCCCCTCCGTCATGGCCAGATTGGAATGCAGAACCCTTGCAACCTCTTCCGTGGGACAGATCACCCAGGTGGTTCCGTCGATGTTCTGAGCCATCAGTTGGGCGCACTGAAACAGTGGAAATCCGTCAAGGCCCTCCACTTCGATTCCGGCTTTTCTGTTGGCGGCGAACGCCTTGAAGGCTTCGCTTCTTTTGATGTACGATTGCAACGTCTGCACCGGGTAAAAACTATCACATACAAGGTATGGATTTCAAGGCAGAACACAGGAGGAAGGCATGCAGGAGACAACCCTCTCAAAGGATGATGCGAGAATCACAAAGATCACTGTCAAGGAGGAATGCTATTCGGACCGCTACGGTTTCTCCACGGACACCGACTCGGGAAAAGCCTTCTTCACCCTGTGCAGTGCCGTCAGACAATGCGGAGAGGCCGCAAGGGCCAACCAGAGCCTGATCCACAGGTCACTGAAGGACGACGGTTCCATCCTCACCGAAACAGACCTGGCCGTTTCCGATGCCATAGTCTCGGTCATTAGGAAAACCTACCCGGACTGCAACATCATAACCGAGGAGATCGACCTCAAGGGCTTTGACAAGGATGCCAGATACACATTCATCCTCGACCCCATCGACGGAACCGATGCCTACAGCCAGGGCCTTCCCGCCTGGGCGGTTGCTCTTGGAGTGCTGGACAGAAACAGAAAGCCCTGCGGAGCCATCATCTATGCCCCTAGGTTCGGAGTCGGAACAGAGGACCTTTTCATCTGCTCCAGACCCGATGAGGATGCCGTATATCTGAACGGAAAGCTCAACACCGCACCAGAGCATTACACCGAGCCAAGACAGATGGTAATTGCTTCGAATATCATGAATTATGTAGACATGCACCAGTACAGGGGCAAGGTCCGTGCATTCGGAAGCAGCATTGTCCATCTGATAGCACCTACTGTCATCTCCAACCTGGACTGCACCATCAACGGATACTGCTACGCATGGGACATAGCTTCAGCCAACGCAATTGTTGTGAAAAGCGGCCTCGAGATGTGCTACTTCGACGGAAGCGAGATCGAATACGACGACGCCCTTCTCATCAAAAGGAAACCGATAAGACTTCCTATCCTTGCAGGAAACGGAGACTGCGTGACCTGGATGCGCGAGAACCTGAAGATGTACTGAAAAGGTCTGGAAATTCAGCCCTCTGCCTTGGGGGCCAGACTCTCGATTTCCTTTATGAACTGCTCGACGTTGTCAAAAGCCCTGTACACGGATGCAAACCTGATGTAGGCAACCTTGTCCACCTTGTAGAGCTGCTTGAGGGTCTCCTCTCCGATCAGGGAACTCGACACCTCATGCTTGGGACCGGCCTGGAGCTTGATGGCCTCGTCAATGTTGTTGATAAGATTCTCGATTGTCTCGTTGGTGATGTTCCGCTTGTCCGTGCAGATGCGGATGCTGCGCTCGACCTTTGAAAGGTCGAAGTTCTGGATATCACCGTTTTTCTTGACGACGATGATCGGCTTGTCCTCCACCCTCTCATAGCTTGTGAAACGGTATCCGCACGCAAGGCAGACACGACGTCTTCTCATTGCGCTTCCGTTGTTGGTCGTTCTGGTCTCAAGAACCTTGTCTTCGGTCTTACCGCATGCTGGACATCTCATAGTGGTCAAAATGCTCCTTATCGGAACAATAATACACTAGAACAAATATAGTGTCCATCAGTTTTGCAATTTCTTATATCAACTTTTCGAAAACACTAGAAAAAAGACAACATAATCTTGGAAATGAGCAAAATAGTCATTTCCTGTTGCTATGTGTAACGTCTGGTGTTATTATACTAACATCAAAAATCGGAGGGCTTATGGCAGAATCGGTAAGCGGAAAAGTCAGGGAAATCGTGGACAAGACCCCGTTCCTCAGGGATGTCCTGATGAAGGGTTTTCTCAATTACTCGAACTTCGCTGAGAGCATCATCGACGAAGTCTCGCAGGCCTGCAACCGCAAGGTCCAGAGCGCTGCCATAATTATGGCCCTCAGGCGCTACTGCACGGAGCTTCAGAAGACAAACGGCACCGTGGCCACGGAAGACCTGAAGTACACCATAGTCATGCACACGAACATCGCATACCTGGACTTCGTGAAGACCCCGGACTTGGTCCGGCAGATAGGAGCCATCTACGACACAGCCGCAAAGAACGGAGCCAACGAGTTCCTCAACGTCCTCACAAGCTCGGGAACCGTGACGATCGGCGTGTCCGAGTCCCTTCTTCCGAGCATCGAGGAGATGACGAAAAACTGCACCCTTCTCTACAAGCAGACGGACATGGTGGCCCTTTCGATGGTATGGAGCTCCCCGGAGATCCAGAACCCCGGCATAGTCTATGAATCGGCCAGACGCCTTGCATGGAACAGCATCAACGTTCTGGAAATATTCTCGACGGTAACAGAGCTTTCATTCGTCATAAAGAGAACGGACAGTTTCGAGGCCTACAGGGTCCTTCAGGACCTCCAGCGCTCAAAGGGATGACACATCGAACCACTTGCCGGTGAGGGACCTCTCGATGGACTCGTTCAAATGCTCCGGCCTGAGGATCTCGTTGCCGCAGTCAAGGCAGAAGTTATCGCTCATACCCGCAATATAATCGAAGACCATCAGCCCGAGGTTTCCGTCATGCTCGATATATGAATCGTGTTTCTCCACCACGTAGTTGTAGAAGCCTGCACTGAGCATGTTTCTTTCATGTAGGTATTTCTCCTTGTCTAGGCCGCAGCGGTCCAGAAGGTCGGTCAGATAATCGTAGATAAGTCCAAGCAGACGACGGAAATAGTCCTCATAACCCTTGAGCATCGGTGAAAGGTAGATGTGCTTGTAGTTGAAGTCCTTCATCAACTTCACGGCCTCGTAGACAGGCTCGCTGAACGCGATGCATCCCTCCTTCTCCGAGTTGTCGATTATGTCCTCGACCAGAGTGTTGATTATCTCGCCGTTGGTCTTTCCCAGCGTCCTGTAGCACACCTCGGGAAGCTCCTTGGCCGACACGATTCCAAGCCTCACGGCATCCTCGAAATCACGTCCGAGATATGCTATCTGATCAGAGAACCTGACCACACATCCTTCCCAGGTAGAAGGTCTCAGGCCCACCTTGCTTGTGATTTTTCCAAGATCCTTTTGCGTGAAGTCCGGAGAGATCGTCCTGATGAAATGCTCGCCGCAATGGCTGACGATCCCGTCTCTGACGGCATATGTAAGATTAAGGTGGGAAAGGAAATCCACAACTCTCAGACCGTTGACCTCGTGCTCGAAGCGGGGATAGCCCTTCTTCTCCATCATGCCCGAGAGCAGATACTCGCCTATGTGGCCGAACGGAGTGTGTCCAAGGTCGTGGCCCATGCCGATTGCCCATGCAAGCTCATCGTCCAGCTTCATGGCCCTGCAGATTGCCGTGGCGATCGATGCCACATGAAGGACGTGCTCCATCCTTGTGCAGATATGGTCGTTGCTGGGAGCGAAGAACACCTGGGTCTTGTGCTTGAGACGCCTGAACGGAGAACTGTGTATTATTGCTGTTGTATCGCGGTAGTACGGGGATCTGATATCCTCTCCTGTTCGGGATCTGACTCTGGACTGGAGAACGCTGTCAGGCAACTCATTTTTGAACGGCATACTATTTCCTCCCCTGATTGTCTGTGCTATCATTATAGCTGTTATGGGTGATTATATCTATCCGCTTGCAACGCTTGTACTTGACTTCTTCTGCATCGTGCTGTGCATAAAACTGGCCGTGACGCACCGAAGTGCCGTATGGCTTGTGCCCACGTTCCTCAGCCTCACACTGCTTCTCGGCAGTCTGATCTGCCTTCTTGCAACCGCATCCCAGAATGCAGGACAGACCATCTCCGAGATGGCCTCTTACGTGTCGCTTTTCCTCTTCCTGATCTCCGCCATCTGGATTCTGGTCCTGGTTTCCTTCAGCCGCAGACTGAGCCCGAAGCTCAAGCCCGAGGCCTATGACGAGGCCGAGTTCCTGACGGAGCACTCCGATGTGATCCTGGAGCCGAGAGTCGACGAAAGACCTACATCAGACCACAAGGTCGAAAAGCCAAAACCGTACGTCGCGGAGCCTGGAATCGAGCCCTACGATGTCGGCACAGTTCAGCTGCTCAGACCAAGAAGAACAGTCTTTCCAACCCAGTACGACTGCCCGTAATCTCGTTTTTCAATCATTTTCATCCATCATTTGTTCCCAATGTGGCTTTTTTCCGATTCTGTGATATAATTGTCTTTTGCGATGCAGGATAAACCACTGATTGTACAAAGCGACAGAACTCTCATGCTGGACGTCCATTCACCGTCCTACAATGACTGCAGGAACCAGATCATCGCCTTCAGCGAGCTGGTCAAGGCACCGGAGCACGTACACACATACCAGATAAGCTCAATCTCCCTCTGGAACGCCACAAGCGCCTCCCTTTCACCGGACGAGATTCTCCAGCGTCTAACAAGATGGTCGAAATTCGCCATCCCGGCAAGCGTCAGCTCCTTCATAATCGAGCAGGCCTCAAGGTACGGCAAGCTGGTCCTCCTGCCCAACGACGAGAACAACTACTCGCTCGAGATCTACGACCCCTTCATTGCAAAGGCCATCGAGACCGACGGCAAACTCAAGAACCTCATCCGTGCCACGATGGACCCGAACGTATTCGAAATCTCCAAATACGACAGAGGCACGGCAAAACTCGAGCTCATCAGACGAGGCTACCCCGTCTACGACAAGATTCCGCTTGTAAAATCCGAGTACATCCCCATGAATCTGAAGGTCCAGCTCAGAGACTACCAGAACCAGGCACTGGGTTCCCTTCTGGGAGACATGGGTCCCGGCACAGGATTCGGAACCATAGTCATGCCCTGCGGAAGCGGAAAAACCGTCGTGGGACTGGGAATCATGTGCAGCCTGCAGACCAGGACCCTGATTCTTTGCCCAAACGTCGTGGCCGTCCACCAGTGGATATCCGAGCTTACAACCAAGACGGACATCCCTCAGGACATGATCGGAGAGTACTCCGGCGAAAAGAAAGAGATAAAGCCCATCACGGTATGCACTTATCAGGTCCTTACCTACCGCCCGTCCAAGGAAGCCGACTTCTCCCACATGAACATAATCCAGAGCGGAAACTGGGGTCTTGTCATCTATGACGAGGTCCACATGCTCCCGGCACCTGTCTTCAAGATCACAGCCGAGCTCCAGTCGGTGTACAGGGCAGGTCTCACCGCGACCCTGATCCGCGAGGACGGCCGCGAGGAGGATGTGTTCAGCCTTGTCGGCCCCAAACGCTTCGACGTCCCTTGGACGGACCTCTCCCAGGCCGGCTGGATAGCCGATGCCTACTGCATCGAGATGCGCATCCCCCTGCCTGACGAGCTGGCCCTGCCCTATGCCGTGGCCTCAAAACGCGACAAGTACAAGATCGCCAGCACAAATCCCGCAAAGGACAGCGTGATAGAGGCCCTCCTTTCCAAACACAAGGGCGAGAGCATCATTATCATCGGCCAGTATCTGGACCAGCTGAAGCAGGTGCACAAGAGCTTCGGCTTCCCCATCATAACGGGAAGCACCTCCAACGAGAAACGCGACGAGCTCTATGCAAAATTCCGCGAGGGAACCGAAAAGGTCCTGATAGTCTCCAAGGTGGCCAACTTCGCCATTGACCTTCCTGATGCCTCGGTTGCAATCCAGATATCCGGAACCTTCGGCTCAAGGCAGGAAGAGGCCCAGAGACTTGGAAGGATACTCCGTCCAAAGGCACGAAGCAGCTTCTTCTACTCCGTGATAACGAAATACACTGTCGAGGAGGAGTTCTCCGCCAACAGGCAGAGGTTCCTCGTCGAACAGGGTTACAGATACGAGACAAGGGAGCTCTGATGGACAGGCTTTTCTCTTACCTGAACACACTTGACGACGACTACTACTTCTTCATAGCGAACACCGTTCTGGGACAGGTGAAGACCCCGTTCCACAAACCGGTGATCAACAACGCCATCCTCTCCTTCCTCCTCAACCCGCAGAACAGGGAGAACATCACGGCATCGCTCGATAACGATGACAGACGCTATCTGACACTGATAGACACCGTGGGAGGGACAACGGCGGCTCTGGTCTCGTCGTTCTTCGACGACAGGAGCTATCTCCTTGCCCTGACCGCTCTGGAGAGCCTGCGCGACAGACTCCTTCTGCTGAAGGATGGGGAAAACTACTTCATCAACCCAGTTCTGGAAGACGCCGTCAGACCTTTCCTTGACCGGAATCTTGCATTCGGGGAGAACATGGGCCTTGGCGTTCCGATGCCCCATGTGGACCGCAATGTGCTGTTTTCCATACTGAACCTGCTCTCAAACGGCTCCATTCCCACCCGCGAGGCCAATGTCCACCACTTCAGGAAGTCGGACAGACTGGATAAGGTTTTCCCACAGTTTCCAAAGAGCTCGAGCCTTTCATTCTTCACCCTTCTGAAGGAGCTTCTTGTCTCAAGCTCGGCAGTCTCCCCATCTTCCGGACGTTTTGTCATCGAAAGGAACATGGCTGAAAGGATCCTGGACCTTGATGACCTGAATCTGATGATAGCAGCCATTGGCAGACAACACGGAAAGGCAATCTCTCAGCTTCTGGGAATCCTCAGAAACCACAGCCTGGGGAAAAAGCAGGCCTCAGTGGTCCTGAAGATGTCCACATCGCCGGAAGCATCTGACAGAATCCTGCAGGAGCTGTCGGATTTCGGCTTCATATCCGATGAAGAGGACACCGTCAGGCTGAACCCCTCCGTTCTTGACGACAGACTGCCAATGTCAAAGGTCGGCGTGGATTCGGACATGGTGGTGAGCTACTACGGAATTCCGGAAAGCAGCGACATCCTGTACCTCTTTGCAGACATAGAGGTCTGCGACAACCTTGTCAGATACCGGATAACTAAGGACAGCTTCATCAGGGCCCTTGATGCAGGACTCGATGCAATGCAGATCTCATCCTATCTTGGAACCTCAAGGCATGACGCACAGTTCTCCATGTGGATGCAGTCCTTTTCCAGAATCAGCCTGTACGATGGAATTGTCATAAGATGCAGCAATGACGTCAGCGCCATAGTAACCCGTCATCCCAAGATCCGACCCCACGTCATTGCAGACCTGGGAAACGGCTCCTATGTCATGGACAGGTCCCTTGAATGGCAGAATGAACTTGCCTACTCCATGGACCTGACCCATCTTCCCCTGGTGAAGGGAGAATCGCTGCAGAAAGCTCCGGAAACGGAAACAGAAACTCTGTCATACACAATAGCGCAGGCGGCACCGGAAACAGAACAGCCGGGAAAAACCTCTGACAGCGCCGAAGCACTTAAGAAAGACCTGCTCGACGATGCCAAGGAAAAAGGCTGCCTGACAGACGAGGTCAAAGCCCTGATAGACGCAAGGCTCATAGTCGCGAAATCCCAGATCGGCAAAGGTTTCAGATACGCATCCATGCAGACAATCGGAGGCTTTGACTACAGTGCCAAGCTCTCTGCAATCAGGAACCTCCTGAGAAAGAAGAACCCTCCCCTTCTGAAACTGGAACTTGCGGACGAGACAATCCTTGTCCAGCCCGAGGAAATGATGAAGGGAGAGGGAATCATCAAGGTGAGGATCCTTCCCCAGGAGATAGAAAGGTCAATCCCGATCTCTTCCATCTTCAGGGTAACCGTCATGAGGTGGACCGTCTGAAACCTGCATTATCACATTGACTCGAGCTCGTCGGACTTCTCCATCCAGAGGGCCTCGAGCTCTTCACGCTCTTCTTCAAGCGCCTTGCGCCTGTTTGCCAGGTCGCTGATCTTATGGACATCGCTGTAGTTCTCTTCCATGTTCATCTGGGCATCGGTCTCACGGATTTTGTCCTCGATCTCCCCTATCCGGGACATCAATGAGTCGATTTCAGTCTTCAGTTTTCCCTTTCGGTTTCGGATCCTGTTGGCCTCTGCCCTGTCTATGGTCTCGGTCCTGACAGCTACCTCGGGTGCGGCTTTCACAGCGGCCCCCGCGACCTTGGCCGGCTCGGCGGCCTCGTTCAGTTTCCACTGGAAATAATCGTAGTCCCCGTTGAAGAATGCCGGCGGATTCTCTGAAAGGTACAGGATGCGGTCGGCTATAGCACGGATGAAGTAGGCATCGTGGCTTACGAATATGATCGTCCCTTTGTACTCCTGAAGAGCCCTCAGAAGCATGTCCTTGGCATTGATATCCAGATGGTTCGTAGGCTCGTCCAGAATCAGAAGAGACGCAGGCTGGAGAAGAATCTTCAGAAGAGCCAGGCGCGACCTCTCTCCTCCGGAGAGCACCGATGCCTTCTTGTTGATGTCGTCCCCGGAGAAGAGGAATGCACCCAGGGCGTTGCGGATGGCACCTTCCGTACCGTAGGCACTGACCTGGGAGAAGACCGTTCCGTCCATGTCCAGTGAATCCGCCGTATCCTGTGCGAAGTAGCCGATCTTGACCCCTGTACCAAGGCGGGCAACGCCCTCGAAATCCCTGTCCTGCTGGGCGATTATCCTCAGAAGAGTACTCTTTCCTATTCCATTGTGACCTGTCACGGCCAGCCTCTGACCCTTGGTGACTATCATGTCGAAGTCCTTGAAGACCACCTGGCTTCCGTAGCGCTTTGTCAGATGCTCTATTACCACCATGTCGTTGGGACTGTGCGGCGGCTCGGGAAACGAGAAATGAAGGGTCTTCAGATGGGACGGAACGACAACAGGCTCCAGACGGTCCAGCATCTTGATCCTGCTCTGCACCTGCTTGCTCTTCGTGGCCTTGTACCGGAATCGCTCGATGAACTGCTCAGTGCGCTCGATCTCAGCCTGCTGGCGCTTGTATGCCGCCTCAAGCTGCTCGATCTCCAGACGCCTCTGGTTCTCGTAGAACGTATAGTTTCCGCTGTAGCGTGTGAGCTTCGAGTTGAAAAGCTCGTAGACCTCGTTGACCGTATTGTCCAGAAAGCCCTTGTCGTGGCAGACCAGAAACACAGATCCCCTGTAGGTCTTCAGATAGTTCAGAAGCCAGATCCTGGCATCAATGTCCAGATAGTTGGTAGGCTCGTCCAGCATCATCAAATCCGGGTCCTCGCACAGGACCTTGGCAAGGGCAATCCTCATCTGATAACCGCCGGAGAACTCGCTGCACGGCCTTTTCAAGTCACCGGCCGAGAATCCCAGACCTTTGGATATGGCGAAAATCTTCTGCTCCCTATCGTAATACCCGCTTTCGAGAAGGCTCTCCTGCAGATTGTGAAGCTCCAGAAGAAGCGCATCGCTGTGGTTATGGGACAGAACGCCCTCGATCTCATGCTGCCTTTCGAGATTATCCTGATATCTGGAAAACGCCTTCTCAAGTTCGTCATAGACGCTGTTGTCCTTCAGCACTATGTCGCTCTGTGGAAGGTAGGAAACCCTCATGCCTCTTGTTCTGGTGATAGTTCCGCCGTCACAGGGCATAAGACCTGCGATGATCTTCATCAGCGTGGACTTCCCCTCACCGTTTCCACCGGCAAGAGCCGCCCTGGCGTGCTCGCCTATCGTCAAAGAGACATTCGAAAGAAGAGTCCTGTCACCGAAAGACAGGTCAATGTTCTGAACCTGAAGGATTCCCATGACTATCTTTTACCACCTTGTGCCGACAGTGTCCACCCAAGCTGTTTTCAAGAAAAGGCCCATCAATTATAATGAGGCCATGCTCTGCCTGGTTCTCAACGCACCGACAATCGAAGAAGACCTCAGGATCCTTGAAAGGAACCGCCGCTACGTCCAGATGACAGAACTGCGCGTGGACACACTGAAGGATCCGCTGACCGCAACGGACTTCCCCGACAAAGCAGGCCTGCCCGTGATCCTCACCATACGCAGAACGCGCGACGGCGGCATGTACACCGGCAGCGAGGACAGCCGCAAGGAACTTCTGCGCGAGCTCTCACAGGGAAACTTCTCCTACGTGGACATGGAGGTCGATCTGAACTTCCCTTCTCTGGAGTATGACCTCATGGCACGCGGCGTGGACATCATCCGCTCCATGCACGATTTCAACGGCATTCCAAAGGACCTTCCCGAACTTGCCAAGGTGGTGGCATCGTGCGGCGAGATTCCCAAAATCGCCGTCACCCTCTCATCCCAGGCCGAGCTCGACGAGTTTGCCCACAATGCCGAGCTTATGAAGGGAATCACGCGCAAGATTCTGATCGGAATGGGGCATTTCGGCATGGAGACAAGAGTCAGATACAAACAATATGGCAGCATGCTCACCTTCTGCGCGGAGAGCAACCCTGTAGCCGTCGGCCTCATCCCTCCGGAAGAGCTTTCAAACCTCATCGCCTCAGACCTGAATTGAATTTACAACACACCGGCCCACGAACATGAGGGCCTGTCTTTTACCCTGTCCTCCATCTTCCTTTACGGACGCATTCCTGATTTCTCTCATTCCGTCCGTAAACAAAGTGCCTGTTTCCCTCTGTCTTACGGACGGATTCGAAGTTCTTGGCTTTATTGCTGTAAGGAATCCGTCTGTTTTACAGCAGGATCGGAAGAAAAGACATTTGCGTCCGTACAATCATTCCTGTTTTGTACAGCAATAATGGGAGTATTCTTCTTTTTGTCCGTAAAGAGCTGGATATCATGTGCCTTTCCTACAGCAACTATCATTCATTTACGGATAATTGCTGTAAAGCCACATGGTCACAGACAGAATTACCATTGTGGCTTTCCATGGTAAAGACAATTGGGAATGCCTTGGCATTGTACCATCGGAATCATAAGAACAAAGGATTCAAAGGTGATGAACAGCCCGGGTGGCAAGGGGTTAGACATACAGAAGAACACTTCACAAAAGCAAGCCTGCATCCATTTCAGGCAATAACCATGGTTTGGTATGCACAAATGAGACTGTATCAATGAGTGTTTGCATCCGGATTGAAGGTTTTGATGGAAAATGGTGGCAAGGAAAAACAATTCTTTGCATCCCAAACAAGCCAAGTTCCTGTTTTCGGTGGCAAAGGCTGGCAGTTTTATGCATCCCATTTTGACAAGAACAACGAAAATGGATGCAAAACCCCAAAATCAAAAGCAAAAACCTGCATCCCAAATAGCTGTTATGTCTAATCCAGTGGCATATCAATGCTATTGAACAAAGTCCTTGCTTTCTATAATATGGAAACCACTGCGCGTATGTGCAGAATCTCCGCTGGTTCCAAAGGGAAAACCCTTGGGAATGCAGTGAGAAACAGTGCTGGGGACGTCGGATACGGCGTCACAAATTTAGGAGTGTCAGAAATGGCAGTAGTAACAATGAAAAGTCTGCTCGAGGCAGGCGTTCATTTCGGTCATCAGACAAAGAGATGGAATCCCAAGATGGCCAGTTTCATTTTCTCAGAGAGAAATGGAATCCACATCATCGACCTGCAGAAGACATCTGCTTGCATCGTTGAGGCTTACGAGGCAGTTCGTGCCGTCGTCAAGCAGGGCAAGAGTGTTCTTTTCGTAGGAACAAAGAAGCAGGCACAGCAGGCTATCGAAACCGAGGCAAAGCGCTGTGGAATGCCTTACGTGAACAACCGCTGGCTCGGTGGAATGCTCACAAACTTCACAACAATCAAGAAATCAATCGCAACCCTGAAGAAGATCGAGAAGATGTCCGTTGACGGAACATTCGACTCCCTCACAAAGAAGGAAGTTGCAATTCTCACAAAGCAGAAGACAAAGCTCGACAAGAACCTTGGCGGTATCAAGGACATGACAGAGCTTCCCGGAATCATCTTCATCATCGACACACGCAAGGAGTCCCTGGCAGTCGAGGAAGCAAAGAGACTTGGAATCCCGGTAGTCGCAGTTGTCGATACAAACTGCGATCCTACAGACATCACCTACCCGATCCCGGGCAACGATGATGCTATCAGAGCTATCAGCCTGTTCGTCGAGATCATCGCCAACGCAGTTTGCGATGCAGACACAGAGACAGGAATCCAGATCATCGAGTCTCTCCCGACAGAGGAGACAGCCGCACTTGAGGAGCAGAACCTCGAGGACAAGGACGCCGAGGCAGAAGCCGAAGAAGAGGCAGAGGACAAGGAGTAATAATATGGCAACAGTCACAATGGATATGATCAAAGCTCTCCGTGAGATCACACACGCCGGTATCATGGATTGCAAGAAGGCTCTTCAGGAGTCTGACGGAGATTTCGACAAGGCCGAGGAGTACCTGAAGAAGGTCGGTCTCGCAGCAGTCGAGAAGAGAGTTGACCGCGCAACCGACAACGGTAGAGTCAGCTATGTCGTCGCCGAGAAGAAGGCTGTCATGATCGAGGTCACATGTGAGACCGACTTCGTCGCAAAGAACGAGCAGTTCAAGGAAATGTGCACAAAGCTTTGCGTCATGGCAATCGAGAACGGTTACACAGAGCCCAACGATGCAATGCAGGAAGTCGTCAACGGCCTGATCGCAACAATCAACGAGAACATGAAGGTCAAGAGACTTGTCTCCATGGACATCGCTGCCAACGAGTTCGTCATGGGTTACAACCACGCTGACGGAAACATCGGTGTTCTGGTCAAGTTCGCAGCTTCCAAGAACGATGTTTTCGCAACCGAGGCTTTCAAGACATTCGCATTCAACACGGCAATGCATGTCTGCGCAGCATCTCCGATGTATCTCTGCGATGCAGACGTCCCCAAGGACTACGAGGAGAAGCAGCTCGAGATCTTCCGCGCACAGGTTGCTTCAGATGAGAAGCTCAAGAACAAGCCGGAGAAGGTTCTCGAGGGAATCGTCACTGGAAAGCTCAAGAAGCACTATGCAGAGATCTGCCTGATGGATCAGGTTTTCCAGATTTCAAACGACGACGGTCTTTCTGTTGCACAGCTTCTTGCAAAGTTCAACAAAGAGAACGGATCAGACGTCAAGATCACAGCTTACGAGAGATTCCTCGCAGGAGCATAATCTTGGGACAATACGGGCCGTCCGTCATGGGCGGCCTGTAATTATTTAAAGACTACCAAAGTCAGGAGAGAACAATGCAGCAGGTATTGGCAAATTGCGAAGACAGAATGGGAAAGAGCGTCAGCGCCCTTGAGACAGACTATCTGGCACTCAGAACCGGCAGAGCATCAGCAGCCATTTTCGACAAGGTCCGTGTTGACTACTACGGTCAGGAGACACCGCTGAACCAGGTGGCGTCAATCTCCGTTCCTGAAGCAAGACTTGTTGTTATCCAGCCTTGGGACAAGAGTCTTCTCAGCGCCATCGAGAAAGCCATCCAGAAGAGCGACCTCGGACTCAACCCGTCCAACGACGGAAAGCTCCTGAGGATCAACTTCCCTCCTCTCACACAGGACAGAAGAAAAGAGCTCGCAAAGCAGTCCAAGACCCTTGCCGAGAACAGCAGGGTCGCCATCCGCAACATCAGACGTGACGGAATGGAGGACATCAAGAAGCTCCAGAAGGATGGAACAATCTCCGAGGACGAGCAGAAGGAAGGCGAGACAAAACTTCAGAAAATGACCGATTCCCACATCGCCAAGATCAATGACCTTCAGGCGACCAAAGAAAAGGAAATCATGGAGATCTGATGCATCTCGGACTAATAATGGATGGAAACGGCCGTTGGGCAACCCAGCGGTCACTTCCAAGAGCGGCAGGACATCTTGAAGGCCTTAAGGCTGCAAAGAGGGTCCTGCTTGCTGCAATAAAGCTTCATATCGACTATCTCACCCTCTATGTATTCTCAACCGAGAACTGGAAGCGCCCGTCACAGGAAGTCAAATACCTGATGAGCCTCATCGCGAAGAAGCTTCCGGGAGAGATGGACTTCTACAGGGACAACGGCATCCGCATCCTCTTCAGAGGGGACATCAGCGCCCTGCCCGAGGCGTCTCAGGAAGGAGTCCGCAAGACAGTCGAGCACACAAAGGACTGCAAGGCACTTACCGTCGTGCTTGCCATAAACTACGGCGGACAGGACGAGATCGCCCGTGCCTGCAACAGATTCATTGAGAAGAATCCGGGAAAACCGGTTACAATAGAAGGGATTCAGGCGAATCTCGACCAGCCGGAAGTCCCTGCCCCTGACATGATAGCCAGGAGCGCAGGAGAGCTCAGGCTGAGCAATTTCATGCTGTGGGACAGCGCTTACGCCGAGTTCCTGGCACTTGACGACCTGTGGCCCGATTGGGGAGAGGCACAGCTTCAGACCTGCCTCGATGCACTCTCCAACCGCGTCAGGAAGTTCGGAGGACTTGCAAAGTAATGGACAGAAACCTTAGAGACAGACTTATTACGGTCCTACTCGGTGTCCCGTTCGTACTTGCAATCATCTTTTTCGTCCCCCAGTACAACTTCATAGCATTCAGCCTCTTTGTAATTGCAGTTACTGCAATAGGTTGCTTTGAGATGAGCCGCATGCTGTTCGGCAAGGCCGTGCCAATTGCGTACCTTGCGGCGCTGCTGGCTCCCGTCCGGTATCTGCAGGGCGTCCTTAATCTGAACTCCTTGATTCCGGACCTCTTCTATGTCGCCATGCTTCTTCTGTCGTTCGCACTCGAGATCAAGGCAGGCGAGAAGGACGACTTCAAAGGTTCGTTGGACAGAGCAGGAAAAAGCGCCCTGCTGATAACCTATCCCGGCTATCTCATCTCGTTTTTCCTCCGCTTCCTCGCCCTTGAGAACATCACAAGCCATGCGGTGATGCTGTATCTGATCCTCGTGTTCGGAAACGACATCTTCGCGTACGTCTGGGGAAGGCTGTTCGGAAAGAACAACAAGGGAATCGTCAAGGTAAGCCCAAAAAAAAGCGTTGCGGGCTTTGTGGGAAGCTTCTTCTCAACCATAGCCCTGTCGTTCGGCTTCTATGCACTCTTCAAGGACCACCTTCCGTACATCAGCCCTCTTTTCAGGGTTCTTCTCGGTGTTGCGATAAGCATCTCTGCAAACATCGGAGACCTTATAGAGAGCGTCTTCAAGCGCTCTGCGGGAATCAAGGATTCGGGAAACATCTTCCCCGGCCGCGGCGGTGCTCTGGACAGCATTGATTCCGAGATAGCCAGCGCTCCCCTTTTCTTCCTGATTTTCAAACTCATCATGGAGGCCGTGTGAGAACAGTAACGATTCTGGGAATCACAGGTAGCATAGGAAAAACCGCAATCAGAGGAATCTCCGGTTTCAGAGACAGGATCAAAGTCGTCGCCGCATCCTGCAACAGCAATGTGGCCGAGGCCTTGAGAATCTGCAAGGAAAACGGAATACAGAACCTCTGCGTGACTTCGCAAAGCAAGGACACCGTCATAGACGGAGTCCGCATCCACGCAAGCCTCAAGGGAATGCTGAACGAGATCCATGCGGACATGGTGCTCAACGGAATCGCAGGTTCTCCAGGACTCATAGCCTCGTTCGAGACAATCCATGCGAAAAGCGACCTTGCCCTTGCGAACAAGGAATCCGTTGTCCTTGGCGGGAACCTCCTTTTCAAGGAAGCCGCGCTCTACGGCGTGAACATCATCCCCGTGGACAGCGAGCACAGCGCCATAGACGAGCTGATCCAGGACTGCGGGAAGGAAAACGTGGAGAAACTTGTCATCACGGCAAGCGGCGGCCCTTTCCGGGACAGACCGCTTGAGACTTTGGACGACATCACACCCGAGGTTGCTGCAAACCATCCCACATGGAACATGGGTCCAAAGATCTCCATCGACTCCTCGACACTTGCAAACAAAGGCCTGGAGGTAATCGAGGCCCACTACCTGTTCGGATTCGATGCGGACCACATAGAGGTGGTCATCCATCCGCAGAGCGTGGTCCACTCCATGGTCAGGACCCTCAGCGGTCAGGTCTATGCCCAGATGTCGCCGCCGGACATGGTGTTCCCCATCATGCGCGCCCTGCTCTTCCCCACTGTGGACAGGCAGGTCGGAAAGGCCCTGGACTTCACGAAGCTGGACCTCACATTCCGCGCTCCGGACTTTGTCAGGTTCCCGTTCGTGGCCGACGCCTTCGAGTGTGTCCGCCTCGAGGGTTCCTACCCCATTGTCTACAACACAGCCAACGAGGTGGCCGTTGACAGGTTCAGACAGGGCCTAATCAAGTACACGCAGATCCACGGCACGGTCAGATCGGCCCTGGACCACGACTGGAGCTTCACACCGAACTGCCTTAACGATGTCCTCAGCGTCAAGGAAAAGGTCATTTCCATGATGGAGAACTGATATGGGGATCTTCACCTGGTCAGGTCTTGTTTCCATTCTCATAGGATTTCTCGGTATCAGCGTCATGATCCTGGTGCACGAGTTCGGCCACATGTTCGCCGCCCGTGCCGCCGGAATCAAGGTCGAGGTCCTGAGTTTCGGATTCGGACCTGCTATCTTCAGATTCGACGGAAAGGAAACCCAGTACGTCATCAGGGCCATCCCATTCGGAGGCTCGTGTAAGATGAGCGGCGGTGACGACATCCAGAACGCCATCTCGCAGAAGAAAAACAGGATAGAGACATTCGAGGACGGCTCCATCTGGTCAGTGGGCCCGCTGAAGCGAATCTTCGCCTACGCGGCCGGACCTCTTGCAAACATCCTCTTCGCATTCCTCTGCTATGCCCTTCTGATGACCATCCCGACCTCAATTGCGACCTACCCGCCCAAGGTGATCCTTTCAAACGACTATCCGTCGCTTTTCCATGTTGAGAGCACGGCAGCCTCGGAAGCCGGAATGAGGTCCGGAGACACGATTCTGTCCATCGAAGGTAAAAAGGTCAGCTCATTCAAGGAAATCCAGGACACGCTTGCACAATACAAGGACAATGAGAGCGTGACGATCGAGACCGACCGCGGAACGTTCTTCCTCCATGCGAAAAACGGTCTGTTCGGCCTTGTCCCCTATCAGGAGCCGATTGTGGGCCATGTGGATTCCGAGACTCCTGAAAAACGTGCGGGACTGAAAGCCGGGGACATCATCACCGAAGCCAACGGCAAGAAGGTGACAAACATGATGGACCTCCTTGAGGCCTCAAACTCAAGCACATACATCAACTTCAAGGTGCTCAGGAAGGGAAAGACCCTGGATATCGGATTCGAGAATCCCGGAAACAGCCTGAACTTCACTCTTCGTGAATACACGGTGAGGGTTCCCGGAATGAACTTCTTCAAAGCCCTGTGGGCATCGGGCCGCGCATGCTTTTCAAACCTCAGGCAGTCGATTGTCTCGCTTTACAACGTGATCCGTGGCAAATCCGCCGCAGGAGACACCTTGGGAGGAACGTTCGCGGCATCCCAGAGCATAGGAATGCTCACCACCAGCGGCTTCGCACACGGCTTCAACAGCGGCATGAGGATAGTCCTTTTCCTTCTTGCAAGCGTCAGCATCTCGCTGGCTGTGGCCAACCTCCTGCCCATTCCGGCACTTGACGGAGGCCTCATCCTCCTGAGCTTTGCGGAGCTTGTGACAAGACGCACATTCCACCCGAGGGTGTATGTGATCCTTCAGATTGTGGGAACGATAATGATCTTTGCGGCGATCATCGCCCTCTCGTTCGCCTGAGAATCAGAACTTGCGGTCGATGTCCCTGAAGCAGACGTAATCGGCCACGAACTCCATGTTGAATGCACCCGTGCTACCGTTTCTCTGCTTGGCGATGATGATCTTGAGGAATCTTCTCTTGAATGCGGTATCCTCGCCTTCCTGGTCGTCCTCTTCGTACTGGGTAATCTTTCCGTTGTCGTCAAGACGCTTGGACGGGTCGTCCAGCAGGATGACAAGGTCGGCATCCTGCTCGATGGATCCCGAGTCTCTCAGGTCCGCAAGGATGGGAGGTCTGTCCTTACCGCCTTCTCTGTTGACCTGACAGAGACAGATCACAGGGACACTGAGCTCACGGGCCAACTGCTTGAGAGACCTGGAGATGGCTGACACCTGCTCGTGTCTGGGCATGGTGGAAGGCCCCTCGTAGTTTACAAGACCGATGTAGTCGATGAAGATGGCCTTAACTCCGTCCTCCCTGACCATACGCCTTGCCTGGGAGCGTATCTCAAGAAGCTTGATGTTCGGAGTGTCCTGGATCAGCAGGTTGCCGGCATTGTCGTACAGGGCATCGGCCGTGGTCATCATGCGGTTGTTCGTCTCATCGTCCAGCTTGCCGTTTCTCAGGCTCATCAGGTTTATCTGACCCTTGTTGGCGATGACACGCTCGATCAGCGAGGCGCCGCTCATTTCCAGCGAGAAGAACCCGATGGGAGTCGGATTCTTTCCGAAGGCGATGTTCACTGCGATGGAAAGAGCGAAAGCCGTCTTTCCCACCGACGGACGGGCTGCGATGATTATCAGGTCGCTGGGCTTGAAACCGCCGATGTACTTGTCCAGGGAGCTGAAACCAGAGGAAACACCCACACTGGTCTTTCCGGCCTGGATGTCATGGACATTGTCAACGACGGAGGAAATCAGACCGCTGGCATCCTGATAGTTGCCTGTATCTGCGCTTCTTCCAAGAGCCGTGATCTTCTGGTCCAGCTCGTCGATCGAATGATGTACATCGGATGTGTCGTCGAACGCCTTGTCCCCTATGCGGATGGAGAGCTCCAGAAGCTGACGCTTGAGGGAGGTCTCCTTGATGATCTCGGCATAGTAGCCGGCATTGGTGGATGTGGGCACACGGTCGGTGAGGCTTGCGATGTAAGCCGCCCCTCCGGCCTCTGCAAGAGTGCCCTTCTGCATCATGTACTGAGTTAGTGAGACAAGGTCTATGGCAAGGCTTGGCTTGTCGTTTCTGAGCCCGACAAGGCCGTTCCAGATGAGCTGATGTCCTCTCTGGTAGAAATCCTCGGTTTTGAGCACGCTCTGGACCTCTTCAAGGGCCCTGTTTCTCAAGAGGATGGAACCGAGAAGTGCGACCTCGGCATCATCGTTGTGTGGAGGAATTCTTCCGATCTGGTTTTCTGCCATGTTCTGCCTCACCTATATTTCACATTTTGCATATAGACATTGAAGAGTCAAGGCGCATACGAGTAACAGTGCTATGTGCACGGCAGAAGTGCGCAACGCAGGATCTTCGGTGTGTATATGCAAAATCAGCCCGCATGAGAGCGGGCTGACAGTATACCACACAAACTGTGTGTATGTTTAAATTAGTTCTGAGCTTCCTCAGCGGCAGCCTCTTCAACAGGAGCCTCAGCCGGGGCCTCTGCCTCTGCCTTTGCAGCTTCCTCAGCAGCCTTTGCAGCCTCGGCCTTGGCAGCCTCTTCAGCTTCCTTGGCAGCCTTGGCGGCGGCACGCTCAGCAGCCTTCTGCTCAGCTTCGCTGACAACATCAAGCTTGATCACGGATGACTCGTTCTCATAGAGGTGAATCCTTGCCGAATACATACCGACCTGCTTGATGGTATGTGAAGCAACCTCGATTCTCTTGCGCTCGATCTCGAATCCCTGCTTTGCAAGCTCTTCCTGGATCATCAGGGAGGTGACAGAACCGAACAGTCTGCCGGACTCGCTGGCTGAAACCACAAGCTTGAGTGTGATGTTGTCCAGTCTCTCCTTCAGAGAAGCTGAAGCCTCACGCTTAGCGACCTTTCTCTTCTCGATAGCAGCAGCTCTGCTCTTGAAGATGGACAGATTCTCGTTGTTGTACAGTACCGCAGCACCAGTTGGCAACAGATAGTTACGAGCATAGCCATCCTTGACCACACAGACATCTCCCTCTTCTCCGAGGTTAGGTACGTCCTGATTCAAAATAATCTTCATACGATTACTCCTTATATTATTATTTTTTATCTGTCAAAATCATCTGAATTTGATCCAGGTCTCCAGGATTCCCAGAATGGGAAGCCCCACAGCCGCGACCAGATTCAGAAACGGTATGAAGCAGACAAGCGCCACGGTGAACACAATGCGTCCGGCCGTGATCGCCGCCGTCCTCCTGCGAGCGAAAGCCACCAGAATGGAGACACCCACGATGAAGTACAGAACCGTCATCGTAAGCGCCAGGTTCCATGCCAGCACCATTGCCCACGAAGGCATGCCCTTTACCAGCTTGCAGACCAGTGCAAGGCCCCACGAACCGAAGAAAATCCAGACATAGGAATCCGGAAGCTTCATGTTCGCAAAGTCATACTGCCATTCTTCGTCGAACCTGTGGAGGTTCACATCCGACATGACTACGGGAACCGCCAGAAGCAGAACCCCTACCGGAGCGAAGACAAGACCCATCGAATCGATCACCCTCTTCACCATGGGACCGATGTCCACAGACAACATGTCCGACGGGAAGTAGTACATCACGTTGGCGGCCAGCAATTCCCTGACCTGCTGTGATTTGTCCGATGCGAAGTAGAATCCCAGCGCAAGCCCCATGCAGAACACGGGAATGCTTGCCCAGAAGAACTTACGCATCGAAGAACTGCTGTAATCAGCTCCGATGGCCCAGACTGCAGAGCCTACGGTGAAGCAGACCGGCAGAAACAGACTGACCAGCAGAGCCGGCCAGTATTCCGTTCCCAGGATCAGCCTGTTCTGGACAACCGTCCAGACGACCGTTCCCGCAAGGATCGCGGCAAACGACGCGACCTTGACTGAAATCCGCTTCAGCCTGGGGCAGACCAGAAGAAGGGGTATGGTCATGACAACCGAGCCGAGCGACAATCTGGACAGCACAATGCCCAGAAACACGCTCAGGACCAGATATCCGGTCAATCCCCTATCCGTCTGCTCCATTTCAATCAGATCCTCACTGCTTGTCGAAAGGCAGATAAGCGAGGACTCTGGCTCTCTTGATCTCCTGTGTCAGAGCTCTCTGGTGCTTTGCACAAGTTCCGGTGATGCGGGCAGGAAGAATCTTGCCGCGCTCTGTTGTGCAGCGTCTGAGCATATCGGGATTCTTGTAATCCGGCTCGATCTTCTGTGCACAGAATTTGCAGACCTTCTTCTTGAAAGTGGTGCGCTTTCCGCCCATCTTCTTGTCTCTGAAGCTACCAGCCTCAACGTTCATGTTCTCTTTTTCTTCATGCATTGGCATTGATTGTCTCTCCTATAAATCAAAACGGGATATCATCACCGTCGTCGAATGCCTCCGGACCTGTCATGTCGGGAGCATTCTTTGTCTCAGAGCGTGATGGTGTTGAAGGAACAGCACCGCCCTGGTTACCACCACCGAGAAGCTGGACATTGTTGGCGACGACCTCAACCTTGGAATTGGTCTTTCCATCCTGCTCCCAGCGGTTCTGTCTGAGCTCTCCCTCGATGGAGACCTGACGACCCTTCTGGAGGTAAGGATTGAGCGTTTCCGCAGACCTGCCCCAAAGAACAACATCAAAGTAGCTCACTTCGTCTTCCCATCTGTCTCCAGTCCTCTTTCTTCTGTTGACGGCGATGGAAAAGCGGCATACTGAGGTACCCTGCGGTGTTGATTTGAGCTCACAGTCGCGTGTGAGACGTCCTACCAATACTACAACATTGATGTCTACTGCCATGTTTCACTCCCCTGAATAAATACGTGGTCTTACTTCGCTACAAACAAGTGCTTGAGGATCTCTCCCTGCAGCAGGAACTCCTTGGCCATTGCGTTGATGCTCTGGGGCTCTGCCTGGAGCTCAAAGTAATAATAGTGGCCCTTGTCCTGTTTCTTGATTGTATAGGCGAGATTCTTTACGCCCATGTCTTCCTGCTTGGCGATTGTTGCGCCGGCATCTGCTAATGCTTTGGACACGAATTCCATGCCCTTTGCTGTCTTCTCTTCGTTTGCGTCGAAGATGACAGTGAACTCATAATCTCTCATGGGTTCCTCCTTGCGGACTAAAATAGATCCATCAACGATGGATAAAGAGGCTTTATCAGCCTATCACCAAGAGCAAATCAAGTCAATGGATTGAGATATACTTAAACATATAACAAATATGAGAAAAAGCACCGACAGCACTTGACCTTCGGCTCTCAAAATAACGATAATGAACGCCGTAATTACAAATCTCCCCTGCTTTCGGGGATATAAGGAGTTCTGCAGTGCCTTGTGGAAGAAAGAGAAAGAAGCATAAGATTGCTACACATAAGAGAAAGAAAAAGCTCAGAATGATGAGACACAAGAAGAAGTAATCCTTCTTCGGGCAATCTTAAAACCGTCGGTCGCTCCGGCGGTTTTTTGTTTGTCCTCTCATCAACGACAAAAAAAGCAGTCCGAAGGCCCAAAGACCTGACGGACTGCTCTCTAACATTAATGATAATGAATCTTACATTGACCTGACATCCAGGCTCTTGGAAACGGGCTCCAGGATGTCGCGCACCTGCTTCTCGGTCGCATGCTCCAGCTTGAAGGTCAGGACCTTGAGGTCCTCCTTCGGTCCGTCGATGGTTCCGAACGAGAGGATGTTGATTCCCTCGGCCGTGAACTTCTCGGTCAGACCTGCGACAACACCGACCTTGTCCTCCACAAGAGCCTCGACACGGATACCCTCGTGCTTTGTTCCGAGCATCTCCAGAAGGATCCTGAACATGTCGCTCTTGGAGACGATGCCGGCAAGGAAGTTGTTCTCCATCACGGGAAGGCAGGAAAGGTCGTTCTCGACCATGAGCCTGACGGCTTCCTCAACGGTGGTGTCCTTGGTGATCGTCACGGGATTGCGGCTCATGATGTTCTTGACCTTGAGCTTGGAAAGCAGGTAGTTGATCTCGTAGGCGCTCAGAGTCGATGCCGGAGACGGGGCTGCAAGCATGATGTCCTTTTCAGAGATGACTCCTACAAGACGCCTGTCATCGTCAAGGACAGGAAGTCTGTGGACCTTTTCGGCCTTCATCTTGGCACTTGCTTCGGAAATGCTCATGTCGGGACTGGCTGTGGCCGGATTCTTCTTCATTCTATCAGCGATGATCATTTGTCTTCTCCTCCTCTTCCATTATAACCCTATATCAGGCACCGAGGTATGCTTTTTTGATCGCAGGATCGGAAATGAGCTCCGAACCCTTGCCCGTCTTGACGATCTTGCCGGTCTCGAGGACGTAGGCCCTGTCTGCGATAGAAAGAGCCGCCTGTGCGTTCTGCTCGACCAGAAGGATCGTGGAGCCGGCCTTGTGGAGGTCGGCGATGATCTCGAAGATCAGGTCTACAAGAAGCGGTGCGAGACCCATGGAAGGCTCGTCCAGCATGATGAGCTTGGGCTTTGCCATCAGGGCACGGCCCATGGCCAGCATCTGCTGCTCTCCTCCGGAGAGGGTTCCGCCGATCTGGTTCCTTCTCTCACGGAGTCTGGGGAACAGCTCGTAGACCTGCTCCATGCTGTCCTTGATCTCGGAATTGGGCCTTGTGTAGGCACCCATTTCGAGGTTCTCCTCGACGGTGAGTCCCAGGAAGATCCTTCTTCCCTCAGGGACCATGACAAGACCGCTTCCGACAATCTTGTTGGGGGAAGTCTTGGCAATGGAGGAGCCCATGAACTCGATGTCACCGGTCTTTGACCTGAGAAGACCGCTGATGGTGTTCAGCGTGGTGGACTTACCCGCTCCGTTGGCACCGATCAGAGTGACGATCTCTCCCTCGTCGACGTTGAAGGAGATGTCGGTGATGGCGTGAATCGCCCCGTAGAAAACATTTATGTCCTTGACGGAAAGTATCGTACCCATTTCAATCCCTCTTCTTTCCGAGGTAAGCCTCGATGACGACAGGATTGCTCTGGATCTCCTGGGGAGTTCCCTGAGCAATGACCTCGCCGAAGTTCAGAACGGTGATCTTCTCGCAGATTCCCATGACCAGGCTCATGTCGTGCTCGATCAGAAGGATGGCGATGTGGAACTGGTCGCGGATCTTGCCGATGGTCTCCATCAGGTTCTCCGTCTCGGCAGGGTTCATACCGGCAGCCGGCTCATCCAGAAGCAGGAGCTTCGGATTGGTGGCCAGGGCTCTGATGATCTCGAGCCTGCGCTGGGATCCGTACGGAAGGTTTCCGGCGTTCTCGTTGGCAAGGTCTTCCATGTTGAAGACGTGAAGCAGCTCAATGGCCTTCTGGCGTGCCCTCTTCTCCTCCTTCCAGTATCTGGGGAGTCTGAGCATGGCCTCGGCTATAGAATAGTTCATTCTGGTGTTGAAGCTGTTCATGACGTTGTCGATCACGCTCATGTCCTTGAAGAGCCTGATGTTCTGGAACGTTCTGGCAATACCCTCGTGGTTGCGGGCAACGGTGCTCATGCCTGCAAGGTCCTTCTCGCAGAGAGTGATGACGCCGCTTGTGGGGGTGTAGACACCGGTCAGCAGGTTGAAGACCGTGGTCTTTCCGGCACCGTTGGGTCCGATCAGACCCACAATCTCGTTCTCATTGACCTCGATGTTGAAGTCACTTACAGCGGCAAGTCCGCCGAACACAATTCTCAGGTGGTCGCATTTAAGTACGTTGCTCATGCCTTCACCCCCTTTGAGGAATCGGCCTTGACCTTGCCGTTGCGCAGTCTGTTAACAATCCTCTCTATGGTGTTGCCCATTGAGAAGTCATATGTTCCCATGAGTCCCTTCGGTCTGAAGAGCATCATCAGGACAAGGGCCAGTGAGTATGCGACCATTCTGTAGTCGCTGAACGACCTGAGCATCTCGGGAAGAGCTGTCAGGACAATGGCCGAGATCACTGAACCGAGCATGGATCCCATACCGCCCAGAACCACCATGACGAGGATCTCGATCGACTTCATGAACTTGAACGTCGAAGGATAGAGCGATCCGATGTAGCCGGCGTACAGGCATCCCGCCACTCCGGCGAGCATTGCGGAGAACACGAATGCCGTGGTCTTGTAGAACGTGGTGTTGATTCCGACTGACTCGGCTGCGATCTCGTTGTCGCGGATTGAAAGGACTGCCCTGCCGTGGCGGCTCTTCATGAACACGTGGATCAGGAAAAGACAGATCACGGTGAAGACGAAGATCACGTTGAGGCTTGTGAACTTTGGGATTCTGGCTAGACCGGAGGCACCGTATGTGAACTTGAAGCCCAGGACGGAGTCGATGTTTGTCAGGACAACCCTGATGATCTCACCGAAGCCAAGTGTGATGATTGCAAGATAGTCACCCTTGAGCCTGAGGGCCGGGATACCGATCAGCAGGCCGAAAAGTCCGGCGACAAGTGCCGAAAGCAGGACGGCGATGATCAGGTACGGGATGACGGCTGCGTTGTTGCCGGCCCTGAGAAGCTGTGCGACAGGTGTGCTCTTCATGAAGATCGCACCGGCATATGCACCCACGGCCATGAAGCCGGCATGTCCAAGAGGAAGCTGGCCTAGGTATCCGCACACAACGTTGAGGCTGGTTGCGAGGATGATGTTGATTCCGATTGTGATCAGGATTCCGCGGTAGTACTCCCCTTTCAGGCCTGCGCCCGAGATGAAGAGGGTCAGAATAACCCACACGATTGAAATCAGAACTGCATTGATGATGTATCTGACCGGAGTCTTGAGTTTGAATTCTTTCATGGCAACCTCCATCAGACCTTCTCCTGGATCTTCTTGCCGAGGAATCCCGTGGGCTTGAAGAGCAGGACGATGATGAGGACCAGGAAGACAGCAGCATCCTTCCACATGGAAAGACCGACCGCGGCGACCAGGGCCTCGAGAATACCGATGGTGAATCCGCCGATCATGGCACCGGGAATGGATCCGATTCCACCGAGGACGGCTGCGACGAAGGCCTTGATTCCCAGCATGGAACCCATGGTCGGGCTGGCCTGCGTGTAAGCGCAGAGGTACAGGACGGAACCTATTCCGGCAAGGGCGCTTCCGATTGCGAACGTCATGCTGATGGTGCGGTTCAGGCTGATTCCCATCAGCTGGGCTGCACCCATGTCCTCGGAGACGGCTCTCATGGCCTTACCTGCCTTGGTCTTGTTGACGACGAACGACAGAAGGATCATGACCACGACGGATACCAGAATGGTTACGATGGCTACGAAGCTGACATTGATCTGACCGAGCATGATGGAACCCGTGATCAGCGGATCCATGCTCTTCTGGTCAGCACCGAATACGAGCTGCGCACCGTTCTCGAGAAGGAACGATACACCGATTGCGGTGATGAGGAGAGAAAGTCTCGGAGCGCTGCGAAGCGGTGTGTATGCGACCTTCTCGACAAAGACACCCAGAAGAGTGCTGACGGTGATTGCAAGGGCAATGGCCACCACAGGCGGCAGAGCGAAGCTTGCAATAGCGTAATACGTCATGTAGGCTCCGACCATGATGATGTCACCATGGGCGAAGTTCAGCAGCTTGATGATTCCGTAGACCATGCTGTATCCCAATGCAACGAGTGCATAGACACTTCCGGTCTGCATTCCGTTTATCAGCTGTGCAATCAGCAAAGAAAACGTCATTAGTTGGTTTCCCCCGGCACTTGGTATTCCTGAAATAAAACAGTCCTTGTAAGAACTTCCTATAAATATGAATAAATAACAAAAAAGGCGCAAGTAACCCTGCGCCTTTTTTTGGATTTATTGCCTGATTTTTATCAGAAGAACTCGTCAAACAGCTCTTCGCCACCGGCAATCTTGATGATGGCAACGCTCTTGATAGGATCGTTGGTAGCGTTGAATGTGTAGCTTCCAGTGATTCCCGGGAAGGCGTTCATGCCCTTGATTGCGTCGATGATGGCCTGCTTGTACTCGGCTGTACCGGCCTTGAGACCCTTGCCTTCAGCTGTCTTGAGAGCCTCGGCCATGATCAGTGAAGCATCCCATGCCAGCGGAGCGAACATGTTGGGGACTTCCTCGTTGTACTTGGCCTTGTAGTCTGCCTCGAACTGAGCGACTGAAGCTGTTCCAGGAGCATAACCTGACATGTAGATTGTTCCCTCGAGGTCAGCGGCGCTTGCATAGTTCTTGACTGAACCGAAACCGTCACCACCGATGATCTTTGCCTTGCATCCTGCAGCTCTGAGAGCTGTGATTGCACGACCTGCCTCGCCGTAGTAGATCGGCATGAGGACAACGTCCGGGTTGGCGGCTGCGATGTTGGTCATCTGAGCCTTGTAGTCGACGTCACCGGTTGCGAAAGCCTCTTTGGCGACAACCTTGAGTCCGCAGGCAGCGAGCTGGCTCTCAACTCCCTGGACAATGGCCTCGGAGTAGTCTGAACCGTTCTCGTAGAAGATTGCGATTGTCTTTGCACCGTACTTCTGTGAAGCGTACTGAGCCATCTTCTCGCCCTGGAACGGATCGAGGAAGCATGAGCGGAAGACGTTTGTCTTGACTTCAGACTTCGGATCGTCCGGATCCATGACTGTGAGCTTCGGGTTGGTTGCTGAAGCTGAGATCTGCGGCATGTTGTCATCGTAAGTCACGTCTGAGAGAGCAATTGAAGCTCCGGAGAGAACTGAACCGATGATGGCTGTTGCGCCGTTGGCCTTGGCCAGGTTGTAAGCGTTGATGGACTCTGTTCCGTCTGCCTTGTCATCGTACTCAAGAAGCTTGATCTGCTTGCCGTTGATTCCGCCGGCTGCATTGAGCTGCTCGAAGAACATGACAACAGAGTTGCGTACAGGGACTCCGTACATTGCGTAGTCACCGGTTGTGTTTCCGATGAAAGCGATTGTGATGGTGCCGGATGCGGCACTTGAAGAAGCCTCACTGTTACCGCCGGCGAAGACCGGAGCAGCAATGAAAGCGGCAATTACCAAAGCAAAAAGCAAAACTTTCTTCATTGATTTCTCCCTTGTTAGATTCCAAATATGGTTTTTTATGTGGCAATACTACAGGTTTCAGTATTTTTATGCAAGATTTCTCCATATTTTTTCATTAAATTTCTACTTTTCCCCGCCCTCAGGCCCCTTTCCATGTCTTGTTCATCACACTTGAAAGTTGATATCATCATTTTCATGCAGATAGAACTGAAGAATCTGGTAAGAACATACGATACGGTCCATGCCGTGGAAGGCGTCAGCCTCTCCATACCCTCCAACGAGATTTTCGGCATAATCGGACTGTCCGGAGCCGGCAAGAGCACGCTCGTGCGCCTTGTCAGCCTTCTCGAGAAACCCGACAGCGGTGAGGTCTGGTACGAAGGGGAAAGAGTCGACAACCTCCCCGAAAAGGACATCATCATGCGCCGCCGTCATCTGGGCATGATATTCCAGAACTTCAACCTCTTCTCATCCCGCACGGCCGGCGAGAACATCGCCTACCCAATGGAGATCTGCCGCTACCCCAAGGACCAGATCGCTTCCCGCGTCACCGAGCTCCTTGAGGTCGTAGGCCTCTCCGACAAGGCCGATGCCCCCATCTCCACCCTCTCCGGCGGACAGAAACAGAGAATAGCAATCGCGCGCGCACTCGCATGCAAGCCCGACATCCTCTTCTGCGACGAGGCCACCAGCGCCCTGGATCCAAAGACAACCCAGCAGATCCTGGCCCTGATCAAGGACATCCAGCGCAAGATGAACCTCACCGTGGTCATGATCACCCACCAGATGGAGGTCGTCCGCGACGCCTGCGACCATGTCGCGGTCCTTTCGGACGGAAAGGTCGTCGAGCAGGGAACCGTCAAGGAGCTGTTCGAGAATCCAAAGACCAACGTCACCAAGGAGTTTTTGTCCCACCTGACACCCAACACCAAGAACGTCAGGGAAGACGGAGTTGTCATCTGGTCCGACGTACCGGCACGCTATGTGCTGAGGTTCCTCAACGACAGGGTCGAGACCCCCGTCATCTCCGACATAATCAGGGAGTTCGACGTAGTCTTCAACATCAGCGGAGCCGGCATCCAGAAGGTCGGTGATTCCAAGATGGGAACGATGGTCTGCGACATAACAGGCAGCCCCAAGGCGGTCGAGGCCGCCCTGAAGGCCATCCGTGAGCGCGGAGTAAAGGTAGAGGAGGTACAGGCATGACACCGGCAATCTGGAACCTTATCTGGCAGAGCACACTTCAGACTCTCAGCATGGTGCTCTTCTCAACAATCTTCTCCGTGGTCCTGGGCCTTCCCCTTGGAATCCTGCTCTGCATCACATCCCCCGAAAGCCAGGGAGGAATCAGACCCAAGCCGGTTCTGAACGTTGTCCTGAGCAAAATCGTCAACGTCCTCAGGTCCTTCCCTTTCATCATCCTGATCATAGTCCTGTTCCCGCTTTCAAGACTCGTCGTCGGAACCGCAATCGGAACAAAGGCCACCATAGTGCCACTTTCGATCGCGGCAGCCCCGTTCGTAGCCCGTCTTGTAGAGACATCGCTTAAGGAAGTCGACAGAGGCGTCATCCAGGCCGCAAGGATCATGGGATCCACAAACTCCCAGATAGTCTTCAAGGTCCTTCTGCCCGAGGCACTCCCCTCCCTGATCTCAGGACTGACACTGACGATCATCAACCTCATCGGTTACAGCGCAATGGCCGGCGCAGTCGGCGGAGGCGGACTCGGAGACCTTGCCATCCGCTACGGATACCAGAGATTCAGACCTATGGTCATGTTCATCGCGGTCGTCGTGATTCTCGTCCTGGTCGAGCTCATCCAGTTCATCGGAAACAGAATCAGTGCAAACATGATGAAAAAAAGATAATTGGGTATTGCACAACTGCACGTTTCTATGTACAGTAAAGCCAATTCAGGCAAAGGAGGAGTCACATATGGTTACCAACACCGCTATCATGATGATGTGCTTCTCCATGTGCATGCCCTCACGGGCATAAGTACTTTTATTTTTTCCATTCATAAAGTGTATTGTTTTTCCGGCAGAAGTATCATTCTGTAACCATATCCGGCCACATTGATGGCGGATTTAACATATAAACCTATTAATTTGAGGAGATAAACCATGAAAAAAGCCATCGCAATCACATTGGTAATTCTGGCTGCATTCGCAGTATTCGCAAACGGAGCCGCAGAGGTAAAGGCATCCAACAAGATCACAGTCGGTGCCACACCGGAGCCCCACGCAGAGATGCTCAACCAGATCAAGGATGACCTCGCAGCACAGGGAATCACACTTGTTGTCCAGGAATTCACAGACTATGTCACACCGAACGAAGCAGTTGAGAGCGGCGAGATCGACGCCAACTTCTTCCAGCACATTCCTTACCTCGAGTCATTCAACACAGAGCGCGGTTTCCATCTTGTTAATGCCGGCGGAATCCACATCGAGCCCCTCGCACTGTACTCAAAGAAGTACAAGGCTCTCGCCGACCTTCCCAAGAACGCAAAGATCGCCATCCCCAACGACCCGACCAACGAAGGCAGAGCTCTCCTGCTCCTTGCCAGCGCAGGCCTGATCACACTCGCAGATCCCAACAGACTTGATTCAACAACAATCGACATCACAGCCAACCCGAAGAACATCTCCTTCGCAGAGGTTGAGGCCGCTTCCCTTCCGAGAGTCCTCGATGACGTCGACGCAGCCGTCATCAACGGAAACTATGCAATTCCTGCCGGTTTCTCAGCATCCAAGGACGGTCTCATTGTCGAAGGTGCAAACAGCCCGTACGTCAACGTAATCGCAGTCAAGGCCGGAAACGAGAACAAGGATGCCATCAAGGCTCTTGTCAAGGCCCTTCAGAGCGACAAGATCAAGAAGTGGGTTGCTGACACCTACAAGAACGGCGAGGTTGTCGTAGTCTTCTAAGCCGAACAGAGCTTCAGCAAAACAACAAAGGGTGTTTGGAAAGTCCGTATATCGGACACACCAAGCACCCTTTCTTTTTCTGCCAGAATCCATGTTCAATAGTTTTTGGAAGCAAGAATTGACCTTCTTTTCTGAGGTGTTGCTTCCATAATTTCTATCTTTAAAAAAGTGGTAGCAAGAAACAGCAACTCTTTGCTACCAAAAATGTTGCTATTCAACTTACGGAAGCAGGAATTTGGGTTTTCCTGCTTCCATTTTCATTCTTTTCTGTGTTCTGGAAGCAATCATTAAGGAAACATGAACTTTTCTTGCTTCCAAAAGCATTGGTTTGAACGATATGGAAGCAATCCTTATGTCCCGGGGCTGTTCATTGGCTGTGGGTTGCCTGTGCAGCGCACAGCCAATGAACAATCGCATCAAAAGAGAAAAATGAAGGGCCAATCTTTTTTAATCAAAATCAGCCCTTACATACCTAGAATTCAATCTATTTTTCTTTACATCAGGTCAATGCCGGCCTTTTTGGCGGCAAGTCTATCCTCTTCCGGCCACACCGACGCCTGAACCTCTCCGATATGCGCCTTCCTGAGAAGGAACATGCAGATACGGCTCTGGCCGATACCGCCGCCGATTGTCTGGGGATATTCGCCAGCAAGAAGACGTCTGTGCCAGTAGAGGTCCGCCCTCTCCTTGCAGCCTCTGATCTCCAGCTGGTTCAGAAGGGACTGCGGCGAGACCCTGATACCCATGCTTGAAAGCTCCAGAGAATCATTACGGACAGAATCCCAGACGATGATGTCGCCGTTCAGGCCGTAGAAACCGTCAGAGTTGGGAGTGGACCAGTCGTCGTAGTCGGGAGCTCTTCCGCCATGGAAGACACCGTCGGTAAGCGGCATGCCGATTCCGATGATGAAGATTGCTCCGTATTCCTTCGCAAGCTTCTTCTCGCGCTCAACGGGAGTGAGGTCAGGATAGAGGGCCCTTGCCTCCTCCGCATGGATGAACTTGATGTGCTCAGGAAGGGTCTGCGTGCATGAAGGATAGTTCTGGGCAACCAGGAACTCGGTGCGCTTGATGACCTCGTAGACGCCGCAGACGATCTTCTTCAGGAAGTCCAGGTTCCTCTCATCGGGTCCCATGACACGCTCCCAGTCCCACTGGTCCACGTAGATGGAGTGGATGTTGTCGATGTCGTCATCTGGACGGATGGCGTCCATGTCCGTGTAGATTCCCGTTCCTGCGGAGAAACCGAGGTCCGCAAGGGCCATGCGCTTCCACTTTGCAAGGCTCTGGACAATCTCCATGGGCTGCTCGTTCATGTTTCCGACATTGAATCTGACAGGTCTCTCTACCCCGTTGAGGTCATCGTTGATTCCGCTGTTCGCCTTCACGAAACGCGGCGAAGTCACACGCGAAAGCCTCAGTTCGCTGGCAAGCTCCCTCTCGAAGGTGTCCTTGACGAACTTGATGGCACGTTCTGTCATTCTCTGGTCAAGAGCCGGTTTGTAGCCCTTTGGGATTGTGATGCTCATGGTCCCCTCCTCCGGCATGCGCGATCAATGATCCGTGCCGGCATATTTATGCAGAAGTATAGCCAAAGAGAAAATCTTGGAAAACAGTTTGGATGCAAAAAAACGAAAACTATGCCCTTCTGTGGTCTTTCGGGGTATCGAATCTGTCGTGCGTCTGCTTGGAAGCCGGCATATCCGCGATGTCTCCGCTCTGCGTGAGAGCCCACTTTGTGACCATCGGACCGAACATCTCGTAGACAAGGACACCGAACAGGACGATGCTCCTGATCAGCCTGCCCTCATATGTTCCAAGGACCTCGGCCTGAACGGACATACCCAGGGCGACACCGGCCTGCGGCAGAAGTGCGTAGCCGAGGTATTTGGAGACCTTTGGATCGCAGTGGACGAGCCTGCAGCTCTCGCGGGCACCGTAGTACTTTCCGAACGACCTTGCAATCACATAGAGAAGACCGATCAGAACGACAATCGGCTTGCCGAACACGGAGAGGTCCAGATCCGCACCGCTTATGACAAAGAAGCAGCAGAAAAGCGGGGATGTCCACTTCTCCGACCTGACCATGACATCTCCCGATCTGGGACAGAGGTTGCAGAACACTGTTCCCAGCATCATGCAGACCAGAAGTGATGAGAAGGAGATGGTCACGGGACCGATCTCGAAATGAAGCTGCGACAGGGCGATTGTCATGAATACGAACGCAAGCGACATGTTCAGACGGTTGCTGTTCGAGTAGAAAAGCTCCTCAACCTTGGTGAGGATCACACCCATCAGGGCACCAAGACCCAGGGATAGGACGATCTCAAGCAGAGGATTGACCAGTATGGCCACCATGTTGACCGATGTGGAGATCAGAGCCTCGGCGATTCCGAACGAGACGGCAAAAGAGACAAGACCCACGGCATCGTCAAGAGCGACAACCGGAAGCAGGAGCTCGGTGAGCTTTCCATGTGCCTTGTACTGCTTGACTACCATCAGTGTGGCCGCAGGAGCCGTGGCGGTTGCAATGGCACCCAAGGTTATGGCTCCGGACATATTGAAGACCTGAGGGTCGGTGAACAGGGCAACAATCGCAAGGACAATGTCGACACAGACCATCGCGACAACGGCCTGGGCAATACCGACCACAACAGCCTGCTTGCCTGTTCCCTTCAACTGGGAGAGCTTGAACTCGTTTCCGATGGAGAATGCTATGAAGCCTAGGGCAACCGTGGAGATTATCTCAACAGCCTCGACATCCTCGAAGGTGTTGAATCCCAGACCCGGGACACCCAGACGTCCGAGACAGTACGGACCGACCAGAAGACCGGATACCAGAAACGCCGTGACATCAGGGAAATTCAGATGAAGTTTCTTGAACAAACGGGTCATCATGAGACCCGCAACCATAGCTATTGCCAATGAGAGCAATTCTGTAGACATTATCTGTTTTTAACTCGCTTTCAGCCCAAGAATCGGACCGAGCTAGATATACTCCAAAGCGCATCATTAGTCAAGCTACACAGGCGACATAAAAACAGATATATAAACTAACAATTTCGGTTCTACCATGTAATATTTTCACTCCGAAATTGTTTTGTCATCAGGAGGCGTATGAAAGTACTGGTTTTCGGTTACGGTCTCCACGGAGGAGGATTCGACTGTGCTATGCACTTCCTCTCCCGCGGTGATGAGGTGACCATCACGGATATCAGAAGCAGGGAAATACTCGGTGAATCGATCGACTACCTCGAGAAGAAAGGGGCTGTGATTCACTGCGGCGGACATCAGACCAGCGACTTCGAATGGGCCGACATGGTCGTAAAAAGCCCCACCATCAAGCTCGACAACGAGTTCCTCACCTACGCAAAGCGCGTGGAGAACAACCTGACCATCCTTGCAGCCCGCCCCGAGGCCCCGCAGGTCAAGGTCATCTGCGTCACCGGAGCCAGGGACAAGTCTGTCAGTGCAAGCGCCATCTGCCACGCCCTCAACGCCCTGGGCAAGAAAGCCCACAACATGGGAACCAACGCCTTCAGTGAGATCAAACGCCTGGACAGCGGCGATGTCCCCGAATACCTGGTCATAGAGATGTCCACGTGGCTTGCCCGCGACACCTACCACTTTTTGAAAGGGAAAGCCCCCCACATCAGCACTTCCCTGATCACGTCCGTCTTCGAGCAGGACGATGCCGCCGACCCCATCTCCAGGACCGGTGAGTTCAACATCCACGCCGACAACATCATCCTCCCCGAGGAGGTCAAAGGTGTAATCGAGAGGATTGCGAAGAAGAAAGCCAAGAGCGTCGTCAGCATCGAGAGCGCCTCGAAGGGCATGTCGAAATCCATCCCGGACAGGATGAGACCTGCGTTCGCCGTCATAAGAAGGCTGGGCTTCAGCGCATCACAGGCCAACAAGGCCCTCAACGGATTCAGGGGAATCCCCAACAGGAACGAGCTTGTCCTCAGGACGAACAACATCATGTACATCAACGACAGCTCGTCGGTCATCCCCGTTGCCGTGAACTTCACTATGGATAATTTCGAGAACCTTCCTGTCCACGTAATCTGCGGAGGATCGGACAACGGCCTGGACCCCTTCCCCATGCTCAAATCGCTCGAGGGAGCCGCCTCTGTCAGCCTGCTGGACGGCTCGTTCACAAGAAAGCTACTGATTCCCAAACTCAAGGAAAACGGAATAGATTTCTTCGGCCCCTATGAAAAAATGGAGGAGGCCGTTAAAGCAGCCTCCTCAGGACTCGACAGCACGTCGATAATGCTACAGGTTGTTCTTCTCTCCCCCGGCGCCGCCGCCTATGAATTCTATGGCAACGAGCAGGCCAGGGGCGATGCCTTCAAGGCAGCCGTCAGCCGACTGGCCCATCAAGATAACTCTTAGCCTTAACAACCTGTCCCTCTGAACTAACAATCCTCTTTCCGTCAACGGACAGGACTCCGTCCTTGACATAGAGCGGCATTGCGAAGAAGTGGTCCGGCTTCACATATGTGAGCTCGGCAGGATTGCTGAATCCCTCAGGAACAAGATGTGTTCCGGCAGGAATGTCATCAGCGAAAAGAACCTCGCATGTCGTATGCTCTGGAGCCTTGGGATCCTGGGCTGCAAGAAGCATTCCGTTGCTCTTCACACCGCGGAAGTTGGCCGGCTTGAGGTTATCCACCAGAACGATGTTGTGTCCCAGAAGCTCCTCTTCCTTGTAATACGGAACGATGGATGAGACGATGGTCCTCGGCTCGGCCTCGCCTGTGTCCAGGTTAAGGATGTACAGGATGTCTCCGTTCGGATGATGCTCGACCTTTGTGATCTTGCTGACGGTCAGCTTGACCTTGTCAGCGAACTTCTCGGCGATGCTCTTGTTGGCCTCGGCCTCCTGAGCTGCGAGCAGAGCTGCCTTCGCAGCTTCCTTCTTTGCCGCCTTCTCGGCAGCCTTATCTGTTGAAACGTTGTTGTTTTCCATCTTTCTCTCCTCTCTCTCGGCCTGGGATCCGCTGTAGCGGATTCTGAGCTCTTCTATTTTCGCATCCTCCAGCTTGCTGAAAAGCAGGCTCACCTCACCTACCCTGATGCTCTTGGAATAGTCGCCCAGATCCGACCATGAAGCCTTCTCCTGTCCCAGGAAGGTCAGGATGTTTTCGGAAGTCACCGGCATGAACGGCTGGATCATGATTCCAAGGTCCCTGATCAGGCCCACAAGGGTCCTGAGGATCAGCTTTGCCTTCTCGGGATCGCTGTTTCTCAGCTTCCACGGCTCGGAGTTCTGGAACACCCTGTTTCCGATGTTGGAAAGCTCGAAGACTGTCCTCAGGGCATCGCGCTCGTCGGCTCTCTCAAGCATCCGAGTGATCTCGTCTTCCTTCGCCTTGATCTGGGCAAGAAGCTCCTCGTCCACGGGACCTGAGCCCAGGTCTCCGTCATAGAAGCGCTTGACGAACGTAAGGGTCCTGTTGACCAGGTTGGACAGATTTCCGATCAGCTCGCCGTTGACCTTCTCCTGGAGGTCCTTCCATGTGAATGTGAAGTCGGCGTTCTCGGGCCTGTTGTAGTACATGTAGAATCTCCACACGTCGGCCGGGATCCCGGTCTCCTGGACATCGTTTCCGAACACACCTATTCCCTTGCTCTTGGAGAACTTGCCGCCCTCGTAGTTCAGATACTCGGTCGAGCTCATGTGATGGAGCATGGTCCAGTTCTGGCCTGTGGCGAGCTGGGTTGCCGGGAAGACTACGGTGTGGAACGGGATGTTGTCCTTTCCGATGAACTGGAAAAGGTCTGTGTTCTCGGGATCGAACCACCACTTCTTCCAATCGTCTGTGAGGTTGGCCGTGATCGAGACATAGCCGATGGGGGCGTCGAACCAGACGTAGAAGACCTTGTTCTCGTAACCCGGCTTGGGAACGGGGATTCCCCACTTGAGGTCACGTGTTATGCATCTCTCCCTGAGACCGTCGCGCAGCCAGCTCTTTGTAACCTGGACTGCGTTCTTGGCCCAGAAACCTGTCTCGGATGTCTCGTCGATCCACTTCTCCAGCTTGGGGAGGATCTTGGGAAGGTCCAGATACAGGTGCTTTGTCTTTCTGATGACAGGAGTCGTGCCACAGACCATGCAGCGGGGATTGATCAGCTCGGTCGGGTCCAGAAGGGTCTGGCAGCTGTCGCACTGGTCTCCTCTTGCATCCGTGCTTCCGCAGTGCGGGCAGGTTCCCTCGACAAAGCGGTCTGCGAGGAAGCGGTCGCACTTGGGGCAGTAGAGCTGCTCGGTCTCTTTCTCCGTGATGTATCCGTTGGCATCGCAGCGCTTGAAGATGTCCTGGACGATCTCGGTCTGCTTCGGGGTCGATGTGCGTCCGAAGTAGTCGAAATCGATGTTGAACCACTTGTAGATGTCCCTGTGGATGGCATGGTAATGGTCACAGAGCTCACGCGGAGTCACGCCTTCCTTGGCGGCTCTGGTCTCGGTTGCGGTTCCGTACTCGTCCGTGCCGCAGACATAAAGGGTGTCATACCCTCTCAGGCGGCAGAATCTGGCGAAAACATCGGCAGAGAGGACCTGTGTCAGGTTCCCCAGATGCGGGATGTTGTTCACATATGGCAATGCGCATGTAATAAGTCTTTTTTTCATAGGTGATATATTAATGAAAGAGGGCCGTCTTGTTCAACGGCCCTCCCCTTTCTTCCTCCCTGCGGAGGTGTCTCATCTGTAAAGCGTGTCGAAGTAGGTCAGATCGGTTGAGAGGACCTTCTTCATGCCCGGAATCGTCTGCTTGTAGGACTCGAGGGTTCTCCAGAGCTCGAAGAACTCCGGATCCTTCTTGTAGGCCTCGGCATAGATTCTCGTGGCCTCGGCATCGGCGATACCCTTGATCTGCTCGGCCTGGGCCCTGGCTCCGGAGAGGATGGCCATCTGCTCGCTCGTGGTCTTTCCTTCCCACTGTGCCAGCTGACCGCGTCCGTAAGACCTGTAGGCCTCGGCGATCTGGTTCCTTTCCTTGATCATCCTCTGGTAGACGCTCTCGGTGAGGTCGTCCGAATACCTGATCTGCCTGATTATGACATCGATCAGCTTGATTCCGTACTCAGTTGTGTAGGAGCTTGCAATCTCCAGCATCCTGTCCGAAAGGCCCTGTCTTCCGACCTTGATGGACTCCTGCTGAGTGGTGGACACGGTGAGGGACCTGAGTCTCTCGGCTGCCTCGAGATCGTCGATACTCGAGACCTCCTCCACCACCGTCATCTGGTTGATGCGGTTGCTGTTTCTGACAGCCTCGTTCAGATAGTTCTCGGAGATGACTGTCCTGACGGTTGAATCGAGGATGTCGTCCAGTCTGAGCTGGGCGTTCTCCACAGTCTTGACTGTCTCATAGAACCTCTTGGGGTCGCTGATGACCCATCTGCTTGTGGGGTCTACATATATGAACTGGTTCTCCTTGGTCGGGATGCGCTGTGCGTCACCGTCCCAGGAGAGGATCTTTGCCGAATATTTCACCACCGTATCAACGAACGGCATCTTGAACTTCAGACCCGGCTCGGTCTCGACCTTGACAATGGCTCCGAACCTTGTGACCACGGACTGCTCGCCTTCCTGAAGGATGTAGAAAGGTCCCAGAAGCATGACAATCAGAAGGAGGACGACGATTACTGCGATTGTGATGATTGTCTTCTTCATGTCAGTTCTCCTCCTTGTTCAGATTCATTATCGGAAGGAAGTTCTCAAGGCTCTTGTCCACAATTGTGAGGTTTCCTGCGAGAACCTGCTCCATCGTCTCGATGTACAGTCTCTTGCTTGTGATGTCGGGGCTCTTCTCGTACTCGGAAAGCACGCTCTTGAACCTTGCGACATCTCCGGTTGCGGAGTTAACACGCTCAGCGGCGTAACCCTGGGCCTCCTGGATGACCTTGCTGGCCTCTCCTTCGGCTGCCGGGATGATCCTGTTGTAGTTCTCCTTACCCTCGTTGATGTACTTGTTCATGTCCTGGATGGCCTTGTTGACATCCTCGAACGCGTCCTGGACGTCTCCTATAGGAGGAACGATGTCCTGGAGCTTGACCGTGACGATCTTCACGCCGATGTCGTAGAAATCAAGCAGCGCCTGCAGCTTCTCGTGGGCCTCGACCTCCATGGAAGTTCTCTCGCTGGTCATGATGCTCAGAATCGGAAGGTCTCCGACAAGCTGGTTGATCACGGACCTTGAAAGGTCGCTGATCGTCTTGGCCTGGTTGTTCACGCTGAACAGCCACTTGTAGGGGTCGTCGATCCTGTACTGGACAATCCACTGGATGTCGACGATGTTTAGGTCTCCCGTAAGCATCGTGGACTCGTCCATGTACTTGGAGTAATTGTACTTGGTCGAGGAACCGGCGATGTTTCCCGTCGATGTCGCACGGTACCCGAATGACATCGTCTGGACAGTCTGGGTCTCGACGTTGAAGCTCCTGTCGATTCCGAACGGAATCTTGAACTGGAGTCCCGGTCCGACAGTCTTGAGGTACTTGCCGAAGCGGAGAATCACAGCCTGCTCGGTCTGGTCAACCACGAAGAATCCTGTGGAAAACGTCAGGCCGACAATGATGACCAGAAGGGCCAGGATGAGAAGCTTGGGAGTGAACGTGAAACCGCGTCCGCCCCTCCTCTGGTTCTGGTTCTGGTTTTGGTTCTGGTCCTGGCTCTGGCCTTGCTGTTCATAGAAGTTGAATGCCATCTTGCCTCCATAAGGGCAGACTGCTGCCCTACTGATAATATAGCTGTAAAAGAGAAAAGGGTCTACGAGGAAGTCGGTTAGTCAGAAAACCTCAGTTGTTGATCTCGAAGAAGTTGTAGGCGTCTTTCGGAAGCTCGGATCCCACGTTTCCGTTGCGGATGAGGTTGAAAAGGGCATCAAGGCACAGCTGGGAATTGAGAATCCTCTTATCGGCCCTCTCCTTCTCATCGGCACCTTCCACGTCCAGATTGATTCCGATTACAGGAATCTTTCTCTTTCTGGCAATCTCCATGAAGGAAGGATCCATCGAATTGTCGAGGAACATGAAGGCATCGACCGCACTGTACTTTGCAAAGAAAGAATCGCTGGAACGCTTGCTGTTTATCAACGAGAACATGAATCCATGACTGGCACACTGGTTGTACAGATGCAGCATCGGCTTCGCCCATGTGGGGATAGTATCCCCGACTGTATCCGGAATGAGGACACATATGGTCTTGTACCTGTTGGCAGAATCCTGAAGAAGATCACTGCCTCCCTGATATCCCATCTCTTTGGCGCATTTCATGATTTTCTCAACGGCTTCCGCCGAGATTCTGTTTGGCCAATTGAATGCAAACGAAACTGTTGTCTTTGAATATCCGGTCTTTTCCGCGATGTCTGAAATGGTAACGCTCTTCTTGCGCATCTTAACCCAACTCCTGTTGATTACGATTCATGCTGTTTGAGTTTAATATTATTCTCTTTGCGCCGTCAAATAAATTTGTACTAAAATTACGAAAAATTTGTATTTTTTTCGTTTTTTAAGTATATTAATCGTTTTCTGTCTGATATGGTGCAAAAAAAGGTAACGCTTTTTTACCCCACTGAAGCAGTTTGGGTAACATATTCATGTTCACTGCTCCCAAATTGGGTAACGACAATGATTGTATACATCCTTCATACAAGGTTTGTC
>Ga0256405_10001707_pt1 | contig 57410 bp, 51 predicted proteins | sample RumenRJG_02DNA_FD_189096 | JGI IMG/M metagenome (GOLD analysis project Ga0256405, IMG submission 189096) | Bovine rumen microbial communities from Lethbridge, Alberta, Canada - RJG_02 | ecosystem: Host-associated > Mammals > Digestive system > Stomach > Rumen | place: Canada: Alberta... | reverse complement strand
TCCAGCCGGAGTTTCTGGCCATTTCCCTTCCCTGTACAACGCCACACACATTCTCTTAAATTCATAACTATAACGCATAAAAATATACCCTCCTTCCTGGTTGTCCAGGAAAGAGGGTACATATCAGTTTTGTCGCAGCTCCTTTAATTATTCAATTTAATCCCTGCAGAAGATATCCCTAGTATAAACCTTGTCCTTCACATCATCCAGGCCCTCATCATAGCGATTGGCCAAAATCACCTTGCTGAGTTGCTTAAATTCCTGCAAATCACCAATTACCTTGCTACCAAAGAAGGTACTGCCAGCCTCCAAGGTTGGCTCATATACCACCACAGTAGCGCCCTTGGCTTTAATACGCTTCATGATGCCCTGAATGGCTGACTGGCGGAAATTATCGGAATTACTCTTCATTGTCAGGCGGTAAACGCCGATGATGCATTCCTTTTCCTCGTCCTTGCTATAATCGCCACGGCTGTAATAGTCATAATAACCGGCCATTTTCAGCACTTGGTCTGCAATGAAATCCTTGCGGGTGCGGTTGGCTTCCACAATAGCCCCAATCATACTTTGGGGTACATCGGCATAATTGGCTAACAACTGCTTGGTATCCTTTGGCAGACAATAACCACCGTAACCAAAGGATGGATTATTATAATGAGTACCAATCCGAGGATCCAGGCATACTCCCTGAATGATCTGCTGGGTGTTCAATCCCTTGCTTTCCGCATAGGTATCCAGTTCATTAAAATAGGACACCCGCAAAGCTAGATAAGTATTGGCAAAGAGCTTAACCGCCTCTGCCTCGGTAAAACCCATAAACAAAGTATCTATGTCTTCCTTTATGGCACCCTGCTTGAGCAGCCCCGCAAAGGCTTCCGCCTTATCCCGACTGGCATCATCACAGGATACAATTATCCGTGATGGATATAAATTATCGTACAGAGCCTTGGATTCCCGCAAAAACTCCGGACTGAAAATAATATTTGCCGTATTATATTTTTCCCGCATATGAGTGGTAAAACCTACTGGAATCGTGGATTTAATTACCATCATAGCCTGAGGATTAACCTTGAGAACCAGTTGAATAACTGACTCCACGGCACTGCAATCAAAAAAATTCTTATTGCTGTCATAATTGGTGGGAGCCGCAATAATAACAAAATCCGCCTGGCTGTAAGCTGCTTCCCCATCCAGGGTAGCCACCAAATCCAATTCCTTTTCTGCCAAATACTTTTCAATATATTCATCCCGAATTGGAGATTTCTTCTCGTTAATCAGCTGTACCTTCTCCGGCACAACATCTACTGCCATTACATGATTATGCTGAGCCAGCAGCACCGCCATGGACAAGCCCACATAGCCGGTACCAGCCACAGCAATTTTATCCCCTGAACGCTCCACCGCGCACCCTCTCCTTAGAACTTTTTAATTATTCAACAATTGCCTTAAAGGTCTTCAAAATAATCATAAAATCACCCCACACTGAGTGATTCTGCACATATTCCCGATAATACTTAATTTTTATAGGCAAAACCTCATGAATGTACGCCTGCTCCGGATCTTCCGCCCGGCCTAAGATCTCGTTTTCCGAACGAAATTCTATGGAGGCGTTATCCGTAATTCCCGGACGTACTGAGAGAACCTCCTGACGCTCCTCCTCGGTATATTCAGCAATATATCGAGGGACCTCCGGCCGAGGCCCCACCAAACTCATATCCCCCAGAACAACATTAAAGAGCTGGGGCAGCTCATCCAGCTTATAATGGCGCAGCACCTCACCACTACGAGTTACCCGCTTATCTGCCCCAACAGTAATCTGCTTCCCCTGTTTCTCCGCATCCACCACCATAGTGCGAAATTTAAAGATACGAAAAGGGATTCCATGCCGCCCTACCCGTTCCTGGCGAAAGAAAATTGGGCCACTGGAATCAAAATGTACCCACAGGGCCAACACCAAAAGCACCGGGGATAAAATAATTATCCCCGGGATGGTAAACACTAAATCAAAAAGGCGCTTCAACATACTCTTTTCCCTTTTCTTTCTTTTTGCCTTCCCCTCTGGGGAAGCCCTAAAGGACTAGGAGCAAAGCTCCGTCGGTGTCTTTTAGAGGCTGACGGACGAGGTTCAAAATACTTACTCACAATAAATCTTTCTGAGTCTTCAGGAAGCAGTCAATTACAAAGTCTACATCCTCATCAGTGAGGCGGGTGTGCAACGGCAAAGTTATTTCATTGGCAAACTGCTTATAGGCATTAGGATAATCAGCAATATCAAAGCCCATATTCTTGTATGCCGTATGCATTGGCAACGGCTTGTAGTGAACATTGGTGGCCACACCCTTTTCTGCCATCTTCTCAATAAAGGCATTGCGATACTCTGCATCATGGCCCAGTAATCTAACCAAATACAGATGGCCACTGCTCTGGAAATTATCTCCATAATGGCACAGGACTTCCACACCAGCATCTTTAAGACCAACATTGTACTTTTCAATAATTTCCTGACGACGCTTTAAAAGTCCCGGATAGCGCTTTAACTGCACTAGTCCCATAGCTGCCATAATATCCGTCATATTGCACTTGTAGTAACAGCCCTTAATATCATATTCCCAAGCTCCCAGCTTGGTCTTGGCCAACGCATCCTTATTCTGCCCATGGAGGGACAGAAGCTGATAGGTCTTATAAATCTCCTCATCATCAATGCCCGGAATCGTCTTCCAGGTAGCACAGCCACCTTCGGCAGTGGTAAAATTCTTAACTGCATGGAAGGAGAAGGAGCTGAAATCCGCAATGTTACCCGCCATTTTGCCTTTCCATTGAGCACCTAAGGCATGGGCACAGTCAGCCACTACCGCTACGCGGCCCAGAGCCTTTTGAATGGCATTAGCTGGCTTAAAGAGATCTTTCTTAGCCTCTACAACGGTAAATATCTTATCATAATCGCAAACAACGCCGCCCAAATCAACTGGCACAATAGCCTTGGTCTTATCGGTAATGGCAGCTGCCAGCTTGTCGTAGTCCATCTCATAGGAGCCCGGTGCCGTATCCACCAGCACCACCTTGGCCCCGGTATGCACTGCTGCACTGGCACTGGCGGTATAAGTGTACGCCGAAGTAATAACCTCGTCACCAGCCCCGATACCCAGTACATACATGGTCATCTCAAGAGCTGCGGTAGCAGAGTTCAGGCAGACAGTCTTATTTGTCCCCATATATTCCGAAAGCTGTTTTTCCAGCTCTTTAGTCCGAGGGCCAGTGGTAATCCACCCACTGCGCATAGCCTCCCCGACTTCCTTAATCTCTTCTTCAGTAATATCCGGTGGTGAAAACGGTATTTTCATTTTTATTCCTCACTTTATAGTTTTATCTTGTCATATATCTTACACTGACATATTCATCAATCTAACCTTAGCAACCATCCTACTTCCTAGCCACACAGGAAACTATATATTTGCAATTTTCCGGCATAAAAGGATCGAAGATACGATCCAGTCGACTACAAATATCAAAAAACTTTCCTTGTCCCAATATTCCTAGAAAACCGTAGCTATTGATATCAATATCACTGAACTCAGCAAAAAGGTCCTTTATCTCGCTAATTGTGACATATCTCCAACTGTTGCCCCAAGGTCTACATTTCTGTCTAAGCCACATGTGCAACTTGGAGCCTGTCAAATTTTCGGCGAAAATGCAACAACCTCTTGGTTTTAAGGCTCGATAAATATTTCGAATCATTTTTACCTGGTTAGCATAATTGTCATTATAGCCAACCCCGCCCATAACAGATTTAAAAGTAATAACATCATATATGTTTTCGTTGCATAAGTCTAAGACATCCAATTGTTTGTAGGTTATTAGGTTATCAACATTGTACTCCTTATGCAATTTCTTTGCTTTATCAAATCCTTCTATATTTAAATCCGTACAGTCAACCTCTGCGCCTTTTAAAGCCCAGTAAAGTGACAAGCCTCCATTTCGACCACCAATATCCAACACTTTTTTCCCAACCATATCTGAAAATTCGACCAAATGGCTATTATCCCAAAACTGTATTGCTCTCCCCCAATTGATACAATCCCACTCTGCTATATCAGCTATTAATTGTCTATCCACAATTCTCACCTATTTTCTCCACTGCCCAGCCGTGTTTCATATTTCCTTTTTTTCTGCAAACCATAATACATATTCCAACAAGCATACCACAATGAAGCAACAATATTTTGTTCGTCACATATATGAAACAGATCATAATGACTTCTCAGCTTTTTATATAATTTATCATGAGATATAGACTTTTTGCGTATTCTATATTGTGCCAGATTTTCTTTTAATAAATAACAGTCTGCCTTTTTGCATAGCTTTAACAAAATTGCATAATCGTTGTTCTTCTTAATATCCTTAATCTGAATCTCTCCAAAGAACCGTGCATTATACATAAAAGTAAGGCAGCCAGGATAACCATAATTATACATTCGTTGACGAGTTACTACTTCCGGACCAGATACATAAATGTTTAAAGGCTCATCATCCTCATCAATCTTCACATATTCGTGATAAGAGAAAACATACCCTCTATCTTTCATGAAGCGTATCTGGCTTTCAAGCTTCTTAGGAGACCACAAATCATCAGAATCTAAAAAAGCTATCCATTCGCCTCTAGCCTCGCGAATAGCACGATTTCTTGTAAGAGCCGCCCCAGAATTTCGTTCATTCTTTATATACTTTATTCTATCATCGGAGTAAGCCGCAACAACAGCGTCTGTATCATCAGTTGAACAATCATCGACTATTATCAATTCCCACTTACTATATGTCTGATTTAAAACAGATTCTATGGACTTTCCTATAAACCTTGCTGTATTCCAAGATGGCATTATTATCGATACGAGCCCATCCTGTAATTGTACTTGCTTACCAGACTGTGTATTTTTCTCCATATAAAGCTAATCACCATTTTCTGCATATTATTAACAAACCATTCAAATATAACCTCATAAATTTTCCAATATATTTTTAAAATCTACTACACTGTCGCTCCAAATAGCTCTATCTCTAATTATTTCCCGATTCCTCTCATACACAAGGTGCGGATCTACCGCATCCAAATTCAAGGTACCATTCTTATAAATAATCCCATTTTCACCATCGACAATCCATTCTTTATTAGCAGGAAGATCACTAACTATAGGTATACATCCACAAGCCATAGCCTCCAATAAAGACACAGATGTGGAATCCGAAGTTGGTATAGAAATAAAATAGCGACTTCTCTTGTAGTAATCGGCCATATCCTGTGCTGATAAGTATCCTACAAAATCAACGTTTTCAGATAAGCCAAATGACTCTACTAAGCTCATCAAATATTCTTTTTGAGTACCATTGTGGGCAATGACCAGTTGTAAACTATTATCTTTTTTATAAAGTTCATAAAACATTTTTATGACACTATATATATTATAATTGGGCTCTAAGGCTCGATTGGAAAAAAATAATGCATCATCCTTATCTGAATACTCCATATCTGGAATTTTTTCCACGCCAAAAGGAAAAGTCATCACTTTAGCGTTAGGAGCTATCTCCCGTATTTTATCCGACATAAATTCAGCATCTGAAGTAACTAAATGCGCATGGTTAAGCACGAATCTAGTCAAATAATAATATAATTTATTTTTCCACGGTGTTACCAGTATATCCGTTCCCCAGGCTGACAAGACAAACTTACCTTTATAACCAGCAATGAAGGCTGCCAAGCAGGCAACCGTTCCATAGCTAGTAATATAATGGGCGTTTATTATAGCTGGCCGTATAGTATGAATCAACTTCTTTACAAATCCCACACTTTTTAACACGCCTATATTGCCACCACTAACATTAACCGGCACATGATATTCTATAACCTTGCTGTCACCCAACAAAATCCTTAGTTCATCGCTAAATCCATTCAAGGACATAACATATATGTCATAATACTTTACAAGTTCTTTGGCCCACTTTAAGGTATGAGCACTTTTGCCATCTGATAATATCAGATATGATTCTTTTAACATAAAACTCCCTATCCTAAGTATTAGTGTCTTCGATCACAATCATTTCCAATCACATTATAACACTCAAAAATGTCATAAACTATCTTATTTTTCCGCATTTTATGCTTAGTATTACTGCTTCACTTCAATCTCCACAATGCTTTCTCCACTCCCTAGGATTTGTGTTGCTCCAGTCCGTGGGTTAACAAAATCTGCTGTACAACCGTCTGGCACAGTAACTTTAAAGCGATGCTTTACTGCTTCAACATCAACAACATAATCGACCTTAATCGCCCCATGCTGGGTTGGCAAAACAATAGACGCATCTTCCAGACATCCCATTAATAGCGGCTTAATCAAGAATTTCTTAAATCCAGGTTTTACAGGACGAATCCCAAACAAATACCGCGGAATAATATTCGCTGGAGCCGTTGCCCAGGCATGATTCCAGTCCTGATTAGGCTTAACATCATTATCCCAAGCCTCAGTAGTCATGCCACTTTGAACATCATAAATCATATGAGCCCAAGACCTGTCATCCTGCGCAGCCAGCAAATTCACCATAGCAGCACCGTTATCGGCTTCACCAAAGGCTTCCAGTAAGAACTGCGCCCCAAATACGCTGCACTTCATCCCCCGCTCTTCCAGAAAGCGATTTACACCAGGTACATACTCTTCTGGCACCAGCCCAAAGGCCAAGGTATACATGTTGGCATGCAAGGAAATATGGTCCGTTCCTTCACCATCCACAAACAATCCTGTTTCACTATTCAACAGTTTAGTTTGCATGGCAGTCTTTACCTGATCTCGCTTTACAAGCCACATTTGCTGCTCATCCACACGCCCTAGTTCCCCCGCCATAAAGGCCAAACGATCCAAGCTACGGTAATAGCACGCATTTACAACTGTATTTATTGGGATCAGCTGCTCACGGGCACAGAAAGCATTCTTAGACTCCTCCGCCAGCTTATCCGCTGCGTAATGCCAACCGACACTTCTGGCCGCCTTGGATTTAAAAGATGCCTGCCAACCACGAAAGGTATTTTTCCAATAATTTTCTTTAACGGGAATAGTAGCATAGCCATCCCTCTCATTCTCCGGCCAATCCACTATTGGCTGCATTATTAATTCACCAAAATGAACCCCCGTTGTATCCAGAAGGCCATCATCCCGGGTATACTCAGATAAGCTGTGCTCCTTGAGTACACCATATACCTCTGTCAAAAACTCCTTGTCACCGCTATACATATAATCAGTGTAGGCCATGGATACCGCATGGAAATTCCATTCCACCGGCCAAGTTGGATGTTCCAACAAATACAATAGCGTCCGGCGGGCCAACGTGTAATCACTGGATATATTATAATCCCCTAACTGACTTATATAGGCATCGGCTTCATATGGCAACCGTTCCCGCTCTCCATCCACATACACCCCACCAAAGGATGTAGCCTCCAGCGTATGGCGAGATAACTCCCACACATCATTTAACACCTTATTATTAGATATAAAACCCGCCTGGCTTCTATCCATCGGATAACTAACCGCCAACATTCGAATATCAGCTTGAGATAACTCCGGACCATCTACTATCTCCACATACTTAAAAGGCAATACGCCAGAGATTCCCGCTGGTAATTCCTCCGCCAAAGGCAATTGCCGAGCCGGCAACTTAACAATTACATCCTGTTGACCAGCTGCAACATCCACTGCCTGCTTATAGGATACAATCTCATCACCACAATTAATACCCCCATCGGCCTTATTCCATACTCTATCCCCCTGACGCTTCTCCCCAAAGATAACCGTAAAGGACATATCCTTTTCCGCTGGATTCGGCAAATGCACCATCACAGTACCAAAAAAAGTCTTATCAAAGGCAATAAAATAATGCCCATCACCTAGACGCTGAAATTCACTCGCCTCATATTCCATCTGCCGAAGTTTGTGATCACCTGTAGCCAAAGCACTTAACTTCATTGGCTCGCCCACTGGTACATCATAACTTTTCGCATTATACTTCTCACATTCCAGCTGGTAAATATCCCATATTCCAGTGCCAGCCCACAGACACACCAGAATAAACGCCCCAAGGACTATATACCACAACTTGATTTTTCTCATTAATTAAACACCTACACTATCTGCCAATCCTTCGGCTGCAATAAAGCCAGCATAGCCAGGAACTAAGCCCTAAATAGGAATAAGCCAAAATAAATCCAGAAATGTATGCCACATATGATGTTCCAAACTGGAGGAATCCCATGAGTATACCAAAAGACACAATTAAATTAATAGTATTATACGGAACTACACTGGCCGCATCCAAAGGATTTCTTAGGAGTAAATATATGGAATTGGGTAATACTGTAATAATCAACAGCTGGACTTGAGCCGCATATACCATATAGCTGCTATCAAATAATATCCATAAAATCGTATCCGCAAAAAAAGCCACACCGGCAATGATAACCAGACTGGATACAATATAAACGAGCAGTAGCTTATTGATTTTCCCACTGGCAGAGGCTACACTGCCGGATTCACCCAACAACCGACTCACATAGGGCAGCAAAACGGTTCCCGTCAAGCCATAAAGAGGCATAACTGCACCGTTAATTATAAGTGCTACCACAAAGCCACCGGTGGCCATAGTCCCTAGCTTATCATTAAGAATAATCAAGGGAACAACCCCAAAGGAAAACAAAACTAATTCCCCAGGAACCCGTGGCAGACAGAATCGCAACAATTCACTCAAATTCTCCCAAAGGGACCGTATTTTTTCCGCAGATATAAGCAAAAGAGAGTTCTTAAATTCCTGACGATAAATCCGTTCCAGACCAATAATGGCAAAAGCAGACATCCCTATACCCCAGATAATCATCATGGAGGAAATATCTCTACTAAATCCAAATGCTATCACCAAAATAAACAACTGCACAACAATCTGCGAGCCATTATATTTCCTATAATTCTCTATTCCCCGGTAAAAACCATACATAAACGTGGTCAGGGCCAAACCAATGCCATATAAAATAATTCCCCACAGCAATCTATCGTAAGCATTGGTACCAAAGATTAACTTTCCCCAATTAAGTGGCAAAACATAATACCCAATTATTACCGCCAAAATCAAACTTAGCATCAGAAAAAACGCAGTCTGCACCAAATCAGCACTGCGTTCTTTTTCTCCCTTTGCCATATACAAAGCTATATATCTAGGTACAGCAATTCCCAGACAAAACACTATAGCCATAGCCAAAAGCCCGGCTGTTTTATAGGCAATGTTATAAAGAGTATAAAGCTCCGGCTGAAACTCCATACTAAGATATTTATTCATACCGAACAATACTGCCATAACCACGATCTGTCCGGCAAAAGTATACATTACATCTACACTGAATTTATTACTGCTCATTAGTTATGACTGCTCCATTTTTCATAGCAATACAAATAGGATTTCCGTTCCTCAGAATGTTCATCAAATTTCTTGGCCATATTAATGGACCCATCTTCAAAATGACGAATCTTCAGCTTAGGAACATAATATAGCTTTATGCCATGCTTTCTAGCCTTCCTAGCCAGCTCCATTTCTTCATTGAACATAAACATATTATGATCAAAAATAGGTGCATCCTCCATCAATACCTTCAAGGCATCTTTTCCAAAGATAAAAAAGCAACCATGCAATGAATAGGTTCTCCCGCGGCCACCAAATATTTCATACCACAATGAAAAGGCTTCCCGTAGCAATTTATTTACAGCATATCCAGCATAAAGGCACAACTTGCTATTACACTTAAATCCATAATACGTTAATGTTTCTATTGTATTCCCTAAATAATATGGTCGATACGGATTCTGCTTTTTGCCTTTCGCAGTTACTATATATGGTCCAAAAATATCCCCTTCCATATCAGATATATCATTAACATCAAAAGATTCAATTAATATATCAGAGTTCATAATAGCTAAGTATCTAAAACTATAATGCTCTGACGCATAATGAATTCCTGCATTAATTGCAGTGCCATAGCCTTTATTAGGCACAGAAATAAACTCAGCATTATTGAACTCAGCAATGCTACGCATTTCATAACACACAGCATCACTGTAAAAACAGTCAACAACAATGACTTTATAACTGCAATTAAATTTATTTAGAAAAATTTTTTTTAAATCCGTTATATTGCCATAAGAAATAACGCAAAAAATAAAATCATACTTCATATATATTTACCTTGAACTCCAAATAATAACCTTTTGACACAAATAAAAATACACAAAAGCACAAATATAGCTGGCATAGGCAAAAATCGACGTTACAAAGCTCCACAAAATAAAAGCATATACCACAACGCATATGGTCACAGCTAACGGGCTTGCTTCTACAGAAAATCGAACTTTTTTATAGGCAATGCTGGCAATTAATCCCCAAACTGCCATAAAAACCCATCCACCAAATGGAGAAAAATCTGTTATGATTGACCGAAAAACTGTATAGACATTTGTTCTCAGTAAACCAATATATGATACCTCCCTAAATATTCCTACTTCTCTGTGAGCCAATCCTAAAGTATTGAATATACCAAAAAAAGTATATTGTCCCCAAGTAAAAATTTCCCAAACATAATCAAAAAACCAATTGTCAAAAGCTAACAGATGGGCAAAAGTATAATAGAAAAATAGGTTACGAGTATAACCCAAAGCATTTACAATAGTATTACCAGATATTCCATAATTCCTAATATATGTACTTATAAACAAGATGATAAATATTCCTATGACAGAAACAAGTATGTTAACCCATTTGATTTTATACTCACTACCTCTTTCTGCTGTTGAAACCAACCACCCACTAATCCATAATAAAACCGATGTAATAAATAATGCTTTGGTTCCCAACAACAATGAAACATATAAAATTAACAACAAACCAACAATAGTAAACAACTTATTCTTTAATTCCCGATAATAATATCCTGTTAACAACGGATATGCATAAAGCAGAATCAATGAAGCCTTCGACAAAAATGAACTCTTTTCTCCCCCATGTGTTCTCAGACTGTATAATTTATCAGATATAGTACTGATGTGAAACACTCCATCTTGTATCGATAGCTCATACAACTCAAAAATACTAAATATGTGGGCGATTATTCCCAAACCTGTGAAGAAGATGATCCCCCGTAATAATGAAACAGAAATATGCCGATAAAAATGAACTTCCGGTTTTCTAACCTTAGAATGCAAAAACAAAAAGCCTGTAGAAAAAGCAACAACGCAAAGAAAAATATATAGCAATCCATCATACTTCCACATTGTAAATCCACATGCTGGAACAATTATCAATATTTGTAAAAACCAATACCAGCCAAACACCTGGTGTGGTGCCAACAAATCGTTACTCACCCTCCAATTATAAAAAAGCCATCCTACATAAATGCAGCATAGTAGAATATACTCCATATTAACTAACACAACCTTTGCAACAATCTATCCAGCTTCGCCACTTGTATGCGTCTGTGATAAGTCTCCTGAATATCTTTATTAATCTGTGGCACATTATTATTTTTCCAATCTGTATATGCTTTATATATAGCCTCTTCTATTTCATCAATATTTTCATTTTCGGCTATATAACCGTTACCAGCTCGGCTAATTAACTCAGCAGCAACATCATCCTTAGGAACCAGCCCAAGAATTGGTTTCCCTATGCCAATGTAGTCAAACAGTTTACCGGTATACACACCCTGTTCCTGCGATTTAGGAATAACTACCAACAACAAATCAGCACAATCAGCGCAATATTTTACCAACTCTCCATATTCAAGCCGTGGCTTTTCTGTCACATATTCTAGCAGATTGTCATTAAAACGTACTACTGAGCCATTTCCAATAATTTCAAAATGAGCATCATTAATATTACTATTTCTTACAAATCTTTCAAAAGCTATTAAAAAATTTTGCGGTGATCTGGCACCATAAAAATTTCCAGTATAAACTATCTTAAAGCTATCATGGATGGTACCATTTATCTTTGGAACCTCAAAATCATATCCATTATTGATTACCGCAAAAACAATATTTCTGGTATTATACTTTTGGTACTGCTGGAGCTGCGGATTAGATACAGACGTGACAGCATCACATACCGCCATGCTTTTTTGGGTAATACCAACCATTTTATTTCTGACAAATTCACTATTACCCGGTGTCCACACAGCATCCCGCATATCCATTATCCATTTTATGTTTGGATACTTCCCTTTTATTTTTTCACCGGCCACCATAGTTCCAATGCTGGGATAACTTGTAATCATTACATCAATATTGTTATTCTTTATAACCGTTTCAGCAATGGATACAATACTCTTTACCCATGAAGCAGAATACAGATGTATATTGTTACAAAAAATATTCCAAGCACACTTAAAGTAGTGCTTCAAAGCGCTTTCCTTTATACTCGTATCAAGTTTCTTTATTGCATCACTATCCTGACAATAAAAAACTGTTGTAGTCCCCTCAACGATGCTTTTTTCTTTTGCACCCAATGTTATAACAAACATTCTATGACCCATTTGGGAAAGATATTTCTCAAATGCTTTCATTCTATTGGTTGCTATAGATTTTCTTGGAGGATAGTAGTCCGTTATAAGTAAAATATTAGCCATATATTGTTATCCCTGTATTATAGTTTTATATACATCAACTTCTGCTTTTTCAATAAACCTGCTGTTGTGCCATAAAATTACAAAATTACCCGCATATTTTTCACAATATTGTTTTAGTTTTATGGAACGTCTACACATTTCCTCATGACTTAGGCCCATATAGCAGTCATCTAAACCACTACATTCCATGACAATCAGAGGGTACTCTTTTAGTTGGAGCATTTTACGCTCTTTAATATCAAATACACTGTATTCATAACATGTACCGCATCTAAATCCAATATGATCAGCATAACTTAATGTAGTATCATACTTTAATCCAGAGTTTTCATAATGTCTCCATGTATCAGGGTTTTTCCATCGAAGATAATGTTGACGTCCCCCAATAGCATCATCTGTTGCCAAATCTGCAAGACAGGACTTTAACCGATTCACACTATCCTCCATCACATCACTTGATTTATAGCTTTCAAATGAAGGATGAACACCTATTCTATGTCCTCTTCTTTTGATTTTTTTTATTAAATCAGTTATTTCGACTCTGTTTATATCATAATTGCCGTCATTGTCAGATATACCAACAGCAGTCATAAAAAAAAATGTGCTGGTTAAGCCATTTTTTTCACTAATATCCATAATTAAATCAAAGGTATTATCCTCATCATATATATATCCTTTACTAAAAATGTCAAAAATCATTTTAGAACGACGGAAAAAAAGACCGGGATTTTTTCTTTTTATCAAATCCCCAGCCAAGGTGTGTAGTTTCTGATACGTGGTAAGAAAAGCTGTTCCAAATGGCCTATCCACATCATGGGTAGGTAAAATTTTAAAATGACGTTGTTTTCTCTTAATATCTGGCCACAAAGTATGAATTGCCAACCACAATATTTCCAAATACTCATTAATTATGGGCCTTTCGAGGAAACCCTCCTGATATGCCAAAGATTCCTTGGCAGGGAATCTATCATAATCATCTCTATTTTCATTTACAATTTCTTCATATCTGGTCAACATGAAAAAAGCACTGCCAAAGATATCTATACCAATAGTAATATTACCCATATCGCTGCTATCAGAATAATATTCTCCATCATTTGCCCGTCCGTAAATAATTGGCAACTCAGCACCACAAAGAACATCCTTTATATCCTCCCGCTTAGGTCGAAAAGATTCTAAGGGCTGTTTAGGCATACTATCTGGTGATAAATATATTTCATCTGACTGAGAAAAGAAAACATCTACCACAGATATATTCTTTTCATCTTTCTCAATGGTCACGGAACCTTCAACTTCAGGCGAGAATTCAATTTGATATTCCAGACCTAAAAATTCATGCAACAAAACATGAAAAATATACTTCCGTTCTTCAATGAAGTTATTAGGGCACCTTATAATGAACATAATTAATTTCCTGTTATTTCTACATAATCAGCTGCTTTATAATATCCTTAACATCCAACAAGATTGAATACAATTTCCCTTCTTTTTTATATACTCTATAGTACACCTTTTGCATGGCACCATATTTCTTGAAAAACTGTTCTATTGGTTCAATATTACTTCCCTCAAAATCAAACTTTTTAGTAACCGATGCAGAAAACTTAATTGCCTCCCATATTAATAAACTCATTGCCTGACTTTGACGCTTGCTGGTATCTTCTCCGCCTATCAAATAATATGCACTATTATCATCCCAAATAATATATGCGCCTGCATGAACATTCCTATCTTTATCATAAGCCAAAAATATTTTTCGTCCAGCATTCATCTGAATCGCCTTATCCAACGTATCTAAAAACTGATACGTGTATGGCACCGACCTTTTTTGCCTCTCAAATGTCATTGACACCAAAGCGTAGAGTCGTTTTAAATCCTCTGTTTCCTCTACAACTACTTCCGAAGAAGCTTTGTTAATATCTCTTCGTAATTTTTTGGATATCGTTTTATTGAATAACTCATCAAGATTACTAAGATCATCTATCACATAGGTGTACAGTGGTCTTGCATCGTAACCTTTCCAATAAAACGGTAACCAATTTGTAATATTATAAGAAAAATTTTGTGCAAAGCTATCGGCTGATGGCAGCTGATCAATCAACGAAAACATAACTTCTTTATCAAAAGACAATTTTCTTTCGTACTTCATGCCTTCAGGATACTTTATCCATGGGCCTAAAAACTGTGTCAAGCGTGGCATAGCCAGTCCAGTGAACAGCCCTTTGATTTTATCACATGAATATGGCAATGCTCCAAATATTTTATTTCCCTTTTCAAAAAGCGCAACATCCCAATCAGAACCACAAGTCGCATCCAACCACCAGGCTTGTTGAAAAATCGCGATATCACGTTCTGTTTTACATAATTCTCTATATTTGGCTTTATTTTCAACAATCATACCATTCTACCTTATTACATATTTATTATTTTAATCAGTTCTTCTATCCCTAACATATCAAATTCATCACGTTTTTTATTTTCCGCATGATTACTGCAAGCCTTTTCATTATCTATAATCTCGTTCAACTCTTCAGCGTCTTTTACATAATAACAAGTGCCATTTTCAATACTGCTCTGAAAATACATAAAACATTCCTTACTTAAACATACAGACTTTACCCCATATGGTTCTGCATCTACTACAACACTCGAATGCGATGTTATATGTAAATTACATAATTCTAAAACGCTAACCAAAGGACAAGCAGAGGCAATTTCACACGCCACATTACTTTCATTTTTAACTTTATCAACAAATTCTTGTTGAATCTCATCCATAACAGGGTGACACCTTATAAACCACTGGATATTTTCAGATGTCTTTATAAAAACTATAAACCATTCAGGCAACTTAAAACCTGGCTGCAGTGTAACCAAAACGCTAATTCTATCTTTTTCAATTTTTTCTGCAAGCTTTTTATGCCACAAACTACCTAAATCATGTTTCAACAAATATGCCTGAGTATAATTGCCGCCCACAAAGGCTCTTTTTATTTTACTATTCTCACTAAAGTACCATTTATTAATTGCCGCAGCGTCTTCATCAGACCAACTCCAAAAATTGGTAGGCATAATATTGTATCCACTTGCTGGAGCATTTATCCATCTTGCATATGCCCTATGATTGTTCCCACCGGCAAATCCATGTTGAATATCGATACATGGTATACCTTTTCTATGGCAAGCCAACACAAATGACATGCCAATATGAGAGTACCAGCATACTACAGCTCCCATTTTGGCTTGTTTTTTTTTAAGTATATCTAAAAAGCAACTTGAATAAGCCATCATACTTATAGCACGATTACTGATAGTGGCTGCGTCACACGTTGTGTGTCTAAAACCATTTTCTTCCAAGTAATTTTTTACCTCATTCAACAACGGGAAAAAACAAGTTTCTTTTTTTCCCTTAATCTTTAGAAGAAAACGTGTTTTAAACAGCTTCCAAGATATACTCAAATCAGATTTGGTATATCTTGGATATTTAGCAACCAAACCGGATAAAAATTCTAAAGAGTAATAATCACATCCTCTTTTTTGTAATTCAACCTTTATCATATCAAGATTTTGACATGCCACCTCTCCAGAGGATAACTTAACTGTTCTATCCGCATTATACCCCAAGAATACTATATCCGACTCATGTTCTGATGTATGGTGTGCATAATCCCTCACCGTAATATATAAACTTAATATTAAAATTTTTATTTCGTGCACTACTATTGAAAAAAAACTTTGTTTGTAAACACTACTATCCTCTATATTAATATCATTTTCATCAAATAAACCTATACGTACAAACGGCCAAACATCGACATCTCCAACCCGCCAAGTAGATACCTGAAACTTTTTTTCTATATTGTTAATGCATTGAAAAAAATCCATATTCCTTTAACACCACCACAGAATTTGCCTCAAGTAGTTCTAAAGCCTCTAAATTCAGCATTTCTATTTTCATACAAATCATGTTCTATTTCTATTATTTTTTTCTTTTGATCGTCATAATAGTTGGACAACAATGCTTCATTTGCCTTTAACAATGCTGCATAAAATTCATCATCAGACAAACTAGTAAAATTACATGTCAGCAAGTCAGAATTTGTATGCTTGTTTTCATAAAAATCTTTTACGTCTTTTAATAGTCCTTTCTCTATTGCATTATAATACAATGGGCAACCAGGATATGGCGTAACTGGACGAATCGTACGACGTTGCGAGTGATCATCATATTTTAAAAGGAAATCTACACCTAACTGAAGAGAGTGTTCATCTTCACCTATATTTCCCCATATAATATTATATCCCGGGCTAATACCAGCAGCGAGTGTATTTTCAATGCCTTCAATTATCTGCTTAACTGTAAGATTTTTGTTCATATTTTTAAGGGCCTGCTCATCCATAGACTCTATGCCATAATTAATAAATACACATCCAGCTTCCTTCATTAACTCCAGCATATCTTTTTGTGCAAAATTAAGCCTTCCATTGCAATCCCAATGCATATCAAGTTTTGCATCAATCAATTTCTGGCAAAACTCCTTAACTCTTGACACTGAACTAACTAGCAGTTCATCAAAGAATGAAATATATGAAACCTTATATTTTTCCTTAAGCTCCCGCATTTCATCTATAATATTATCTGCTGACCTTATTCTTAACCCCTTATCCATTCTATAGCAGAAATTGCAATGGAATAAACACCCACGTCCAGAATACATAACCATTACTCGCTCGTCATCTTTTACATTTGGCATTCGAATCAGGGTATAATGGTCCATTGGAAACAAATCCCACGCTGGATATGGCAAAGCATCTATATCCGCAATCAAATCCCGTCTTCCTGTATTAATAAATGAACCATCACAATCATAAAAAGCAATTCCCTTTACATTTTTCACATCACCATCTTTTTCTAATACATGGCATAACTCTTTCATGGTTTCCTCTCCCTCGCCCAAAACCACGAAATCTGCTTTCAACAAATCTACAAAATATTGTGGTTCTGGAGTAACCAAATGCCCCCCCACAATGAACACAGTTTTGTTCTTACTCTTATGAACTGCAGCCGCTATACTTTTCATCTCTCGATATTGTCTATAACCACCACATGTGCCGCTTCCTACAATATCAAACTTATGCTCATCTAGATACTTGGTCAAATCATCTGCAGAATAATGATATACGTCCTTATTATAAATAGTAATTTCATGGCCTTCGTTTCTAAGTACTGCGGCAATATAGCCTATACCTACCGGAAAGGTCGAAATATAACTTCCATTATCTGGAACTATCAATAAAATCTTCATAAGTAATCCTCCATAATCAGCTTTGCTCTTACATTTTTTTACTTCATTACATTCATATCCAAATTATAATCTACTTTCTTATGTTTTCCAATACATTTCTGTACGACTCCTCATTATCAAAGAGATACTCAGCAATAACCCCCATCATAATGAAATCGTCCTCGCTATCAATATCCAAAACTGCTGTATCACGCATTATATAGGGAACTGTCTTGGCCTTGTTCATAGCGAATCCATTCTCTGCAAAATACGATGTCCTAAGCACATATATAGATGCGTTTTCATCATAGACGACTGGAGCCTGCTGACGAGCCACAAATGCACAATCAATAACGGTGTTAACAAAATCTCCGTCAACCTTCATCATGTTGAAATAAGGATTTCTTCTGGCGGGACACATAGACTCAACCAGATCTGCGTCCTGTCTTTTAAGTTTCATCTGAAATGCATTGTACACATCCTCTGACTGCCGCAGGGGACTTGTTATGTCAAGGTCTATCATATAATCATAGACTATCTTATTTCTGGCCTGCATTACATCTACACAGTTTTTCCATACTGCCGGCTTAGGGACCTCACTGCCTCCGAGGTCTGGATTGCGCTTAATAAAAGCAACTTCCGGATATTTGTCAGCTACTATACCCGCCAAATCGTCGCTATCCGTATTTAAGCAAATATCCACATGAACTTCCTCACCGACCTGCTTCTTGAACATTTCAGCCGCTGAAAGGGTATAATAAACCAACGGATGACCCAAGAAACTCTTTAGATTTTTATTTTTAAAGCCTTTACTTCCGGCCCTTCCACAAACAGTTATCAAAACATTATATGCCATGTCAGCAATCCCCCTTCAATGCTGCATCCAAGGTTTTTAACGCCAAACTTGGCGGGTTAATTGAAACAGCTTCTCCATTTATAAAATGGTAAAAATACTCCATCTCTTTAACAAATTCCTCATTTTCCATAACATGACAGTCCAACTTGCTGCCATCCGGTAAATATAGAACCTCACCATAAAAGTCGGCTATATATGTTCCTTCATGAGTGTAAATCTCACATGTTCTGATACTCTTTCTGCCAAAATAATCCAAATGTATCTCGCATAGCTTGTCCGAATATTGAAAAATAAAGGCGCTGAGATCATTACTGGAAATTTCCAGGTCTGAATATTTTCCTGACACACCCAAAACATTTTCAGGCTCGCCAAACAAATCGTATACATAATCAATTTCATGTATTAAATCCAAATTCACTCCGCCGCCCATTCCTTTACGTGCAGAATAAACCTCACGATAATCAACGCCCTTGCGCCATTCGGGAAGATAACTTGAGCAGATAACCCGTGCAGAAAAAACCTTATTTTTATCCACCAGCTCCTTAAGCTTTTTGTACACCAAAGTATGACGCATAGGGGCTGCAACATAAGTATTGGTGTCATTTATTCCCAGATCTGCCACATTATAACTACATTTTTCAAAAACAGGTTTTTCTACAAAATACCATTTTGCCCTGCCCTTGCATTTCTTCAACGCCTCATAGTGTAAATTTGTTGGATTGGTAATAAATACTACGTCATAATCGTTATCTGTTATTTCTGTTATCTGGCCGGATACGTATTCTTCAATATCCCCAAGATTGCCAATTTGTCTTCGTAAAACGTGTATTTCTGGTGATATGCCATTTTTCTTACATTCAGCATGAAAATCCTTTATATGCCGCCGACCAATAGACCCCACACCAACGAATAAAGCCTTCATCTCAACATCCCTCTATCTCGTCAATCAAATCAAGTACATACTTGTCATCTTCCAAAGTGTATGCAGGTGTACACTCATCATTAATCCAGTCAATAAAGGCTTTTATCTCATCCATATACTGATCCTCATTAATAATATCTGCATATCCTTCAACATGTTCAACCTTATCATAGGATTGCAACCTTTCCATTGTCTGTGTTTTTTCATCAAATGACAATAATGTTTCCGGCGTTCCATTCCACACAATGTGCGTATTTTCTCCCATTATTTCCAGATAATTAATTGCCTTCCGAGCTAAAACATCACAAATGAACACTCCTGTATCTCCATTATCATGTTCAAGGGTAATGATATAGGTATCATCATAGTCAATATCCAATTTGGTATTTCTTTTCTTTAACACTGAAACAGTTCTAACCCGACCAAACAACTTAATCATCCACGGAAGCTGAATAGCCAATATTTCACGACAACCATTGGTTTCCTTTTTACCTATAAAAAAATCTTTATAGCTTTCCCAAGGATGCCAATCTGGTAAATATTGTCCCATATGATAAATATAAGTTTTATTTCCATGCTTGCAACGGGTATTTTCCATTATTGCCAATATCTGTTTATCATAGAGCATAGTACTTGACATAAACACTTTGACTTTTTTTGCTACCGCTTTTTCCAATATCTCATCATAATGATTGGAAATCAGATTTAACTCTGTGAAAACATGAATACCAGAATCAATTAATTCCAAAATTATTTCTGCATGATAACCAGGTGATGTACATACAAAGGCAATATCCGGCTTGTGGGATATTGCCTCTGTCAAACTGCTGCAACCAGTCATACCATCCTTATTAATCTGTTCCAAACGCTCTTTGTTGTTATCAACACAAATAAAACTGTAGTCTTCTGATAATGCCTTTAGCAAACGTATTCTGCGTCTGCCCATGGAGCCATAGCCAACAACCAATACATTCACGTTATACACCCTCCAATGAAATCAGTATTATCCGCTTTTTCAAAACTCAATATCATAAAACTTCTTTTCATGATTTTCCCGCTTGTTACGTAAAAAATCCAAAATATGTTCAACTATCTGGTCTGATGCAGTTCCATCGCCAAATGGTGACTTTACGTGTTTTGCTTTTTCCTGGAACTCAGGTGATAACCCGGTTTTCATAGCATTGATAATATCATCACATTTTGGTTCACAGCAAATTACACTTTCTGCCATCATACGTCCTTTTTGGCGGTCTCCTATATTAATGGTAGGCGTCTTCATGGAGGGAGCCTCAATTACGCCGCTGGAGGAATTGCCTATCACCACTTTGGCATACTTCACAGCTGATAAATATCTCAGCACTCCAAGGGAAGAAAACACCAACCAATTATTGTGTCTCTCACCTTCCCGAAGCCATATATCATTTATCAGCCGTCCGCCGGCATCGGCATTTGCCAACGTAATAATATACGCCATATCCTTGATTTTATCCATGGCTTGTATCAATTCCTGCAGTTGCTGTTGTGCAGTATTTTTTTCCATAGTTACTGGATGAAATGTAACAACAGCATAGTCACCACTTATATATTCAAACTGCAGGTTATTTGAGAGCTCGTTACGTTCCAACAATTTAAGTGTAATACAATTTTCTACCCCTAGTTCTCCTACGTTAAACACGGTATCTGGCTGCTCTCCCATTTGTATAATACGTTTTCTTGACTGTTCACAGCCTGGAAAATGCAGGGAGCTCATTTTGGTTATACAATGACGTATTGCATCATCTACAGCCCCTTCCGTCACATCACCACCAGAAATATGGGCCGTTGGTATGCCCATTAGGTGGGCAGCAGCCACCACAGAAAAAATTTCAAATCTGTCCCCTAAAACTACCAGTAAATCAGGCTTATTATCAGAAAACAGCTCTGCAATTTTTTGCAAAGCCACTCCGGTTGATAAAGCCATACCTGTCTTGGAATCATCTTCAATGGGAATAGGTATTTTTATATACTCATCAAACCCGTCCGACTGAATTTCCGTTTGAGTATTGCCAAATTTTTCACTTAAGTGACTGCCAGTCACTACAAGCTGTAAATCAATACTTTCCTGAGCCTTTAGTTTAAAAAGGACTTGTCTTAATAATCCATATTCGGCTCTTGTACCAGTAACCACGCACACTTTATACATCACAACTCAATTCCTTCGTCTTTTTGATAATCTTTACAAGCTACCATTCCAAGCACCATATCCCAAGCATTGGCCAGCAAGCCAACATCATTGCGTTTTACACAGAGATCATCTTCACAAATCACTTGCCCCTTAGCAATAATCCTACGAGCCACAATTCGTTTTAACACTACATTGGATATTTCTCGTTCAGCAGCTGTTGGGTGCTTTATTCCATTTCCTAATGCCACTTCCACATTTCGAATTGCACTTACCATAGCCTTGAACTCATTTGGCTCTGTACTAGCCTTCTGGTCTGGTCCCTCCATGTTACGGTCCAATGTAAGATGTTTCTCAATTACTCTGGCACCTCTAGACACAGCAGCTACTGGTATTTCAATACCTTCTGTATGATCAGAATAGCCAACAGGTAAACAGAAAGCATGTTTCAAGGTATTCATAGCATTTAAATTCACAGTATCATATGGACAGGGATAATTTGTTGTACAATGGAGAAGTTTAATATCTTTTGCGCCACCATCTCGTAACGCCTGAAGCGAAATCTCCACATCTCCCAAAGAACTCATACCAGTACTTAAAATTACTGGCATTTTCTTTGTACCCACATATCTAAGGAAAGGTATATTACCAATATCTCCTGAGCCAATCTTAATAAACGGAATACCCAAATCTACCAAAAAATTCAAACTTTCGGGTTCATCCGCTGTTGATGCAAATATTATACCAATTTCATCGCAATAACTCTTTATTTCTCTAAATGAATCATGGCTAAGTTCTAAGGATTTCAACATCGCAAACTGTGATTCATCACGCCCCAGATTTATCCTTTGATAATCAGCCTGTTCAACAGTTTGAGTTATTATCTTTTCCGTAATCCAGGTCTGAAATTTCACCACATCAGCCCCCGATTCCTTGGCAGCCAAACACAATTTCTTGGCAATATTAATATCGCCATTATGATTAACCCCTGCTTCAGCTATAATTAATGTCTTATTGCTACTCATTTCAACAAGTCCTTTTTTAATACTTTAATTGAAAAGTACTTCATCATATATAAATCATCCTCATACGCACCAATATTGGGCGGATTGACCTTTCCATTCATATTATTTATCAACAATTCTAGAAAATCCACCCCTGCTGCATATGCATGAACATATCCCCCACCAAATCTAGGATTTACTTCAGATATGTAATAGTTTCCATTTAACTCAAATACATCAATATCATTGGCCCCTCGTAAGCCAAATGTTTTAGAAAATGACACCAATAAATCGAACAACTTCTCATCCTTGAATGATACACTCTTATCGGTTTCTCCAGCCCGCATTTTAATTTTTTTCTTTGTGAATATAGAAACGACCTCACCAGATATTAAGTCAACATAAACATCCGCACCGATTTCCTGACCATGAATATATTCTTGAATTAGGATATCTTTATTCTCGTCGCATATATTTTTCAATCGCTTCAAATCACTTACTACTTCAATTCCAGCACTGCCACTTCCCCTTCTGGGCTTTGTTATCAATGGGAACTTTATTTTCCCTTCTAATAATTCTCGTTCTACTGCAGCATAATCGATGTAAGAAGGAATCCACTTATATCCATGCTCTTTTATAAATGACATTGTTTCATACTTATCAAATGCTGCACATATAATACTTTCCTTGCTAGTATTTATCAAAATACCTAGAGCTTCAAACCGCTTATGTTGTGCAGATAAAAGCTCTAATTCAGGATCTACCAATGAGATGATTAAGCCAACATTTTCTTTTAAACAGATTGCTTCTATCTGTTCCCAATACCCAGCCTCATCCCACCGCTTGGTCACATATTGCTTATCAGTTTCATAAATTGCAGGTGCCAAATGAAAACTATCTGTTGTTATTATCTCGCATCTGCCGGCAACAGTATTTATAAAATCTTGAACAAGTATGTTACGTGTTCCTGCATTTAGTATCAAAATATTTTTCATATATCCCACCTACATTTTTGCAAAAATTCATCGACGCTCCACGCATCCCTCACCAATATGTATTTTGCATTTCCTAACTTGCTATAAACTCTTGGGAGATATGAAATAAACAGCGAATTAAAGCACATCGTATAACTGCCAACAATACTATAGGTAACCCCATCACCCACATTCAATGCTGGAGCATCTATATCCATTATGCGATCCTTTTCCATGCAGGTATAGCCACATATTGTCTGCTTTATAGAATGCCCCTCATGTATAGGAAATGAAACCATATAATTAGATTTAACCAAAAAAGGATCTACGTGCAATCGACTCCCATCAGTAATTACAAATTGTCCATAATTTGTTTTTTTGGTATCCACAACGGTTGTGCAATACGAAAAAGCCGTGGCTACAACGGATGCACCAGGCTCAACAATTATTTCTATATTCTCTTTTCCAAATTGTTTTAATTTTGCCTGAATTTTAGAAATATACCTCTCATACCGTTCTCCCTTGTCTCCACCACCAAAAAATCCACCACCAAAATCAATACAATTAACTGGAATATTCTCTTTTTCCATAATTTCACATGCCATTTCAGCTAAGCATTCATATATTTCGACTGACTTTGAAGCATTACTTACATGCATATGCAAACGGCTTACTTTAATGCCATGCATTTTTAATTTCATTATTGCTTCATGCAAACAGCCAGTTTCATAGCAAAATCCAAAACGCCCTCCAAGATTACCTGTAGAGGTTTGCCCTGGTAATTTAAATTCAAGATCAAAATTTACACGTATACCAATTGTTCCAGAGTAGTTATCTGCACAAAGCCATTCTATTTCTCGTTTTGAATCAATATTTACCAAACTGCCACTATGAACAGCCCTCAAAAATACATCCTTAGATTTAACTGGTCCATTAAAAATTATTTCGTTATTTTTAAACCCCATCTTTTCAGCTAAAAGATACTCATCATCAGAAACGACTTCTGCAAAGCAACCATTTTCATGAGCTATTCTCAACAATCTAGGCAGTGAATTGGTTTTAAATGAATAACCTACATTATAATATTTAAAATATTTGTTTAAGACTTCTTTAAAATTACTGATATTATTAATGAATTCATTTTCATCCAAAACAAAGCAAGGGGTTCTAAAATCCATTTTAGTCATACTACTAATCTCCGCACAAAAAAGCCACTCTTCTTGAATCACTCAGAAATTATGTGTAATTTCTGCTCCATACGCTTCATTTCCTCAAATTCCCCCATATCAAGGAAGGAATCCTCACTAATAGGGTAAGTGCCAACCTTGCCACCCTGCTGCATTACTTTTTCCACCAAGTGGGTCATGTGGAACATAGTGTCATCTGGTATCAAATTAATAGTCTCAGGGTTGATAATATACATACCTGTATTAATAAAATAAGATAATGTCGGCTTTTCCTCCATGGACAGAAGCTCACCATTCTCTCCTGAATTAACAACGCCATAAGGAACCGTAATATTTTTTAATGCTGAGACCATTGTAATATCATTACCCGAATTAATATGATGCTCGTATATATCCGCATAATCTGCCCTTATCAATGCGTCGCAATTTGTTACAAAAATAGGCCTATCAAACTTCTCCTCTATAAGTTTGATACTACCACCAGTTCCTAATGGCTTATCTTCCTCTACAAACTTTACCTTGTATTGTGGTGCCAAATCACTAAAATAGGACCTCAACATACCTTTCTTATAATTAACTGTCATATAATATTCGTCAATCCCATACTCCACATAACAGTCAATTATTCGTTCCACAATAGGGGTCTCACCAATTGGAATCAGAGGCTTAGGTAAAATTTTAGTATATGGATAAAGCCGTTTTCCTTTACCACCAGCCATTATAACTACTGGTACACCTTTGAGACTTTTATGTGATGAGAATGCATTACTAATCTCCTTCAGCAATACAATATCAATAATCCTGCCGCCATTATCCAAAATAGGAATAGCTGTAATAGATTTTTCTACCATTACAGATTTAGCTCTACTTTTTTCGTGAACAGTTAAACTAACCGGATTTTTAAACATAACAGCTTCGGCTGAAGCAGTTAGTTCACCACCCTTTAATATCCACCGTCTAATATCACCATCAGTTATACAACCTATTAAGGCCTGTGAACTATCTACAATAAATAAAATGCCAGCATCACTGGCGTGGCTATCAATTTTAGCCATGGCTTCTACCACAGTCAACGGTAGTTTTGCAATAAATTCCTTTATTCGCTCCTTATTCATGAGCAAATTCCCCCAACACTTTCTTTACCTGCTCAGCCACGTACTTTATTTCATCCTTGGTTATCTGGGTACTTGAAGGCAGATTTAGAATTCTCTCCGCATAATATGGTGCCCTTTCCAGTTTATAAGTGGTCTCATCCTTATATGGCATCTGCTCATTAATCAATCCCCAGATAGCACGGGTCTGAACCCCACACTTTTCCAATGCAGTGATTATTTCCCGCATAGTGGCTTTAACCTTATCACGATTGATTTCCAAGGAATAGAACCACATATTGGAGTAAATATCCTCACGGAAGCCTATCATCTTGCCAAGTTCAAAGCCTTCGAACAGTTCACAGTAAAGCTGATAATTGGCCTGCTTACGGCGAATAAATTCTGGCAGTTCCTCCATCTGGGCCACTCCCAAGGCTGCCTGGAGATTGGTCATGCGGTAGTTGTAGCCCACTTCATTATGAATGTAATAATGAACATCATCCTTGGCCTGGGTAGACAAATACCTGATATGATCCACAACCTTTATATTGTTGGCAGTAACAGCACCACCACCACCGGTGGTGATAATCTTATTTCCATTAAAGGAATAACAGCCAAAATCACCGATGGTACCAGCATATTTGCCAGCAAGTGGTCCATCGATGTATTTACTGCCCAATGCCTCAGTAGCATCCTCAATTACTTTAAGATTATACTTCTTGGCAATATCCATAATGGCAGCCATATCTGCCATGTTGCCAAAGACGTGAACCACAACTATAGCCTTAACTGCCTGATTATTATAGCGAAGCTGAGAACCATCAAAGCTGCACTCACTTTCGCAAAATGCCTGTAATTTTAACGGATCCATACAAAAGCTATCATCACAGTCGATAAATACAGGTGTGGCAAACTGATACTTTACAGGATTTACAGCCGCAATAAATGTAAGTGGCGGAACCAGCACCACATCCCCTGGCCGTACACCAGCCTCCACCATTGAAAGATGCAGTGCAGCTGTACCACTCTGGCAAGCTGCCACATTATCTGTATGTAAAAAATCTGCCAGTTTTTCCTCCAGCTTGGTGATATAGGCACCGCCAGTGGAAACCCAACCCTGATCAATAGCATCATCCACATATTTTCGTTCATTGCCTTCAAAATTTGGTATGGATAAAGGTATAAATCTATCCACGATTACATCTCCCATAAATCACATCTTACTATCCAATGACTTACCAGTCTCAATATGCTCAAAATTCGGTAAATATTCAGCCATAATAGCAACCACTTCTTCCTTAGTTGTATTCTCCTTGGCAAATACAGCCGTCAATTTATCAAACAGTTCTTCAATCTTCGCCTTATCCGGTATGTCTTTGTCTGTAACTACCCCCAAAGATTTCAGGCGATTCATATCCACTTTCTCTGTCTCTGTGTAAAATTCCTCATAGGCCTTTTCGCCGGAGGTATTGGAACCAGAGTAGTGTACCGGGTATTTGTGACTGCCATTTCGAAGTTCCACCGCTTTATCAATCGCTTCCTCATCGCTGTCACATGCCAACACTTCGTAGCCATTTTCTTCCAAGAAAGCTGTGGCAATCTTATCAAAGGTCATCATCTGAGCTTCTTCCAGACGCGGGAAGAAGATTTCCCGATTATTGCCCAGCATACAGGAAAGCATACAAATCTGCCCGCTTTCCTCCGGGGAAACAAAATACCGCTTCACATCAGATGGAGCACTTATAGGCTGAAGCTTTTGCAATCTGGCAATAAACCCCGCTGGCAATGAGCCATTTGAGAAGGCCACATTGGCAAATCGCGCAGTCTTAACGGGGAACTTATCAGAATATGCAAAGATAACATCCTCCATGATACGCTTGCTAGCCCCCATAATATTTACAGGGTTTGCAGCCTTATCCGTGGACACGCAGAAATATTCCTCTGGGGGAAATTCTGCCAATAAATCCAGAAGCTTCTTGGCCTGCAAAACATTATTCTGTAAAAGAGCCTCCACGGAATATATATCTTTTTCAGAGCGAACATGCTTATGAGCAGAAAAATTTGCTACAATATCAAATCCCCCACGGCTCCTGAACATTTTTCCAAAAACAGTTGAAGCAAAATTCATAGGATATGGAACGTAGTCCTCCGGCATATACATTCCCTTGGTGGAACGTAGGTTACGGGTCAACTCCGCCAAACCATTTTCGTTGGTGTCTACAACTACTAGAGTTGCTGGCTTAAATGGCAAAATTGCCTTTATAAAAGACGAACCAATTGAACCAGCCCCGCCAATGACCAAAACTGTTTTTCCAGCAATCTTTTTACTTAACTGCGCCTTGTTTGCTTCAACATCAACGAGAAACATGCTCTGCGCCCGCTTGGTGACGTATTTACTAATAAATTCATTTAAATTAAACATCGTTATCCCTCTATGTTGTTTTTTTAATAACCTCGTCACCCAAAACTCGTTTTATCTCTTTAATGTATGCATTAACTATATTTCGTTTACTTTTTTCTCTAAACTGTGAAATGTTAGGACGATGCATTACATCCCACCAAACAATTCTGCCTTCGAAAAAATAATTCTCTAAAGTTTTAAAATATACCTTGATTTTCTTATCAATATCGTTATTATCAATACCTTTTTCTATCTGTTCCATGGCCATTTTACAATCATCGTTATTTCTGATTGTAAATACATTTGGAGCATATTGCAAATAACTATAACCAAACATAAGACATGGCTTATGGACCGTTATTGCTTCCATCCCGGCAGTTCCTGTAATTACCGCTACAGCCTTGCTATTATCAATCAATTTATATGTATCTTCATTCAAGTCAATAAATCTGACATTTGTCAAACTATCCAATTCGTCGTAAAATGTTTTTGTCCGCCACGAAGCACGATGAGGATTATGAAGGCCCAAATTATTATTGAAATTGGGATGCTCCTTTATATAAATCAACCATCCCTCTGGTAAATAATAGGACATCGTTTTTATCATCATGACCTGATCAACAAATCTTCCACCTAAAGGATTTGAGGTAGCCTCTGGCTGGTAATGCAATGGAACATAAATGTAATTTAAAGAATAATCTGCACTTATAGCCTTAGATTGATAATATGAGAAGTAAGTAGCAACTTCCCTAAAAATGGAGCTAGTTACAACAGATTTTATAAATAATTCATTAGTCTTACTATCAAAAGAGAAAAACCTAATTCCCATTCCTAACAAGAATTTAGCTCGACGATATAAATCTCTTATCCTTTTTCCGAAGAAATTATTATTCACATATACATCAAATAACCATTTAGTCAAAAAGAAGTTATTGTATAACCAAATCGCCCACTTTCTTCTTTTAGGCGCCTTCCTATTTTTCATATAACTTGGAGTTCTATTTTTATTCCCTGTATAAAACTCATACATTTCCAGAATGTCAGGTCTTAAATCTATCTTATCTATATTTGTATTTTTATAAGCATCAAAGTTACTGATAAATTCATTCTTAAAAAATGGTAACTGATCATGAACATCAACAACAATATGTAAACGATCCGGAAATCCTGCCCTTTGTGTACTAAAATATTTTATCCCTTTAATCTTACATAATAAATACAAAATAAAATTATATCCCTGATGCACAACTTCTGTAGTAAAATAGACATCTATTTTGTACTTATCTAACACATGATTCCAAAATCTGATGTGATTATAATATTCATGCCATATATCGGTATATCCACCAGAAGACCATCTCAGCAACAATGCTATAATCTCATTCTCATAGGGAGAAAGCTGGTACAAAAGTTTATCATCCACCGGTTCTCCCTCTCCAATTTGTGCAACAGCATCGCTATAATCACCATAAAAAAATGGTGATGCGCAAAAAGCCTGTGTTACATGCTTATTAATTTTTCTAGAGGGAAATAACTCCTTATTATGATAATTTAAAACACAGTTTTGTATAGGTAATAAATCTAATAGCTCTGTATAAACTTCATCATCAAAATCTTCGGCACCAGAGCCAAATTCTATCAAAACATTCATACATAATCTCCCAAATCCTTGAACCAATAATCCAATGACACCCTACTTATTCAAAACACAGCTTTTATCATTTTGAATAACATCTTAAACAAATAAAAATATCAACTAATATTATTGAACATTTTTACAACTGACTCTATATTACACTTGTCTCGTTACATCTCTATATCATGCATGTTCAATATTTCAATCCCATCATGATATGACGCAAATTTTTTTATATCATTGGGCTCTAATCTTATTGAAAACTCTTTTTCCAATGCAGATACTAGACTTATATGTCCCAATGAATCCCACGCACTTATTTCATTTCTTCTTAAATTATCTAAATCTGTTTTATCATCAATCCTTACTCCTAATACGTTGGCAAAAATCTTGTTATACTTAATATTATTATTATTCATAGTACTACCTCTCACATCATATTATTACTATATTTCAAGCAAAAGCACCTATCATATTCACATTGTAATCTTTACGTCCGGGTGTGTCTTACCACTAGTCCAGTTAGGATAATAGTTTTCAAATCGATAACAACCTCTAGCATTATTCTTTTTTATATCATTCAGATAAACAGAAAATGCTTCTGAACAATTTATAAACCACAAATCTATATCGAACCATTTAGCATGTTGAAAAATATCTTTGCCGGCAAATTCTTTTGTGTCACTAACTGGCTCAAACATAATATCTAAATCACGCACAAACATCGAATATATCTTCTCGGTAGTATGTCCAGCAGCATCTGTGTAGTTACCTGTAAACTCCTTTGTATAACGCCACGGCACATTTAAATAGCGTTCTACATAATGTTTAAATGTAAAACATTTACCTAGAATTATATCAATAGTCAATGTTTTAGCATTTTTTTCTCTTAGATAGGCAAAAGGTGAATCCTCTCCCCAACCATCTCTATTTTGCATTCCAGCCAATAAACTAGCATCTTTTCCCCAAACCATAAACGAATACATTGGATGTTGTGTTCTCTGAAAGTCTTTCCTTTTCTTTAAAATCCAGTTGTTCAAAGCCCCAACTTCACATGTACTCTCCTTTATTGAAAATCCCTCACCACGGCAAAACCCCCATGTAAAAACAGGAAAAAGTAATGTACCATCATCACCAACAATCTCTTGTAATTTATCAACTAAATTGTTTAGATACTTATCATATTCTTCTTGTGAGTCAATATTATATGTATTACGAACCTTGTACATTAGCATAGTAATATCTGATGCTATATATAAAACATCTCCGCATTTTATACCAAATTTTCTCAGTATAGATTCCAGTTCCATAAATTCTGCAGTTGTATCTAACATTTTATTCCACCACCTTTAGCAAATTAGCCTCTATTAGTTTTTCAGTAATAGGTATAATATCTTTGACTGAAACCCCAATTAAATTGCTAATATCAATCAAATCATTCCGACCATCCGCATATGCAATAAAATTCATCATACTTTCCACGTCATTATATTGCCCCTTCTGACTAATAGTAGGATAAAGGCCACGTTTTCCCAGTTGTGGTTCACCATAACATTGAATTCTATAGCAACAATTGTGTTCAATGGTTTCAATACATTGCATCATCACATCATACGCCCCTTGTAAACCTAACGGTGAAATAAGCTCCATATCGTCTTTAGATGTATGATACTCTGGATACTCTTCATATTTAGAACGTGAAAAACCACCTACTGGTAAATCAATCCCTGGAGCATTATACTGTCTCTCATCACTGCCTCGTTGCAAGAATGAATAATTCTTGTAACCTGAACATACAAATCTCAAAACATTTTTTGTAATTTTATCCGTTAAAGTATTTCCATATCTTGTCTGAACATAAGAATAAGTACGGTCATCACCAACACATGAAAGATTCCAACCCGCAACAATATTTGCTTTCATTGTTGCAAGGTTATCCCCTTGACTCATATATGTTAAAGAACCAATAGTTTCAGGAACATATACAAATCTATAGGTATAACGTCGTTTCTTAAAAGAGAGTAGCGATTTAGCAAGAAAGACGGATACTGCGGGTCCAGAGAGCTCATTATTTGCCATGGATGGATGACACATATAGGTTGAAATGAAAACTTCCTTCTCACACTCACCAGGAATAATTAATTCACCATAAGTCAGACTACCATCAAAAAGCTCACTGTCAATATATATGTGATATGTATCATCTGACAATGCATCGTATTGCTGCTGAGTCATGCAAAAGCCAAACCGCTCCTTGTAATAAGAAGTTACATATGGAATAGCATCCGGTTGATCTGGCTGAGTATAAATATATTGCCTTAGCTCCGCCAAATCTACTTTTTTATCCACAGGTGTAGAATATCCTACTACATGAAGATTGTGTTTTTTGAAATCAAGTATTTTTTCGCCTTTCGAATTCTTTATCCAAGCATCACGAATACGCCATTCTTTGGGCACCGTCCAATCAAAAGCTTTTGTACCGCTTGGTACTTCATGCACTGTAATTTCTGGTACTATTTCCTGCAACGCCTGTAATGTTTGTCTTACCCCATAGCCAGTAATACTGCGGCAATATGGGAAAATTTTATCGCAAAGGTTATACATTTCCTGACCAATTAACATTTTTTCACATCCCTAAAGACCTTTTTCTAAATAAAAAATATATACAGCACAGCCTATCTATCAATCAATACCACCATAACACGGTCTCAATGCAAGATGTCTATGAATACTAAATCCATTCTTATTAACACCATCCACATCATGATACTTACCTACATATATTCTATCTCCATTATGATCTGTATCACTACACCATACAAAATCATGATACCAAATTTTAATATCTAATATGTACCAAGATAAAAAAAATGCATAGGTACAATTAATGGCTGGCGGAAAGTTAATTTTTTCCATCAATTCCGTAGGCTGAACAGCTCTACTGTTTTCGTAAACTTCTTTTCTTATGAGGAACCAGCCATCCTTCATAGGAATGTCAATAAATTCTTCGTTATCATACCAATCTTGATTATAAAAGCAAGGTTCTGAAATATTAGGATCCATCCCCATTTTTTCCTTCAAATTGCGAATAGTAACCAGAGTTCCATCTTCAAATTGGCTTACACCCAGAATAAGAATATAATCCTCCTTCTTTTTTTCCAGTTCATCCTTTGAGTATTGTATTTCTGGCACAAACTCCCCTAAAAGAAAATTCATACTAGTCAGGTTAGCAATTTCCTCCCGGCCGATCATATTCCTTCCCATTATACTTTTTGCATCACTTTCACTAATATGATTCATCTGTTAAGGCTTCCTTCCATTTTTGATATTCGATTACTTCCTCAACTGCTGCCAAATGCCCCAACTCCGTATATTTCTCTATCCGGTCAAACTCTCCCGCCAGACGATCTATACGAATTCCCCAGCCAACATCTTTAAACCAACTCAAATGTCTAGCTGGTGTGTTATACAAAATTATATCACTTTTTTGGTCTATTATTTCTCGTAAAAATGTCAAATATGCCCTATATTGATGTTCGCATGACGCAACCAGTGCCAGCTTCTTCCAACCATTTTTTTTAGCCAAATCAATAATTTCAATAGCTTGCTGTCGTGTATGGGTTGATTTATTCTCGTGAATCAAATCAATTTCTCTTACACCACTTTGTAATAATAGCGGTTTTATCTCTTCAAACGGATAGCTCCCATAGGGCTTATCAATCACGTTTCCACTAAACACTATTTTAGAAACCATACCATTTTTATATAGTTCAACAGCCTTATCAACACGAAAAAAGCCATCGCCTTCCAATAAAACTGCAACATCAGATTTGGAAAAACAATCATTATCTACAATAGCCATTATCTTTTCTCTATCCGTTAGCATTGCTTTCTCCACAAAAAGATGGATAGAACACATCTTCTTGCTTAGCATAAGCAACTTATATAACATATTTCTATCCATCTTCTTCATTTAATCAAATATCTTCCCAAAAAATAGGATCACGGGCTGAAATATCCTTATTGGCAACTTTTCCAATAACTATATTCTTATATTTTGGCGGAATACCCAAAGCAGGACGTAACACATCCAAATTTTCTGCAGTGATTATTTGACCTTGTTTTATATCTTTTTTGGCATAAAGGCAACGACGCTGAACATAAACTGTCTCAGCCTCTTCCTCAACCACATCTTTACAGGTACTACCCATGGCTCTTTCCACTTCACGAATCGAGTCAACCATAAATTTAAACTCATTCGGCTCCATAGAATGTGGATGATCAGGTCCTTTGTCTTTTTTATTCAAGGTAAAATGCTTTTCAATAACTCTTGCTCCCAGAACGACGGACGCAAGTGCCACAACATGCCCAGGTGAGTGATCTGAGTATCCAGTTAAGCAATCAAATGCACTCTGATAGGTCTTTAACACATTCACATTCGCACTGTCAATCTTCGACGGATAATTGGTAATGCACTGCATCAAAACCAAATCCCTATTACCTGTCTTTTCTATTGTTCGTACTGCCTCATCTATCTCAGACATCGTTGCATCCCCGGTTGCCAACATAATTGGAATTCCCTTACGGGCAGTGTACTCAATCATCTCCAACCATGTTATCTCGCCAGAACCAATCTTGATAAATGGTACCTTCATATCAGCACAAAGATCCACAGCCTCTTTGAAATACGGAGATGTAGAAAAATCAATACCTACATTTTTACAATAATTAGCTATTTCCTGATGCCATTCCATAGGGAATTCGACATCTTTAAAAACCTCAGAAACAGTACGCCCCCATGAACCATGTACTCCATGGAGAGTCATCTTTGAAAATCCTCCCTCAGAAACAATGGTTTCCGCTGTAAACGTCTGGAATTTCGCGCAGTCAGCTCCCGCGTCCTTAGCCGCATCGATTAATTTCTTAGCCTTATCTATACTACCATCAAAATTTCCACCTATTTCAGCAACAAAATATGTGGGATAATCGATACCGATAGTAGAGCTTCCTAGTTTAATTTTTTTATTAAAGAACGACATTTTCAATTACCCTCCCATATGAGCCACAAGTTAATCACTATTATACCAGCACACTTAATTCAGTCTGCCAAAGCCAGACTGACAAACACCACATTCAAGCTGACTTTCTACTGTTATCCCCAATTCATTCAATTCAGCAATTCTTTTAAATACTTCTCCCAAATGCTCTAGGTATTGATTTATAATTTCCACACTATGAGCATTAGAAGTATAAAAAGAATTCGATGCAATATATCCGCGTTTGAGCATTTCCTGTGTAACAAATGTTTTATATATCAGTGGATTTTCATTACCAACAATACTAAAATGACTCATTGGCAAAATGCCCCCAACATCTATTTTTAATCCAGTAGCGTTAGCTTGCTCTTTCCAGCCTCTTTGGATTAATTTACCTAATTCACTCTGTTTTTCCCAAACACGTTCTCTTTCATAAACTTCAATACTTTTTAGGGTAGCAGCAAATGCAATTCGTTCTGTATAAAATGTACTACTAATAAATGTTTCTTGAGCAACATCCATTACATCATGCTTACCTACAACAGCTGTTAGAGGATATCCATTCGTCATCCCCTTAGCAAAAACCGCGATATCAGGATTCACTCCCAAAACTCTATGGCTACCACCAGAACAAAGTCTAAATCCAGCAGAAACCTCATCAAATACCAACACGACTCCATTCTTTTCCGTATAAGTCCTAATTTTTTTCAAAAAATCATCTTTTGGATAATCATTACGAATTGGTTCTATTACAACAGCAGCAATATTATCTTTATGTTTATCCATCAAAGCATAAAACTCATCAATGTTGTTATAATGAAATGGCAAATTAGTTCCTGCAAGCCCCTTAGGAACTCCCAATGGCTCAAGTCCCGGAATATGTAAATCATCAAGGGCATTTTTATTTGCTAAGTTAGCAGACAAATACCAATCATGCCAGCCATGATATCCACAAAATAAGATAATGTCTTTATTTGTATGTGCTCTAGCGATTCTAGATGCGAGTGCCATAGCCTCACCGCCAGCTTTAGCATATCGAACTCCCCCAGCCCATGGGTGCAGATCAATAAGCTTTTCGGCTAAATATACTTCTTCGGGGGCATTTAAAGTACACATTCCGCCATTATCAATTGCATCCTTAGCTGCTGCATCTACTTCATCATTTGCATATCCCAAAACATTGGAGCCAATCCCCATATAACTAACATCAATATATTCATTGCCATCCAAATCCCAAATCTTACACCCTTTTGCCTTTGAATAATAAGCTGGCCATAATTCTGGAAGAAACATTTCTGGGCGCTTACTAAGAAGCTGTGTACCTCCAGGGATAAACCGCTTTGCCTTTCTATACAAACTCTGTCCCTTACCATCTTTTGAAATGTTCATATTATATTATCCTTTCATATACTACTAGGAATTGAAACTATTTGATCCTCTTTAATAGATTTAGCTAATCCTTCATCCCTGTTAAACTGGCTATTTAACATCTTTATATCTGGATGCTCCTCTAAATATTCTATAATATCTTTATATGTAAAATTATCATTTTTCCTTTCATTTATGAAATAGTTATAAATGTGTTCAACAACAATAAAGTCTTCCGGTTCATCTACTGTCCACCTCTGGTCACCAAAATAACCAATAGGAGAAACAAAATCCTGCAATTTAAATATTTCTGGATGTCTAATCGCGTACTGAGTAACATGTTCTCGCTCAAAAGAGTGAACTGCCTCTTTCCAAGATTTCTCCAATGCCTTAAACGATATAATCTGAATATCAAGCCCATCAGCAAAGGATTGACTCAACATCCCCATGTAATCCGTTTCATTATTCAACTGACAAAGTGCCTCATCCAATAAACCAGCATCAAAACAAGGACAGTCCGCAGTTAATCTAATCACATACTCTGGACGAAGAAGTTTAGCTGTTTGATAGTATCTATCCAACACATCTTCTTCGGAACCTACACCTACTCTAACACCGAGCTCTGAACATAGCTTAATAATAGGCAAATTATTTTTTTCTATCGATGTAACAACAACAATCTCATCAATTATTTTGCTTTTTTTTACACGCTCTATCATGTGTTGTAAAAGCGTTTTTCCACAAATCTCTTTCAACACCTTGTTGGGCAACCTAGTTGATCCACAACGTGCTTGAATCATTACTAAATACTTCATGTATTCTCCCTCAAATAAACAATAAAATTCTTTCCAATAACACACTGATACTCAATTTCTTAATAACACTGCTCTAACTATATATTACCAATTTTTCCCTTATTACATTCAATCCATACTTGCAACTGCGAAATAGACATCCATTCCTTATTGTTGTCTGAAGTATAGCTAAATCCTTCTGGAACTTGAGTTCCACCCTTTATCATATTGTTGATTTTACCCCAATCACAAATCTGCGGTAAAATCTTAAAATGCTCTGGATACTCATAAGTAAAATGGGCATCCTCTACGCCAATCATCTGCTCATGGAGTTTTTCACCTGGACGAATGCCAATTTCCACTTGCTCTGCCCTTGCATCGACCGCAGTGGCAATATCGCAAATATTCATGGACGGAATCTTTTTTACGTAAATCTCTCCACCCTCCATATCTTCAAAGGCGTGCCAAACAAGCTCCACTCCCTGCTCAAGGGAAATCATAAATCTCGTCATACGTTTATCTGTAATAGTAAGCTTACCAGTCTTGGCAATTTCCATGAAATACGGAATCACAGATCCACGGGAACCCATTACATTGCCATATCTTACAACAGCAAACTTAGTTTTACCACCAGAATAAGAATTCCCCGCAATAAAAACCTTATCAGAACAAAGCTTGGTGGCACCATATAAATTCACAGGTGAACTGGCTTTGTCAGTGGAAAGAGCGACCACACGCTTAACCCCTGAATCAATGCACGCATCGATAATATTCATGGCACCATTAACATTAGTTTTAATGCATTCAAAAGGATTATACTCCGCCGTTGGAACAATTTTTGTAGCAGCGGCGTGAACAACATAGTCCACCCCATTCATTGCACGATAAAGTCTGTCCTTATCCCTTACATCGCCGATAAAAAATCTGACGCGCTTATCCCCTTGGAATTTCTTGGCCATATTCCACTGCTTCATCTCATCACGAGAATAGATAATCAACTTCTTGGGATTATACTTCTTTAAAGTCATAGGTACAAAAGTATTACCAAAAGACCCCGTACCACCTGTAACTAAAATTGTTTTGTCAGTAAACATATTTGTCACTCCATATTTTACTAATTAATAATTTCCGCTTTTCCGTTTTCCAGTTTGATCTTATAATCACAAGCCTCTAAGGTTGAAACACGATGTGCTATAGCAATTATTGTAATCTTCCCTTTAAATTTTAGAATTGTATTTGTTATCGCCTTTTCAGTCTCATTATCCAACGCCGACGTTGCCTCATCCAAAATCAACACTTCAGGATTTTGATACAATGCTCTCGCAATACCTATACGCTGACGCTGACCTCCGGATAGTTTTACACCTCGCTCACCGACAAAGGTGTCTAAGCCATTAGGCAGAGTACTAACATAATCATCTAATTCCGCCATAGACAACACTTTTTCAATTAAATCGCTATTAATATTATCTTTAGATGTACCTAATGCTATATTTTCACATATCGACCCATCAATTAGATAAATATCTTGAGGCACATATGCCAAGTTAGCTTGCCATCCTCTAATATTCTCTCTTATATCCTCATTATCGCAAAATATTCTTCCCGTAGTTGGTTTTAATAGCCCCAACAATATATCAACTAACGTCGTTTTTCCTGCTCCCGATGGACCAATAATCCCGACAAATTTCCCTTTAGTAATATTAAACGTTACGCCTTCTAATATCAAATCTTGACCATCACCGTAACTGAAGGAAATGTTATCAATAAGCAAATTTTGTTTAAAAGATATTTTCTTTGTGTTATGTATAGGAAGAACTTCAATATCATTTGTTAAGCGAGTTCTAATCTCCAATAAAACACCATACAGTTCATAAAAAAATGGCATTTGGTTTTTTATGGCGTTATAAAAGCTGACTATTCTATTTGCACTTGGCATCAAGCGAAATGCTGCCATAGCTAAAACACCCAGCACGGGAATAATATCATTAGCATTGTCACCTATTGTTAGCTTAAAGATTATTAAAAATAATAAACCAACAACAACCACCATCTCTATTATTATTCGTGGTACATCAGACAGAAAAGAATATATTTGATTAGCTTTTGCATAACTTGTGTATGATGACATGAATTCTGTTAAAAAATAACGTTCTTTACCTAAAATTTTTGTTTCCTTAATCCCACCTAGAGCTTGATTTATCCATTTCAAATATTCTACATTGGCAATGTTTTGTATATCCCCCTGTTTTACTATTTCCCCCCTAAAAAAACGAATAATGGATAAAATAATCATTCCCATTATAAAAGCAACAACTATAGCAGTGAACGCATCAACATATATTAACATTATCCAAATCGCTATTGCAGTTATAATCTCTGACCCCAAATAAAATAGCGACATCAAAATATTATTACATATGCTGCTAGCTCCACCATTAACATCTCTTAATAACTTGGCAGTATTATGATTTACATGAAACATATATGATTTGGCTAAATATGTTGACAATATTTCTCGGGCAAACATTGTTTGCATTCTCATAGTAAATTTTCTCTGTATGTAGATTTCCCAAGTGATAAAAGCATTTTTTATTACATAAAAAACTATAAGCAGAACCGCACAAGCAATTACAAATTCTTTATGTGTTGATAAATTAAGTTTGTCAGCTACCAGTGCAGCATAACTATTTACAACAAGAAAATCTGGTTGCCCCATCAAAGAGATTAATGGTAATATAGCAGCTATTCCTACAGATTCCAAAACAGCGCCAAGAAGCATAATCCCCAAAAATAATACAAAATATTTTTTTTGTCTATTTGTAAAAATAGAGAGAAATAAAAAAATGTCCTTCATACTATGCCTCAAATAGTTACAGCGTCAGCAACCAACCTTATCTCATCATCACTAACATAAGCACTCATAGGTAAGCTCATTACATGCTTAGCCGCCTCTTCGGCAATAGGCACACTGCCCCTGGTACCGAGGTAGTCAAACATTGGCTGCTGGCTGAGCGGAATAGGATAATGTACAGCAGTAGGAATACCAGCCTCCTTTAATTTTGCCTGCACTGCCTCCCTGTTCTCCACCTGAATGGTGTACTGAGCAAACACACTGGTGTTATGTTCCTCAATGAATGGTGTAACAACACCATCAATTTCTTTCAATGCTTCTGTGTATTTTCTTCCAATTTCAGCCCGAAGCTTCACTTCTTCCTCAAACACTTCAAACTTTGCAAAAAGAATGGCTGCCTGCAAGGTGTCAAGACGGCTGTTCAGTCCCATGCAAATATGATGATACTTTCTGTCCTGGCCATGCTTATGGAGAATTACCAGCTTGGCTGCCAGTTCATCGTCATTAGTAAAGATAGCACCGCCATCACCATAACATCCCAACGGCTTAGTTGGAAAGAAGCTGGTACAGCCAATTGTGGACAAGCCGCAAGATTTACGGCCTTTGTATGTTGCACCAAAGCTCTGGGCAGCATCCTCCACTACTGGCAAGTTATGCTTCTTGGCAATGGCATTGATAGCATCCATATCTGCACACTGGCCATAAAGACTTACCGGCATAATGGCCTTGGTTTTATCAGTTATTGCCGCCTCAATCTTAGATGGATCAAGGTTATATGTCTTGGCATCAATATCCACAAATACTGGTTTTGCACCAATACGGGCAATTACTTCACCAGTTGCAACATATGTGAAGGCGGTAGTAATTACCTCATCCCCTGACTTAATACCAAGAGCCATAAGAGCAATAAGCAATGCATCTGTTCCACTGGCACAGGCAATACAATGCTTTACACCCACATAATCTGCCAGTTTTTGTTCAAGTTCAGTTACCTCCGGGCCAAGAATATATGCGCCATGAGCTAACACCTTGGATATTCTTTCGTCTAAGGATTTTTTTATTTTTTGCTGCTGGGCAGCGAGATTACAAAACTGCAAAGAAAATGCCTCCTATAAGTCTACATCCACACCGCAACGGTCGCACTTTAAATGCTTGGCATCGGCTTTTACTATAGTATCTCCGCAAGCACACATATATCCCTGAATCGTAGCTGGATTGCCATAAACCATGGCATAGTCAGGTACGTCTTTGGTTACGGTAGAACCGGCTCCTACGAATGCATTTTTCCCCAAAGTAATACCGCACACTATAGTGGCATTAGCCCCAATGCTTGCACCACGTTTAATCAGTGTATTAGTATAGTCAGCCGATGTATTTCGTGGATATTCACAGCGAGGTGTTCTCACATTTGTAAAAACCATACTTGGTCCGCAGAACACGTAATCCTCAAGAGTCACACCTTCATATACACTGACGTTATTCTGTATTTTTACCTTATTTCCAATCTTTACCCCATTACCGATAAATACATTCTGTCCAAAATTGCAGCCTTCACCGATTTCTGCCCCGGAGGAAACATGGCTAAAATGCCATATACGGGTCCCATTGCCAATTTTTACATTATCATCAACATAAGAAGATTCATGGACAAAAAAATCTTTTTCCATTATTTGCCGAACCTCCCAACAAAATCCAAGGAGCTACAATTTGTCAAAGGTAATTTTACTGGCTTACCTTCAGCAGCGGATTTATAAATTGCCAACACTGTCTCCAGAGCATTCTTGCCCGCAATAGCATCCACGTATGGCTGACGATTATTTTCTATTGCATCCATCATATCAGCAAAGAGTTTGGTGTGACCGTTGCCATATACATTGCTGGTTGGCTCCTGGAATCCACGATTTTCCTCATCCTCTGGCTGGTTATCTGCAAAATCCCATACATCAATGGTATTGGTGGACTTTCCGCCCAATTTTGCAGTGCCAGTCTCACCAAAAATATAAAGGGTTTCTTCCAGATTCTGTGGATATACATTGGTAGTACCTTCAATGATTGCTACTGCACCATTGGCGAAGGTCAATACTGCCATACCGAGATCCTCAGCCTCCAGATAATCATGGAACTGCTGACGGGTCTGACCATAAACCTCCACAATATCTTCACCCATCATCCAACGGAGCAAATCAATACCATGAATGCACTGATTCATCAATGCGCCGCCGTCCTGGGCCCATGTGCCTCTCCATGGGGCCTGCTTATAGTAATTCTCATTGCGGTTCCAACGCACATGAATTGAACCATGGGACAATTTGCCAAAGCGTTTTTCCTCAATAGCCTTACGAAGCTTCTGAACGGCAACATTAAAACGATTCTGGTGACATGCAGATACCTTTACGCCCTTCTCTTTGGCTAAATCAATAATACGCTGGGCATCATCAATATTCATGGCCATTGGCTTTTCAATGATAACATTAACGCCTTTTTCTATACAGTACAAGGCAATCTCAGCATGAATACCGCTCTCAGTGGCAATAGATACAAGTTCAGGCTGTTCCTTTTCCAGCATTTCCTTGTAATCAGTATATCTCTTTATGGAGGTGTCATTATTAAGTTCCTTTTTTGCAAGCAAATTCTCCATAGCCTTCGGCAACGGATCACACACCGATACAAATTCCAATTTATTATTTACAGCCGCAATAACATGATTTATAGCAATACGGCCACAGCCAATTAATGCGTATTTCATTCCTTGCAAACCTCCAAAATCAAAGTCTCCAGTATCTCATACCGGAAATATCCAGTTCATCCTTGCGATAAAGGCTCTTTACATCAATAAGTACCTTTTCCTCGTTAGGTAGTTCAGACTTGAACATGTCCTTAAGCTGCATCATGGAGAGATTTCTGTACTCCTTATGACCAACAGCCACAATAATGCAGTCAGCCTTTGGTGCTTCATTCATCGGTACCAAATCCACACCATATTCCTGATTGGCAATGGCCTTGTCAGCCCAATTATCCACCACAACAGGCTGGATATCATATTCCTTCAATCGATTAATGATATCTGCCACCTTGCTGTTTCTGGTATCTGGGCAATTCTCCTTGAAAGTAATACCCAAAATAACCACCGTGGCTTTTTTAGGAGCCATACCAGCCTCAATCATCTGCTTGATAGCTGCATCTGCCACATAGGCCCCCATGCTGTCATTCACCTTGCGACCATTAATAATAATCTGGCTGTGATAACCATATTTCTCAGCAGCATTGGTAAGATAATATGGATCAACACCGATACAATGACCACCAACCAGACCTGGCTTAAATCCCAAAGCATTCCACTTTGTATTCATACCAGCAATAACTTCAGCTGTATCAATTCCCATCTTATCGCAAATCATAGCCACTTCATTGACAAAGGCAATATTAATATCACGCTGGCTGTTTTCCACCACTTTTACTGCCTCAGCGATCTTTATGGTAGACACTGGGAAGGTGCCAGCCTTAATAACAATATCGTATACTTTCTTAATGACGTGGGACGATTCCTCATCCATACCGGAAACAATCTTCTGGATATTGGTAAGGGTATGCACTCTGTCACCTGGGTTTATACGCTCAGGGGAATAACCTATTTTCCAATCCACACCGCACTTTAAACCAGACTCTTTTTCAATAATTGGCACACAAATATCCTCAGTTACACCAGGATAAACTGTAGACTCAAATACCACCACTGTACCTGGCTTAATATTCTGTCCCACAGTCCTGGATGCTCCTTTTACAGGGCGCAAATCTGGGGAGTTGTCCTCTTTTACCGGGGTAGGTACTGCCACAATTATGAATTTTGCCTCTGACAATTTAGTAGGGTCTGCAGTAAATTCCACTGTACTGTCTTTGATAGCCGCGCCAATTTCATTGGTAGAGTCAATACCATTTTTGTATTCTTCGATACGCTTTTCATTGATATCAAATCCTATAACCTTAACATGCTTGGCAAACTCCACTGCTATAGGCATGCCAACATAGCCAAGGCCCACCAAAGCCAGTTTGTCTTTGCCGGATATGAGATTTTCATATATCCCTTTATATTCCATTAATTCTTCTCCCCAATATGGTCACGCACCATCAATTAGTTACTTTACCATTAACTTCGTCTGGTGTTTTATATGTACTGACAACCTTATGAAGTGCTGCACGCACAGCACCATCATCAACATCACAGGCACTTCTCAATACATTAAGTTTATTATTCATATCTCCAATAGATATGGCTTCATCCTGTTCAATAAATATTTTTTCATTACTGGTTTTTCGCAAATCTGCTGAAGCCACCAAAAGCTCTTCATACAGCTTTTCTCCCGGTCTAAGGCCAGTTTCCACTATTTCTATTCCATCAACACCACTGAGTTTTATCATATTTTCAGCAAGATCCAATATTTTTACCGGCTCTCCCATATCCAAAACAAAAAGCTCACCATTTTGGGCCATTGCACCAGACTGAAGTACCAACTGACTAGCTTCAGGAATAGTCATAAAATATCGGATTATACGCTTATCAGTAATGGTAATAGGCCCGCCGCTGGCAATCTGTTTCTTAAAGAGCGGTATCACCGATCCAGCTGAACCAAGCACATTACCGAACCGAGTAGCACTGTATTTCACCTTACCAAAGGTGCTATAGCTCTGAACTATCATCTCGCACATGCGCTTGGTGGCTCCCATTACATTTGTAGGATTTACAGCCTTATCAGTAGACACCATCATAAAGCGTTCTGTGTTATACTTTTCACAAAGTTCTATAACATTAAGGGTGCCAAAAACATTGTTTTCAACAGCCTCTATGCAATTTTTCTCCATAAGCGGAACATGCTTATGGGCAGCCGCATGTATAACTATCTGTGGATTATGCTCCACAAAAACCTTTTCCAAGCCATCTCTATTGGTAATAGAGACAATTTCTACCGCCATATTAAGTGCTTTTTGGTATTTTATACGAAGCTCCTGCTGAATGTCATAGGCACCATTTTCGTAAACATCCAAGATAATGAGCTTTTTAGGTGACATATTGGCAATCTGACGACAAAGCTCAGAGCCTATGGAACCACCGCCACCTGTAATCATGACTACTTTATTTTTGTAGTAATTATAGGTATCTTCATCCAGTACATTCATGACTTTCCTAAAGAGAAGCTCCTCCACCTCAAATGAGCGGAGGACTCGTTTATTACCAGCATTCTGTACTGTAGGATAATCATAAATCTTCAACTTAAAACCGCTATTTTGGTAAAAATCATAAAGTTCTTTACGCCGCTCAGCTGACATATTTGGTATAGCCATTACTACAAGATTAATACCAGCCTCGCGCATCTCTGCTAAAGTGTCAGAACTGTCTTCAGCCTTAACCTCCAAACCATGAATTGTACGACCAACTTTACTTTTTTTATTATCAATAAAATACATTGGAGCATATCTGGAGGATGGGTTTTCTCTTAACTCTTCAGCCAGAGACACACCTACAGCTCCCGCTCCCACAATAGCAATTTTAACTTTTCCAGATTCAGGAGCTGGCTCAGCAATGACCCGCCCGCCAGTAAAAATTTTCAATAAAACTCTTGAGATTTTACCACGACTATCATTTCTGCCGCCACATTTATAAGCATACCTGTACACCATTCTTGTACCCAAAGCACAGAGTGTATTTGTACAGCATAATGCAATAAGTTTTGCTGCTGAAATATTTGGTTCCATAACCAGTTCATCTATAGCCAAATACAAACACATAGCAAGTCCATCAGCCAAGAGCAACCTTATATAACATTGTATGCCACCGTAGCGCCAAATCTGGCGGTATATATTCCACATCAGACGACTGCCAAAAATAATTATAGCAGCCAAAACTATGTGCAACATAATTCCATAATCATCTAGTCGTCCCGCCCCCTGGTAAAATGCCAACATCAGTAAGGCAGTGAACAGATAAATTATTGCGTCATATGTAAGCAGAGAAATAGTTATCATAAAGAAAGGTTTCATCAAAGTCGTCCAATCGTAATTATTATATGAGTCCTTTTGCTCACAAAAATTCACTATTATTATACTCTTGCAATGGAGCAAACGCAATTAAATATAACTAACATAACCGAATACAATTAGGCTACATCTATAACAAGAAGCCCCTCTCTGCCAAATTTGGCTAAGAGGGGCTAGAACGTTCAAACTATTTTTATCTTGAATACCTTAATTTAATTATTCTATCGCTTATCTTCTGGATCATAGAAAGTCCGCCCATTATATGCATTTTTTACCAATAAATCGAGTTTTTCGTTATCAACATATTTAACGATCTTAGACTTGCATTTAATCATATCATTCACTATGTAAGCATAGGCCACACAACTTCCATGAAAACCATCCAGAAAATTATCATCGCTAGCACCTATTCCACTTATATCTAAGTAATCATAAAATTCAAAACCATATTTTTTAAATAATGGCGCACACTTAATAGCTATTTCCGGCAAATATAAATAATTCCCACTATCAGACATTTTCGATATAACTGACGGAGCAAACGGTGGGGAAAAGCCTATCACATAAATCCCTTTTTCTGCACAATATGCCAAAAGTGCATCAAGCTTTGTTAGTGTTTGTGAATCTACATTCGATCCCCATTCGAATCGCGCTGTACCAGTTTCAATTCTTTTGTAAGTATCTTCAAACATATAATCGCTCGATGCCTGGGGATTACGATAAATATAGCCATTGTAATAACTGCCATCCATCATAAAGCCTTGATCCTTTATGCACCCATTAAATCCAATATTTTGTGGATACATGTCTATATCGGAAAAAGTCCACTTATTGTCCAACCAATCATTAATCACCGCTTTTACCAGCGTCATCTTTGGCCTTGGAATTTCAGTTACAGGAACAAGCTCATCGTACACTCTACAGTTATAGTTCCATTCATGATTAAATACCCAGGCATCCAAGCCTAAAATTATACACTTAGGGGTATAATCCAGATTTTTTAAAAAATTTAAATACTCATCATAATTTCCGCCAACAGCACCACCACAATTATAAAACGTAGTCGTGAAATAGTCTGATCTAAACTGCATGACACGACTAGTACCTAATGCAATAACTTCTGGTTTATTGTAATTTGTATTCAATAGCTTATAGTATGCAGTTTGTTCATTATACCCTAACCCTATCAAACAATCACTATTGTTTCTCTGCCATTTTATACAGGTATTTATATCATCCAATTCGCCACTTTTTTCCATAACAACATAAAAAGGTATGATAAAACATATCAGTAAAATAATTGGGCTAAGAAATAAACATACATTTTTTATAAATTTTTTCATATTATAATTCACCTAAAATTGAAAATAGACAAACTGATTACTACCTATGCTATTGTTTAATCCAAACAATATAAAAGCGATTAACATGTATAAAAATGCCAAATTAGTTATGTTGCTTTTCCTCTGTAACAAAGCTATGACATCTTGTTTTAATGAAATATAATCAAATACAAATACAATTGAAATTGACACCAAAAGATATAGGCATATGAATTTTGATAAACCAATATACGATGTTGGTGCGTATAAAATAAATTTCAGATTTTGCACTATAAATATAGCATCCCCCAAAGATTCTGCTCTAAAAAATACCCAAGCAATATTGCAAAAGGTGAATACAAGAGCCCAGTGAATTACTTTAGAACAAATTGATTCCTTCTTAGGAGAAAAACCAAAAATTTTTTCTAAGACTTGAGCTACGCCATGTATTCCCCCCCAGCACACAAATGTCCAATTTGCTCCATGCCACAAGCCACTTATTAAAAACGTCACCAAAATATTGAAATAATTTCTGAGACGAGTGCATCTGTTTCCTCCCAACGGGATATATAAGTAATCTTTGAACCATGATGACAGTGAAATATGCCACCTAGACCAAAACTCTTTCACCGATAATGATAGATAAGGACTTGAAAAATTTGTCATCAAGTTGATGCCAAATAACTTTGCTGTTCCAATAGCGATATCTGAATAACCAGAAAAATCACAATATATTTGGACAGAGAACATAAGAACAATAAAAAGCAGGTCAAATTCTGTGCAAAATGGAAGGTTATTGTATCCCTTATCGACATAGCCGGAGACTACATCAGCAATAGCAATTTTCTTAAATAATCCCCACAATATTTGTTTTGCACCACACATTGCTAGTGGATAGTAAAAAATTTTAGGTGATTTTATTTGTGGAAGTAAATTTGCAGGTCTTTCAATTGGCCCAGCAACTAACTGTGGGAAGAATGAAATAAAAGTAGCATATTGCCCGAAATGGCGTTCAGCCTTTACCTTTCCCTTATAAACATCAATCACATAACTCAATGTCTGAAATGTATAAAAGGATATCCCCACTGGCAACAACACTTGCAATGTTACAGGATGTAGCGGTATCGCCAACCGACCACACACATAGGCTATCGATTCGGATATGAAATTAAAATATTTAAATAAAAACAGCACGCCTAAACAAATAAGGCTAGCTAAGAACAGGATTATTTTCTTTCGACTTGCTGACTCCGTTCGATCCAATAAAATAGCAGAGATATAAGACACTATGGTTGTGCCTAAAATCAGTACCACATACTTTGGATTCCAACTCATATAAAAAAAATAGCTTGCAACCAACAATAATATCCACCTAAATCTGTGTGGTATTGACCAATACACAAGAAAAACTATTGGCAAGAAAATTGCATATTCTATAGAATTAAAACTCATTGTATTCCTCACTTCAATGTAAACATCAAAATATACCATATCAAAAATACAGGCCACCAGTACAAAACCAGCGACCTGTAGTATTCTATCACAATTAATAATTATATTCAAATATATGGCGTATCAAAAGCCTTATGCTCTATTTTTATTCATCCACCCCCTGTAGAATTTTAGAGTACCTGTCCCACAATTCACCATACCCTTTTGTAGATGGTCTAACAGGATGCGGTAAATTATTTTCCTCGTCCACAACTATTTCTCCATTACTATTCATTATAAGAATACGAGTACCCAAAGTAATGGCCTCTTGAATGTTATGTGTAACAAACATAACTGTCATATTTTCCGTGCGAGAAATATTATATAACTCCCCTTGTAGCCTGTTCCGTGTTATGGCATCTAAAGCAGCAAATGGTTCATCCATAAGTACAATCTGCGGTATCAAAGCTATCGCTCTAGCTATAGCCACTCTCTGTTTCATTCCTCCTGAAAGTTCATGAGGATAAAACTTTCTGTACTCATACAGGCCCACTTTTTTTAGCATATCTTCACATCTGCACCGCAAGTCGTTTTTATCTTTTATACCTTGTATTTTCATTGGATACTGGATATTTTGCTCCACCGTCTTCCAAGGGAAAAGCTGATTATAATCCTGAAAAACCATCACACGTTCTACTGAAGGTTTTTTTACTACCTTGGAATTACAAATTATCTCGCCACTATAGTCTTCAAAACCTGCTATACAACGCAATAAGGTAGACTTGCCACAACCTGAAGGACCTAATATGCAGATGAATTCATTAGACTTAACTGTCAAATGTAAATTGTGCAATATTTTATTTTTACCACGAGGTGAGGAATACTGCTTAGTCAATCCTGTTATTGATAAAATATCACTCATCTAATCATTCCCCACCTTTTTACTGTCCTGCTCTCTATCACGTGAAAAAAGCCATATTCCACAATAACACCAACTATTATAATGAGGAAGATTGCACCATAAACGCTAGGGTAATCAAGCCATATGGTTCGGGCATTATTAATATATACCCCTATCCCCGCGGACTGTGCAGCACCGAAAATCATTTCAGCACTTATTAGTCCCCGCCAAGCCCTTGCCCAGCCAATCTTCAACCCCGACAAGACATTGGCAAATGATGCTGGAATATATACCCCTGCAAGCAAACCATAAATGCTAAGTCCATAATTCTTGCCAGCTTCAATATAGGTAGGTGGAATCATGCGAAATCCATCCATTATATTTCGTGACATGGGCCAAAGGACTGAATGTATTACCAAAATCAAAATTGAAAGATCATTGGCCCCAACTGTAATCATCAAGATTGGCAACAATGCCACTCCAGGTAATAAATCAAATATGGATATTAATAACCTATAAATTGAACCAATTATGTTATTCACAACTGACAGCCCCGATAAAACAACAGCAGTCAAAACCCCAATGGCTAAACCTTCTACGATTAAGATGAAGGAATGTGCCATGTAAAGCAAGATCGGTTGTCTAGTGCTGGTAAATGAATCTATGAGGTGCGCTACTATCACATCTAGTGCCGGAAACCCCATAATATTTCGTGACGTTGCGTATAATTGCCAAGAAATGCAACAAATTACAACGAATATGAACTGTACCCCTAAACTAGTATATCTACTCTTAAGCTTTGTATAGTTTTCTTTATTCACAAGACACACCGCCATAGCAGAATTGTTCTTTGCTCACATCTTTTTCAACGAAACCTGCACGCTTCATAAATTCAGCCATTAAACGCAAACCGCGAATATCTGTGAAAAACTTACAATCCGGTTTTTTCAGATAAGATTTAATTACCTCTTTATCCAGCTTAAGATATTGTTCTTCAATGGAAATAGTATCATCTGGATTAGAATTAATATAATCTACTGATTGCGCAAATGCCTTCTGTACAGCCTCAAAAAGATCTTTATCATTTTCCAAGGTGGTTGCTGCCATAGCAACTAAAAATGTATTGCCCTGAGGCCATGCCTCTTTTACTTCTGGTAATTCAATATACTTTGCCTGTGCACGTTCCTGATAAATAAACGGAGCAGAGGTCAAATGCAATTTGACAACTCCAGCCTCCAAAGCCGCCATCCCCTCTGCGTGAGACATACGTTGAATATTATTGTCCAGCGCATGAGCATCACCTAATGTTTTTTCAGCAGCCATACCTAACAGAATGTGCTGAATAGACCCTGTAGACACTAATGCGATTTTATCTTCTGGCTTAATCTGCTTCAATGAAGAAATGCTGGCATCATTACTCATAAGGCCATTTGATTGCGAACAAAGATTAGCAATTGCTTTGTATGGTATTCCTTTAGATACCCCTGAAATAGCCGGAGCCAGCCCCATACAACCAATATCAATAGTGCCGCCTATAATTCCCTCATTAATTACTGCTCCAGAATCCAGCTTAACATAATTTACTTCTACATTACCATTATAATTCTTTTCGATTAGCTTTTGTGATTCCATCACATGGACAGGGGCATATCCAATCCCCCCCTGATAAGCAATAGTTATTTTTTTCGGCGCATTGCCATCCTGCCCATTAGTACCACAACCTTGCAGTAAAAACATCCCAAAAATGAAAATAGCAACTAACGAAATAATTTTTTTCATATTCAAAACTCCTTACGCAATTCAAGTAACTCTTTACGCTTTATTTTACCATTAAAAGTTCGTGGTATACTATCCACAAACTCAATAAAACGTGGGACTTTGTATGGTTCAAGTACGCTTTGCAAAAATGATTTTATATCCACTTCATTAGTTGTAACACCTTGCTGTAAGACGACAAACAACTTAGGAACCTGACCTACGGTAGCATCTGCTAGTGGAATACAAGCACTATCTTTAATAGCAGTCATCTCTCTGGCAGCCTCTTCAACCTCCTCCGGTGATACTTTTTTCCCCCCAACGTTGATTATATCCCCCTTTCTTCCCAAAAGAATTATATCTCCATCCACATCGATATACGCCTCGTCAGAATTATAAACTACACCATCGCGTAGTACTTTTGAAGTTTCTTCTTCGTCTTTCCAATACCCCTGCATATTCATAGTACCACAACAAGAAAGCAGTCCTGTTTTCCCACGTGGAACTTCATTATTATTCTCATCGATTATTCGTATTATTGCATTACATGTATGTCTGCCAATACATTTCTTTTTGGTATTTGGTCTATTAAAATTATAGATAGCAATGCAACCGCTTTCAGTACTGCCGTAAAAGTTATATAAACGACTCTTGGGAAGTAATCTGCACAATTCTTCTTGATCGCTCTCAGGTAAGGGAGCAGCCCCCAACTGTATATATCTTATGGTATCTTGATAATCTGCCAAACGGCCTTCGCTCATTCGCAGAAAAATTGTCAACGCAGCTGGAACAATATCCATCGCATTTACTTGATATTTATCCATATACTCAAAAAATGCATCTGTGTTTATGATATCAGCAATAAGAACCACTGTACCTCCGCACACCATATTTGCATAATACCGCCGCAAGCCATGTGAATGATTTAACGGTGAAGGAATAATCTCTACATTATCATGCTCCATCTCAACACCAGTGATAACATTTTCTGCCAGAGCAATATCAGCACCATGCGTCATGACAATTCCTTTTTCTTTACCTGTAGTACCTGTACTAAAAAGCATTTCACTTATATCATCCGACTTAGGGAATGACAGCTGAATATTATTACTATGCTCGCTCACGAGATCAGAAAAATCTTTAAACAATAACGCTTTTATGCTAGTTTGAATGGGTCTAATTGTAACAATTAAATCCGCCTCTGCCCTTTGCACAAAGGTATTCATCTTTGTTGACGCACAATTATTTTCAATCGGAACAAAAATTCCTCCTAATAGCTGTACCGCAGCTTCCAAAGCTAAATATGTAATAGAGTGCTCTGCCTCAACAATCACTCTATCACCTTTGTTAATTCCAACCTCTTTAAGTTTCAATAATGTCGTTATTATTTTATTTTTTAAATTGCCATAGCTAATCTCTCCATACTGATCAACCAAACACAGTTTATCTGGCTGCTTATTGGCATGAAAAAAAATATATTCAACTACCGATTCCATGAGTACCTCTACCTCTTTTCAAGAAAATAGTGCATTATGAATAACTACCGCAAGAGCCGTGTGGATAAATTTCCCGCATACAACTTTTCACATTCACTTTAACCTTCCAAACTCTTTTTTCAATTCACCCTTGTACATAATTAGGAAATTCACTAACTGTGTATAACTCACTTCATTATAAGTGTCCCCTCCCCGTGATCAAATGTTTTTTCAACATTCGACCACGAAAGTTTGCGAAATAAAAAGACAGTAATCCTAAATAAGATCACTGCCAAAAAAATAGACACAGTCGTATTTAACACCCAAAAGAACCATATTTTAGTTCCTTGCCAGATACCATTACATTGTCAGATTATTATTTTAATATTTAAAAATTACATATCACAGTCTGTACATATTATATTATTATTTAAATATTTATAATCCTCAAACATTTTATCAGGTTTTAAATGAAGCCAATCCATAAAATCATTAGTGGTATAATTATTCTTGATCGGATTATAACTGCCATGAACAGGAATATTATATTTTTCACCAAGCTTACGAACTGCATTCTCAACGTTTTCTACACCAGAGAAGTTCTCGTGAGATACAAAAAATTCATACACTTTGGGGTGCCAGACAGGTAAATACAAATGTACCTTTACGCCATTGTCCAACAAATATTTTATCAACTGCTCAAATTCATTCCACCGCTCAGGGGGAATATCTTTAAACCCTTTCCCCACTTGATATATAGTCCCCGACTTTACTTGAGTTGCTACTTCATTCTCTATGTCACGACTCGTATGAAAGTCTTTTATCGCTGGAACATATCGTCCCCCGGGTGCTATTTTTTGCTTTTCCCCTACAACCTCATCACTTGCCACTGATACCGTTTCATTCCCCTTTTTAAGCCCAGTCTTTTCCAGTCTTTTTAAGGAATCCCTAAAATATTCTAGCGAGTATAATTCCTTTATCTTGGAATACCCACGAATGTCCTTGACATTTTTATCATATAGATGTTCTTTCTCTGAAAAACCATCTATTAAATATACCGCATATTGGGTGATGGAGGTCTGACGACCATTGGAAGCAGCACGCAAAAATGCCCAAGGATCCACACCAATTACCACCCGTTTCGGCATTTTATCATAATATTTTAACAAGCCTACAATTGAATAATAGTCTCCCAAATAGGCCCCTGACATACCTGCATTATATGTATCACGGTAATCAAACGGTATATACATAACATGGCTAGAGCCAATTATCACTGTTTCTGGTGCATGACTCATGGCTGCAATTTGTTTTTCCTTTAATAGCCCCTCATCAAGGTTTGCCGGGACTTTCACTATATATCCGGCATTTAGATATTCTGCAACTTTAGTCACCATAGCATCATGAAAGCGATTGGCTGGATCTACAAAATAGTTACAACTTATGATAGGCACAAAGGTCATACAAGTTATCAAAAAGAATTTTATAATAAACTTTTTCATAATCAAGCCTCATTAAAATTGAAAATAAATAAAAGAAGATGTAGCCAATGGCATCTTTAAAATAGTCCAGTATATAATGACAATATAGATCCCCCAGCGCAGTATTGTTTTACGATGAGATAGCCATTCTAACACATCTTGTTTAAGCGATACATAATCAAAAACAAATATTAAAGCGATAGGATAAAGTAATGCCCTTACATCAGATTTAAATATTCCTATACCACTATGTAGATACCACTCTATGCCGCCAGTTGGAACAATAATATTGCCTAAAATATAAAAGGCATCCGAAATCGTTCTGGCTCTGAAAAACACCCAAGCTATATTACATACAACAAATATAAATAATATTGAAAGAATTCTTCTAAGACCATGTTTCTCAATTTTATTAAAGCTCAATACATTCTCAATAACCTGGATAATCCCATGGATTCCGCCCCATAAAACAAATGTCCAATTTGCACCATGCCAAAGGCCACTCACCAAGAAGGTTATCATAATATTTATATTATGTCTTAACGCCGAACATCTGCTACCGCCAAGAGGAATATACAGATAGTCCCTAAACCAGGTAGACAGAGAAATATGCCACCGTCCCCAAAATTCTTTTAAACTACTGGACCAATATGGACTTTTAAAATTGGTCATTAACTTAATACCGAGTATTCTGGCAGACCCAATAGCAATGTCAGAGTAACCGGAAAAGTCACAATAGATCTGTAATGTAAACAAAAATACTGCCAACAGTAAATCAAAACCTGTGCATTTGTCCAAAGAGCCATATACATTGTCTACAATAATGGCTGCATTATCCGCCACTACCAGCTTCTTAAAAAATCCCCATGCCATTAATCTGAGGCCATATACAGCTTCATCATAACTAAATGTCTTAACTGACTTTATCTGTGGCAATAAGTTTTGAGTTCTTTCGATAGGACCTGCAACGAGCTGTGGAAAGAAGGAGATAAAGGTTGCATATTGTCCAAAATGGCGTTCAGCTTTTACCTTACCTTTATAAACATCGATAACATAACTCAAGGTCTGGAAGGTATAAAAGGATATTCCCACCGGCAACAGCACCTGTAAGGTAACAGGATGTAAACGTATTGCAAACTGAGCACATACATAGGCTACTGATTCTGAAATAAAGTTGAAATACTTAAATACAAACAGGACGCCTAAACAAATCAAGCTAGCTACCGCTATAATAAACTTCTTTTGTGTTGTCGATTCGGCTCGTTCCAACAGAATAGCTGAAATATAGGATACTATGGTCGTGCCTAATATCAGTACCACATATTGCGGGTTCCAGCTCATGTAAAAATAGTAGCTGGCTACCAAAAGCAAGCCCCAACGGAATCGATGTGGCAGCCCCCAATATAATAAAAACACTAATGGCAAAAATATTGCATATTGTTGAGAATTAAAATTCATAATAACGCTAAAACGCTCTTCACCTCCGACATCCTTCACATACTACCACATATATATTCATTCAGCAATAATTTACCTAATAAAATAAGACTGTGAGAAACACATATGTACTCCCACAGCCTTATCCATTCAATTCTTTATCAAATTTTAAAACTTAAACTTCCTCAGCACAGTCTGTACATCCCGATATGCCATTTTATAGACTAGCTACAAAATACTCTTCAAACTCACGCTTCGTATATATGTATACTTTTTTAAACAAATATCCTTCAAAATAGTTTAAAAAACCAAACTTTGGCGATTTAGCTTTTTCATCCATATAGTCGTGTATAAATGCTTTATTGCTATTTTTACAGGAGGTGTTCTTAGAGTGATTATATACAAGGATATAATCAATATTGTTTCTAAAATAGCTTGCATTACCTTCAAAATCTTCTATTACTTTGTCAGCTTCTGTTAGCGGATCACACAATATCACAAAACTGTCATAGATTTTCTGCACTATCTCTTTTTGGTTCTTAGGACGCTTTAAGTCACCATTCTTAAATTCTATGAATGCCAAGTGCCCATCTTTACATAAAAGAGCATCATTAGATTTAAGACTGAGTTTTCTATCATGGGCTCCAGCAGTTTCGGAATACCAGTATTTTAAAGTATCAAAATCAAAAACTTCAACTTCACTTTGAGTCATATACTCATTATGTTCCTCATCATATGATGTTCTTTCCATTGTAGTTAAAGCGTCCTTAAAGTGTTGTGGCATATCACTCATGAATCCATCCCCAATTCCTGCTCCATTTCTCCCAATTTACTAAACGGAGCTGCCATACTACCATAGATTTCATCCAAATTATCGGTTACCTCTACCAATGTAACCATATTATCGTCTTGAACTTTTGTTTGATAATAATTCACATTAGATAATCTGTCATACTTTCTGGAGAAAACCTCTATAGCATTCAAAAAGTATGGGCTATGGGTAGTAAGTAATATAGTGAGATCAAAAGCTTTTTGGAATAATACCAAGAACTCAGCATATAAAACCTGCCATTCTGGATGGAGATGTATTTCTGGTTCATCCAAAATCAATACATCCTTCTCACGAATTTGATTATTCTGCATCAAAAGCTTAGGTACCGCAAATGCTTTAACTCCTGTTGATAGAGACTATGAAAAAATTTCTGTAAATAAGATCTTCTATGGTTAAAAACAATATATATTTTATGTGTATGCCAGTCAAATGCTCACGGTCAGATAAATCGTGAGACAGTGCAGGACAAACAGCTGA
>Ga0256405_10001706_pt1 | contig 57428 bp, 44 predicted proteins | sample RumenRJG_02DNA_FD_189096 | JGI IMG/M metagenome (GOLD analysis project Ga0256405, IMG submission 189096) | Bovine rumen microbial communities from Lethbridge, Alberta, Canada - RJG_02 | ecosystem: Host-associated > Mammals > Digestive system > Stomach > Rumen | place: Canada: Alberta... | reverse complement strand
GAATTGGTTCCTTTTTTTTTTTTTTTTTTTTTTTACGTTTGCCTTGGCGTTTGCTTTGGCTTCAATCCGATGCATGGTATAGCCAATGCCAACGCCAATGCTAAAGTTACTTGAAAATACTATTGAAAATAATCTCTGCTATCATATGTTGTCCCTCCTCATTGGGATGGATGGTGTCGGGGAAATACTGACGCTTGCCTTGCATGGGGGTGTTGAGGTCAACAAGGGGAATGTTCTCCTCGCGGGCTACCTCTTTGATGTAGGGAATGACTCCGTTATAGATGATACTGTCGTTAATGCTCCAGGCGTGGCCGTATGCGGGAACCGGCAGACAGAGCCAGATCTCGGGCTTGGCAGGCAGGGCGCGGAATGACTCAATCAGTGTCTTGAGGTCCTTCTTGAAATGCTCCTGCTCTTTCCAGTTGTAGGGCTTGCTGTCATTGGTGCCAAGCTTAATGGTAACAATCTGCGGATTGAAAGCCAGTGCATCCTTATAGGCCTGCTCATTCATATATGGCATGTCGGTGCCCGTCATTGCGGTGGTTCCGCTCACTCCAAAGTTGCGCACATCATACTTTTCGCCCAACATGGCGCTCAGAAGGCCGGGATAGGTGTCATGCTCACGGTCTTTGATTCCGTGGCCGTATGTGATGCTGTCGCCTACACAGGCTACGCGTACCGGTTCTTTCTGGCAGGAGGATAATGTCAGCGCGATGACTGACATCATAATGAGAATGTTTTTTTTCATATCGTATCTTTTTGGTTTATCTGACATCTGATGCTCTCTGTGTGAATGGTCTCAAACAGAAGTTGAATGAATTTTTCATCCAGTCCCAATTGCTTTCCTTTCTCTGTCAATATGCTTGAGATAGCACTGTAACGTTCGGGCTGCAGGATGGCAAGGTTGTGAAGGTTCTTGTAATCACCGATATCTCCCGTTATGACAAACCTTTGTGCCAGATCCTGAATGATCCTGATGTCAATGTCCTGCAACTTTGAACGGTATGGTTCCAGATAAGCGGTATCTGAAGGTTCCGGATTGCGGTGATATACAAGTCTTCCTGTCATATCGCGGAACTGCCCGGGAGTTAACTGCTGTCTCTTGTCGCTCAATGCCTGGTCCGGATTCGGATGAACCTCAACGAACAAGCCGTCCGCCTGCATGTCAAGTGCCATCTGGGCAAGATAGGGAACAAGTTCCCGGCGTCCAGCCATATGACTCGGGTCACAGATAACCGGCAATCCGGGTAACCTGCGCCTCAACTCTATCGGAATCTGCCATTCGGGCGAATAACGGTATATCCTCTCATAGTAAGAGCTGAATCCACGGTGAATGGCAGCCATATGTGTGATTCCTGCGCCGTCAAGCCGTTCAAAAGCCCCTATCCATAGGTCCAGTTCTGCGTTGATGGGATTCTTGACAAGCACCGGGATGTCAGTCCCTTTCAATGCGTCAGCGACTTCCTGGACGGCAAATGGACTGGTAGTTGTGCGAGCGCCTATCCATAAGATGTCTATTCCAGCCTTGAGTGCCGATTCAACATGACGCACATTCGCTACTTCTACGGCTATGGCCATGCCGGTCTCCTCACGGACATCTTTAAGCCATTGCAGCGCAATGTCTCCGGCACCTTCAAAGTTGCCGGGACGGGTGCGAGGTTTCCATACTCCCGCGCGGAACACCTTTATACCCTGCGATTTGAGGGCCATGGCACATTCCATTACCTGTTCGGGTGATTCTGCACTGCACGGGCCTGCTATAATAGGGCATTTGCCGAAATCAGCTCCAAGCAGATCTATTTTCTTTAAGTCAATCATTTCCGGTCAGTATTTTTCCGTCTTTCATAAGTAAATGTCCTTCATCAACCATATATCTGAGGACAGCATCAGTCTTAGTCCGGTCGTAAGGGAGCGAGTAAACCTTTTGCGGATTGTCCGGAAAAGAGTGGAAGGTATCCAGTATGGCGTTCATTATGACTTCCCTCTCGCCGCGGGTCAACTGGTTTCCCACTTTTTCCTGACACAGGTCGCAGGACATGCAAGGCTTGTCCTGATGCTCGCCGAAGTATCTGAGAAGCATGGCACTGCGGCATCCTGTCTCACGTGTCACATACTCCATCATTGCACCTATACGCTCCTTGAACTCCTCTTTACGCAACCTGTAAACCTCCGGATCGAAATTAAGCATATCCGTGTCTACACGTGCTTTTGTCCAAGTGATTATCGGTGTACGCCTTTCTGGGACATATCTGACAACACCCTGGCTCTGAAGATTCATCAGAGTCATATACAGAGTCTTTTTGTCAATTCCGGCCCGTGAACAGATCAACTGCTCATCAATATATGCATAATCGGTGAAAATACCGCTGTAAAGGCGGAGTATTATGTTCATCACATCTTCTGTGGTCTTGTCCTGATGCAGGCGATACAGGTCGTCCCGTCCGGCCGTGAACAGCAGACGGGCGGAATAATCCATTTCATCGACATACTCTATGTAGCCCATTCGTGTCAGTATGCGCAATGCACTGTCAGCAGGTAAGACAGGAAGAGAGAAATGCTGGCAGAATTCTCCAAGTGAAAAAGGATATGTGCAACCCTGGCCGTCACCAACTGCCATTTCATAGTAGAAACTCAGTTTTTCGTAAACGTCACAGATGAACTCCTCCTTCGGAAAAGAGTCTGTCAGACGCTTGCTGACAGTGCGCTTGTCGCCGGGAGAGTGCAGAAGGACCGCATAGGACCGCAATCCGTCACGTCCAGCCCGTCCAGCCTCCTGGAAATATGCTTCAATCGAACTGGGGATATCCATGTGCACTACCGTGCGGACATCGGGCTTGTCAATACCCATTCCGAATGCGTTGGTGGCAACCACAACGCGGTATATCCCTTCGGTCCATGCCCTTTGGCGCTCATCCTTGACTGTCGGCTCCAATCCTGCATGATAGAAAGTGGCCGGAATGCCCTCTTTGTTGAGAAAATCCGATATCTCCTTTGTTTCGGCACGATTGCGGACGTAGACAATGCCAGTTCCGGGGACACTGTTTAGTATATGCTTGAGTTCCAGCAGTTTATTCTCTGTCTTGCGAACCACGTACGACAGGTTTTCACGGAAGAAACTCATGCGGATGACATTTTTCTCCCTGAAGCCGAGTTTCTCCTGTATGTCATCAGTGACCTGAGGCGTGGCTGTGGCGGTCAGGGCAAGTACCGGGACATCGGGCAACTCTTTCCTGATATCGGCAATAGTCAGGTATGAAGGACGGAAATCATATCCCCATTGTGATATGCAGTGTGACTCATCGACCGTAAGCAGACAGATCTTAATATGACGCAGCTTGGTGCGGAACAGTTGGGAAGAGAGCCGTTCGGGCGACACGTAAAGGAACTTGTATCCTCCGAATATGCAGTTCTCCATAACCGTTATTATCTCCTCTCGTTTCATCCCTGTATGAATGGCTGCAGCCTTTATGCCGTGTTCGCGAAGGTTGCGCACCTGGTCTTTCATGAGGGCGATAAGCGGAGTTATGACAAGACATACGCCGTCCATGGCTAAGGCCGGAACCTGGAATGTGATGCTCTTGCCGCCTCCTGTCGGCATGAGTCCCAATGTGTCACGACCACTACCGATACTCCCGATAATCTGTTCCTGAATGCCACGGAAACTGTCGTAACCCCAGTATTGCTTGAGTATCTCCAGGTAGGTCATAAATCCCGTTCAGGCTTTGGTGTCGGGTGTGTTGGGCTTGATACTCTCAATCTGCAGCAAAACCTCTCCCTGTTTGAAACTGTTCTCCTCTATTGTGTAACAGATATCAAAGGAGCGTTTTGTCTTGATGTAGTTCACGTATGAACTCTGCCCGAATGCTATACCGTTGAGCGGATGCCCGCTCTTGCTGTCTATAAGTTCCAGTTTGATATGCTCGTGACCACGTCCGACAACTTTGCTGGTGCCGTAGTCATAGACATTGCGGGTGCGGAAAACGGGTTTTGTGTTGTCCGGTCCGAAAGGTTGGAATTTCTTGAGATCGCGGAAAAACCTTGGGGTTATATCCTTGAAGTCTATGTCTGCATCAATATCTATTGACGCCTCAATCTGGTCGGGCTCGATGTGCTGAGAAACGTATTCCTCAAACCGGCGCTTGAATTCCTCAACGTTTTCCACTCTTAGTGACAGGCCTGCGGCATAGGTGTGACCTCCGAAATTCTCAAGCAGGTCCTTGCAACTCTCAATTGCCTTATAGACATCAAACCCTGAAACAGATCTGGCCGAACCTGTGGCCAGATTCCCTGTCTTGGTAAGCACGACTGCCGGTTTGTAGAACACTTCGGTCAGGCGTGAAGCCACGATGCCTATCACGCCGCGTTTCCAGTTTTCGTTGTAGAGAACGATGGCATGACGGTTCTCGCCATCCTCAAGGTTGGTGACAATTTCATTGGCCTCCTCGGTCATCTCCTTGTCATCTTTCTTGCGGTCATCGTTTTCCTTGTCTATGTTTTCGGCCAACTCAAGTGCGCGTCCGAAATCTTTTTCTACCATCAGGTCAACGGCTTTCTTGCCGCTGCTCATGCGTCCGGCGGCATTGAGCCTTGGACCTATCTTGAACACGATGTCATTTATGGTCAGGTTCTTGTCAGAAAGCTTACAAACCTGTATTATCGCTTTAAGTCCGGTACACGGGCTGCTGTTTAACTGTTCAAGGCCGTAATGCGTGAGCACACGGTTTTCACCCATAATGGGCACTATGTCCGATGCGGTACTCACTGCCACCAAATCCAGGCTGGGCAGAAGTTCGCTGAACGGAATGCCGTTGTCAAGCGCATATGCCTGCATCAGCTTGAAACCCACACCGCATCCCGAAAGATGTTTGAATGGGTAGGTGGAGTCAAAGCGTTTGGCGTTCAGTATGGCTACTGCAGGAGGCAGTTCGTCATCTGGAACGTGGTGGTCACACACAATGAAGTCTATGCCTTTCTGTTTGGCATAGGCTATCTCCTGGATTGCCTTGATGCCGCAGTCCAGCACAATGACAAGCTTTACGCCTGTCTCATAGGCGTAATCCACACCCTGCTCTGACACTCCGTAACCTTCGTTATAGCGGTCAGGAATGTAGTAGTCAAGGTTGTCATAATCCCTTTTAAGGAAATTATAGACCAACGCTACGGCTGTGGTGCCGTCAACGTCATAATCACCGTAAACCAGAATGCGCTCGCCGCGCTCAATAGCGCTGTTGATACGGGCTACCGCCTTGTCCATGTCGTCCATGAGCCAAGGGTCTAGTAACTCGTTCAGTTGCGGGTTAAAGAATTTCTGTACTTCGGTCTTGGTTTTTATACCCCTTTGTATCAGTAGTTTACAGAGTATGGGACTAATCCCGACAGCCTTGGAAAGCTCATTGGCTGCCTCTGTCATCTCCTGGGTGGGGGGCTCGTAGTTCCATCTGAAGTTCATTATTTATGTTATTTTTTATTTTATTCATATTGAGTGTGTTATGTGTCCTGCCACTTCTTGGATCGTGTTTTTTTGACGATTCAGGGCGCAAGACCGGTTTGTTCCAAACTGCAAATGTATAAAAACCGCTTATGTTTTTCAAGTGAAACTAATAGTTATTAGTTAGTATTTTATTTTATAAACAAAAAAAAGCAGGAGCATTTCCTTGACGCCCCTGCCCTTATTGTTGTGCTTGTAAGTAAAACGGATGCTTACTTTATGCCCAGTTTCTTCTTTATGTCCTTGGGCAGGGCATCCTTGTGGACCAGGATGTTCATGGTCTTGTATGCCACGTAAGCATCGCTGGCGTACCATATGCCGTTGTTGCCGGCGGTGGTGTTCCATGAGTTCTTGACCATGAAATACTCCTTGCCGTTCTGGTCTTTGGCTATACCGAATATCTGCATGCCGTGGTCATCGGTAGTCTCCCAGTTGTCATATGCCTCCTGGCGCATCTCCTGGGTTATTGTCATCTCCTCACCGGGCTCACGCAGAATCTTGTTCTCCTTGTCCTCCTCGGACGGAATTACGCAGACGGCTGGCTTGGAACGCAGGAATCCGGTCTCGGAAACATCGGCACCCCATGCAAACGTGTAACCGGTCTTGATTGCGTTGTGCATAACGGCCATGAACTCGTCAAGCGGCAGGTTGTAGGAGAGTCCCCAGCGCCAGTTGTCCTGAATCTCTATGACAAACTGCTCATAGAAAGGATGATGTGTATATGATGTCAAAGACACGTAATCGTCCATGTTCAGTCCAAGAGATTCAGCGTATGACTGAGGGGTGTACTCCTTGCCGTTGTAAGTGAATTTCTCAGGGCATTCGCCGATGTAGGCATCGTAGATTCCGGAGAATCCTTTCTGCCAGACATCACTCAGTTTCTTGAGATTGCCCTTGGCTAATGCGTCCACATATGCCTTGGCCACTGCTGTCAGCTCGGTATGGTTTATACGGTCACTTTTGTACATGATGCCGGGCATAACCTCCTGCGGTACCATTCCGTAATTTTTCCAGCAATATACTACATCATAGAAACTTCCGCCCTGTGCAAATTCAATATCGCCGTGCAGACGTACTGCAGCCTTGGCGCGGTCCTCCATGGTCTTGTGTACCACAAACATCTCGGCCAGGTCATGCTCGCCCTTGCCCAGACGGAGCAGCTCTGACTCAAAGAAACCTATCGATGAGAACGACCAGCAGGTGCCGGAATTGGCCTGGTCCTTTACGGATGTGATGCCAAGCGAATCAACTGTTGTAAATACGTACCCTTTCTTTTCATTCTGGGCTGTAACACCTGCGCATAATATTGCGGACAACGTGATGATGAATATCTTTTTCATACTTATAAATAATGATTTTAGCTTTAGTGACCCCAAATTTATTCTTTTTGCTCCATTCGGCAAAGTGGAAAGGCCGAAAAACGCTATATTCGCGGAATAATTCAAGAGCAGATGCTATATACTTCATACAGTGACAGAGATATTCTGACAAGTAACGGCAAGTGGATAAAAGACGATGCTACGGATTGTGCCGAATCTTTTGCCATTCTGTCCCTTACCGATACGCTGATGCCGTTTGACAGACAGTTGGATGTGCTTCTGGACAATCTCCGTAAGGTGATAGAGGAGGGCGGAACTCCGGTCCTGATGCGTTTCTTCCTGAGTGATCCCGCCAATCAGACGGAGTCGCTTAGAGAACGTCTTGCCTTCGATTGTCCGGTGTCCATTATCGGCCAGGCTCCGCTTAACGGCACCAAGATTGCCGCGATGGTGTGGTGCAGAGAGTCTGCGGCAATCTGCCGTATAGGGGAAAGGATGCACAAGGTTACTGAAAGAGGCATTGACGAGTACTGGTATACGGGTGGCCTGTCCGCATCCGACGGTTCTTACAACCAGACAGTAGCTCTGCTTGATGAACTGAGTGCCGGTCTTGAGGCCCAGGGGTTGACGCTAGAATCCGACTGTATGCGCACCTGGCTCTTTGTCCAGAACATAGACGTAAATTACAAGGGTGTGGTGGATGGCCGCAACACCGTTTTTGACCGTCACGGACTCACTCCCGATACACACTTCATAGCCAGCACAGGCATTGAGGGACGTACAGCCGACTGCAGGAATAAGGTAATGCTTGATGCCGTGGCTGTCAAGGGTCCCGGTGTGGCGGTAAAATATCTTCACGGTGACAGCCACCTGAACCGTACGTCGGAGTATGGAGTAAGGTTTGAGCGCGGAACTTTGGTTGAGTATCCGGACCGCAGACATGTATATATCTCAGGTACCGCAAGCATCGACAATAAAGGCAAGATTCTCTACAATGGAGATATCGTACGCCAGACTGAGCGTATGATTGAGAATGTGGGCGTACTGCTGTCAGAGGCAGGATGCGGATTTGCTCAGGTAGGCGCAATGACAGTCTATCTGAGGGATATTGCGGATTATTCGGCAGTTAAGAAAATATTTGACACCCGTTTCCCCGATTGCCCCCGCGTAATAGTGCAGGCTCCGGTCTGCCGTCCGGGCTGGCTGGTGGAGATGGAGTGCATAGCGATATACTGATATTATGCAGGATAAAGGCCCATCGGTACTGCTCATTTACACCGGCGGAACCATCGGAATGAAAGAGGATGGCCGCGGTGCCCTGACTCCGTTTGATTTTGACGGACTGATGGAGTTCGTGCCCGAACTGGGCAGGTTCACCTGCAGGATAGACCATTATTCGTTCTCGCCCCTGATTGACTCATCGGACGTGGAGCCGTCACTGTGGGCGCGCCTGGCAGAGATAATCCGTGACCGCTATGATGATTATGACGGATTCGTGATCCTGCACGGAACCGATACCATGGCGTATTCCGCATCGGCCCTGAGTTTTATGCTGGAGAACCTCTCCAAACCTGTAATCTTTACCGGAAGCCAGCTGCCTGTGGGCCGCCCGCGCACTGACGGCAAGGAGAACCTGATTTCATCGGTCGAGATTGCCGTGGCCAAGAACCCTGACGGTAGCGCCGTAGTCCCGGAGGTGTGCATCTTCTTTAACTCACAACTGCTGCGCGGCAACCGCAGCACCAAGGCCGATTCGACATCGTTCCATGCTTTCCGCTCACCAAATTATCCTCCGTTGGCTACTGCCGGAATAGATATCCTATACAATGACAAGCATATCATGCGGCCTTCATCGGCGGCGTTCAGCATAAATACCTCTCTTGATACTCGCGTGTCAATTCTTAAGGTGCATCCGGGAATCACGCCTCAGGTGGTGCGTGACATTCTTCTGGGCTCCGATACTCGCGCTGTCATTATTGAGACTTACGGCTCCGGTAACGCCATTTCAAAGGATTGGTTTGTGGATATAGTGCGGCAGTCATCGGCCATGGGCAAGATACTGCTCAACGTCACCCAATGCCTGGCCGGTACGGTCAATATGGACATCTACGCCACAGGCCGCGCACTGCGTGATGCGGGCGTAGTCTCCGGCCGCGACCTCACCACCGAGGCGGCTTTGGCTAAGCTTTTCTTCCTTATGGGGGCTACCCAAGACAACACTGAAGTGAAGCATCGCCTCATTCTTAATCTTCGCGGAGAGATTTCTTAATTATTCTTTTAAAGCACCGTATGTCCTGCTACTGCAACTGGAAAGCTTTGCAGTAAAATTACGAGCATTTTTGCAGTTAGTTCGTTCTTTTGCTATATTTGTGTTGCAGACACTTTAATCATCCTGTTGAGGTATGAAGAAATTACAGGTAATAGTGGAATATGCTGGTGATAATCTGAACGCATATATTAATGATTTGCCAATCGTAGCTGTTGGCAAGAACCAGAATGAGATAAAGCATGATATTTCCGATGCGATTCAGGTTTACAAGGAATCGTGCGCAGAACTGGGTGTGGAATCGGCCCTTGTGACTGATGAATTCGAGTTGTCTTTTGTGATTGACACCACCACGTCCATAAACTACTATAGCAGCATATTCACTAAAGCGGCATTGAGCAGAATCACCGGTATCAACGAGAGGCAGTTGTGGCATTACGCTGCAGGCTTGCATAAACCCAGAAAGAGACAGCTGGAGAGAATACAGCGGGGCGTTCAGTCTTTAACAGAGGAGCTTAACTCAATCTGTTTCATTTAAGCTTTGTTTCTTGTAATGAGACGCCTGATTACTATAACCCTAACATTATTGGTTCTTTTGCCCGCATGTCTATTCGGGCAGAGCACCGTTTGCGGCGTTGTTGTTGACAGCCTTACTCAGGAGCCGCTTCCGCTTGCTACGGTGTATGTGAACGGCACAACTCAGGGTACAACTACAGATAATGACGGCCGGTTTGAGCTTAAGGACGTAATGTTCCCTGCTACGGTCGTGTTCAGTTTTGTGGGGTATCAGACTCAGGCTTTGGATCTGACGCGGAATCCCGGTGAGTTGAGGATCCGCCTTAAGACCAATGATATTTTGCCCGAGGTGGTGGTATCGGGTAAGGAGAACAAGGTTAAAAGAGAGGATCTGGAGTATTTTAGGAAGATGTTCCTGGGTAATGACCGATGGGGTAAGCGGGCAACCATAGAGAATGAAAACGTAATTATGGTTGATAACTCATATTACGCTTGGGCTCATACAGAAGAAGTAGAGATAGAAAAAGAGCATGTGGAATATCATCTGAGAGCGGGAAATAATCTAAAACGTGTATTCAATGCGTGGGCCAGTGAACCCCTGATAATTGATTTGCCACTGTTGGGGTATGAGTTGTATGTGAATCTGGTAAAATTTACTGTTGTAGAAGATAAGTCATATATTCAGTCTGATATGCTGGGATACTTTTATTACAAGCCCTACGAAAAGGTGAATAAACGTATGACTGAGAAAATTAAGGAAAACCGCAGGCGTGCGTATTGGGGTTCTAGCCAACATTTCCTGAGGTCTTTTGCCGATGACCGGCTGGCAGAAAACGGCTACTTGTTGTCAATGCCGGATAAGGTTGAGAAAGGAAGAAAGATTATTTCGACATATTTGCCGGTTGACATTAAGAAATACTCTTCCGGAGCAGGAGATGATAAGATGCAGATTTATGGGATTAAAGATAAAAAATTCAGAATCAGGTATTATCACCGTAGTGACGGCTCTCCCATGAACTTTAGGGAGAAAGGAAAAGGAATACGTCATTATTTGGAGTCCTGGATGACTTTTCTGGAAGATACCTGTACATTTCTTAAGGATGGTATAGTTACAGACAACAACATACAGTTTACGGGCGATTTGTCTAAGAAAAGAGTTGCAGCTTGCCTGCCTGATGATTATTACCCATCTGAAGATTCAAGTAGAATCAAACTGCCGGAATCCATAGATTATGCCAGTGAACTGTTTAAGTTTACTGATAACATCAACCAATTTAACAGCATGTTTCCGCAGGAGAAGGTCTATCTGGAGTTTGACAATACCGCATATTTCCAGGGTGAGAATATATGGTTCAAGGCATTCGTCACTCACGCCACAACATTAGAGCGTGCGCCTAGCGGAGTGCTGTATGTGGATTTCCTGGCTCCTACAGGGCAGCTGATACTGCAGCAGAAGCTTAAGATTGAGGCGGGGCAGGCCGACGGGGCAATTGCCTTGCTTGATGCAGGGACATTCCAGACAAGAGAGAAATACGGAGTGCGTGCATATCCCAGTGGGTTTTATGAGATAAGGGCATACACTCAGAATATGCTGGACTTCAGTCCTGAAGCAATATTCTCCAGAGTCATACCCGTCTACACCCAACCTAAGTATGTTGGTGAGTATGACCGGTCACATGTGGTAAGCAATCAGGACAACCCGCTTGTAGAGAAGATTCGCGGAGAAACGGGTGAGAAATATAAGAAAATCAATGTGACATTCTACCCTGAGGGCGGCGATATGGTGAAGGGCCTGCCTTGCAGGGTCGCATTCAAGGCAACCGGCAGCGACGCATTCGGCAAGAAGGGAGCCTTGGTCGTTACGGGGCTTTGGGATTCGGTCCGTACCGTTCATGACGGGATGGGGTCATTCATCATCACCCCAAAAGGTAATGAGACTGCTGATTTCTTTACTTCTGATGGTTATAGTGCAAGTATAAACCTGCCTAAACCTTTAAAGAGCGGCTACTCAATGATGACCGATATGGAAAGCGACTCACGGATGCAGGTGAATATCTGGCGAACCCCGGATCTGGTGGGCGAGGAGACGGCACTGGCTGTAACTTGTCGCGGCGAGGTTGTTTATTATAAGGAGATAAATGATATAGACAACTCGCAGTTGGAGGTTGATTGCTCCGCTTGGCCCGTAGGCGTTTGCCGTGTAACCCTTTTCAATAAAGAAGGCAGGATTCTGTCATCGCGCAGTATATTCCATAACAGTGAAAAGATCAAGAGTCCAGAGATTGCTCTCAATACCGACAGTATGTCGCGCCAATCGTGTAATAAGGAGGTAATAGAGTTCAAACTAACCGATCAGGAGGGCAATCCCTTCCGTGACAGGTTCTGCCTGTCGGTCCGTGATGCAACTGATTACGGCGGCGGACGTACCGATAACCTGCAGACCAACCTGCTACTGTCATCGGACCTTAGGGGTTACATTCACGATCCCGCCTGGTATCTGGAAAGTGATGATGAGGAGCACCGTGAGGCGTTGAACTTGCTTACGCTTGTGCAAGGATGGGAACGCTATGAGTGGCAGACAATGACTGGGTTGAAGGACTTTGAGGAGAAGCATCGTGTGGAGGAAGGCCTTACAATGAACGGTTGGATACTGTCTTACAGCAAACGCGAGCCCGTATCTGACATAGGTGTATATGCATCTATCGTACCTGAAGATGATAAGAAATTGTTTGAGAGTTTTGATTACCAGACTGATTCTACCGGTTACTTTGGGTTTGACCTTGAGGATTTTTACGGAAAGGGCAAGTTTACCATCAACCTGATGTCTACAAAGAAGAATGGTGATTCCAAGTATGAGAAGAGCAAACGTATCCGTTTTGAACGTGCCGACAGACCTATGTCAAGACCTTACTTTAAACAGGAGACAGACTTGACTCACAACAACCATATGACATATGAATATAGTGTTGACTACACCGATTTTGACCTGACTCCCGCTCAACGCAAGAAGTTGGGTAAGATGATAGATGACGTAGACATAGAAGATGAGGAAGGTAAAGTGCAATTTGTTGATTATGACACTTTCACATCGTTTGAGGCCGAGGAGGATGCCGAACTTGAACTGGATCAAGGTGAATACACTACAGATCTATTCGGTTATCTCTTGGAACGGGGTGTCAGATTCAACTCATATACAGAAGACATAACAGATAATACGTCGGAAGAAAGAGGCGGCAGCGGAAATGAAAAAGGGTTATTCATAGCAAGTGATGTCTTTCCATACTATTACATACATAATCTGGAGAGGACGCTGACTAATAAACCTTTTGACGACCCGATGAAAATTGATATGATTGACGTAAAGAGCATCATCATATATGATAATCCTATGTATCCAAGATATTTTGTGGATTTTATTCCGCTGGATGTTGAATGGTCCAGAACACACGGTGGCGCTTTTCCTCCAGGGGCAGGTTTTGTAAGACCTGTGACACCGGATTTTGAGGGTGCCATTACCTTTTTTGATTGGATAACGCTTTGTTGGGACAGGTATTGCCTGGTTGATGTACAAATCAAGAATGACAAAGAACTGCTCTTTTATAATGAAATCTCCAACCTTGGCCGCCGCACCACAACTGTCAAAGGTTTTACCCGCCCCGTACAGTTTTACTCACCGGAATATCCCGACGGTCCGATAGAGGGAAGTCCTGATTACCGCCGCACCATCTACTGGAATCCCAACGTGGTAACCGATGAGAATGGCCACGCCCGCGTAGAGTTCTACAACAACAGCTTTACCCGCAAGTTTACCATCAACGCCGCAGGCATCACCGCCTCAGGCATTCCCTACATCCTTAATCAGAACTGGTAAAAACAGTACAATTGGGGACAGACCCCTTTTGTACTATTTTGGCAAAACAGTACAAAAGGGGTCTGTCCCCAATTGTATCATTTTTGTTCAGGCTTGGGTGAACTGGTCTTTGCCTACTCCGCAGATGGGGCAAACCCAATCTTCGGGGAGTTCTTCAAACGGAGTTCCGGCGGCTATGCCGTTGTCGGGATCACCTACAGCGGGATCGTACTCGTATCCGCAGACTTCACATACGTACTTACTCATAATCATTAAGGTTTTAAGGGGTTAAGGTCTGATTTGAACCACTCTATGAATTTTCCTATGCCCTCATGCAGGGTGGTGGAAGGTTTGTAGCCGCACTCGCGCTCCAGCTTGGAGGTATCGGCGTAGGTTTTGAGCACATCGCCCTGCTGCATGGGCAGGAATATCTTGTTGGCCTCTACGCCCAGGGCGCTCTCAATCTCGTTGATGAAATCCATAAGTTGCACTGGCTTGGAGCAACCTATATTATATACCTTCCAGGGAACATTGTTGGGGCATTGCTCTGCTACGGGCTGATGGTCGATTACCTGGATGGTGCCCTCCACTATATCATCTATATAGGTAAAGTCGCGGCTCAGGTTGCCGTTGTTGAACACCTTGATGGGCTCACCCTTGCTTATGGCTGTGGCAAAAAGCATGGGCGCCATATCGGGACGTCCCCAGGGACCGTAAACGGTAAAGAAACGGAGTCCTGTGGTGGGCAGGCCGTACAGCTTGCTGTAGGAGTGGGCCATAAGTTCGTTGGCCTTCTTGGTGGCGGCGTACAGGCTTACGGGATTGTCCACGCGGTCATCCTCAGAGAACGGAACCTTGTCATTCATTCCATAGACCGATGATGACGATGCATAGACCAGATACTTCACGTCATTGTGGCGGCAGCACTCCAGCACGTTCATGAATCCCACCAGGTTGCTGTCCAGATAGGCGTAGGGGTTGGTGATGGAGTATCGGACTCCGGCCTGGGCGGCCAGGTTGACCACTACGTCAAACTTTTCCTGCTGGAAGAACTCTGTCATCTGCCCCCGGTCGGCCAAATCCATCTTTATAAAGCGGTAGTTCGTGAACAGAGTGCTCTCGCGGATGGAGCCGTCAATGTATCGGCCGCTGTGCGAATGGATTCCGCACTGCTCCAGTCGTCCTAACTTAAGGCGCACATCATAATAATCATTGATGTTGTCAAGTCCCACCACCTCATCACCGCGCTGAGCCAGCCGGTAAGCCAGTTTTGAGCCGATAAATCCGGCTGCTCCAGTTACAAGTATCTTCATCCTTTTCTGTATTTTGTGCAAAGATAGTGCAAGCCGAGAGGAGAAAAAAGGAGTTTACTCATTTTTTATCCCGAGGCGAAGCCTGTCTTCAAAGCGCAGCTTTAAAGTAGTGCAAGCCGAGAGGAGAAAAAAGGAGTTTACTCATTTTTTATCCCGAGGCGAAGCCTGTCTTCAAAGCGCAGCTTTAAAGTAGTGCAAGCCGAGAGGAGAAAAAAGGAACTTGTTCATTTTTTATCCCGAGGCGAAGCCTATCTTCAAAGCGCAGCTTTAAAGATATTATAAGCATCCAATCGAGGCGCAAAAGGGATGGTTCTATCTGTGCTCTTTTACAAGAGAACTTTTGGGATATCGGTATCGGAATACTGAGAGCACCGCCGGACTATGGGTTTGGGGAGACAACGCTCCGAGGCTACGCTGCGCGTAGCCCAGCCTTGTTTTATTTTGCTACGCAAAAGGCCTCCCCTCCGGACCCTAAACGCCGAACGCCTCCCTTTTAGCCACCTAAAGGTGTCTAACGGTCGTTAAACGAAGCGGCGTTCTTAACGGGATCCTCCAGGGGGCTACGCTTACGCCTCTCCACGATGCTCCCCAAACCCATAGTCCGGCTACTGCAAATGGAAATTTTTGAGTATTCCGATACCGATAGCCCAAAAGTTCTGTGCGCCTTGGATCATTATCAAGAGGGTCCGGATAGAACCGTCCCTTTTGTGCTCTGTGACAAAATGAATACGAATGGATTGGGATGATGCATATTTATGCTCAAAATGATATAAAAATGACTGATTTATTGACAATGTGCATATCATTTTGAATTTTTTGCATTATTAACATGAAAAATTTTGCGTAATCTTTGTTGGTTTTGATGACAAATGGTAACTTTGCAAGCGATTTTGATGACAAATTCACAAAATATACAAAATATTGCATTATGGATAAGCAAGTAAAGAATTACGTTGACAAGTTCATGGCTGAGCTTATAGCCAAGAATCCCGGTGAGAAGGAATTCCATCAGGCAGTTAGTGAGGTTGTAGAGAGCGTTGCTCCCTATATCCTTCAGAACCCTTACCTCCTGGATCAGAAGATCATGGAGCGTATCGTTGAGCCCGAGAGAGTTATCATGTTCCGTGTTCCCTGGATGGATGACAAAGGTGAGATTCATGTAAACCGTGGTTTCCGCGTTCAGATGAACAGCGCCATCGGCCCGTACAAAGGCGGCGTTCGTTTTCACTCAAGCGTTAACCTGAGCATCATGAAGTTCCTTGCTTTTGAGCAGACTTTCAAGAACAGCCTTACCACTCTGCCTATGGGCGGTGCCAAGGGTGGTTCAGACTTCAGCCCGCGCGGCAAGTCAGACGCCGAGGTAATGCGTTTCTGCCAGAGCTTCATCAACGAGCTTTACCGTCATATCGGTCCTGACACCGATGTACCTGCAGGTGATATAGGTGTAGGCGGCCGTGAGGTTGGTTTCATGTTCGGTCAGTACAAGAAGCTCAAGAACGAGTGGACTGGTACTTATACCGGTAAGGGCCAGTGCTGGGGCGGTAGCCTGCTGCGTCCCGAGGCAACCGGTTACGGTGCCTGCTATTTTGCTCAGGACATGCTTGCTACACGCGGTAAGTCATTCAAAGGCCAGACAGTTGTTATCTCTGGTTCAGGTAACGTAGCACAGTATGCTGCCGAGAAGGCAATGCGTCTGGGTGCCAAGGTTGTTACCTTCTCTGATTCAAACGGTTACATCTACGATCCCGAGGGCATGACCGAGGAAAAGATAGCATACGTAAAGAACCTCAAGAACGTTATCCGTGGCCGTATCAAGGAGTATGTAAAGCAGTATCCTAACGCCAAGTACTTTGAGGGCGAGCGTCCTTGGGGCGTTAAGTGCGACATCGCTATGCCTTGCGCTACACAAAACGAGATTGAGCTCAAGGATGCCGAGAAGCTGGTTGCCAACGGTTGCTACTGCGTAACCGAGGGTGCCAACATGCCTACCACTCCTGATGCAATCGCTCTGTTCCAGAAGAACAAGATGCTGTACTCTCCCGGTAAGGCTTCAAACGCCGGTGGTGTATCAACATCAGGTCTTGAGATGTCACAGAACTCAATGCGTCTCAAGTGGACCGCTGAGGAGGTTGATGAGAAACTGCATCGCATCATGAGCGATATCCACGCTGCCTGCGTCAAGTACGGTACCGAGGAGGACGGCTACATCAACTACGTCAAGGGCGCTAACATCGCCGGCTTCATCAAGGTTGCAAACGCTATGTGTGAGCAGGGTCTTGTATAATAACTGACAAATTGATAATTTTGGGCTGGCTTAGAAAAGCCGGCCCAATTTTTTATAAAACCGATGGAGGAGAAAGACAATCATCATCCCGAACTCATGGCCCGCCGTATCCGCCGGATACTGCTGGTATGCAACAATTATGACAGCTACTCACTCGAGGAGGACGGCCATATTGAGGCGCAGATTGCACAGGACTATGCCGAACTCAATCTGAGTAATCCGCCTGACATTATCCGCGTGGAGACAACCGTTGAGGCATTGGAACTGGCCAGGACCGATACATCGTTCGATCTGGTCATAACCATGTACAACGTGGGCGAGGTTGATGTGTTTGAATTCTCCAAGCGCATGAAGCAGATTGCTCCCGATACGCCTATAGTCCTGCTGGCCACATTCTCACGCGAGATATTCAACCGCATGCAGGACCGCACGGGCAGTGCCATAGACTGGTTCTTCTGCTGGAACAACTCCACCGACCTGATGATTGCCATCATCAAGCTGCTTGAGGACCGCATGAATGCCGAACATGATATTCTGGAGGAGGGCGTGCGCGCCATACTTCTGATAGAGGACTCGGTGCGCTACTATTCAACCTATCTGCCTGTGCTCTACAAGCTGGTGCTGCAGCAGAACATAGAGGCCATCCGCGACACCCTGAACGAGAAACAGCAGACCCTGCGCAAGCGCTCGCGTCCCAAAATACTCATGGCCACCTGTTACGATGAGGCAGTAGAGCTGTACGAGCGCTACAAGCAGAACATACTGGGAGTGATATCGGACATAGGATTCGTAATCCATAAGGGCGATGCCCCCGAGACCGAGAAACTGGATGCAGGCATAGACCTGGTAAACCATATCCATGCCGATAACCCCACAATGCCCATACTGATGCAGTCATCGCAGGAGAGTATGCGTGAGGTGGCAAGTCAGCTGGGCGTGGGCTTTGTGGTAAAGACCTCCAAGACCCTTACCCATGACCTGTCGGAATACATAGGCCGCGAGTTTGGGTTCGGTGATTTTGTGGTGACTGACCCCAATACGGGCGAGGAACTGCTGCGCGCCAGTGACCTGTACGGATTCGAGAAGATAGTCAAGAACATATCGGACCGCGATTTCCGCCGCCTGTCCGATAAGAACTATATATCCCGCTGGCTCTTTGCGCGCGGTCTGTTTGCACTGGGCAAGGAGCTGCGTCCGCTCACCATCCATAATGATGCCGAGCTGCCGGAGATACGGCGCATCAACCTGGAGATGATACATGATTTCCGTATCAGTCAGGGCGTAGGTGTGGTGGCCAAGTTTGATCCCGCCACCTATAACGATACCATAAGGTTTGCCCGTCTGGGTAACGGCTCATTGGGCGGAAAGGCCCGCGGCCTGGCATTCCTCAACCACATCCTGGTCAAGTACGATATGTATGACAAGTATGAGGATGTGCGTGTTACAACGCCCCGTACGCTTGTAATAACAACCGAGTATTTTGACCGTTTCATCATAGACAACGGCCTGCAGTATGTCATCAACTCGGACATATCGGACGATGAGATACTGGCGGAGTTCGTGGCATCGACCTTGCCGCGAGATCTGATTGACAACCTGAAGGTATTCATACACAACATACGCAAGCCGCTGGCCGTGCGCTCGTCGTCCAAGCTGGAGGATTCTTATTATCAGCCATTTGCCGGAGTCTATTCAACGTACATGATTCCGCGCACCGATAATGAGGACCAGCAGCTGCGTCTGCTCTCCAAGGCAATCAAGAGCGTCTATGCATCAATTTTCTACGCTTCGTCCCGTAGTTACATAACCGCTACGGCCAATGTCATATCCGAGGAGAAGATGGCCATCATCCTGCAGGAGATTTGCGGCAGCAGCGACCAGGGATATTTCTTCCCCACGCTGTCAGGTGTGGCCCGCTCGGTCAACTTCTACCCCATAGGGCATGAGAAAGCCGAGGACGGAATCGTGAAGGTGGCATTCGGTCTGGGTAAGGCGGTAGTTGACGGTGACCAGGTGCTCAGGTTCTCACCCAAGTATCCCAAGCACGTGCTTCAGACATCGACCGTGGAGCAGACCATGACCGAGACCCAGAAGTCCATGTTTGCGCTCAACCTCAAGCCAGAGAAGTTCACCACATCAATAGATGATGCCGTAAACCTGGAGCGCATACCCATTGCCGACTGCGAGAAGTTCCGCAACCTTAAGCATGTGGTGAGCACCTTTGACCTTGAGAATCAGCGAATGGTGGATTCGGCATATCCTACAGGCCCCAGGTTCGTCACTTTTGCCCAGATGCTCAAGTACAAGACCTTTCCGCTGGCCGAGATTGTGGATGAACTGCTTGACATAGCCCGCCGTGAGATGAAATGCGGCGTTGAGATAGAGTTTGCGGCTGATATAGACCGCGGCGGCGACAAGAACAAACTGCCCAAGTTCAACGTGCTGCAGATACGTCCCATATCGGTTGATAGCCGCAACGTTGACGTTGACTGGGATGAGATTGATACCAGTGGCGCAATCCTTCAGTCCGACAGTGCATTGGGCACAGGCTGGATAAAGGGCCTGACCGATGTGATATACCTAAAGATGGATGCGTTCGATACCCAGAAGACCGTCCAGATGGCCCGTGAACTGACGGCAATGAACAGCCGCATGCGTAAGGAGGGCCGCAATTACGTGCTCATAGGCTACGGCCGCTGGGGCTCCAGCATACCGTCATTAGGCGTTCCCGTGCAGTGGGGCGATATTTCGGAAGCAAAGGTGATAGTGGAGTGCAGCCTGGAGGATTTCCGCGTGGATCCCAGTCAGGGCACCCATTTCTTCCAGAACCTGACATCGTTCAACGCCGGCTACATAAACGTAGATCCGTACTCTGGCCGGGGCGATACTTTTGAATATGACGAGCTCCAGAAACTGCCCGCCATCGAGGAGACTGAGTTCCTGCGTCACGTAAGGTTTGACCGCGAGCTTGAAATCTGCATTGACGGCCGCTCCAGCAAGGCAATGATAAAAAAATTGTCTTTTTGATATCTGCATGCAGTCTTTTCTTTGATTGACGGACTATATCAAAGAAAGGCATTGTATGCTTGCGATGGAGATAACACGGCTGATTGAACGGTGTAGACAAGGGGATGAAGATGCCCTTGGCGAACTTTATAAGGCATACGCTCCGAGGATGAAGAGCGTATGCCGACGTTATTTCCCGGATGAGCCTACGGTTGAGGATGTGCTGCATGACGCTTTCATTATTATACTTACATCATTTGACAAGCTGAACGACACAGAGAAGGCGGAATCGTGGATGATGGCCATTGTAAGGAATGTGGCGTCAAAATACAAGGACAGGCAGAAGGCAAGGCCCACCGTGATGCTGGAAGAGACGGCCGAGGCGGAAACACTGGTAGCGGATGACGAACAGAACGTAGTGCGCGGGGTCCCGCTGGTGGAAGTGATGCGACTGATAGACAACCTGCCTGACGGATACGGGAAAGTGTTCCGTCTTTCTGTGTTCAAGGGGATGACCCATAAGGAGATTGCACATTCTCTTGGCATTGAACCTCATTCCTCATCATCACAGCTGGCACGTGCCAAGAAGCTGCTCCGCTCACTGATGTCAAAGTATTGGATCCTGCTGTTGGCGCTGATAGCCAACATCACGTTCTTTATGCTCAAAAAAGACAATCCTGTCCTGGATGACGAGAAGCCTGGAACAGAAAGACACGACGGTGAAATACGGCAGCCTGCTGTGCCTGAGGAGAATGAGGGACCGAGGGTTGTGCGTACTCCTGTACAACTGGCGACTATTGCAGATGACACCCTGCAGACTCCTTCTGACCTGAATAATGATAATGACACGCCACTTGAAACGGTTAATGTCCTTGCTGCTACTGAAGAGCAGGAAGATACCATACAATCTGTTTTGAGGATAACTGGCAATCCAAAGGATGAAACCGCACAATTGACATTCCGGTATAAGGATGTCAAAAAAACAGAGAATAAGAGATGGACGGTGCTGCTTGCCTATTCCGGAGGGTTTGACAATCTTGACAGGTTGAACCAACCTTACAGCATCAAACCGGAACGGAATGCCATGTGGCAGGATCCGGGCGGTCATAGTTCAACCATTCCGTGCAGTATAGACAACTGGAGCGACTATGCGGATTATCTGGCCAATAACCCGGGGGCAGTCAGTGCACAAACCCGCAGCAGTGTGATGCAAATTGCCTTAAGGAACTCCAACATCCCCGGCAGCGAGGAGGACAGGATAAGACGTGACTGCCACCACAGTATGCCGGTAACCTGGTCTGTTTCCTTGAAGTACAGGCTTGATGACCGTTGGGGCGTTGAGACTGGATTGAGCTACAGCTGTCTCAAGTCTGATTTTGAAATGGGCACAGGTGGCAATATGATAAATGAGTACCAGACTATCCATTATATAGGTGTGCCGGTTAAGGGTCTCTACAACCTGATTGAAAAGAAGCGCTGGAGCCTGTACGGAGGTCTAGGATTGACGACTGAGATACCGGTTTACTCACAGATACGTTCTGACTACTATCTGGATGGACAGTACAAGGCAAGTGAAGAGACGGTCATAAGTGCTCCATGGCAGTTCTCCGGCACGCTGGGTGTAGGCCTGCAGTATAACATAACACCGAGCATAGGACTGTTTACAGAGCCGGGCCTGCAATACTTCATACCTACAGACAGCAAGGTTGAGACTTACCGTACGGAACATCCGTTCTCTTTCACACTGCCTGTGGGCTTGAGATTCACATGGTGATAATATTTCTTTTGTCTGGAAGTGCAGTCTTTCTGACGCATGGGGGACTATATGGATAGAGAGTGAATCCAAAATGTTTATTTTAGCATTAGTTTGATAAAAGGAATTATGAAGAAAGTGTTTGAAACCCGCGTGTGGACCATGGTGATAGCCATGACCAGCGTTCTGATGTCTGTGACGGCCTGCAGCCTTGACAGCGGCGAGCCGGAGAAACCTTTTACTACCGACCCTGTTGAGGGAGCGACAAAGCTTTACGTATGTGGCATAGGTTCACCGGAAACAAAGGCTGCCGACAATATACTTTTTACGGAGCATGAGATTGAGTGGTTTGACGTGAACACACGTGAACTGTGTTTCAGCGGTATGGAGACACCCCTTAAAGAGAGGCTGAGCCTGCTGTCAGGTGTTGAGTTCCGTCTGGCTGACTCTGTGTTGTTTACCGGGAGCACGTTTGTAGGACTGGAATGCAGTCAGGTGTTTGATGACCTGGTGCTCTGCTACGGAAAGATGGACGGAGAGGTTGTTGATGACGGCAAGTATTATCTCTATGACTGCTACCCCTTGCAGTACATTGAAGATGAGAGAGTGCAGGCCAACAGGACCAGACGCGCATCACAGTGGGAGACATTCCTGAATTATCTTGAAAAAGCCGGAAAACTGAAGAAATAATCATTTTTCCGTGCAGTAGTTCGTTGCAGTTTAGGACTTTATAAGTGAAGAAGCTCCGTTCGGAGCGTGCTATCAGAACTTCCGAAAGATAGCATCAAGTTTCTTCACTAATCCTAACTGTAACGATTTTTTATGTATTCTATCTATGACTATGCCCATAATGGGATTCTCTATCTGAACAATATTCTTAGACCACGACACAAGCAGCTTTCACAGCTGATGATCTATTCCACCACGGCATGCCAGTCCAGATGCAGGCACTGCAATATATGGAAGAAGGAGGTAGAACACTTGTTGCTTGATGACATAATAAGGATCATGCAGAGCCGGTGCGTGACCAGACATACTACCGTGGGGCTGGAAGGCGGTGAGTTCATACTGCACCCTCAGGCCGATGAGATAATGGCCTGGTTCAGGGATAACCATCCCAATTATACGCTGCTGTCCAACTGCCTTGCTGCAGGTAAAGTGATTAACGCCGTACGGCGTCACAAGCCCAGACACCTGTACGTGTCGCTTGACGGTAATCGCGAGACATACCGGCGAATGCGCGGGCGAGACGGTTATGAACGGGTTATCAGGGTAGTGGAGGCACTGAAGGATGAGGTGCCGCTTTCGCTGATGTTCTGCCTGTCGCCCTGGAACACGTTTGATGACATGGAGTTTGTAATTGACGTGGCTAAAAGGTATGGTGTTGATGTACGTATTGGGATATACGGTACGTTGGCTTTTTTTGATACCACAAGCGGGCTGCTGGCTGCAGATGACTTCCTGAAACAGATTCCGCAGACGATTCACGAAACGAGCGAGAATTTTGACTTTGTAGCGCTTTACGACGAGTGGCGCAACGGGAACCTGCGTCTGCGTTGCCAGAGTATAATGAGCAGCCTGGTAATACACAGCAATGGTGATGTGCCGCTGTGCCAGAACCTTGATGTTATACTGGGAAATATACACAACCAGACGCTTGATGAGATATTCAACGGTGAACCATCATGCAAGACGCAGTGCCGATACTCATGCGATTGTAACGGATGCTGGATTAATTTCCACCGGAAGTATGACATTATACTAATGCGTAACCTGGAGCGGATAATGCCTAAATGGCTGATTGAGAAATTTTATGGAAAATACCGGTGGACCAAGGATAACAGAATGACATACAGACAATTTCTAAAGGGGAAGAGATTATGATTAACAAGATGATTGAGCGGTATAAGAGAATGCGGACAGAGCACTACCTGAACCAGAGCTACAGCGGACAATATGCATTTGTAGGGATGGGACAACATTCTATCTGCAACCTGTATCCGGTGCTGAGGTATCTTGGAGTCAGGTTGAAATATATATGTGTCACGTCTGAGCGCAAGGCCCGGCTGGTAGAGAGCCGGTTTCCCGATGTGAAAGCTACTGTCTTTCTTGATGAGATTCTGGATGATAAGGAGATTGACGGGATTTTTGTGTCAGCTGCCCCGTCAGCTCATTTCCGTGTTGCGTCAAAGGTGCTTCATAGCGGCAAGTCTCTGTTTATCGAGAAGCCTCCTTGTGAGACTCTGGATGAACTGGAGTTGCTGATAGAGCTCCAGGAGATTAAGGGCTCCAAGGTGGCGATGGTCGGGCTGCAGAAACGGTATGCACCTGCCGTGCAGGTGCTAAAGAAACGGCTGTGCAGGGAGCATATCACTAATTATGACCTTCACTACTGCACCGGGGCTTATCCTGAGGGTAATGCCTTGCTTGATCTGTATATCCACCCGCTGGATATGGTGACATACCTTTTTGGCAAGGCCGAGGTTCTGGCATGCCGTAAGGTGGCTGACTGCTCATATATCCTGATGCTGCGCCACGGGAATACAGTGGGGACTCTTGAACTCTCTACTGCATACACATGGACCGATGCCGAGGAAACTCTTTCAGTTTGCACAAGTTCAGGTATATTCCGCCTTGGGAATATGGAACGGCTGACATACCGGCCAAGACCCGTTAAACTGTTTTCCGTTCCTATGGAAAAAGTCTTAACACATCATACGGTTGAGGAAGTTCTGTTCCAGTCCAGTAATTTTATGGGTGGGCTGACAAATAACCAGGTCTATACCCAAGGGTTTTACGGCGAGATTAAGGCGTTCCTTGATGCGGTTGAAGGTAAGAGTATTGACGTAAGAAGCAGCCTCCAGATGATAAGAGGAACGTACGGATTGTTGTCGGATAGTGTTTGTTTTTCTTGAAAACTGAGGACATAACCTTGTGGGCTATGTCCTTGTATGTCTCTTTTTAACCGTAAGGAAATCATTCTTTATCCTATAAATTTGGCTGTAACAGAAAATATACTTACCTTTGCGTTATGAAACATGAAGGAAGTATATTGGATCTGACAACCCCTGAGATTGTAGCCACGTTTGGCGAACGGTTCAAGGACTACCGCATCGCTTGTGACATGACACAAAAAGAAGTGGCGGACAAGTCGGGCGTTAGTGTCATCACCATCCGGAAATTTGAGAACGGACGGTTATATAATTTATCGCTGGCTATATTTATAGCCCTCTTAAAGGCCATTGACTTTGCTCAGGGCTTAGACGAGGTGTTGCCTGAGATTCCAGTATCACCATACGAGCTGCTGAAAATTCAGCAAGGAAAGCGTAAAAGAGTAAGACATGCAAAGTAATATAGTTAGGGTGATGCTCTGGGGGCAGGAAGTGGGAAGCCTCTACTGGGACGAGCGTAGGAAAAGGGCTGTGTTCAACTACCATCCTGAATTCATCAAGGCAGGGTTGGACATCGCGCCACTGTCAGCATCCATCAAAGACCCGCGTAACCGCCTACCCATCTACGGACTGGCCAACGACGATGTGTTCCATGGACTGCCGGCTTTCATTGCAGACTCGCTGCCCGGGCGATGGGGAAATGCTGTCTTTGATGCCTGGGCGGCGGAAAACAATGTTCGCAGTTGGGAGATTACATCGGTTGACAAGCTCTCATTCATAGGCAAGAGAAGTATGGGGGCTCTGGAGTTTGAGCCTGCACAGGAATTTGATGAGCAGCGTAGCTATCAGCTGGCAGAACTCTATAAGAAGGCGTTGGAGATTCTGCACGGCAGAGAGGAGGTTTCGGTGGCAGGCCAGGACCTAACGCTGAGTGCCCTTTATGAGGTAGGTACATCGGCAGGTGGTAATCACTCAAAGGCAGTAATTGCAATCAACAAGGAAACAGGTGATGTGCGCTCTGGACAGGTTATGCTCCCCGAAGGCTACAAATACTATCTGCTTAAGTTTGCCGAGACGCAACACTATCCGTTGACAAGAATTGAAATGGCCTACTATGATATGGCCACGATGGCCGGTATTAGAATGATGCCATCGGAACTGATTGAAATAGGTGGTGAAAGCCACTTCCTGACAGAGCGCTATGACCGAAAGAACGGAGAGAAAGTACATACTGTGTCACTGGCAGGCATGATGCCTGATGCTACATCCTACGAACAGCTGATGGATGTATGTCTGAAACTGCAACTGCCTTATAGGGAACGCGAGGAGGTGTATCGCCGGGCTGTGTTTAATATTCTGACCACCAATGTAGATGCTCATATCCGTAACTTTGAGTTTATGCTTGAGAAAGGACAAACCGACTGGCATATCTCACCTGCCTATGACCTGACCTTCTCATGCTTTAACCCACATAACAAACTGGACGAGTACCACTACCTGAGTATGAATGGTAAGCGGACGGGTATAAACCTTGATGATATGTTGGCTTTCGCGCGAAGAAATATGATAGATAATCCCCATGCCATAATCAATCGGTGTGTGGATGCTGTGATGGAATTTAGAGCCATAGCCACCAAATATGGCGTGAGCGATTATTGGCAGGATGTTGTGGAACGCCACTTTGCAGAAATGACACCCGACCTGCTGTCCGGTCTGCATGGGTACAAGCCCAAAATGTTCAGTTTTGTGCTTGAGGACGGCATTTCTGTGGAGGATGCCCAATGGCAGGAGATGGGTAACGGAGCGTTCCGTCTTACGGCAAGGATGAATGGAGTGGAGTATCGCGCCACCATAAGCCCCAAGTCATCAATCGGCAAGCGTATAACCGGGAGTGGTGGCATCAAGATGAACGAGGAGAGCCTGCGCCAGTTTGTAGCTGAACTATTATTACCCAAATTCTCTCAAGTAATAAAAAAGTGACAGAGGGGATATTTTTTGTAATTTTGCGGCTTGTAAGTAAGGATATAGTATAACATAACAATATGGTAACGTTCGTGATAGCTTTGATAGTCCTGGTGCTGGGCTATGTGTTCTACGGAAAATTCATTGAGCGTCTGTTTGGGGCCGATCCCAAACGTGAGGTGCCGGCTAAGGCTATGGCCGACGGCGTGGATTATATTGCTATGCCCACGTGGAAGGCCTATATGATCCAGTTCCTGAACATTGCGGGTCTGGGTCCGATATTCGGCGCCATCATGGGTGCCAAGTTCGGTACGGCATCCTATCTGTGGATTGTTTTCGGAACCATCTTTGCGGGTAGCGTGCATGACTATCTGTCGGGAATGATATCCCTGAGGCACGGAGGAGAGAGCCTGCCGCAGCTGGTGGGGCGCTATTTAGGGACATCGGTACAGAAGGTGTTCATGGTGTTCTCCATGATTCTGCTTGTGCTGGTGGGTGCGGTGTTCGTATCGCAGCCGGCCGATATACTGGTGCGTCTTACAGGCGGCGCTATAGGTATAAATACCTGGATTGCAATCATTTTTGTCTATTATCTGCTGGCCACACTCTTCCCCATTGACAAGATCATTGGCCGCTTCTATCCCATATTCGGTGCAGCGCTACTGTTTATGGCAATCGGTATCATGATTGCGCTGTTTGTCAACCATCCGCCGCTCCCGGAGATGTGGAAGGGATTCGGAGTCAAATATGACAAGAACCCCATATTCCCCATGATGTTCATATCAATTGCCTGCGGTGCCATAAGCGGATTCCACGCAACGCAGTCGCCCCTTATGGCCCGATGCATTACCGATGAGGGCAAGGGTAGGGTTGTGTTCTACGGCGCAATGGTATCCGAGGGTATCGTGGCCCTTATCTGGGCGGCCGCCGCAACGGCTTACTTCGGTGAGCACGGAACGGACTTTACCGCCGCTCAGATTGTGCTTGACATATCCAAGACCTGGCTGGGTAAGGTGGGCGGTATCCTGGCTGTTGTGGGTGTGGTCGCTGCGCCTATCTCATCGGGCGATACCGCTCTGCGTTCGGCCCGTCTGATTGTGGCCGATTTCTTCAAGATCAGGCAGAAGTCCATTGGCAGCCGTCTGGCCATAAGCATCCCGCTGTTTGTAATCACCTTCTTTGCACTGTTCTACAGCCTGCGTGACAAGGAGGGATTCAATATAATCTGGCGTTACTTTGCATGGTCCAACCAGACGCTTGCAGTGTTCACGCTCTGGGCTGTGACCGTCTATCTGACCAAACACCGCAAGAATGTGCTGGTAACGCTTATACCGGCCATATTCATGACCGTGGTAACAGTGACCTACATCTTTATGGCGCCCGAGGGATTCCGTCTGGCTCCGTGGATTGCCTATATCATTGCCGGCGTAACGGCATTGGCGTTCCTGGCTATTTATCTTACTTGGAAAAGTCGTTTTGACAAACAAAATATCGCAGAAAAATGAAAGAACCGTTTGTTATAACCATCAGCCGCGAGGTTGGCTCAGGCGGCAGGACTATCGGCCGTAAACTGGCCGCAAAACTTGGTGTGCGTTTCAGTGACAAGGACCTGATTGCTGCGCTTCAGAAGAAACTCAATCTGACTGCAGACAGCATTGAAGAGCTTAAGGGCAAGAAAAAGCGCTGGCTGGATGATTTCATCCAGATGGTGGCTCCGGTGCCCATGAGCGGCATGCTGGTGGACGGCGACAGTGATTACATAAGCGAGTACAACCTGTCACTCTCTGTAAATGATGTCTTTGAGGCAGAAAGGGAGATACTTAACGGTATTGCCGATGAGGGATCGTGCGTTATTGCCGGCCGCTCCGGTTTCTTTGTGCTCAAGGGCCGCCCCAACAAGGTGGATATCCTTATCACCGCATCGCGCGAAAAGCGCATTGCCCGCATCATGGACAAGCAGAACCTTTCCCGTCAGAAGGCGGAGGAGGTAATAGACAGCGTCGATAAGGCACGCGACAACTACGTTCAGCGTTATACCGGCCAGAGCCGTTACGACGCCCGCAACTACCACATAGTCCTCAATATGGATTACATCACCGAGGACCAGGCGGTTGCCATGATACTCTCTTACCTGGGTAAATAATCAGTTGATAAAAAGCATTAAATTGCAAACTCCACTTTGCAAAATGTGGAGTATTTGTATTAACTTTGCGGTCCGTGCACACGAGTGCGCGGACGCGTGTTATATATATGGAGCAGTTTTTCAGGACACATGACTATCTGGTGGAGCACTTGCAGGCATCTGTAAGGCGTGACCTCATGGATGAGATTGACTGGTCCAGCCGTATGATCGGCATCAAGGGCACGCGCGGGGTGGGCAAGACCACGTTCCTTCTGCAGTACGCCAAGGAGAAATTCGGACGTGACCGTTCATGTCTGTATATAAACATGAACAACTTCTATTTCCAGGGTCACGGCATTGCCGAGTTTGCGGGCAATTTCCATAAGATGGGCGGTAAGGTGCTCCTGATAGACCAGGTGTTCAAGCATCCGGACTGGAGCAGGGAACTGCGCAAGTGTTACGATATGTACCCGGACCTTAAGATCATCTTTACGGGATCATCGGTGATGCGTCTTAAGGAGGAGAACCCTGAACTGAACGGTATTGTAAGTTCATATAACCTGCGCGGTTTCTCTTTCCGCGAGTTCCTGAACCTTAAGGCCGGTACGCAGTTCAAGGCACACCGCCTGGATGACATACTCAAGAATCATGTTCAGATAGCACAGGAGGTGCTGCAGCAGGTAAATCCTCTGGATTATTTCCAGGATTATCTGCATCACGGGTTCTATCCGTTCTTTCTGCAGCAGCGCAACTACTCCGAGAACCTGCTCAAGACCATGAACATGATGATGGAGGTTGATATACTGCTCATCAAGCAGATAGATCTTAAGTACCTGGCCAAGATCAAGAAACTGTTCTACATGATGGCGGTGCAGGGTACATCGGCCCCCAATGTAAGCCAGCTGGCTATTGAGACCGATACGTCACGCGCCACCGTAATGAACTATATCAAGTATCTGGCCGATGCCCGACTCATCAATATGGTTTATGCCAAGGGCGACAGTTTCCCCAAGAAACCCTGCCGCGTGCTGATGCATAACTCCAACCTTATCTATACCATCTATCCTCCGCGTCAGGACCGACAGGATGTGATTGACACCTTCTTTGTCAATTCCATGTGGAAGGACCATGTGGTGCATAAGGGCGCTAAGGGCTGGTCATTCCTGGTGGACGGAGGTATTAACTTCAAGGTTGCCACAACCGAGGGCAAGACCCGGCAGCAGGCTGACAGTTTTTATGCGGTCGATGGGCTGGATGTGGGAAATGAGAACGTCATTCCGCTCTGGATGTTCGGAATGCTTTATTGATTGACACAAGATTTTCAAAAAAACATATTTCAGATTATGGCAAAGAAATTTATCACTTGTGATGGTAACGAGGCAGCAGCTCACGTGAGCTATATGTTCTCGGAGGTAGCCGCTATCTACCCCATCACCCCGTCATCACCTATGGCGGAGCACGTTGACGAGTGGGCCGCCCGTGGCAGAAAGAACCTCTGGGGCCAGACCGTCACAGTTCAGGAAATGCAGTCTGAGGCCGGTGCCGCAGGTGCAGTGCACGGTTCACTTCAGGCCGGTGCCCTGACAACCACATTCACCGCTTCTCAGGGTCTTCTGCTGATGATCCCTAACATGTACAAGATTGCAGGTGAACTGATTCCCTGCGTGTTCGATGTATCGGCACGTACACTGGCATCTCACGCCCTGTGCATATTCGGTGATCATCAGGATGTTATGGCATGCCGCCAGACAGGTTTCGCAATGCTTTGCGAGGGTTCTGTTCAGGAGGTTATGGATATGACAGCTGCCGCTCACCTTGCTTCACTTGAAACCTGCGTTCCGTTCGTAAACTTCTTTGACGGTTTCCGCACATCACACGAGTATCACAAGATTGAGCTTCTGGATCAGGAGGATGTACGTCCTCTGGTTAAGGAGAAGTATATCAAGCGCTTCCGTGACCGCGCTATGTCACCTGAGCGTCCTATCACCCGTGGTACTGCCGAGAATCCCGAGACATTCTTCACACACCGTGAGGCCTGCAATCCTTACTACGATGCAGTGCCCGATGTAGTTGAGAAGTATTTGGGTGAGCTCTCCAAGATCACCGGTCGTGAGTATCATCTGTTCTCATATTATGGTGCCAAGGATGCCGACCGCATGATCATCCTGATGGGTTCTGCTACCGATGCAGCCCGCGAGGCTATCGATTACCTGAACGGGGGCGGCCAGAAGGTAGGTATGATTTCAGTTCATCTGTATCGTCCGTTCTCAGTAAAGCACCTGCTTGCTTCAGTTCCCAAGACTGTAAAGCGCATAGCAGTTCTGGATCGTACCAAGGAGCCCGGCGCAAACGGCGAGCCTCTGTATCTGGATGTTAAGGATGCTTTCTACGATGCTCAGGACCGTCCTCTCATCGTAGGCGGCCGCTACGGTCTGGGCAGCCACGATACCACTCCCGCTCAGATCATCAGCGTATTCAACAACCTGACTATGCCCGAGCCCAAGAACCACTTCACCATCGGTATTGTTGATGATGTTACATTCACATCACTGCCCGAGGTTGAGGAGATAGCTCTTGGCGGTGCAGGCATGTTCCAGGCCAAGTTCTACGGTCTTGGTGCCGACGGTACTGTAGGTGCCAACAAGAACTCAGTCAAGATCATCGGTGACAACACTGATAAGTATTGCCAGGCTTATTTCTCATATGACTCAAAGAAGTCAGGCGGCTTTACCTGCTCACACCTGCGTTTTGGTGACACACCTATCCGCAGCACCTATCTGGTAACCACACCTAACTTCGTTGCATGCCACGTTCAGGCTTACCTGCACATGTACGATGTTACACGCGGTCTGCAGAAGAACGGTCAGTTCCTGCTCAACACCATCTTTGAGGGTGAGGAGCTGGAGAAGTTCATGCCTAACAAGGTAAAGCGTTATTTTGCAAAGAACAATATCACCGTATATACCATCAACGCTACCAAGATTGCTCAGGAGATTGGTCTGGGCAACCGTACCAACACCATCCTTCAGAGTGCATTCTTCCGCATCACAGGCGTTATTCCTGTAGAGCTTGCCGTTGAGAAGATGAAGGCTGCCGCCCTGAAGTCTTACGGTGCAAAGGGTCAGGATGTTGTTGACCTGAACTACGCCGCTATCGACCGTGGTGGTGAGTACAAGCAGCTTGTTGTTAAGCCCGAGTGGGCTAACCTGCCCGATGATGAGCCTAAGGCCGATAACGCTCCCGCATTCGTTAAGGAGCTGGTTCGTCCCATCAACGCCCAGGCCGGTGACCTGCTCAAGGTTTCTGACTTTACAAAGCATGGTACTGCCGACGGTTCATGGATGGTAGGCACCGCCGCTTATGAGAAGCGTGGTGTCGAGGCATTCGTTCCCGCGTGGAACAAGGACAACTGTATCCAGTGCAACCAGTGCGCATACATCTGTCCTCACGCTGCCATCCGTCCGTTTGTCCTGACTGATGACGAGCTCAAGGGCTTCGATAACCTTGATACTATCGAGATGAAGGCTCCCGCCGCTATGAAGGGCATGCACTTCATCATCGAGCCCTCTGTTCTGGACTGCCTTGGCTGCGGCAACTGCGCCGACATCTGCCCGGGCAACCCCAAGACCGGCAAGGCTCTCACCATGGTTCCGTTCAACCCCGATGCAGCCGATATGAAGAAGATGGCTGCCGATTGGGACAAGCTGGTTAAAGTTCCTTCAAAGCAGGATCTGGTTGATATCAAGAGTAACGTCAAGAACTCACAGTTCGCTCAGCCTCTGTTTGAGTTCTCTGGCGCCTGCTCAGGTTGCGGTGAGACTCCTTACGTGAAGCTGCTCTCACAGCTCTTTGGTGACCGTCAGATGATTGCCAACGCTACCGGTTGCTCATCAATCTATTCAGCTTCAATACCTTCAACTCCTTACACCAAGAACGAGAAGGGTCAGGGTCCATGCTTTAACAACTCGCTGTTCGAGGACTTTTGCGAGTTCGGTCTCGGTATGCAGCTTGCTCACAAGAAGATGCGTGGCATCCTGCGCGAGAAGGCTGAGGAATTGGTCAAGACTACCGTTTTCGACTGGATGCGCGAGGCTACGCAGAAGTGGCTCGACACATATGATGACTCTGCTGCCAACCGCAAGGCGGCCGATGAGTTGGTGGCCGCTCTCGAGAAAGCCATACTGCCCATCGATGGAGCCATTGAATTCTGGCAGGGTAAGGGTATTGAGATGTACGGAGCCGAGGTGGCTGCTCAGAAGTTGCAGGAGGCCAAAGAGGCTAAGGCAGCAGGTAGTCCCATCTGCCCGTGCCGTGGCTGTGCGCTAGAGAGCGAACTCCTTGAGGGCAAGGCTCATCTGGCCAAGCGCAGCCAGTGGATCATCGGTGGTGACGGTGCATCATACGATATAGGTTACGGCGGTCTTGACCACGTAATTGCCAGCGGTGAGGATGTCAATATCCTGGTTCTGGATACCGAGGTTTACTCAAATACCGGCGGTCAGGCCTCTAAGGCTACTCCTCTGGGTGCTATCGCTCAGTTTGCCGCTCAGGGTAAGCGCATCCGCAAGAAGGATCTGGGTATGATTGCCACCACTTACGGTTATGTATATGTCGCTCAGATTGCAATGGGTGCCGATCACGCACAGTGCCTCAAGGCTATCCGCGAGGCTGAGGCTTGGCACGGTCCTTCAATCGTAATCGCTTACGCTCCCTGTATCAACCACGGTCTTAAGGCCAAGGGCGGCATGGGTAAGAGCCAGGCCGAGGAGAAGAAGGCTGTCGAGTGCGGTTACTGGCACTTGTGGCGTTACAATCCCGCTCTTGCCGAGGAGGGTAAGAATCCGTTCTCACTCGACTCAAAGGAGCCTAACTGGGCTAACTTCCATGACTTCCTGATGGGTGAGGTCCGTTACCTCTCAGTCAAGAAGGCATATCCCAACGAGGCCGAGGAGCTCTTTGCTGAGGCACAGAAGATGGCCAAGCTCCGTTATCAGAGCTACATCCGCAAGACTCAGGAGCAGTGGGGTGAATGACCCATTAGGGACAGTCCCCTCTGGGACAAAAATAGAGCGCTCGGAGAAATCCGGACGCTCTTTTTTTGTTAGTTCGAGCATTACATGTGGAAAATACTTAAAACATACAATAATCACTCTCTCTTTTCAAATTAACCTTCATATTATAAAAAAAATCATTAAATTGCGGCATATAATTAGTATAAGGAATTAAAAATGGAATTCAAGTCTTACAACGATCTTCGTCAGGAACTTAAGAAACATCACGCTTTTGGAATAATGAATTCTGATATGAATGAGCGTTTCAAAGATGCATTAATAAACATCAAGACTAAGTTTGAAACAGGCGTTTCAGAAGAAGACGAGAAAACCTATGTTAGGGATTTTCTAAATCAGGCCTATTATAATGGCATTAATGCAATACGTGTAGGTGCACACAATAGTATTGATTGCCAAATACACATTACCAACGATGGAGGATCACCTATTGGTGTAATAATTGAAAACAAATATAGCAAAGCGAAGAATAATGAAATGGTTAAAGATGGCGACTTAATGCACAAGGCGTTTTATGAAACCATTTTATATTACCTGCGCGAACGCGAGGCAAATAACAATAGCTTACGTCGCATAGTAATAACCAACATGGAAACGTGGTTTATCTTCGATGCTTTGGATTTCAACCGTATCTTTTATCATTCATCTCTATTAAAGAAATATAGAGACTACGCTAAAAAACGCGTATCAGATGCTAGCACTTCTGCTTTTTATAAAGAATGTGAGGATTTTGTTAGAAGTTCAAATATTACTATTAGATACGCCTATTTTAACTTTAAGGAACTAGCGTATACACAGAAAAGTGAAGTTAAAAAAAATACAAGCGTCTTATACTACCTGCTATCTCCTTATTACCTTCTCAAAGAAGACAACGATGAAAAAACAGTAAAAATGAACTCCTCCTTTTACAACGAGCTTCTTTACATAATGGGGCTTGGTGAGGAGGAAAACAAAGGTACAAAGTATATTCGTCGTTTACCTATTGCCTTGCGCAAAGAAGGTTCACTAGTAGAGAACGTCATTTCTTTCATTCAGTCTCATGGCATGGTGTCTAAACTAACCAAATTTTATGGTGATCGAGACGAGAATGACATGATATTCAGCACTGCATTAAACCTTTCAATTACTTGGGTTAACCGTCTTATTTTTTTAAAGTTACTAGAAGGACAGTTACTCTATTTTCACAGGGGTAATAAAAAATACAAGTTCTTTAATACCGGCAATAATAGTTCGGGCAACATAACTTACGATGACATAGATGATCTTTTCTTCTATGTTCTCAACGTGCCAGAGGATAAAAGAGAATACATCTTTGGAAAGAAGTTTTCTATGGTGCCATATTTAAACAGTTCACTTTTCGAACCCACGGATATGGAGAAAGAAATAATGTTCATTGGAAACCTGAACCAGAATTTTTCTCTGCCACTATATAAAACTTCTGTACTTCACAGTGATAAACAGCGACATGGAGAATATAACTCCCTCCAGTATCTACTCGCTTTTCTTGACAAATTTGATTTCGGCTCAGGTGAAAAGAGTGAACAAAATCCCGACAGACTAATATCCGCCTCTGTCCTAGGTTATATCTTTGAGAAAATCAATGGATATCAGGATGGCTCTTTCTACACCCCCGAAGATATAACACAGCACATGTGCGACTCAACTATTGAGGATGCGGTAATAGCAAAATTTAGAGAGTATGAACATTATTCGAAGTGCAACACGATTACTGATATAATCAATTCTATTGACAACGAAGAAGAGGCCAACGAGATTTTTTATTCAGTAAAGATATGTGATCCAGCTGTAGGAAGTGGTCATTTTCTTGTGGCTGCACTTAACAAGATGTTAGCACTTCGTCGTGACCTGGGATTGATGAAAGATGAAAATGGACGTCTCATAACTAAAAGCGTTAATATAGACGTTATGACCGATGATCTGAGAATCACTAATACTGACGATGGGAAACCGTTTCGTTATATAGAGGGAAACGAAAACCTTCTTCATATACAGAAAACGCTTTTTAATGAAAAGAAAGCTATAATAGAAAATTGCTTATTTGGTGTTGATATTAATCCAAATGCAGCAAACATTTGTAGACTAAGGCTATGGATTGAATTATTAAAGAGTGCCTATTATAATAAAGATGGTAAGCTTCAAACTTTGCCCAACATTGACATTAACATCAAGTGTGGCGACTCTCTAATTCAAAAGTATCCGGTAAAAGTCGGCAAATCAATTATTAGTAATATCAACGATGATTCTGATGTTGGAAAACTAATCAACCAATACTCTGAAAAAGTTTGTAAATACAAAGAGACTAACGATAAATCTGTTAAAGCTCAGTTACAAGCAGACATTTCAAATATTAAGAAAATGATAGGAGACTACTCAGAACCAGATTTATTCGGAGCCAATCATGGAGACTCTATTTATTATAATTCTTTAGAATGGATGATGGAGTTTCCTGAAGTCTGGAATGATAAAAATGAATTTTTGGGATTTGATGTAGTAATAGGCAATCCACCATATATTTTCAACCGCAACTTAGACAATCGTGTAAGAGAAGTATACTCACGCAAAGTAGGAAAGAGTGATTCTTACGTTTATTTTATATATCTCAGTTTATCTATTGCTCGTAAAGGTGGTATTGTGTCATTTATTACTCCGAACACTTACTTTACGCTTTCGTCACACTCCGATCTTCGTAAGAATCTGTTAAAGTATAGCCGCTTAGAATTGACTTATACAGGTGATTGTTTTCCTGGTGCTTATGTTGATACAGTCATTCTTCAACTGATTAATAATAAAGAAGAATCTGGATTTGTCACCTATTATGAAAGTCTTGATTCTAGTTCTTGTTACAAATGTGACAAACAATTGTTCAAGACGAATATAATGAGTCGATTCTTTATTCCCAATCAACAGAATATATATTTGTATAACACTATTCAGTCTCGTCTAATTGAACTCTATGAAAAAGCCAAGAAAACAATAACGAGAGACAAATCTATATCTGCAGACGTTCGTCGCGAAACCATTAAGAAGTACTGTGATACATTACTCCCAGGATCTCTCTCTTTTCTTGGACTCATATCTGATGGAGACCAAGGTTTGGTGACCGGCAATAACAGTAAATATCTTAGTCAAATTATTAATGACAACAACATAGCTAATGAGATTGAATCGAAATTCATCAGCATTTTTAATCAAGTAGGGAATCATGGTGTTTCAATAGATGACTTTAAAACTAACTCTCAATTCTATTATGATGAAGCAGAGGAATTGAAAAAACAAAAACAAAAGCCAGATCTATTTGGTAAGTTCTTCCTTTATAAGGTCGTTTCACCTTCTATTGTGCAAAAATATGATGACCTGTCTACTCAAGAGCAAAAGAATGGCACTGAGAATGACTGCTGGATAGAATATAACCGAGGAAATTCTGAAGGCTTAAAATGGAATGTTCCCAGTACGGAGGCTATAAACTGGCGCAAGGAGTATGTTAATGAGCTAAGAACAAATAATAATTCTCGTTGGCAAGGAGAATTGTATTATTCTACAACAGGCTTCGGATGGGTTGATTATTTTACAGAGACTCTTAAGGCTTTTAGCGTAGGTGTTGGACCATACTCCAAGAACGTCATTAAAATGCATAGTTTTTGCCCATTAATAAGTGATAAATTTATCATAGCCCTTCTTAATTCTGCTTTTATCACGACTTATGTCAAGAATATGATTACGATGACTCATACGCTGCAAATCAACGATGGTCGTCTTATACCTATAGTTATACCTACTCAGGAACAACATGACGAAATTACAAATATTGTGGACAGAATAATGGAGAGTGGAAATGAGGATTTGTATATGGAAGAACTCAATAAAAAAGTTGAGCAACTATATATGCAATCATGATAAGGGGTTTCTAATCATTGACAATTACACACCATTATTGCAAGACATCTTCCATCTTGAATAATAGTATTTAGAAAAGCGTGTGATATTGATTGCAATTATATTTGATGCTCGTTTAATGAGTCTATCCTAAGTTTAAACATGATTATAGTTTCTATCATTGGGGCTTCATAAAAAACTATTATGAATGAAGATATTACTGCAACGCCATTAGGAACAGAATTTGAGACATTAGTAATTACCATAATTGATGCAATTTTCCCTGTAGACAAGGATGATGAAATAAAAGAGTTTTTCGCAAAACGTCCAACCGAACGCGAGATATCCTCATTTCTTCGCGAAAGAGGAAAAACAACCGTGAGGACTATTCACAAAGGATTTAAAAAAGCTCAACACTTGATTATTGAAGAACTGCTTAAGATACAATCTGAACAGAAAAAAGTAAGGGAATTATTGAAAGAATCGCGGCGCAATAAAAACGATAACATTAACGTCTTGAATAACCAATCATACTTGTTGGATTATAAAGAAACCATCTTAAAACATCTTGCTGATACCATCTTTTGGCATCTAATACAAGGACAATTGCACATTGCACGACGTTTTTATCAGTTTTCTCCAGGATGCAAAAAGTTGGAAGATACAAACTATAAATCAGTTCTTGCAACAGCCGATATCATTAATTCTAATCCTGATAATTTTGTGTTGTTGACAGATATTACTAATTGGGTTCAGATGGGAGACCTATTTGGATTTAAAGATGGTAATATGGTATTAATTGAGGTAAAAGAGGGAGAAAAGAATATTGAAATATTAAATGATTTGGATGAATTTTCTAAATCCCCAATGGCAATTGATTCATTCTTCCAGAAGTATAAAGACCGCCCTCATGAACTCAACCAAATAAAACGTATTTTAAAGCAAAATAAAGTGGCAAAGGACGAATTGAAAATTATCAATACAGATAAAGGATTTGATCCGGTTACAGGAAAAAATATAAAGATTGTCACTCCGAAGGAAGAAACGTCATATTATTATGACGAATTGCATCAATTAGAAATACAATTAAGTCAAAAAAAAGATTGGGCTTATACAGTAGTTGACAACTGCCTTCACATCGGCCTATATAAAGAAAAATGGAAATTACTGGGAAAACCTTTATTGGAGATAATAGCAAAAGACCAGGGGATTAGTCATAAACTAATTGTGGATGCTCGTTCTGTTATTAAGGCGCCTGATACCCCATTGTTGTTCTTACCATTCTCCAAGCAGTTGATTCTTGATGTTCTTATGTGCAGGGTTATAATGTATTTAATGTTAGATATTGACAAATACACAAAAACCTATGAGCTATTTGAATCCCAATGTACTTGGGTGTCAAAAAAAGAGACTCAGAAAATCAAAGAAGAATTCAAAAACATCTCATTATATACAAATAATAATCAAGCGATAAGAATAAAGAATGTCCATGGAATTGAAGCATTCTTGACTATGGGTACATTAACAAAAATATTTTTTAATCATATCAGGCCAACATATGTGGCATATTCTTCAACATTTTACACAAAGGAAGAATTAATGGATAAGTAAGCATGGATAAATATGTAGGCATGCTCAAACAAAAAAAGAGCGCTCAAAACTGAGCGCTCTTTTTTTGTTTGAGCTAACCGTTATGAGATTGCGATGCTCTGTACGGGCTGAGCTTGCTTTTCGGCAGGCAGCTTAGGTACGTCGATTGTGAGTACACCGTTCTCAACTTTGGCCGATATTTTCTCACGGTCAGCATCATCGGGCAGGATGTAGCTCTGATTGAACTCCTGATATGAGAACTCTCGACGGATGTAGTTGCGTTTCTTGTTCTCCTTGTTCTCCTTGTTATCCTCGTTCTTGCGGACCATAGAGATTGACATTACGCCGTCGGCATCGACCTGCAGGTTCAGTTCCTCTTTCTTAAGTCCCGGAACAGCGAACTCAAGTTCGTAGTTCTTCTCATTCTCGATTACGTTCAGAGCCGGTACACTGGCTGCGGTGCGGGTAGTGAACCAATCGTCATTCATAAAATCGTTGAACAGACTGGGTAACCAATTCTGATTGTAATTCTGATTTCTTCTTGCGAGTAACATAGTTGTAACCTCCTATACTTTAATTGTTAAACATTCTGTTTTATCCGGCTCCCTTTCGGGGCGCCTTCGCAGTATAAGAGACAAATCCGATGCCAACAAATATAGTATGACAAATTGTCATGCTATATATAATATTGTATGACAGGCTGTCAAAGGTCAGCCAGCGGAGTGGACCAAATGTCACCACTCAGACTCTTGCGCTCATTATCTATCTTGAGCAGTGCCTCGCGAATTTTACTGTCCAGAGCATGGTCCAGGTCACAATAGCCGCAGTTGTTGATTGCGGACAGCACCTTTACTACAGTAAGTTGTCCGGTGTCGGTGGCGGGTACGTATGCGGGCTCGCGTTCATCGTTCTGGAGTACGGTCTCCAAAAGACCTGAATCGGTCAGGGTATCAAGAGATGAGACTACGTAGCGCAGCGGAATGTGCAGCTCGTCGGCCAACTCCTTACGGGTCAGGGCTGTCTCATGTCTGTTGAACCGTTTGCAGATGCATGCCATTACCATCAGACTGTAGAAATCCTCGTGCCGACGGCTTATCTTTTCGGGTTCCTTGAAATAGTTGAAGTTATCATTGTTCTGGCTTACATATGCCAATTCACATCCGAACAGTATTATGGCCCAGGATACGTTGAGCCAAAGGAGGAACAGCGGCAGGGCTGCGAAACCTCCGTAGATGGCGTTGTAGCTGGAGAGTGAGAACTGTCCGTTGAAATAGAGGTTCTGGAGAGCCTGAAAGAGGCATCCTGCAATGATACCCGGAATAATGGCATACTTGAACCTGACCTTGGTGTTGGGCATGAATATGTAGAATCCGGTAAGTATCAATCCTGCAACTACATATGGTAGCGCATCCTCTATGATGAATTTGGCGAATCCTCCCAGAAGCTGGAATCCTTCCATATGCGAGAGTACGCTTGATGCCAGTGCTGACATACCGCAAAGACAGATTATTCCAATGGGAATAAGCAGAATCAATGAGAAATAATCGGTTATCTTGCGGCCCATGCGGCGTGATTTTTTAACGTGCCAGATGGAGTTGAGGTTGGCTTCGATACCATCGGCCAAAGAATAGACAGAGAAGAGCAGGAACAAGAGGCCGATACCGATGAATGCACCGCTGGATACGTACTGCATGTAGCCGTCAATGAACTGCATTACGGAGTTGAGGGATTCATTTTCACCAATGATACCGTTCTTGAGAAGTCCGGTTACGATGTTTTCGAATCCGAATCCGCGGGCAACAGCGAAAATAAGCGCCAGGATAGGCACTATGGCAAACAGAGTGGAGTAGGTGAGCGCTGCTGCACGTGTCATGACCTTGTCGTCAAGGAATGTGCGTACGGCAATCACAACAACCTTTACGGTATTGGCGATAGCGCGGCGCAGAGGCCCTTTCTGATAAAGCTCAAATGACCAGATATCCTTGGTTACGAATACGGTTATGCGGTTTATCAGTGCCTTGAGCTTGCTCTCTTTTTTATCAGCCATAGCAATTAATTGTTAGTCAGGGAACAAATGTAGTCAAAATTTCAAAAATAGTACAAAAGGGGACTGTCCCCTTTTGTATCATTTTTTGAGTTTGGCTTTGAGGAAGCGGCCGGTGTAGGATTCGGGGCAGGCGGCGACGTCTTCGGGAGTGCCGCAGACTACAAGGTGGCCTCCGCGCTCGCCGCCCTCGGGACCCAGGTCAATCACGTGGTCGGCGCATTTTATCACATCCATGTTGTGCTCTATTATTATTACGGTGTGACCGCGGCGTATCAGTGCGTCGAATGATTCCAGCAGCTTGCGGATATCGTGGAAATGCAGGCCGGTAGTGGGTTCATCGAATATGAATATGGTGGGATCGGCCTTCTCCAGGCTCAGGAAATAGGCCAGTTTCACGCGCTGGCTCTCACCGCCCGACAGGGTGGATGATGACTGTCCAAGTTTAACGTAGCCCAGTCCTACCTGGCGCAGCGGCTCCAGTTTCTTGACAATGCGGCGCTCCGTGGGGTCATCGGACGAGAAGAACTCGACAGCCTGGTTTACTGTCATCTCCAGTACGTCCCAGATGTTCTTGCCCTTATAGGTTACCTCCAGCACATCGTTCTTGAAACGGCGGCCGTGACAGCTCTCGCATACCATCTGCAGGTCTGACATGAACTGCATGGATACGGTTACAACACCCTCGCCCTTGCACTCCTCGCAGCGTCCGCCCTCGGAATTGAATGAGAAATGTGTGGGCCTGTAGCCCATCTGATGCGACAGCGGCTGGTCGGCAAAGAGTTTGCGAATCTCATCGTAAGCCTTGACGTAGGTGACGGGGTTGGAGCGGGTGGTCTTGCCTATGGGGTCCTGATCTACAAACTCCACGGAACGTACCATTCCGGTATCGCCCTCGATGCCAATGCACTCGCCGGGACGCTCGGTCGATTCGCTGTAGATGTTCTTGAGGTGGCGGTAAAGTACATCACGCACCAGGGTGCTCTTGCCCGATCCGCTCACGCCCGTTACGACGGTCATTACGTTGAGCGGGAACTTGACGTCAATTCCGTCCAGGTTGTTCTGACGTGCACCCACCACCTTTATATAATTGTTCCACGGGCGGCGTGACTGCGGAACAGGTATGCATTCCTCGCCGGTCAGATATTTTACGGTCCAGCTATCCGAATTCTTCTCCAACTGGCTGGTGGGTCCCTGATAGATTATCTCACCGCCGTGACGTCCGGCCTCCGGCCCCACATCAATGATATAGTCCGATGCGCGGATAATCTCCTCGTCGTGCTCCACCACCACAACGGTGTTGCCTATCTCCTGCAGCTGACGCAATACCTTGATAAGCTTGTCGGTATCGCGGCTGTGCAGGCCGATGCTGGGCTCGTCAAGCACATAGAGCGATCCCATCAGACTGCTGCCCAGCGATGTAACCAGATTAATACGCTGGCTCTCACCTCCAGACAACGTTGCGCTGGCACGGTTCAGAGTAAGATACTCCAGACCAACGTCCAGCATGAACTGTATGCGGCTGTTTATCTCTATGAGCAGACGCTTGGCTGCCTTGGCCTCATGCTCAGGCAGAGTGAGCGTATCAAAGAATTTCTTGAGTTCCGATATGGGCATCTCAACCAGCTGGTTGATGGACTTGCCGCCCACCTGTACGTAACCGGCCTCCTTGCGCAGGCGCGTTCCGTGACACTCGGGGCAGATGGTCTTGCCGCGATATCGGGCCAGCATCACGCGGTACTGGATCTTGTACTGGCTCTTCTCCAGCATACGGAAGAAGGTGTCTATGCAGGTCTCCTCCCAGCCGCGCTCGTCACGGCCGCGGCCGCTTCCATGCCACAGGTAGTCTTTCTGCTCCTGTGTAAGCTGGTAATATGGTGTGAATATCGGGAAATCATGCTCCTGTGCATGCAGGATAAAGTCATCCTTCCACTCGCTCATTACGTCACCGCGCCAACAGACCACTGCACCGTCATATACGCTCAGCGCACGGTTGGGAATGACCAGTGACTCGTCAATGCCTATTATTCGTCCGAATCCCTCGCACTTGGGGCAAGCTCCTACTGGCGAGTTGAATGAGAACAGGTTGTCGGTAGGCTCCTCAAACTTTATGCCGTCAGCCTCAAATCGGTTGCTGAACTTATGTAGTGATGTATCGTGGGTATCGTAAAAACGCAGGGCGCACTGGCCGCCTCCCTCAAAGAATGCGGTCTCCACAGAGTCTGTGAACCGGCTCAGAGTCTCCTTTGAGTCATCGGTGGTGAGGCGGTCTATGAGCAGGTAAATCTCTTTGGTGTGCCTGGAGAGTTCTTTCAGTTGCTTGCTGTCGAAGAGAAGGTCCTCAATGCGGATCATATCAGCCTTGTACTCAATGCGGGTGAATCCCTCCTTGAGCGATGTGCGCAGTTGCTCCTCCAAATCACGACCTCCGCGCATGGGCATTGGCGCCAAAACTGTAAAGCGGACTCCCTTGGGCTGTGATAGCATGAAACTTACCACATCCTCCACACTGTGCTTGCGCACCTCCTTGCCGCTTACGGGCGATATGGTATGGCCGATGCGGGCAAACAGCAGTTTGAGATACTCGTAGATCTCAGTCTGTGTACCTACTGTGGAGCGAGGGTTGCGGTTGCCGGAACGCTGCTCAATGGCGATTGTAGGCGGCAGACCTTCAATGAAATCGCACTCGGGCTTTTTCATTCGGCCCAGGAACTGGCGTGCGTATGATGAGAGTGACTCCACATACCGGCGCTGGCCCTCAGCATACAGCGTGTCGAAAGCAAGTGATGACTTGCCCGATCCTGACAGGCCGGTAATGACTACGAACTTATCGCGCGGTATCTCCACGCTCACGTTCTTGAGGTTGTTTACCCTTGCGCCTTTTACCCTTATGGAATTATTATCACTCATCATACTGAAAGTCTTATGGTTTTATTGTTCGATGCGGAGCCCGTATGTACTCACTCCGTAACCGAACCAGTATCCCAGCCCGCCCTCAATATTGCCTGTCATATTGCTGGAGTAGGGCAACAGTGCCACATGGCTGAACATAACGTTCTCATCATGCTTGCTCCAGAACCGGTATGCTACGGAGTCCATAGATGCCAGCTTGAAACTGACGCTGTCGCCAAGGTGGTAAAAATAGTCAGGCATAACTATGGGATCTGAATTCCCACGGTTGACGACCGCCATGTCATTGTTGAGGCGGCTGTCATACGTGCCCATATATGAAGCCAGGTATGTATCATCACGCTCTACGTCCATGCTGAAAAAACGATAGTATCTGACATCGGGATGTGGTACCACATGCGCCTTGACCAGATACAGGGTATCTGCGGAACTGTGTCTCTCTACAGCTATCGAATCTATGCTTCCAAGCTGGGGGATTGTGGTTACGGCCTCGGCATAAAGGCCTTTCCAATCAACTTGGAGCCGGTATGTTCCTCCCGGTTCACCTTTCAGTGCATCTGTGGTATAGCATAACTTCAACAGGTATTCGTCTTTCATACTGGGCAGGAGCGTGTATGTCCGGTCATCGTGTGTCACCGTTACGTTTGCGTTCAAGGCTACATGACCGATAAGGTCTGCCATCTTCTTTTTGTCATAGTTGACGGATACGGATGATGTTATAAACACCACGGGGGCACTGCCGCTTTCTATCCATCCCTCAACGACAATCATTTCGGGGGAATCGGCAAGCTCTGGCGTGCATGAGACCGTCAGAAGCAGTATAGCCAATATGTATCTGAATATCTTCATCTCAGAATCTGCATGAATAACTTATTGATGGTATCACGGGGATTACAAGTTTTGCCAGTTTGTAGCGTATGGTCAACTCGTCCTCATCGGCTCTTATGTATCCCATGTTGTAGTTCTTGTGGGCAGTGGCGTTGAATACCGACAGGTTGATGCTCTGCTCCAGGTTACGGCGGCGTGGCAGGTTGTATGTAGCCGAAAGGTCCAGGCGCATATACATGGGGAGTCGGGCAGAGTTGAAGTCATCATAATAGATGAGCAGAGAGTTGGAGAGCAGATATAGATTCTTGGGCGGAGTATAGGGGTTGCCCGATGCCATGGTGAGATTGCCTCCCAGATCAAACTTGCCGATCTTATAAGAAAAGACGGTGTTGAGTTCATGCGCCCGCTCGTGGGATGAGTGGAAGTAGGAGGGGAACAACTCTCCGTCACCCCGACGGATAGACTGGCCATATGAGTAACTTATCCATCCTGTAACCTTGCCGGCCTGCTTGGCAATCATCAGGTTTATGCCGTAATTGTATCCTGAGCATATCAGTAGGTTGTCCTCAAGCCTGTATGGATGGGTTAGGAGGTCAAATATGAATCCGGTATATTCAAGTTGGTTGGTAAGTAGCTTGCCGTATAACTGGACAGAGAGCGCATACATGGACTGCTTTAGGTCCAGGTCATATGTAAGGGTTCCGAAAACTGATTGCTGAGGTTTGTAATAACGGCCTGCGGATAGCCAGAACTCATTAGGCATCCCTGCGCTTGTCATGCCTGTCTGGCTCAGATACTGGTGTTTAATGCCGGACTCGGCAGTGAACGAACCGTATCTGTACAGGTTGAGTTCTATTGTGAGCGCAGGGTCCAGGTTTACGCACTCATATCCTTCATTCACATTGTATACAGACAGGAGCAGATGCGGAGTAAAACCCCAACTTCTCCCGGCTTTGAACTGTCGGTTGATAGCCAGATTGCCCAGGAATGATTTCTGGACGGGCTGGGAGGGCATTATTACCTTATTGTCAGTAACATGCGGATCCTGAGGCAGTATGTGGAACAGGCTCAGGTCGGCATCAAGGTTGTAATTGTGCGGCAGGTTGATGGCGGTGCTTACTCCGGTATTGGTTATATGGGCGTTCATGTCGCCATTTATTATTTCATTACGTATGTCGCCCAGGAAGTTGTATCTGGAAAGAAAGACTGAAGTCTTTGATTTGACTGTCCTGCCCTGGTGCCTCCATCTGAGTGATGCCAGCGTGTTACCCCAATAGCAATTCATGTCAATCTTTGCAATACCGTATGTGGTCTTTCCAATATCATGACTCCATAAGGCGTTGAGATCTATAGTGTTGCGCGAGTCTATCCGGTGTAACAGAGTTAAGTTGGCATCGGTGAACCCGTATCTTAATGGATTGCCGTCATACTCAAGCAACGGTCCGTAAATGGCATTGATGAATGAGCGTCTGACAGAGAGGGTCAGGTATGTATCGGCCGACAGAGGGGCATGCAGTGTACCCTGTCCGGATATTAGTCCCAGCGATGCGGTTCCAGACAGGCGTGCCGGAATGGTGTCAACATGGTCAAGTGACAGATAGGCACCGATATGAGGTGTTCTGGTTGACGTGCTGAACTCCACTTTAGGCAAATGGTCCTGATTGAAAAGAGAGAACAGGCCGGTAAAATTCATGTTTCCGTAAACCGGAATGTCTGATACGGTAATGATGTTATGTGATGATTCGCCACCCTGAACATGCAGGCCTCCCGTTTGTTCGGAGTTGGTTGATACACCTGGTAATGACTGGAGATAGAGTATGGGGTCCGTATAGCCGAACATCCTGGGATAAGTCTCCATGAGTTTTGCGTCAATGCGCAGACCGGAAGCCATTGTGCCGCTTATGGCCGACAGGTTGCGGTGTTCTATGAGGGTAACCTCCGGAATGGTAGAATAGATGGTGTCCTCCTGCCCCATTACAATCAGAGTATGCGGCAAGAGGGTCATAAATATGATTGTCCTGATTATTCTGTTCATTCTTGTTCCGGGATAACCGTACATTGTTATCCTACTCAACCTTTCTTTGTAAACGGCCTGCAAAATTACCGAAAATAACCGAAAAAAAACAGTAACTTTACGGAGCAAATCAGAATGCTTCAATATGTTCTCACGCAAGACACGATACGCTATCATGGCTCTGACAATACTGGCCAGGGAATATGGTCAGGCCGCAGTTCCGATGAGCCGGATTTCGGAGGAACAGAATGTGCCTATCCGTTTTCTGGAGGGTATATTCCTTCAGTTGCGTAATGAGGGAATGCTTGTCAGCGAGCGTGGAGTGAGCGGCGGTTACCGTCTGGCCAGGCCTCCCCGTGAAATCAAGGTTCTTGACGTTATCCTGGCCATGGGTGAGAAGGTGGGAATGATATCCTGTCTGGATATATGCGGCAACTCGTTTGAATGTGAGTTCGGTCTTGACAGGGAGAAATGCCGCATCAGGGATATGTTCGGTGATATCCAACAGATTATTCACGCCAATCTTTCTTCACGTACCCTTGAAGATTTTGTTTGATTTCCTTTGATAGTACATTATAATGGTGTAGTTTTGTGCTCCGTAATACTACATCAATTCTATGTACTTTAAACATTGCAATCTGAAATCCTTTACGCCCCTGCTGGCGGCATATCTGCTCTTTTCATCATGCCAACACAGGGAAATGGATAATGTAGAGACGGACAATCTTCAGGGAAGCATCTCAATATCAGGCGCATTCGCACTCTATCCAATGGCAGTGGAGTGGACCAACGAGTTCTCTGCCCGGCATCCGGCCGTGCGTATAGACCTGTCATCGGGCGGCGCCGGTAAGGGTATGACCGATGTTATTAACGGAATGGTTGATTTTGCCATGCTGTCACGTGAGCCGCATGATGAGGAGCGTGAGAAAGGCGCAATTGACTTTACCGTCGCCAAGGATGCGGTGCTGCCGGTCTTCAGTTCGTCCAATCCTTTACGTGACAAGATACTGGAGCACGGTATAACCTCCGATGATGCCCGCAAGATATGGGTAACAGGAGAATATACAACCTGGGGGCAGCTGCTGGGCACCTCCGATAACAATCCTATCCATGTATATACCCGCTCCGATGCATGCGGCGCAGCCCAGACGTTTGCCGCCTGGTTTGATGCGGTGCAGGAGGACTGTAATTTGCTGATTTTGGTTGTCAGATTACTGTCTTACGACTGAACCAAGTTGACGGGTTAATAATTTAGAACTGTTTTTAGTTGTCAGCCTTCTTTTTTACGGCTGATTTATGTTTACACCTATCGCTAGGCATTCCGTCGCTCGGTCAACCGAAGCAAATATACATTTTTATTTTTACATGGCCATTGCCTGTTGTTTTCTTATCGCGTCTTCCCTCCAGGAATGCCAGTGCCGCTTCATCTCGCCGCTCATCCCGTGAGCCTGATTGGGCGTGTGCCAGTCAATGCTGCTGTGGGGACGTTCAGAGTTGTAGAACTCAATGGCAACATCCACGGCCTCAACAACCTGCCGCATACTCGTAAATGTCTTTCCTTTAAGGAGTTCGTTTTTTACCGTGTTGTTTATTCTCTCGGCCATGGCGTTATCCTTCGGATTGCCGCACTCGGTCATGCTGGGGGTTATATTATGCTTTGTCAGTTTGTCAATATAGTCCGCGCTTGCATATTGGCAACCACGGTCAGAGTGGTGTATAAGTTTATCCGCAAAGCCGTCCGGCAGGGTGTCCAGAGCCATTTTCAAGGCTTTTATACTGTATTCAGCCTCCAATGTGGGGGCCACATATCTGCCCAGAACACGCTTGCTGTAAGCGTCCATAATGAGCGTCAGGAAGCAGAAGCGGTAGCCCAGCCGGGCCGTGGCGTCTTCTATAGGCACATAAGTTATATCACTTACCCACACTTGGTTCGGGCGCGTCGGGATCAGGTTCTTGACCAGATTCGGGTAGGTTGGCAGGTTATGCCTGGAGTCCGTCGTGCGGGGCACACGCCTGCGCTGCCTTACGTTCAGTCCATGCTCATGGAGAATGTCACGGAACACGTCACGTCCCACACGGTATTCCTCGGCAAAGCGCTCCCGGTACATTCGCCAGAGATTATCGCTTCCCATCCCCGGATCCTTCTCTCTAACCTCTTTAACAAACTGAACTACAAACTGTTCTATCGCTAATCTGCGGAACAGGTTCTCATCGTCATGTTTGTAAAAGGCCTGTCTTGTTACACCGGCCAGTGCACAGAGCTTACTTACTCGGTATCCTTTTTCTCTGTGCAGCCTTTCGACTGTCCGGTGTCGGCTTTTTTTCTTATCTCAATGTTGAACGTCTCTTCCGCCACGTCCACCATCGTCTCAAAGAAGTCCGCCCGCATCGTCTCGTCGTAAAGCTTCTTCTTCAGCTCAAGAACCTCTGACTGGAGGGCCTTTACCTCCTCCTCGTGGCTGTCTGTGGGTTTGTTCTTCATAAGCAGCGTACTCTTATCGTTTTCCGCTGCAAATTTACGAATAATCCTAAGGATTGCAGGATAAGAGCTATTGTACTTTTTTACAAGGTAGTTCTTACTAACTCCTTCCAAAAAATACTCTCTAATCACCGCTTCCCTGTCTTTTTGACTCAAATAGTGTCTCCCTGTTGGAGTAATCTCTGTTGGTAGTACCATTTTTGTTGACTGTTGTGTCAACTTTTTTCAGCGTAAGACAGACTTGGGCGGTACCGCTGTCTATGGAGACCCCGGAATATCCAAGGCGGTGATAGACGATCCGCTTGGTATAGGTTTCAACAACATGGCATACGCCTATGACTCCGAGACCCTGAACATGCAGGAGGGCCTTTCCGTCCTGCCATTGGACATTGACGGGAACAAAAGCGTAAGTGACGATGAGAAACTCTATGACACCCGTTCCAGCATAGCCAAAGCCATAGAGGAGGGCCGCTTCCCGGCACCCCCGTCACGTAACCTTTATCTGGTTACAAAAGGTGTCCCGGCCGATACCGCATCGCTGGAATTCCTTAAGTTCGTGATATCCGATGGGCAGGAGTTCAACGAGCCCAACGGTTACGTGCGCATATCGAATGCATCGGCCCGTGAGTCAATGCGCAAGCTTAACGGCGGTCGTAAGGGTGTAGGTCTGCGGCGTGACAACACGCGACTGATGACCCTGCTGGCCGGTATTGTGGTGGTGCTGCTGTTCATGACCGCAGGGGTTCAGTTGCTGCTTCGGTCCCGTTCCAAACGCAGAGTCTTCCGCCAGAGGATGTCGGAGACCATGATGGTGATACTCTCATTCTCATCGGTGGCGCTGCTGATAGCTCTGCTGGCTGCACTATGGGGTAAGGCGGCTCCCATGTTTGACAAGAGCACCTTGGGTGAACTGCTTACCGGTACGCAGTGGAAACCGTCGCAGGGACTGTTCGGATTCAGGCCGTTCATACACGGTACGCTGGCTGTCACGCTGCTGAGCATCTGCTTCTCGCTGCCGCTGTCGCTGCTTACGGCAGTGTTCATCACCGAGTATGCTCCGCGTTTCCTCAAGCATATAGTCAATCCGGCTTTGGATATATTGGCATCGCTTCCGTCGGTTATTTTCGGTCTCTGGGGTGTGCTGACGCTTATCCCCAAGTTCGGCTATTCGTTGCTGACGGCTTCACTGGTGTTGGGAGTTATGGTGGTGCCTATTATGGTGAGCCTGTTCTGTGAGATATTCGCAACTGTGCCGGACGATATGCGGGAGTCATCATTCGCACTTGGTGCCACACGCTGGCAGACCACACGCAAGGTAGTGCTCCGTAAATCCCTGCCCGGTATATTCGCGGCTGTGGTGCTGGCCCTGTCCAAATGCATAGGCGAGACCATTGCCGTGATGATGGTGTGCGGATGCCTGCCGCGTCTGCGCGGTTCGCTGCTGGATCCGTTCTATACCCTGCCGGCCCTGATAGGCAATAACTACGGTGAGATGGCATCTATCCCTCTGTACGAGTCTGCCATCATGTTTGCAGCGTTGCTGCTGCTCCTGCTGGTGCTGCTGTTCAACATATTGTCGCGTGTAATCCTTTACAGAATAGAGAAAAACAGTTGATATGAATCATATACGTAAAATACAGATAGAGGAGAAAGTGATGCGGGGCGTGATGCTGGCGGCCACTCTCATTGTTCTTGGAGCGGTAGTAAGCATACTGGCTACCATTCTGATAAGGGGCAGCAAGGCGCTCTCGTGGGATATGGTTTCCAGGTTCCCGGGCAAGGAGTGGAACACCGCCCCCGACGGCGGATTCCTGAACGCCATACTGGGATCACTTTATGTGGTGATTCCGGCTGCCGTTATAGGCGCATGCATCAGCATTCCTGTAGTGTTCTATATAACAATGTATAAGCGCAGGAGCACGGGAGTATCGTACATAATCCGTCTGGCATTCGATGTACTGTACGGAATTCCCCCCATCGTATATGGCGCATTCGCATTCCTGGTCATGGTGGGCGTGGGCATGAGGGCATCGGTCCTGGGCGGTATCATGGTAACGGTCCTGCTCATTGTGCCCATGATGATACGCTCCGGTGACGAGATTGCCAAGACCGTGCCCGATGAGATGGTGGATGCCATCTATTCGCTTGGCGCAACCAAGTGGGAGACTGTATGGGTAGTGCTCAAGCATATACTCCCGGGCATGCTTACCGCATTCCTGCTGGCAGTGGGCAGGGCCATAGGCGATGCCGCTGCGGTTATGTTCACCGCCGGATTCTCGGACCAGCCGGCCCGTTCGCTTTCGGACCCCACCGCCACGCTGCCGCTTGCCGTATTCAACTGGATAGGCATGCCCGATCCGTTCCCCGGCCGTGCTTACGCCGCCGCATTGGTGCTGACAATACTGGTGCTGGTACTGAGCATAGTAAGCAGAGTTATTACACGCAGAATTACCCGTCTTAATAAATAAACATCATGACAGAAAACAAATCCGAATCGCTGGTGGTTGAAAGACTCAACGTATCCATAGAGGGTCAGCCTATTCTGAAAGACATAAACGTATCATTTCCTGTCAACAGGATAACCTGCATAGTAGGTCCGTCAGGTTGCGGCAAGAGTACGCTGCTACGCTGCCTTAACCGTCTGACCGAGAATATTGACGGGTTTAGCATAGACGGCCGTGTGCTCATAGACGGTCAGGATATCGTTACCGCCGATGACGAGCAGCTGATAGAGTTGCGCCGTCACGTGGGCCTGGTGCCTCAGCGTCCCTGTCCGCTGCCCATGTCCATATATGATAATGTGGCCTACGGATGCCGTATACACGGAATGCACCGGCGCAGGCAGGAGATGGACGAGACAGTAGAGAAATACCTGAGTGAGGTGGGACTATGGGATGAGGTAAAAGACCGTCTGCGCCGTCCGGCTGCCCGCCTGTCAATAGGCCAGCAGCAGCGCCTGTGCCTGGCCCGCAGCCTTGCCGTGGAGCCCGATTTCATACTGGCCGATGAGGCTACCAGCGCCCTTGACCCGATATCGAGCAAGACCATCGAGGAACTGTTTGTAAGGCTCAAGGAGAAATATACAATCATTATGGTGACACATACCCTGCCGCAGGCTCTGCGCATTGCCGATCATGCGGTGTTCATCTATCTTGGAGAGGTGGTTGAGGAGGGGCCTGCATCGCAGGTGTTCAAATCACCGCAGAATGAGCTTACCAAGAGATACCTTTCCGGATTATTCAGTTGAAACACAATGATATGAGTTCAAATCAGCTTACTCACTTAAACGAACTTGAGGCCGAGTCCATATTCATCTTGAGAGAGGTGGCCGCACAGTTTGAAAAGCCGTGCATACTGTTCTCGGGAGGCAAGGACTCCATTGTCCTCACTTATCTGGCATACAAGGCCTTCTATCCCGCTAAGATACCGTTCCCGCTTGTACATATAGATACAGGACACAATTTCCCCGAGACGCTGGTCTATCGTGATGAACTTGTAAAACGTCTGGGAGCCGACCTGGTGGTAGGTTCGGTCCAGAAGTCCATCGATGAGGGCAAGGTTGTGGAGGAGAAGGGATTCAACGCCAGCCGCAACAAACTGCAGACTGTGACCCTGCTGGATACACTGGCGGAGCACAAGTTTGACTGCGCCTGCGGAGGCGCCCGCCGTGATGAGGAGAAGGCACGCGCCAAGGAGCGCATATTCTCACACCGCGACGAGTTCGGACAGTGGAACCCCAAGAACCAGCGCCCTGAGCTTTGGAACATATTCAACGCCAGGAAAGAGCCGGGCGAGCATTTCAGGGCATTCCCCATAAGCAACTGGACCGAGATGGATGTGTGGCAGTATATATATCAGGAGAAGATAGAGCTGCCCAGTCTGTACTATACGCATACGCGCAAGTGTTTCTTCCGCGACGGGCAGTGGCTTGCCGCCGATCCCGATTTCATACCCCGCCGCCCCGAAGAGGTGGTCCAGGAGCGTGAGGTGCGTTGCCGTACCATAGGCGATGTCACCTGCACCGGACTTACACTATCGCACGCCCATTCGCTTGAGGAGATAATTGACGAGATTGCATCCACCCGCGTTACCGAGCGTGGCGGCCGTGCCGACGACAAACGTTCCGAGACGGCAATGGAGGACAGAAAGAAACAGGGTTACTTCTAATCGGAAAGGTCTATGCAGAACAATGGATATCTAGAGATGAAACTGCTGCGGTTCACTACCGCCGGCAGTGTGGATGACGGAAAGAGTACGCTCATAGGCCGTCTGCTGTATGATTCAAAGTCAATCTTTGAGGATCAGCTGGAGGCTGTCGAGGAGGCTTCGCGCAGCCGCGGCAACGAGGAGGTCAACCTGGCGCTGCTTACCGACGGCCTGCGTGCCGAGCGTGAGCAGGGCATAACCATAGATGTGGCGTACCGTTACTTTGCCACCCCCAGGCGCAAGTTCATAATAGCCGATACCCCGGGACACATACAATACACTCGCAACATGGTTACGGGCGCATCGACAGCCGATCTGGCTGTGATTCTGGTGGATGCCCGTCACGGGATAATGGAGCAGACCGTAAGGCACTCCTGCATTGCATCGCTGCTGCGTATCCCCAAGGTTGTAGTGGCTGTGAACAAGATGGACCTGGTGGAGTTTGACGGCAAGGTGTTCGATGAAATCCGTACAGCCTACAATGCCATGATCCAAAAGAACGGACTTGAGTTCAAGGACGTGATATTCATTCCCATGTGCGCCAAGGACGGCGACAATGTGGTGTCACGATCAGAGCGTATGTCCTGGTACGATGGACCATCGCTGCTGGAATTGCTGGAGGAGATAGAGATTCCGGCCGGTGATGCCGACAGCATGCGTTTCCCGGTGCAGTATGTCATAAGGCCCATATCACGGCAGTTCCCCGATTTCAGGGGATACGGCGGCCGCATCGCCCAGGGTGCCATCCGCGTGGGTGACAGTGTCGAGGTGTTGCCATCGGGCTCAAAGAGTACCGTTACAGGCATTTGGCTGGGTGAGAAGAAGAAGGAGCAGGCGGTTGCGGGCGAATCGGTCTGCATCACCGTCAAGGATGATATCGACATAAGTCGCGGCGACGTGATTGCATCGGACAGCGGCGTAAAGCCGTCCATGAGCAATGACTTTGTGCTGGATGTGTGTTGGCTGCGTACATCACCGTTAGTGTGCGGCAAGCGTTACACCATACGTCACACAACGCAGGAGGTGACCGGTATAGTTAAGGAGATAGAGTACAAGTTGGACATTGACAAGCAGGAGAAAGTCTATGGTATAGAGCAACTTACAGCCAATGACATTGCGCGCGTGCATCTTAAGACCGCCGCTCCGCTTGTGTTCGACCCCTACCGCGACAACCGTACCATGGGTTCGCTTATATTTATTGACGGGACAAATGACACCGTTGGTGCCGGAATGATTGTTGAGAGTTATGACTAAGGAACAGAAGATTGCCCTGGTGGCAGAGAAGAATGCCGAGTGGGCGGGCCTTGGTGCCTTGGAGAGTGCCCAGGCCGCAGTGAAATGGGCTGTAGAGACATTCGGCCTACGCGCCGCACTCTCCACCAGCCTCAGTTATGAGGACCAGGCCGTGACCGATATGATTGCCAGTCACGGCAAGGAGAGCGCCCGAATATTCACCCTCGATACCGGCCGTATGTTCCCCCAGATATATGACCTGATAGACCGCACCAACCGCAGGTACGGTATCCGCATCGAGGTGTTCTTTCCGGATTACGCCAGGGTGCAGGAGATGGTCCGGGAGCACGGAATCAACCTGTTCTATGATAGCGTTGAACTGCGCCACCTGTGCTGTGACATACGCAAGATAGAACCGCTTAAACGCGCTCTCAAGGGTGTGGATGTATGGATTACCGGACTCCGACGCTCGCAGTCCGTAACCCGCACAGACATGCAGATAATAGAATATGACACCGCCGATGACGTAATCAAACTCAATCCGCTCATGCTGTGGAGTGAGGCCGAAGTGATTGATTACGTCAAAACCAACAATGTACCTTACAACAAGATGCATGAGCAGGGCTACCCCAGCATAGGATGCCAGCCCTGCACACGTGCCATCAACCCCGGCGAGGATATCCGCGCCGGCCGATGGTGGTGGGAGAACCCCGAAAAACGCGAGTGCGGCCTCCACAGCCGCCAAAAATGATACAAAAGGGGACAGTCCCCTTTTGTATCATTTACAGGATTTTCAGTGCGATCCAGGCGCAGGCCTCGGCATCGGCCAGTGCGTGGTGATGATTCTCCAGCTGATAACCGCAGGCTGCGGCAACCGTCTGCAGCTGATGGTTTGCTAACGATGGCAGTTTTCTGCGTGAGCAGCATAGTGTATCGTAGAATTCATAATCGGGATAATCCATCTGATATGTACGGAACACAGCCTTAAGGCAGCCTTCATCAAACGGGCTGTTGTGAGCCACAAGCGGCAGTCCCTGAATCATCGGCTCAATCTTGGCCCAGACATCGGGAAACACGGGAGCGCCGTCCGTGTCGCGGCTGCATAATCCATGAACCCGCTGGCACCAATAGTTGTAGTAATCAGGCTCCGGCTTAATGAGCGAGTAGAACGAGTCCACAATCTCACCACCGCGCACAATCACCACACCCACCGAGCAAACCGAACTCCGCTCGCTGTTGGCCGTCTCAAAGTCAATCGCTGCAAAATCTTTCATCCCTGAATTAATTAGAGACAAAGATAAGCAATTAGGGATGGTTTTTTAGATGATGTTTCATTTAAAAGTCGTATTATTGCAATATCTAATAACTAAAAGAAGATACGCGAAATGAGTACAGCAACATTACAAGGCCTGTTGGATTATCTGACCGACACTCTAAGTACAAGTAATATGCTATGGTTGAGTGAGCGGCTGACTGACTATGCCAAGAAAAATGAAAAACAGCAATTAAAACCCTACACCATGGAAGAGATCCGGGCGCGTATGGAAATAGCTGAAAGCGAATCTGCCGCAGGACTCGGAATCGACAGCGAAGATATGATACGTGAATTGGAAACAGAGTTTGCACAAGAAGACATGGAAAAGACAAATCAATAAAAGTATGAAAGTAATCTGGATGCCATTTGCTCAAAATGAGGTAAGAAAAACAGCAAGATATATCAATAAGGAATTCGGAAAAGATAGTAGGGACCAATTTGTCAATGAGGTCCGAAATGTAAGCCGCCTATTAGGTGATAATCCTAATTTGGGTAAGCCTGAACCATTACTTGCAGACTATGTAAAGGAGTATCGCAGTTACGTGATTAATCATCTGAACAAAATTATTTATTGGATTGCAGAAAACCATATTGAGGTTGTTGATCTTTGGGATGTACGTCGTGATCCGACTGCTTTGAAGAATCAGATATAGTATCCAATATTGTTTTGTAAGATGAATTCAGAACGTGCCGTTCTTCTCCATCTCATCAAGCAAAGACAATTGCGTGTTGGACAAATTCTTAGAGCTAAGAATGATTTCACGTAGTTGCTCATAAGATTTGACGAACGTGTTTGGTATCATCAGGAATGTGATGTTCTTTTTATTGCAGATTTCTGATTTGCGTTTATCGGCAGCCTCGCGGGCTTTGTTGCCAAAATGTTCGCCTCCATTTATCTCAATCACAATCTTTGGGATAGGGGTGCGTGAAAACCATCGCTTTTCATATAGGACCTAAAATCCGCAACTATCATCCAATACACGATTAAGGGTAGATTTATGAGTCGTTAGTAGCAGCTTTCAGTAAAAAGCAACAGCACAACATCAATATGTAGCCACCATCCCCTTACCCCACGA
>Ga0256405_10001705_pt1 | contig 57441 bp, 62 predicted proteins | sample RumenRJG_02DNA_FD_189096 | JGI IMG/M metagenome (GOLD analysis project Ga0256405, IMG submission 189096) | Bovine rumen microbial communities from Lethbridge, Alberta, Canada - RJG_02 | ecosystem: Host-associated > Mammals > Digestive system > Stomach > Rumen | place: Canada: Alberta... | reverse complement strand
TGTATATAATTCCTTTAAAATTGCAGTTTTTCCACAGCCACCTTCACCTGATATGATAATATTTTTTTTGTCATTCAGTTTAGAATAAATTTCTTCAATAATCCCTTTTCTATCGATTTTTATATTAATTCCATTAAAATTTATATAATTTTCTATATCTTGTAGAATTAATTCATTATGGTTTTTAATCACATCTATTAAATCAGCTTCAGTTTTAATTGTCTCAAAAAACAAATCGTAGATATAGCGATTTTCAGGAAGGAATAATTGTAATTCGATTTCACTAGGAACTCTCCAAATTAAAGTTAATCCATTCTGAGTTGCTACTGCTTCTATTTCTTCCTGATATACAGGTTTCTTTTTCCCTTTCTTTGAACTTTCTGATAATTCTTTATTAACATAGAGATAAAAATACTTTAACCCAGCATTTTCTCGGTGTGCTTTATTTATAGAATCAATGATATCAGACTTATTCTCTCCTATAGAATTATCATAATATTTTGATTGAAAGCCATATAATTCACCATTTTTTTTTAATGGTTCTGTTTCTATTCCGGTTTGATTTTTATAGCGAAACAAACCTATTCTGTTATCCAGCTCAGCACAAAAGAGCAAATAACACATATTTTCAAAAGCTTTAGACTCTTTATTATTATTCTTTGCTTTAAATAAGTTCCAATTTGTAGGATCCATAATTTACATCTCCCGCACTTTACTTTCAATGAATGAGATTTCTTCTGCTGAAAGTCCGTATTTTTTATATAACTGCTTATCGATTTCTGAAACAGACTTGCTCCAGTCGATGTCGCTGTTTGCAGTGAAGTCTTGGAGCGGGACATATTTCCAAGTTTCTTTTGTATTATCTTGAGTGACCTTTAGGATTCCAAGCATGAATCTACAAAATTTCGTTTTTATATATTTTAAGCAATCATTCGCTTCTTGTTTTGTTTTAAATTTCCCAATACATAAGAAAGTAGTAGTACAGCCGACAAGCGGAGTAGATAGAACCTCGCCTATTGCACCAGAACCATTGGATTTGGGAATGAAAATTTTGTAGTAATTAAAATTGTCAGGGGTCTTGAGATAATCTTTTCTTATCCATTTTTCATTTCTAATATTATTTTCCCTGCCAAATATTTTTGCATATTCATTCTTATCAACGGGTTTTTTCTCATAAAATAATTTGCTCAGAATATCAAAAATATTTGATCCGACATCATATCTATGTCCTTTGCTTTGACAATTTTCAGCCCATGAATTTTCTTTATAGAGTTTTTCAGTTAATCTGTATAAATCTCTTGGATAAACGATTTGGTCAAATCCATTAAAAGGTTTTTTTGCTGTGACCTTTTTTAAAACAGTCTTTTGTTCAATAAATGGAATAAAGATATTAATCTTCCCCAATATAGTATTTTTATCAAAAAAGGTCACAGCTACGCCACCTTTTATGTCAACTGTTGGAAAAACATCGGAACTTTTTGCCCAGTATTGAACAACCTTGTAATGTTCGTCATTAAGCATTTTTCATTCCAGTCTTTTGGAGTCTTGCCCGCATTGAACAAAAATCGGGCAGGATGGATGAAGCTTACCTTTTCACCAAGCTTGCAGGCAGCATCAATAAAAAGATGATAAATCGGATCAGAGCCGTTTGCATCCCCTGTAGCCATAACCTGATATGGTGGATTACCTACAATTGCATCAAATTTCATATCTTCATTTCCATCCTTTTTCCAGTAATTTGTTTTGCTCACTTTGCTTATAAAGTTTTCGGGTTTGTTTTTCAGCTGATTTACAAGGTCTTCAAAGTAGTGGGCATTTACTTTTGCACCTGTAAAACCTGCCAATGTACGCTGGGCAATCTTTTTTGCCATCGGTGTTTTGCAGATTAAGAAAATGTTTTCCGCGAGAACTTTCTTCCACAAATCAATTTCCATTTCTCGTGTAGGCTTTGGGCCTAGCTCAAGTTTTGCCCTGGTGCGATAGACGCTGTAGGCACAATACAGGGCATACAAACCGCTCTTAGAGTTTATTTCCAGAATATGGGTATTCTTTTTGAAAACTTCATCAGTAATGCCGGGAAGCTTTTTCTGCTCAGGTTCAAGAACTGTTTCGTTAAAGTCTTTATCATAAAAAGTCCATCCGCCAAGGCTCTGGCTTAAATGCATGTTCACCACGCGCCATGGTGTAAGTACGGTCTCCTTATCAGGGTTCCTGAAGGTATTAAAAATATAACTAATTCTTTCTATTCTTTCTTCTATGTTCAAGTTATCAGCTGCTTTTGCCATCTGTCGGATTCTGATACCAGATTCTCTGAATATGTCTGCATCAAAGTATTTCCTAAATTTCTTGAATAAATCTTTTGTAACTCCAGATGGCATAAATTCTATCCAGGAAAGGTCATCTATCATGTCTGTAAAGTTATCTATTGTGATTTCATTTTCTGTCCCATCAAGGTTCTTCTGCAGATTGGCTCCGTAAATTAAAAGCGGCATTCGGATAGAAATACCCCGCAGAATGCTTACTGCTGCATCACGATTCTTTTCTGCTTCTAATAGTTTTTTTCTTTGGACGTCTTCCTCTGGAGTTGACTCGTGTTTCTTGGTCTGTTTTTTGCCTGTTAAATTGTCATATTCTTCTTCTGTAAGTCCTAATTTGTTGATATCGATATCATTGGTTTTAGCCATTGCCTTGGTTGTTCCAATGATTTTCTTCAAATTCTCAAACTCCTGCAGAGCTATGGAATCAAGTTTCATAAGATCAGCGTTATAGAGATAACTGTCCTCAAAGCCATTTCGAACAACTCGTTCTACATACGCCTTTTTAAGCTGTCCCAACATCTTTTCTGTGTCATATGCTTTCATTTTGCTGCCATCAAAGCCAATAATGGGACAGAAGTTCAAAAAATTTCCAAGTATTTTTCTATCATCATCCTTTGTATGCCCTGCTTTTGAACTAATCTTGGCTGTTTCTGCTACAACTTTGAGTGTTCTGTCCGGCGCAAAATCAAATACGAAACATTCTTCTTTCTGTTTGCCACCTATGATGGCAGGAGTCTGGACTCTGAAAATTGTCTGCATATACGAACTGGCTGCTGTACTATAGCTTCCAGCCAGCATGAAACATGCTGTCCATGGCTTAACGCTTACTCCAGTTGTCAACCTGCCGCAGCTTAAGGTAATAGAATATGTTTCTTCTGGTTTTTTACCTATTACTTTCTCCACTTTTCTTAATGCTTCTTTTTCTTCCTCCTCTTCGTCACCATCGCCAGCCACATTTGCTATGTTAAAATGACCAAAGATGGGGTGAGCCTGCAGGAGTAGACTAAGAGCTTTTGCTTCTTTAACACCTGGAATCATCCAGAGGGAGTGTCTGAAATTGTTTCTATATTCCTCTGTTGAATAAGGATAATTGCTTTCTTTATCTTTTTTTGTAATTAAATCCAGAAACTGCTTAATATTTGCTTCATGAATGAATTTTCCATCGTTGTTAACTCTAAAGAATTCATGGAAATTAAAAGCAATATCAGCATCAGCGTAGTCTGGATAAAGTTTTCCTAAGTCATAAGTAAAAATATTTAAACGGGGGAGTGAGGCATATGGGTTTGGATCTCCATTGTGGAGAATATCCCAATCCCGTTTGGCTTTTTGTTCCATCACATAATCCCATGTAAATATTTCATCTTCATTGAAATCATCCAGCAGGTTGAAAGGCGTTCCAGATAAGCTCAAAATCCTAGTTTCAGTCTTTTTACAAGCCTCTACTACTTTCTGCCCTAGTTCTGTTCGTGTTCCTTCATGAGCTTCGTCAATAATGATTAGATTCCAGTCTATGCTGAATAATTCTTCATTTTTATCAAATTTACCACCAACAAGGGCAGAACCCCGTAAATCTTGGATACTGGCAAAATATATGTAGCTGAAACTTGTTTTTTTACCGATTCTTTTATATTCTTTCTCACAATCAGCCAAAGTGCTACCATGTTGTCTTGAACCATATGTGTACTCCGGTCGGTCGTAAAATATTTTCTCATAATCTTCAAACCAACCTTTATCGACAACAGGTCTGTGGGTAAGGATAAGAGTGCGCCTGATATTACATTCTTTGATTACTTCCAAGGCAGAAACTGTTTTGCCAAATCGCATTTTTGCATTCCAAAGCATTTGATGGTTGGAATTTTTTTTGGTAAACTGCTTAATGGTTTTATCAATAGCTTCTCTCTGTTCCGGTCTAAAGATTATTGGATTTCTACCCGTAGAAACCTCGCTGGCATTCAAAGAGGAATGCCCTTCTTTTACAGCATTTATGGCCTTTTTCACTGTCTCAAGGTCGGTGTAGAACCATTCATTTGCTTTATGCTTTTTGTCAAAATATTTATGTTTAATACCAGAACGTTCAAGCACATCATGAACTTCATGGTCTTGAAAAACGACAATTTCTTTATTTTTTAAGTAAGCTGTTTTTTCTGTATACAATAAATCAAATTTGATTCCTGCTGTCTGTGTCTGTTGGCGGATTCTTGCTTTTGCAGCTTCATTTAATGGTTTTGAATTTGGCTCAAGAGAAAAATAGTTAGGATCATCACAGGAGGCTTCACCTACTTTAAGAATGCCCTTGTGGTCTATATCGTTAATACGATAGACATAAATTAATTTAGGTTCAAAAGTCTGTTTAAATATTGCCATTGGTTGCTCCCTTGACTAAATCTACATATCTAATGCTCCTATGAAGACTCCAGTCTCTTATAATGCAATATATCCCATTATGCTTTAAAGGATTACCTTTTTTGCATCCTTCGCATTCTTTTGATATTATTTGCTTTCCAAATAAATCGTCTTCTTCTACTTGCTTTGTACAACAACTGTTTGGAATAACAAAATTGATTCCATCCATCTGCCATATATTCCATGAAATTATTTCAGCAAAACCTACTAAATCCTGCGATAATATTTTTTCTGAGAACTTTGAATTATAATATTCTGCTACATCATATAAAATGTTCTCTCGGGCTAATAAAATATTGTCTCCCTGCCAGTCAAAACCATAAACATTTTGAACTGCAACATAGGCCCACTTAATCCATTCTTCTTCTGTTTCAGTATTTTCGCTTATAATTCTTAACTTTCTGTCTAGAATACCAATTCTGTCTTTTACTTCAATAAAACTTCCATTGACGCTATCATATCGGCTGGTAATATAGGGTGCTTCTCCGCAGGATATCTCCATGCGGGTTGTCGAAATATAGTCTTGCCAACTCTTTTTTAATATCTTGGGGAAAGTGATTCTCTTATAATTTGTTGCCCACCCATGATCAGTTTCTTTGTTAAAAATATTTTTTTTACCAAACCATGCTTCATCTATAAGATTATTCTGTCTGTTGCATATCCAACTAGGGGTGAATACTTCTGCTTTATGCCTGATTCTCCATTGCTGTTCTATTTTGCTTTTGGCTACACGCGGGCGGATAACATTTCCTTTATAACCTGTAATCAGGTCGATTGTTATTGGTTGATTGGGAAAATATTCCGGTCCATATTTGATATAATTGTCAGTAGCCCAAATGATATTTCTATCTGTTGTCCTATCTTTAAGGAGGATATTTAACAGGCTTTTATCGATTTTGAGAAGATCGTTTTCTTTTACATCTATAACGTTCTGATCTGACATTTTTAATAATTATATCATGCTTTTAGCCACTTGTACCTACTTTATATCACATTTCCTGTCTCAAATAATGCTACACCTAAAAACTTTCCTCATTTCTCCATCTCTCTTAGCTCCTCGAGCTTTTTCTCAGCAGCAAATCCTGTTTTGGTCTGTTTTATTGATTTTTCAAGCTTTGCAATGTAGTCTTGGTTATAATATTGCAAGAGCTTTCTATCAAAGGTCTTCAGTGGTAGGGATGTGCGTATGGCCAGTTCAAGATAAGACGCATCGTAGAATGTCAGATTATATTGCACTGCCAAGTTTGATATTCTAAGTTGGGTTTCGGAATCTGGCTGTGGATCGGTGTAGATAGGCAATTCTCTAATATTCTGATATACGGTCAAGAACTGGGGAAGTGACAATCTTCTGGCAGAACCATCTTTCTTGGGTTTGACTGCATTGGTCAGCACATTCCCAATCTCGAACCAGAAAAGCTGTGGTACATAAATCTGCCCGTTGTTCTGAATTATTTTTGAAATATAATCCCTTGCATTCTTTTCTTCGTCGTTGCAGAATTCAGATAAAAAGGCACCCAGAAAGAAAGAGGCATCGATAACAGCGGCATGATCGTTCACTTGCGTCCCTCATTCTTCCAGGCGTCAATCTCATCAAGGGTAATGTCTGTCGATATATTTATTAGTGTATTCCAGGCTTTAAGGGCTTTTTCATTCTTAACTTCCATAGGTTTCTGGATAGTAGCTATGTCGTGACCATTCCGAGTGATTACAAAAGATGCTCCGTTTTCTACTTTTCTTAAAAGTTCTGCAAAATAGGTTTTGGCCTGAAAAGCCCCCACAGTAAAGATATTGTTATTCCGTACTCCAACAGTTAAAGCCATATAATTGCCTCCATAATCAATATAATCAATTTAGAGGCAAAAGTCAACCAGTTTTCTTAACCAGTTTGATTCTCCACCATCTCCACAGTCCGTTGGCACAGCTGACCGCAGAAGTACATATCCAGCACCTGCTTGAATATTTTCTCCTTGCTGGCAAGGTGGAACAGAGTCATTGATGATTTAAGCTTTACTGCATCGATATAGCCCATGACTTTCTCGATATCAGGGGCATTCAGATTTATCAGTATCTGGCATGCCTGTATCAGGTGGTCATGCAGCTCTTTGTCTGCCAGGTATTCCTGTGCCTCTGCTATATCCTTAAGTCCATAGAAGTTTGAATTGTAACTATAACCCAGTCCTTTTAGCTGAGGAAATATGTACCATATCCAATGACTGGTTTTTCTGCCGTTCCTCAGTTCCTGGCAGGCCTGCTCAAAGTAGTTTTTCTGTGGTTCTCTAAATCGGTTTATCATGATCTACCCTCTTAATTTTGCGGTCGAAATTTTCGACCGCAAAAAAATATATCCATATATTATAATGAATTATACATCATTTGGCTTCAGCTTTTTGATACGTTTAACTGTATGCTTTATTTTGCCAATAAGGAAATTCAACTCAAGTGAAGATTCAGTTTCTGTAGTTTCCAACTCTGGCATTACAAGTTCGGAAAGTATATTCCCAAAATGTTCCATTTTAGTCTGTTGTTTTGCTTTATCTGGTTCTTTATGTAAATCAAGCAGTTCTCTTTTTAGTTCACGAATAGCTGTGAATGTCTCAATAATTGCAAGTGTTGTGTTAACTGCAGTTTTGCTCTTGAGTATAGTTGCAAGCATATATAAACCTTTTTCTGTAAAGGCATAAGGAAGAGTTCTGCTTTTAGAAGAAATATTTGCGGTCGAAAATTTCGACCGCAAACTTATCATTTCTGCGTTTGACAAACGGAATATATAATCTGCAGGGAATTTGTCTGGATTGTTTCTAACAGCCTCATTTATACGCCTTGTTTCTACGCCGTATAAAGCAGCGACATCGGCATCTAAAATTACATTTTGATTACGCAAAGTTAAGACTTTGCTTTGCACATTTTTCATCAGAGTTATTATTGCTGAATTTCCCTGTATTATTTCAGTGGCCATAATAATTCTCCATCACCACATCAGCTGCAATCCTTCCGTTTCATATTGTTTAAAAGATTTATCTCCACTTATAAGGATTAAGTTTTTGCGGAGAGCACTGTGAACAAGCATCTGGTCAAATGGATCCTGATGACCTTCCTTACGGGGTAGGCTATGGAAAGTAATATAGTCATATGCATCGATGGGCAGGATTGAAAAGTCATATTCTGAGGCAATATTGGGCAAATGAAAGATATTAATATTGCCTAAATTAATCTTCCCAAGCTGGTGTTTCAAGGCAATTTCCCAGAAGGTTATAGGACTGACAAATATGGTGTTGTTTGCATCAGATATAATTGAAAAGACTTTTTTAGGAAGTTTGCCCGGGCTCATAAAGCTCCAGATGAATGCGTGGGTATCGAGCAAGTATTTCATGGCAACGGCTCTATCTCATCCAAAGATTTCACCCCGAAGAACTCCTCCAGTGTGATTTTGCCATCACCAACCTCTGTGAAAGGACCTAAATGGGCATAAGTGCCAAGGATTCTGCGCTTCTTCTTAGGTTTTTCCATGTTCACAATCTGTGCCACCGGCTTCTTGTTGCGGCCATAGAGAATCTGCACGGTCTCGCCCTGCTTTACCTTTTCCAATACTTCTGAAAACTGAGCTTTAAGTTCTCCAACTGTCATCTGCGTCATGACTATATGATAGCTCTAATTTGTCAAGATGTCAAGTTGTTAAGTTGTCAAAAAGGACTATGCTTGTACTCCTTTTTGCATCTGGCGGCGGCGCTGCTGATGCGTATACAGATACGGTTTACGCAGGCACTGGGGGTGGAGCAAAATATAGAGCCAGCGGCGTTTCCGGTGCCGCCTGTAGTTGGAGACTTTCACGTCCTTTATAGTGTCGGTGTAGACATCCTGCTTCATGGCACGCAGGTTGAAGAGCATGGAGGCCTGGAGGTAGTCGAAGAGCATGCTGTGTCCTTCGTTGAAGCTGTTGTCACGCTGGGAAGGGACAACGAATGTGGCCCGGTGAGAATCCTTAAGAAGGGCTTCCTGGGCAGCGTGTACATGCTCCTTCTTCTCGGAATAAATGAGAATAAGTAAGTTGATTGCCAGTAACAGGCTGCCAATAAACACAGCCAAAATGGTATCTTTCATACTCTTAATAACTAATAATAAGACCTCCGCTTAATACCGTAAATAGGAAGCTTTCCTATTCTGCCGGTCTGGGAAAACATTTTCCTATTACTGTCATTTAAAGATGAGATTTTCAATATGTCAAATTTAATCTGAGGAAATGAGCTTTTTTATAAAATTTTTTTATGAAAGATATAAGGGGGAACCGGTTGTCACGCTGAATGCATCAGCGTGACAATCATTCAATCAGCGAGGATGTATTCCACAGTTGTGACCACCCTGACACTTTTGCGCTCAGGAAGTCCTGGTGCCGCATCGTCAATGGAGAAAAGTCCCTGGCTTGCCCTCTTGATCTTGCTCACCTTGCTTCCGGAGTCCCGGGCAAACTGCTCAGCCGCCTTCCGGGCGTTCTGGGTAGCCTCGGCAATCATCTGGGGCTTTATGTCGTTGAGCTTGTTGAAGTGGTATTCCACCCGGCTGTCGTAATCGTGGGAAAGAGCTATGCCTGAGTCCATCAGGTTTATGGAATCGGAAAGAGCTGCTGCCACTGCCTTGATATTTGACGAGCGGACAAAGACAACAACTTTTGCAAAGTATTTGTCTCTCTTGCGGGTCTGGTCCATGTATGGATCTGTGGTGGTGTCGGTGATAGCCGGTTCCTTTAGTGTGAAATCTGCATCCTGCACCCCGTGTTTCTTAAGGAAAGATGTGATTATGCCGCTCTTTTTCTCAATGTCCTGCCGGAGGAGAGAAAGGTCGTTTCCGCTTACTGTGAAGGTGACTGGCCATACTGCCATGTCTGCATCAACTTCCATTTCTGCCAGGCCCCGGACCGATACTGTCCTCTGGTCTGCCTTGAGGGTCTTGATTCCAAATGCGATTGAGAGTCCTGATAAAACTATACCGATTGCCAGCACTGCAGCGCTGACGATAAAAAATCTTTTATTTTCCATACGCTTATAGTATACTAATAGGAAAGACGGACGGCAAGGAAAATGGAAGGAATTCAGAGAAAGAAGCGGAAGGCCCTGGTGTCCAGATCTGATTGTGTGGCCTGCGGAAGCTGTGTCAAAGTGTGCCCCAAGAGTGCAATAAAGGTATATAAAGGGCTCTATGCCCAGGTCGATGAGGCTCTCTGCATAGGGTGCGGCCGGTGTGCTGCCGAATGTCCTGCCGCCATAATTGAGATAGGGGAGGTGGACTGATGAAAAAGCACTGGTACGACTATCTCTGGATTTTCTCTGCCACCTACCTGATCCTGGGATTCTTCAATATCCTCTTTGCCTGGCTGGGGATGCTCTGTTTCCTGCTTCCTCTGCTTATTGCCATATTCGGCGGTGACAAGATGTACTGCAACCTTTTCTGCGGCCGTGGTCAGCTCTTTTCTATCCTGGGGAAGAATCTTAAGCTCTCGCGGAATAAGAAGCCCCCTGTGTTCCTGCATAAAAAATGGTTCCGCTACGGCTTTCTGGCTTTCTTTATGGTGATGTTTGGTCAGATGCTGTGGGTCACCTATCTGGTGGGTGCAGGGCAGCGTCCTTTAAGCCAGCACGTCAAGCTGCTGTGGAGCATAAAGCTGCCATGGCAATGGGCATATTATGGTGGAGTATCCCCCTGGGTGGCCCAGTTCTCCTTCGGGTTCTACAGCGTGATGCTTACTTCCACTGTGCTGGGAATAATAACTATGGCTCTGTTCCGGCCCCGGAGCTGGTGTGTATACTGCCCCATGGGAACAATGACCCAGCTTATCTGCCAGGCACGAAAGCCCGGGATCAAGAAATAAAGTTCTTAATCAGAATCTCAAGTCCAATTGCAATAAGGATAGCTCCGCCCAGAATTGAGGCTTTCCCCGACAGATGGCTTCCTGCCTTCTTCCCGATGGCAGCACCGCCCATGCAGATTCCAAAGGTGACTGAAGCGATTATCAGAGAGGCTGCCAGAGCCATTGCTGTCTGATACTGGGCTATGGTGAAGCCTACAGAAAGGGCATCGATGGAGGTGGCCACCGACTGGATCATCAGGACTCCGAAGGTGAGCTTTCTCCCTTCTTCCACCTCTCCCCGAAATCCCTCAAGCACCATCTTCCCGCCGATATAAAGCAGCAGTATGAAGGCTATCCACGGTATGAACGGCTGGAACTTCTCGAATATGCTGACGAGGGTATGGACGCAGAACCAGCCCGCCATAGGCATGATGAACTGGAAGATACCGTAGGAGAGAGCCATTCCTGTCATTTCTCCCCGGCTCATCTTTGGATTGACCAGACAGTTGGCAATGGAGACAGAAAAGGCATCCATGGCCAGTCCCACACCCAGGAGAACGCAGTTTATGAAAAATACAAAGTTCCAGTCCATAATAAAAAATGCCCCAGGAAGGCCTGGGGCTTGCTTGCATCAGTGTTCAATCACTTCTTGTTGATTGTTCCAAGAGCTGTATAAACGATATCTGTTGTGTTGCATCCTCTTGAAAGGTCGGAAACCGGCTTTGCGAATCCCTGGAAGATAGGGCCGTATGCCTCGAATCCGCCGAAGCGCTGCATAAGCTTGTAACCGATGTTTCCTGCGTTGATGTTAGGGAAGATCAGTGTGTTAGGGCTTCCTGCCACTGGTGAGCCTGGTGCCTTGCGTGCTGCAACTTCTGGAATGATAGCTGCATCAAGCTGGAGCTCGCCGTCGACCTTAAGGTCTGGTGCTTTCTCTTTTACGATTGCCAGTGCCTGGGTAACCTTGTCTACTGTCTCGTGGGAAGCAGATCCCTTGGAGGAGAAGGAGAGCATTGCAATCTTAGGCTCTGTAAGGAGGAATGAGCGGCATGAGTCTGCTGCTGCAAGTACGATGTCTGCCAGCTGGTTTGCATCTGGCTCGATGATCACTGCACAGTCTGCCAGGATGTAGGATCCCTGGTATCCCCAGTCTGTTCCTTTTTTCTCCATGATGAAGCAGGAAGAAGCAGTCTTGATTCCAGGTGCGGTCTTGATAACCTTGAGAGCGGCTGATGCAACAGCACCGGTGGTGTTCACAGCACCTGCAACCATTGCGTCGCAGTCTCCTTTTCTGACCATCATTGCGCCCCAGTACAGAGGATTCATCATCTCTTTGCGGGCCTGATCTTCTGTCATTCCCTTGGCTTTTCTAAGCTCGTAATATTCGTTTGCGTATGCGTCGATGTTTGCAGACTTTGTTGGGTCAACCACTTTGATTCTGCCGTCAATCTTTACATTCTCTGCTTTTGCTGCGCTCAGGACAGCTCCCTCGTCGCCAACCAGCCAAACTTCTGCCACAAGGCCTTCGTCTGCAAGAATCTTTGCAGCATTGATAACTCTCTTGTCAGTACCTTCTGGAAGAACCAGCTTCTTCTGGTTTTTGAGGGCTTCAGCCTTCATTCTCTCTATAAATCCCATTTTTTGCTCCTTTTTCGCAAATTTACCTGAATTTACTTTATATGAAAAATGTGTAAAGTTTCAACCACTTGGAAGCTTTTTTTCTTATTGCATATATTTTTATTGCATATTAGAATTAAAGAAGGAGATAAATATGGTTGATGTGAGAATTAAAAATATAGAGGAATCGGATGCCGATACCCTCCTTTCTGAGGATATGAGCTTCCAAGGGACAATGTCCCTTTCCCGTCCTGCCATGATCAAAGGTCAGCTGGCAGGAAAAATTGAGTCTGACAGCAACGTTTTCATAGAGAAAGAAGCTGATGTTAAGGCAGATATAAAAGCAAATGAGCTTTCTGTAAAAGGAAATCTCTCCGGATCTGTCCAGGCTGCCGTTATTGAGCTGGGATCCAGTGCAGTGTTCAGCGGCGATGTAAAAGCCCAGTCTCTGGCAATGGAGAGCGGATGCACATTCAGCGGAACTTCCCAGATCGGTGCTGATCCGAAATCTGATGCCCCTGAGGCAGCAGAAGAAGCACCTGCCCAGAACGAAGAGTGAGCCTGCTGTGAAAAGATCTGTTTCTGTCCTCCTGCTTCTGTTCCTGTCCTTTGCACTGTTTGCCCAGACCAAGCCTGATGCCGTCAAGGAGTACAAGGCAAAGAACTACGATTCTGCAGTGGATATCTGCCTTGACGAGATAAAATCGGGCAAATATACAGTGGACACCTACAATATCCTGCTGTGGAGCCTGAACCGGCAGAAACGCTACAAGGAGACCATAGCTCACGGCAATCAGGGCTTGAAGAAGTACCGTGACATGCGGATAATCGAGTCCATGGGTGTGGCGTACTACTATACAGGAAACTATGACCGGGCTCTGGATAACTTCAAGACCTATGCGGCGGCTCTGCCGGAAGGTGCTTTCATAGATGATGTCTACTTCTTCATGGGGGAGATATACATTCACAAGGGAGAGTTCAACAACGCCGACATTGCCTTGACTGCTGCCGTGCACCATTATCCCAAGTCTGCCATGTGGTGGAGCCGGCTGGGTTATGCCCGGGAGCAGGCTGGTTCTTTTGACCTGGCACTGGCTGCATACAACCAGGCTCTTGAGATAAACAAAAACTATGCAGAGGCAAAAAGCGGCCGCGACCGGGTTGCCGCAAAGCTGAATTCCTGAATATGAGCCGCACTTTCTCAATTTCTATCTATACTCTTGGCTGCCGCCTGAACCAGGTGGAGAGCGAGGCTGTCTCCGGCGCTTTTCTTAATGCCGGTTTTTCCCTTTCCAAACCGGGAGCAGTTCCCGATATCTTTGTGATAAACACCTGCACTGTCACCTCCAAGAGCGAACAGAAGGCACGGCGTGTAATAAGAAAGGCATCCTCTGAGAATCCCGGTTCCCTGGTGGTGGTGACCGGCTGCTATGCCCAGCTGAATGGTCCCGATATTGAAAAACTGGGTTCCAATATCCTTGTGATAGGGCAGGCAGAGAAGAGCCGTCTCCTAGAGTTCCCGGCCTACATCCAGGAGACAGAGGCAAAGACCGGTGCGGCACTCAAGGAATACCTGCAGTTCCGTCTTGGAAAAGAGCCAATGACCACAACAAAGTTCGACTTTCTGCCTGACACCTTCAGTTTTCATACCCGGGCAAGCCTTAAGGTGCAGGATGGGTGCAACAACTTCTGCGCCTACTGCCGTATTCCCTTTGCCCGGGGCAGGAGCGAGAGCATGGACTTTGACAGGGCAGTGGAGACTGCACTGGCTATTGAGAAGAACGGCTACAGGGAGCTGGTGCTTACCGGTGTGAATATAACTGCCTACGAGAGCGGCGGCAGGAAGCTCCGGCAGCTCTTGGAAGCTATACTGGAGCGCACCTCTGATATCCGCATACGTCTTTCATCTCTTGGACCCTACGACGACCTTGATAACTTTGCATTCTTCATCTCTCAGCCTCGGATCTGTCCCCACTTCCACCTTTCGGTGCAGTCGGGAAGCGACAATGTCCTTGCAGCCATGGGACGTAAGTATCCGGCCGGCAGGCTTAAGGAGATAACCGATATACTTAAAGGCAGCGGACGGGATCCCTTTATTTCCGGAGATGTCATAACCGGATTCCCGGGAGAGAGCGACCAGGATTTCGAAGATTCCTACAACCTGATCAAGGACTGCGGCTTTGCCATGTGCCATGTGTTCCCATATTCACCGCGGCCCGAGACCAGGGCTTACAGAATGAAGAACAGAGTTCCGGAGCGGATCTCCCGGCAGCGTGCCGAGCGGCTGGGTGGCCTGGCCGACCAGCTGTACCTGGAGTACATAGCCCGGCAGAAGGGACGCCGTGAAAAGGTGATAATAGAGGAGCAGGTTGTGCTTGATGGTAAAAAGTACTGCGCCGGGCTTTCCTCCAACTACCTGAAGGTGCTGATTGAAAGCAGGGATGCGCTTAAGGCCGGCACGCTGTGTGATGTGGTCTTGAATGCCGACGTCGGTAATGTGTTCGGCAAGTTGGTGCAGTAATTTTATTTTGCCGCCGCTTTGTCAGCCTCTTCCACCAGGTGGTGCTGCCAGTTTATAAGGTAGCGCTCATCATCAGGATTGCTGCTTTCTATGTCGGCTAAAATGCGGAATACTGGCTCAGTGCCGCTGCCCCTCATCCAGATAAAGGCAATATCTTTTCCTTCCCTGTTGGAGAACAGAATCTTAAGGCCACCTTTTACACCGGCTTTCCGGGCCTCGGCCCCAATTCCCACGTAGGATTCGGTACCTATTGTATTTATCTCCCGCCAGCTTGTTATGCCGAACCTGTCGGCCAGCTCCTGCTTTTTTGCTTCCCACTCAGCCCTGAACACATCTTCATACTGCAGCTTCAGGGCACCATGGTCGGTGCAGCTTATCTTCATCTTGGCCAGGGCGTCGTCGGTGGATGTGGTCCTGAACTGGGGCAGGTCGGCAATCATCTCCTCCCAGCTTCTGCCTGTAAGGGAGGCATATTTGATTATGCTTATTATTGTGTTCAGGGGATCCCGCACTGTGGCAGGGTGGGTGATGTTGCCGCCGTTGGAGCCTTCTCCCAGGAACCGCACTGTATAGCCCTGCTTCCGGAGCTTGGCCGCCAGGTTCACCACATTGGCTTCCCCCACCTCGGCCCGGAACACATCCACGCCGAACTGCCGGGCAATTTCCTCTATACGCAGAGAGGTGGGGCAGTTCACCGCCACAGCAGTCCGGCCCGGGGCAATCTGGCCGCTGTTCTGCATAAAGGTGAGTTCTGCAGTGCAGGCAAGTGCAAACACAGTCTGGGCATCTGGTATCATGGCCTTGCCGTTTTTACCGATAAGAACCAGATTGCCCCGGTCGCCGTCGTTGTCGGGTACGTAGCCTATAGTAAAGCGTTTATCCTGAGCATGGAGCTTTTCAAGGTGGCCGGCGGCGCAGTTAAGGTTTTTCCCCTCCGGCAGGATGCCATGGGCTATTTCCCCGGCTGTGTCATTTATAAAGCTGTATTCAATTCCCAGTGTCTCAAAGAACTGCCGGTCTATGGAAAGGCATCGGGCGCTGCCGTTCATGTCTGCAACCACTGCAGGCTTTTCTGCTTTTTTGAAGGCTTCCAGCTCCTCCCGGGTTGCAAAGGCAGTGGCCAGGTTGAACTTAAGGTATGAGTCCAGAGCCTCTTCTTTATAGTTTTCTGACGGGGGAAGAGGAGTGTCCTTGACTTTGTTCAATAATTGAACAAGTGTCTGGTAATTGGTTTTCTCCTCCATGAAGGCTTTGAACTGTACAATAATGTCTGCCGCATCGGAACCGCCCAGGACAGCCCCGTCTCCCAGCCCGAACTTGACCCCGTTGTGGCCTGCCGGATTGTGGCTGGCAGATATGTAGATAAAGCTGTCCAGCTCTTTGGTATTCTTTACATAAGCCATGATCTCCGGGGCGGCGGCAATGGCCAGGTATCGGATATCTAATCCTGCATCCTTTGTCACTCCTGCAACAATCTGGCAGATAGCCTCTCCTGTAGGGCGGGCATCCCTTGCTATGGCCACACTCCTGCATCCCTTGGAAAGGGCCCACTTGGAGAAAATATATCCGATTCCGGCGGCAATGACTCTGTCTGCCTCCGAAAGCTCTTTATTCATGCTGTTCTCGTCACCGTCGGCAGCAAACACCTTGCGCCATCCCGATGCAGAGATGATCATCTTCTTAAACGAACTGTAAACATCATCAAAAAGTGTATCCATATCAATTTCCTTATAACATTCCAGAAGCCTGTTGTCGATAGTCTCTATGATTTTGCCTGGCTTGAAGCTGATTTTTTCGGAGGTGATGGAATCGAAATAGGCGAACATGGTTCTGATAAGCTGACCGGCTCTGCCCGGGACAGGGATGTTGCGGCTTATGATCAATTTTGAGATAAGCACCATATCCCACAATATAAGGCCTTTCCTGAGGCCGATACCCAGTGCAGTTGCAGTGATGGGGAAGCTGCCGATTTTAAACAGAACTTTGCCCACTGGGTTCAGCAGATTGAAGAAGACTATACAAGCTGTGATGATAAGCGGGGTCAGCAGTCTGATCTTTCCATCTTTCCTGTAAACCAGGATTGCGAAAGCTATGGTGAAAGCTGTGATGACTGCCAGTTCCTTAAGCATGGAGCCCCCTGAACCACTTGGATCTCTCTGTGAACATCTGGGTGAAGATTCCGAGGATAAGGCCTGTGACAGCCCCTGAGATCAAAAGGATAGGGGCAATGTACCTGGTGGCGCTTCCGAACAGTATGAGATGAGCCACAATAAGCTGTGCAATGTTGTTGGCAGCTGCTCCTGCCAGACTTAATCCGATGCAGGAAATCCGATTCCTGAGAATCCGGTGCACACCCAGCATTGTTAATCCCGATGCCAATGACCCTGCGGCAGAGAATAAGAAAATGTAAGAGAACAGAGTGCCTGTGATAAGGGCCTGTCCCATTATCTTGAGCAGTATCAGCTTATAAATATCCCGTGTGGGCATGATGAACAGGGCTATGATCACAGGCAGGTTGGCAAGTCCCAGCCGCAGGAACGGGAGGGGTTTTGGAATTGCATATTCCACGGCTGCCAGAAAAAGGCACAGTGCCGCAAGGAAAGGAAGAAGCTTCTTATCAGTTGTCTGTGTCACTGTGCACTCCTCCCTCAACTGTCACTATTATGCGGTTTGGCAGGCATGCCAGGAAATCTCCGTCTTTGCGGGCCTGACCCATGTGGATGCAGATCTTATCCCGGCATGGGCTCTCCACAAACTCGATGCAGCCGTCATGTATCATCAGATGAGCCTTGTCCAGCACACCCTCGAATTCCAGCTCCCGTGGCTGATTAAGGGGGTAGATATATTCTGTATCCTTAACCTTTATCACTGCCACAGCAGGTCCCTGTTCATTCCCCGACAGGGCAGCAAGGGAAAGAGCTATAAGTATGACAGAGATTGCGAGGAACAGAAAATCGGCCGGCTTAATGGAGAACTTCATCAAGGTGAGTATACCATAGTAAAGGCAATAAAAAAAGTCCTCCCGAAGGAGGACTTCATACCGGACCTGAGTCCGATTATTTTGTGGTGAGAGCCAATGTCTCCCGTGCGATTGCCAGCTCCTCGTTGGTTGGAATAAGCATAACTTTGACCTTGGAGTCGTCAGCGGAGATAACTCTTTCCTCGCCCCGTACGTTGTTGCGCTCGTCGTCAATCTTGACACCCAGATAGCCCAGGTAGTCGCAGATTCTCTTTCTGCAGTTCTTGTCGTTCTCGCCGACACCTGCGGTGAAGCAGATAGCGTCAACGCCGTTCATTGCAGCTGTGTATGCACCGATGTATTTTGCAATTCTGTAATCGTAAGCATCAAGACCAACCTGTGCTCTCTTGTTGCCTTCTGCTGCAGCCTTTCCTACATCGCGGAAGTCGGAGGAAACACCTGACATTCCCAGGATACCTGACTTCTTGTTGAGGATGTTCAGCATCTGGTTCACATCGATCTTCTCGTGGTTGCAGATGAACTGAAGGATTGTAGGATCAACGTCGCCGGACCGTGTTCCCATGATGACGCCCTCAAGAGGAGCAAGACCCATGGATGTGTCCACGCACTTTCCGCCGATGGATGCAGATACAGAAGCTCCGTTTCCAAGGTGGCATACGATGACTTTTGCATCTTTCTTAAGCTTTCCGAACTTGATAGCCTCGCGGCTTACGAACATATGGCTTGTTCCGTGGAATCCGTAGCGGCGTACCTTGTATTTCTCATAGTACTCGTAAGGAATTGCATAGAGGTATGCTTTCTCCTCCATACCCATACCGAAGGATGTATCAAATACAGCTACGTTCTTCTTGCCAGGCATTGCAGCTTCGCAGGCCTCGATTCCCATAAGGTTTGCAGGGTTGTGGAGAGGACCCAGGTCGAAGCACTCCCGGATAACTTTCTTGACATCGTCATTTACAACGATTGACTGTGTGTATGTGTTTCCACCGTGCAGGACTCTGTGGCCTACTGCTGTGATCTCGTCTGTGGACTTGATTACGCCGTACTTTGCGTCGGTGAGGGCAGCCATAACCAGCTCGATAGCTTCCTTATGTGTAGGCATTGCTTTCTCTACAACATAATTGTCCTTTCCAGGCACCTTGTGAGTAAGCATTGATCCATCGATTCCGATTCTCTCGCAGAGACCTTTTGCCAGTACACTCTCGTTCTCCATGTCGATAAGCTGATACTTAAGGGAGCTGGAGCCGCAGTTGATAACAAGAATTTTCATTATTCCTCCAAACATAGCCATGTGGCTTATTAAGTTTTCTGATTTTCTTCAATAATAGCGATTTACGGACGGTTGTTCAAGACGGGGGAGGTGTGCCTTGACATAGGCTCTTGCCCGACTTAAAATTTTAATATGAGACATTTCCGGCTGTGTATATTGATTCTTATTCTGCTGATTCCGTTCCTGGCAGGCTGTCCTTTTGACAAGAAAGATCAGCGTATTGTGCTGTGGACTGACAGGCCGGAGTTTGCCGCCTATGCCCAGGCTTTCAACAGTTCCAAGAAAGATTATGTGGTGGAGGTGGTGTACAAAAAGTCTCCCGCCGAAGCCCTTAAAGGGAAGAAAATCGGCCGGTGGGATGTGGCAATAGGTCCTTTCCTCAACGCTGTCTCACTGAATGACACATTCATGGCTCTGGATCCTCTCTTGTCCGAAGGGACTGTAAGCAGAACCAGGTTCTATCAGAATGCTCTGGGGAAAGGGAAAGTGAACGGACATCAGATGCTTCTGCCTCTCTCTTTCAATGTGCCTGCATTTGTATTCCAGTCCGGCAGGATCAAGCAGGAGTTTGATTCCTTTGCCCTTAATTCCGAAAGCTTTTCTGCAATCTGTCTCGACTTCAACAATGCTAAATCCAGACATCCGAAAAGTGCTTTCTCTCCGATGTGGAATCCGGAATCTCTTTTCTTCTTCTCTATTCTTTCACCTGGGTTCTGCTCCCGGTTTGAAACAGGTTCCGAGATGGGGCAGCAGGAGGTTAAGGCAGGGGTAGTCCGGATACATCAGATGATTGAGACTATAGATGGGGGCATCAAGGCCGAAAGAGAGTTCCGGGATAAATACCTCTACAAGAATCCTCTTGAGCTCCTTGGTTCCAGCCATATTTTCTTCTGGTTCTCGGATGTGGGAAGCTTCTATACTCTTCCTGGAGAACGGCGCCGCGACCTGGATTTCCGCTATTATCTTAACAAGGACGAGAAGATTGCTGTCTGCGAGGATATGCTCTGGCTGGGTATTCCTAAAAAGGGAGGAAATACCATGGGAGCAGTTGCTTTTATCAAATGGCTGATGAATCCTGAAGTGCAGCAGGATCTGATTCTTAAAGCGAGGGAGATGGATATCCGCTCCTTTGGGCTTGCCGGAGGTTTCTCTGCCATAAAAGCTGTAAATGAGGATGCCCTTCCGCAGATATATCCGTTTATAACCACCTTTATTCCGCGGGAAGATTATCTTGCTTTCCCGGATCCCTGTCCGGCTGATTGGTATGCTGTAAAAAACGGGAAAATCATCCCTTATCTTGTGCAGGAATGCAGTGCAGAATGAGCGCCGGTCAATAAGCCCCCTTTCCTTCCTCTTATTATTGTGATATAATTTATAAAATTTTTATAAAGGATTCCAAAGATGAAGTCTGATAATCGGTACGGAATTGCAGTTCTGGGCTGCGGCACTGTAGGCGGCGGCACAGCTAAGATTCTTGTTGAAGATAATAAATTCCTGAGGGAAAGGACAAACATCCCGCTGTTCCTCAAATATATTGTGGATGTGAAGTTTGATCATGCAAAGGCTATCGGCCTGCCTGAGAATCTGTACGAGAAGGACTATGATAAAGTTCTTAAGGACCCTGAGGTGGGAGTTGTTGTTGAGCTGATCGGCGGTACAACTCTGGCCAAGGACTTCATCATCAAGGCTCTGAAAGCTGGAAAGAATGTGGTTACAGCCAACAAGGCTCTTCTGGCTCATTATGGCAGAGAGCTGTTTGCAGAAGCCCGCAGGAACGGTGTTGTAATCGGATTTGAAGCCAGCTGCGGCGGCGGTATCCCCATTATCCGGGCTCTGTATGACGGTCTTCTGGCAAACAGGAACGAGGCTCTGTACGGAATTGTGAACGGTACCTGCAACTATATCCTCACTCAGATGACACAGAACGGCAAAACCTATGCAGAAGCTCTGGCAGAGGCACAGAGAGACGGTCTGGCAGAGGCAAATCCTACCCTGGATGTATCGGGTCTCGATTCTGCCCACAAGCTGGTTATAATGAGCTCCCTTGCCTTCGGAAAATATGTGAGTCTTCAGTCCACACCTGTAATCGGTATCGATACTCTTGATCTTTCCGATGTCCTGGCAGGACAGGAACTGGGCTATACAATCAAGCTTATCGCAATGGCCAAGAAATCAGCTGACGGAAGAATCTCAACCATCGTATGTCCTGCATTCATAGACAAGAAGCACCCTCTGGCCTGGGTTTCCGGCTCGTTCAACGCAATAAGCGTATATGGCCACGCAGTGGGACACACTATGTACTACGGCCGCGGCGCAGGTGCCTCACCGACTGCATCAGCTGTAACATCCGACATTATATCCATCCTTTCCGGTGCAACCGAAAAGTTCTTCAATACCTATCCTATCTGGCTGGACAACCTGCCGGAGGCAGACATGCTCCCTTATGGACTGTCGGAGGAGAAGTTCTATATCCGGTTCAATGTGCTGGATAAGCCTGGTGTTCTGGCCAAGGTTACAGCTATCTTCGCAAAGCACAATATCAGCATTGCCAGCGTTGTGCAGAAGAACGAGAAGAAGGAGGAGCACTCCATTCCTATCGTGATCATCACCCACTATGCACTGGAAGGGGATATTGCCGATGCCCTTAAGGAGATAAGCTTCCTGGATGAACTCAGCGGTAATACAGTCTGTATCCGCATAATGGAAGAGCATAAAGAAAAAATTTAACACAAGGTGGGTTAAATGACAGTTACCCAACGTATAAAAGAGACCTGTTACAAGTATCCGGAGCGTCCTGCGCTTCAGGTCAAGGATAGCAATGGGGTTTTCCAGCCCTATCTGTATAAAACTTTCTACAAGGATGTTTCTGCGGTCGGAGCAGCTCTTGCTTCCGGCCTGGTCAGTCGCGGCGACCATATCGGATTAATATCTGACAACCGCAAGGAATGGATTATAACTGACCTGGCCATAATGGGCATAGGTGCAGCAGATGTTCCCCGGGGTTCTGATTCCACAGAGGCAGAACTGGTTCATATCCTTTCCCACAGCGAAGCCAAGATGGTCTTTATGGAGACTTTCCGCAAGGCGGCCATGCTGCTGGAGGACAAGGATCAGCTTCCGCAGTTGGAAAGCCTGGTCATTTTCAATCCGATTACGGATGAGGAATACGAGACACTTACCAGCTATGAGGTAAAAGTTTACCGCTTTGATGATCTCATGAAGAAGGGAAGAGAAATCCTTGCCTCTGATCCCGAGGCCTTTGAGAAAGAGCTGGCAAAGGGGCAGCTCTCTGACCTGGCCACTATCATCTACACATCCGGTACCACCGGAGTTCCTAAAGGTGTAATGCTTAACCATGAGAGCTTCATATTCCAGATTGACCGTATTCTTGGAAAATTCCTTATAGTCAAACCGGGACATACTCTCCTTTCCATGCTTCCTATCTGGCACGCTTTTGAGCGTACTGTTGAATACATTGTATTCTTTGCAGGTGCCAATGTGGCTTACTCACAGCCTATCGGTGCAGTGCTCATGAATGATATCCAGAAGACAAGAGCCCAGTGGCTCTCCTCTGTTCCACGTGTGTGGGACGGTATCCGCAGCGCAGTCATCCGGGCTATAAACAAGTCTGGTAAATTCAAGCGTATAATGTTCTCTGTTGCCCTTGAGGTGGGAATCATGTATCAGAAATCCCTCTCATGTCTTCTGGGAACCATGCCACAGTATACAGAAAGCAAGAACATCCTGGATATTATAATCGGACTTTTAGGTCTGCCTATCCTGTTCCCGCTATACATTTTGAGCAACATCTTTGTGTTCCGCCGTTTCAAGAAGTTCCTTGGCGGACGCTTTGTGGCAGGTATCTCAGGCGGCGGAAGCCTTTCCAGTGCCACACGCCGTTTCTTCAAAGGAATGGATATAAAGGTTCTGGAGGGCTACGGCCTTACCGAGGCTGGTCCTATCCTCTCTGTATGCAGGCAGAAGAGGCCGGTGTATGGTACAGTAGGACCGATTCTTCCCGATGTCCAGTTCAAGATTATGGGACCGAATAATGAGGAGATCACTTCTCCGGGAACACGGGGTATCCTGTGGGTCAAGAGCCCTCAGATAATGCTGGGGTATTACAAGCAGGAAGAGGCTACAGACAAGGTGCTCAAGGATGGCTGGCTTGATACCGGCGATATTGTGGTTTCAACACTGCATCACGAGATCAAGATTGTTGGCCGTGCAAAGGAGACTATTGTGCTCCGGGGCGGCGAGAACATTGAGCCGGTACCTATAGAGAATGCCTGCCTGCAGTCTGAGTTTGTGGACCAGATTGTGGTGCTGGGACAGGACCAGAAATTCATTGCAGCCCTGATTGTGCCTAATTTCAAGAATGTGGAGGAGAAGTCCAAGGAAATGGGAATCTCCTACATGGACATGGAGGATCTTCTGGCCAATCCGCAGGTCTACAGCATGGTATATTCCAACATCAACGATATAGTAAGTACAAAGAACGGATTCAAAAACTACGAGAAGATTTTCCGTATCTGTCTGCTTTCAAAGCCATTCACTGTAGGGGATGAGCTTACAAACACCATGAAGGTGAAGCGGGATGTGGTGAACCGGAAATACAGATCGCAGATTGCGAAGCTCTTTAAATGATGATTGATGCTGTTCTTCTGATCTATTCTGTTTTCATGATAATTGTCCATGTGGTGATTGTCTGTGGAATAGTGCGTGCCTGTGCAGTTTCCCGCCGGCAGGAAAAAAATGAGCAGAAGGAAAAGTTCAAGGTCTCTGTTGTTGTTCCTGCAAAGGATGAGGAAGAGAATCTTCCAGCCCTGTTTGAAAGCCTTGAGAAATCGATGACCCCTGATGTCCAGGTGATTCTGGCCGACGACCGTTCCCAGGATCAGACCCACGCTCTTATGACAGAGTTTGCATCCCGGCACAGCAATGTCAAGGTGTTGAGGAATACAGAACCCCCAGGAAAAGGAATGAATCCCAAGCACAGCATGCTGGCGTTTGCGTCAAAGTTTGCAGATGGTGACATCCTTATGTTCACCGATGCTGACTGCGTTGTGCCGCCCGGTTGGATAGAGGGGGTGTGCCGCTATTTCCAGGATCCGGAGATCGGGCTTGTGTTCTCTGCTGTGGTCACTGCCCCCGGAACCAGTTTAAGGGAAAGGTACCAGACACAGGATCACCTGATGCGCTTCTTCTACACAGTGGGGGCAGTGGGGCTGGGGAGCCCGGCCGGAGGCTACGGCAACAACCTGGCCATAAGGCGCACTGCCCTTGAGGATGTAGGGGGATTTGAGTCCATAGGCTTCTCCCTTACCGAGGATGCCCAGCTTATAGCTGCAGTGCGCCGCACCGGCCGCTGGCGTGTGGCTGTGTGCCCTTTCAGGCCGGTGCTGGTTTGTGCCCAGCCCCAGAAGAGGCTTCTGGATGCTGCGAAGCAGGAGGTGCGCTGGAGCGCAGGCGCCATATTCGGCACCGACTTCACCACAGCCCTCATGTACTCATTCATGCTGCTCTTCACTCTGGTGGGTGCTATATCTCTCCTGGTCATTCCATTCCACCCCCAGGCTGTGCTATACTATCTTGCGCCGGTGCTGGCCATGATAATGATGTCACTGGCAGGCAACTGGTATCTTGGGATGGACAAAGGTTTTCTGCTGTGGATGATTCCATGCGCCCTTATCGGGACACCTTTTTATGGCTTCTCTTTCCTGACTGCATTTCTTATTCCTTCTGTCAGCTGGAAAGGGGCGAAGATAAAGAAGTAAGGAGTGGATTGTGATCTGGCTTAAATTTTCTGTAACTGCACTTGTTGTGGTTCTTTTCTGTATATCGCTCTCTAAGTATGCTGACCAGCTGGCTGCCGCCAAACGGATCGGAAAAGGCTTTGTAGGCTTTGTCCTCCTGGGGTTCATCACCTCGATTCCCGAGCTTATCTCCACTGTCTCAAGCACAGTTTATCTGGACAACCCGGTGCTGGGTACTGCAAATATCATAGGCAGCAACAATGCTAACATGTTTATCCTGTATCTCTCTTTCATCATGGCAGAGAGCCTTCGCAGACCGAGCGGCAAGGTGGATGTGGAGAGCTGCACCTCCCTTGGTTACTGCTTCATAATCACCGCAGTATTTATCCTTGGTGTCTTCTTCTCGGGCCAGCCGTTCTACGGCAAATCAATATTTGTATATCTGCTTTTTATCCTGTTCATTTTAAGTGTGATTGCGCTGTACAAGGCTAACCCGAATGTGGAGGATGACCAGCCTGTGGAGGCTTTGGGATTCTTCTTCTACTGCAAGTTGATTTTCTTCGCTTGCGGCCTGGTTGCTTCAAGCTTCTATCTCTCTGTGGTTGTGAATGAGATCGGTACCACAACATCAATCGGCAGTGCAATGGCAGGTGCTATTTTCCTGGCCTGGGCCACATCCCTCCCTGAGCTGGTGGTCACCATAAGCTCTGTAATACGGGGCTCTGTGGAGATGGGAATCGGCAACATCCTGGGAAGCAACATCTTCAATATGGCTGTGCTTGCCTTGGCCGAGACGGTATCTGTAAGTCATCTCTCTGTATTCGAGAAGAACGACGGCATCATGATCTTCGGTGTGTTCCAGTGCGTCCTCCTGGGCATCCTGCTTATTCTTCTTATGCAGGAGAAGCTGCGGCGGGTGGGCAAGGTTGCAGTTATGCCGCTGTTTGCAATGGTGCTCTACTGCATCGGCGTGACACTGTTGTAAAATTATTTATGATAATGGGTGCCGCATTGAATTATCTCGATGTGTTTTTTGCTGTCAGATTCAACGATGCGGTAGACAATGCGGTTGAAGTCATCAATCCTGCGGCTCCAATATCCAGAGAAGTCACCTTTTAAAGGTTCGGGCTTACCGATTCCGTCATACCCGTTTCTGTCTATGTCATTTAAAAGAGTTTGTATTCTTTTCAGCAGCCTTTTATCTGATTGAAGCTGCAGAAAATCCTCCCAGGCATTATCGGTCCATAGTTTATCCATTTATAGCACCTCAGATATTTCGTGCTTGGTGAGCTTTCCTGCCTTTGCCTGAGCCAAAGATTCCCTGAGTCTGGACTGGTTCTCCTCGCTCCAGAACGGGTCGCCGGTGATCTCGAAAGGAATGCGGTTTTCCCGGACTGTCATTTTTGCAAACATATTTACGGCTGCAGAGACAGAGATTCCTACAGAATTGCAGAATCTCTCAAAAGCTGCTTTTGTGTCATCATCCATTCTTATGCTTACAGTTGCCATATAAATACCTCTAAAAGTGTTATAAATCACATATAAAGTAATACAAAACATGGCGATTGTCAAGAATAATTGTTTTCCGTACATAACCTTCCTCCTTGCTGTTTTACTTCTCTATACAGAAGGAATGTTCATTTTGCTTCAATTTTTGAGAAATTTTTTTGAAAAATATTTTCAGAATAAATCGCTGTGAGTTCCTGTGCGGATCAGCTTCAGTATCAGAAGCTCATCCTGTATTTTATAAATAAGCAGCCAGTCAGGTTCTATGTGACATTCCCTCATTCCCTGGTAGTTCCTGGAGTTTTTCAGAAGGTGATCTTTATATTGGGGAGGAAGCTCTTGCTCGGCTGATAGGTATGTCAGCACTTTTTGTAGTTCAACAGGATTGCATCCGCGTTTCAGGGCGAGTTTATAGTCTTTTTTGAACTGTCTTGTGAATTCAATTTTAAGCATTCAGTTCCCTCATAACCTCTTCAACAGAGTCGAAGGGGCCATACATATCCTTGTCATTTTCGGCATCATCCATTGCTTTGAGTGTCACAGCATTTGGAACGTTCTGGCTTATTGCAAAAGGGATTTCCCTTTGGCGGAGCATCTGCCGCAGAAACATGTTGACCGCGGTGGACAGATCCAGCCCGAAATCAGTCAGCATATCCTGAGCCTTGCTCTTAATATCTGCGTCGATACTTATATTTGTTGAAACCTTTGCCATTTTTAATTCTCCTGACATAACTGTAGCATAAAATGATGAAAAGTCAACATAATATGCGCATAAAATGTTAAATTGCAGTACGGGAGAGCAGGAGCTGTTCATTTTGCTTCAATTTTTGAGAAAAAAGTTTGAAAAATTTAGATAGGGTTGCATTGTTTGACACACTGGTTATAGCAAAATAAGTAATATGTTCCAGGAAGAAGAGAAAAAAAATATAGAAAAGCTTTCTTTTTCAGTAAAAGATAATAATGATATCGAAGCCAAGCTTGATGAGGCAGATAGACTGGCAGAAACAGTGAAAGAGCGATATAGCCACGAAGAAATATTTGATGCTTTGCGTAGGAATTTTAAAAAATAAAGTATCAATACCCAGTCATATTTTTTTACATTATATATTCATCAATAATTTTATTGAATTTTTGCTTTATTTCAGCAACCGTATGACGTGTTTCTGAGTTGTTGTTTTTGGAGTCGACTCCGGTAACAAGGTATTCTGCAGTGGTTTTCAGAGCCCGGGCAATCTTTACGGTCTGTTCGGCATTTGGAAGCCTGTCTTTTGTTATCCATGACTGAATTGTGTTATAGCTTATTTCTACTAAATCTGCCAGTTGTTTTTGGGTCATGGCATTATATTCAAGTTCATCTTTAACATTTGTCCAAAACTGTAACATAGTACTAAAAAACAATATAAATGGATAATGTTAAATAATTATTGATACATATGGATTGTTTTGCTAAACTATAAATCCAGATGGATTGTTGTAGTGGGCAGAAGAAGCCAGATGTATCATCTCAAATTAAGTCCAGAGAACGGGTGGCTGCCAGAGGAGAGGTGTTCACAGCTGAGCGTGAGGTCAAAGCTATGTGTGACCTTGTAAAAGAGGAGACTGAACGCATAGACAGCCGTTTCTTAGAACCAGCCTGTGGTGATGGAAACTTTCTTTCCGAGATTTTAAGTCGTAAACTTGCTGTTGTCCGCAACCAATATGCTAAAAATCCTTCAGATTATGAAAAGTATTCTGTTGTTGCAGTCAGTTCTCTTTATGGAATTGATATCATGGCTGATAATGCAGCTCTATGCCGTTCCCGCCTCTTCAATATTTGGAAGGGGGAGTATGAGGATATCTGTTCAAAGAAGTTACCCCATGAACAGCAGGAAGAGTGCAAAAAAGCTGTCGCTTTTCTTCTGGAGCGGAACATCCTTTTAGGAAATGCCCTTTCTCTTAAAACCGTTGATGAGAATCAAAACGACACATCAAGTCCAATCATTTTCAGCGAGTGGTCCCTTATAGGGAACAACCTTAAACGCAGAGATTTCACATTCAATGACCTTGTGAATCAAGAATATATGAAAGATGGAGGAAGCCTGTTCAGCGACCTTGGTGATGAGGCAGAGATTTTCTCTCCTGTCAAAGAGTTTCCTCTAATCCACTACAGGAGAGTCTATGAACAGCCTTTATAATGCCACCTACAATCCCGATGTCTTAAGCTGCATAGCAAATCTTAGCAATGATGAAGTGTTTACACCACCGTCAGTTGCAAATGCAATGTTGGATTTACTGCCGCAGGAACTATTCTGCAATCCAGACACCAAATTCCTTGATCCTGCATGTAAAAGTGGCGTCTTCCTGCGGGAAATTGCAAAACGGTTGATCAAAGGATTGGAGAAAAAGATGCCTGAGCTTCAGAAGCGTCTTGATCATATTTTTAAGAAACAGCTTTATGGGATTGCTATCACTGAACTTACAAGTCTTTTAAGCCGCCGGAGCTTGTATTGTTCAAAATATCCAAACTGCAAATATTCTGTAACACAATTTGAGACAGCCCAAGGAAATATATTCTTCAACTCAACAAGTACAAATCATAGATGGGTAGATGGCAAGTGTTCTTTCTGCGGAGCAAGCAGAGAAGAATATGGAGATGATAAGAGGAAAGGTCTTGAAAAGCATGCTTATCAGTTCATTCATAACGCAATTCCAGGAGAAATAAAAAACATGAAATTTGATGTGATAATTGGAAACCCGCCATATCAGCTGAATGATAGTGGAAATGGAAAAAGTGCAAAACCAATTTATCAGCATTTTGTAAGTATTGCAAAAAAATTAAATCCTAGATTTTTAGTAATGATTATTCCTTCGCGTTGGTTTGCCGGAGGAAAAGGATTGGACGAATTCAGAAAAAATATGCTTAATGATCAGCATATTTTGAAACTTGTTGATTATGAAAACTTTAAAGATGTTTTTCCTGGTGTGGATTTGGCAGGAGGGGCATGTTATTTCCTATGGGATAGAGATCATACAGATGAATGTTTTGTGTCAAATTTTAAAGATAATGAGTTAAGAACAATAAAACGAAGGTTGAATGAGTATGAGACTTTTATTAGACAAAATTTAGCAGTTGAAATTGTAAGAAAGATAAGTGCTAATAATAAAAAATTTCTTTCAAAAAGAGTTTCATCAAGAAGGCCATTTGGTATGCCTACTAATTATGAACCAAGAAAGTCGGGTATTCCTTGTTGGTTTATACAAAAGATTGGATTGCAATTTGCAGATAAAAAAGATGTTGATGATACAAATGATTATTTAAATAAATGGAAATTCATTGTTCCCAAGGCTCCAATTGCAGGGCAAACTGATTTTTCAAAACCTGTTGGTTTTTATTATGATGGGAATACACAGATAGCAAAACCAGGTGAATGTTGTACAGAATCTTTCATAATACTGGGAGCTTTTAATACAGAAAAAGAAGTCAAATTTTATAAATCATATATCTTTACTAAAATAGTTAGATTCCTTTTGTTGCAAACTGTTGTTTCGCAAGATGTTACAAAGAAAAATTTTTGTTTTGTTCCTGATCTAGAAAAATATGATCATCATTTTACTGATGAAGAATTATGCAAAAAATGGAATATCACAGAAGAAGAATGGAAATATATTGATTCACGAATATGTGATATCGGTAAATGATCTGCCCTATGGAATAAGGAGCCGCCCATATGCCATCAACAAAAGATTATCTTTCGCCGAAGACTGAAAGTCATCCGATTATTTATGCATACCGTGATAAAAGTATGCCAGATATCCTAAAAGTTGGGTATACAACAAGAACTGCCGAAGAGCGCATTGCTGAACAGTATCCTACCAAACGTCCTGGGGCAAAACCATATACCATTGAGCTGGTAGAAAGTGCCATGTATGACGACGGTGGAACATTTACAGATCATGAGGTTCACCGTGCATTGGAAAAGAGAGGCTTTCACGCTCTTCCAGCAAAAGATAATTCTAAGACAGAATGGTTCCACTGCTCTGTACATGATGTTAGGGTGGCAATTACTGCAGTACGAACAAGAAGTGATAATCTTGGGAATCGGGATCAGGACTTTAAGATGCGACCTGAGCAGGAGAGGGCAGTATTAAAAACAGAAGATTATTATAAGCGCACCATAGCTGAAGGCTATATTAAATCTCCTAAGTTCCTATGGAATGCCAAGATGCGTTTCGGAAAGACTTTCGCAGCATATCAGCTTGCAAAGAAAATGAATTTCAAGCGAGTTCTCATTCTTACATTCAAACCAGCCGTTCAAAGTTCATGGCGAGAGGATTTGGTATCTCATGTAGATTTTAAAGGCTGGCAATTTATAGCACGCCCGGAAAATTGGCAGGATCCAGATATCAATGCGCAGTATTTAAAGGCAGATAAGAACAAGCCTATTGTATGCTTTGGAAGTTTCCAGGATTTTTTAGGTAAGAACGACAATGGCGGTATTAAGGAAAAGAATGAATGGGTCCATACAACAGTATGGGACATGGTCATCTTTGATGAGTATCACTTCGGAGCATGGCGGGATAATGCAAAGCATCTGTTCGAGAATGAGGATGAAGAAAAAATATATGACGAGGACGGCGAAGAAAAGAATGCAGGTAATGACATTGATGAGAGCTGGCTTCCTATCTCCACAAAATATTATCTATTCCTTTCTGGAACTCCATTCCGTGCACTTAATTCTGGTGAATTCATAGAAGAACAGATTTTCAGCTGGACCTACAGTGATGAGCAACGGGAAAAAGAGAATTGGAAAGAAAGCGAGCATAATGGAATGCCTAATCCCTATGCTGCATTACCTAAAATGGTTATGTTCACTTATAGAATTCCAGATTCAATCCAGGAAATAGCGAAAAAAGGTGAATATGATGAATTTGACCTGAACGAATTCTTCAAAGCTGCAAGTTCAACAAGATCAGTTGAGGATGCTCAGTTTATTCATAAAGATTATGTCCAGAAGTGGCTCAACCTGATCCGGGGCTCATTCATAGAAACAGCTGTTGATGATTTGAAGCTTGGAGCAGAAAAACCTCCTATGCCATATAGCGATACTCTGCTTATGGGATTGCTGAATCATACCTTGTGGTTCCTGCCAAGTGTGGCATCCTGCTTTGCAATGAAAAATCTTTTGGATGAAAAACAGAATACCTTCTATCATGATTATAGAATTAATGTATGTGCTGGAAGTAAAGCTGGTATCGGGTTAGGAGCCCTTCCTCCTGTTCGTCAAGGAATTGCATATGGCGTTGATGGCAACGAATGTGAATCTCTTAAGTCAAAATCAATTACTCTGTCCTGTGGAAAGCTTACAACTGGTGTCACTGTAAAACAGTGGACTGGAATATTCATGCTTAGAAATTTAAGCAGCCCGGAGACTTATTTCCAGAGTGCATTCCGTGTGCAGTCACCATGGACAATTAAAGGTGAGGATGGCAAAACAGAAATTGTAAAAAAAGAATGCTTTGTGTTTGACTTTGCCCTGAACCGTGCCCTTAAACAGATTTCTGATTATTCACGGAATCTGAGTGTTAATACTGAACATGAAACAGATGATGGCAACCCCGAAACAAAAGTGGCAAAGTTCATACAGTTCCTTCCAGTACTTGCGTATGATGGTTCTTCCATGAGGCAGGTTAATGCTGCAGAGATTCTTGATATAGCAATGGCGGGAACCAGTGCAACTCTTCTTGCTAAACGGTGGGAAAGTGCTCTGCTTGTAAATGTTGATAATGGTACTTTGAAGAGGCTTCAGGCCAACAAGGAAGCTATGGATGCCCTTATGCGCATTGAGGGCTTCCGAAGCTTGAACTCTGATATTGAAACAATCATCAACAAGAGTGAAAAAATAAAAGATGCCAAGACAAAAGAAAAAAAGCAGACTCAGGCCAAGAAAAAAGAGATAAGCCAAGAAGAAAAGGAAATGAAGAGCCTGCGTAAACAGATTCAGGAAAAACTGATCAAGTTTGCAACCCGTATTCCAGTATTTATGTATTTAAGCGAGTATCGAGAGCATTCTCTTAAGGATGTGATTACACAGTTGGAGCCTGCACTGTTCCACAAGGTGACAGGTCTTACAGTTAAAGATTTCAATCTGCTTATCAGCCTTAATATCTTTAATGAAGCTCTTATGAATGATGCTGTCTATAAGTTCAAATGCTATGAGGATGCCAGCTTAAGCTATACCGGAATAGACCGGCACAAAGGAGAAAAAGTAGGTCTGTTCAATACTGTTCTCAGTGCAGAAGATTATCAGAATCTTGCTAAAGCCCAAGGATTAAGCGTCTAAATTGCAGTGCGGGAGAGCAAGAACAGGCAGTACTGATTCATGCTTATTCCTTCCTGCCTTGACTTTTCTGCAAGAAGCCGATGCAAGGTTTTGGGCATTCTCAGTTTGAACTGTCCAGAGTATTCTTTTTCTGAATCAGGGACATTGATTGCAACCTCATCCTCATAAGCAGCTTTCAGCCATTGAGTTTTTGCATCCAAAGCATTCTTTGCAGCTTCTTCGATTGTCTTGCCGGCAGAAAGACATCCTGGGAGTTCAGGGTATGAAGCAATAAATCCCCCCTCATTCGGATCAGGAACAATCTCCATTCTATATGGCATTTGCAGATATTCATCTAAGGTTTTCATTCTCATAATGACATCATATATGACACCATATATAATATCAAGTTGGTTTCTGTATTTTTTCTACAACTGTAGCATTATTTGACACACCCCATGTTGTATTTTTAATGTAACTTGGCGCAATCCAAGAACTTTTTATTGTAGTGGGGGATGTATGTCTATGAAAAAATTATTGATGATTATGCTGGTGGCTGTGCTTTGTTTCGGATGCCAGAAAAAGCCTGTTGCCGAGTCTTCCAGCTCTACACAGGTAGCTCCTGTGACTGAAGAAAAATCCAATTCAGTAGACCCCGCTGTCAGCAGTGAGCATACAGTTGAGGAGTCTGCAAAAGCTGTAGAACCTGCCGTTACAACGGTTCCTGCAGTTTCTGTTGCCAATAAAACACAGCCATCGGTTGATTTCTCATTCCTCAAAGAAATAAAAAATACAGATAATGCAACTTTTCATGCAGACGCCCATAAAAAATACCTGGATGACAAGCTGGATTTCACACATTACTCACAGATAAGCAGTGAAAATACAAGTGATTGCTATCTGGTGGGCAGTGACTTATGCAAGCTCTATCCTCGAGAACTGCTTATTTTTCAGGAAGATGGCAAAGCCATAATGAATCCTGATTTTAAGGTAGATGGGATTCCCATCCCTATAGGTACAATACTCAAGGCAACTGGGACAAAAAAGTCTATTGCAAATAAGGATAAGCTGGATGGCTGGTTTGATGCTTTCCACTTCGAGAAAGAGTATAACTACTTCTATGAAGTTGAGTATAATGGGCAGACTGGTCTAGTCTTTGGTGCTGATTTAGGGGTTACATATAGGAGTTCATATGAAAATGATGACTATTGGTATGATCGGCATAGTTCAGGAGAAGACCGCATAGCCTATTATGCTGATTTGTACAAAAAAGGTGGTATTTTAGACTATTTCTCACCGCTTGAGGGATTCAAAGACATTCCAGAAAATATACAAGAACATCTGATCAATGACCGCATTGTAATCCAGGAAACAGTTCCTGATCAAAGGCTTCAAGTAGATGACATGATTGACAGTTATAGCGGTTTTAATACCTATCTCCCTATGTTCATCACTACAGATCTTGCATCCCATTCACAGCATCTTATATTTGACCGTATGCTGCAGTATACCGAGGAGAACTATTTTATCCCGCGAATAAAGGCTCTATGCTCATCTTTTATCGAAGCTGTCAGGGAACGGTCAGATGCACCTGAGGAAATAAGGAATAAGGCAGTATCGTATTTCCAGATTCCAGAGCTTATTCTGCGCACAACCCCTACAATTACATATGTTAAAGATGGGTGGCGGTCTGAGAAAAAATATGTTGAGCCAGACAATCTTCAGGATATCCTGCAGGAATATCCTGAAGATGTACAGGCAGATTTCAACCAGATTCAGGAAGCTTCTGGTGGAGAAAGTGTTATTTTTGGAACAAGAGAGGATTTCACCCAGTATAAACCAAGGGGTCATTATACCAAGAATGGCTTTCTTAAAGCATATTTCAAGGCTTCTATGTGGTTCGGCAGGATTCACTTTGCAATATCAGAAGATGACCCAGAAGCCGAGAAGATGACACCGATCGCCATGTTCATTGTGGATACAGTCCATAAGAAACCAGAGCTATATAAGCAATGGGCCGAAATTTTCGAGCCTATAACTGCTCTTATAGGCGAATCTGATGACCTGGGTTTCCCTGACATCCTTCCTCTATGGAGCGAGCAGAAAGTGGATGATTTCAATGGTTGGGCTGAAAATAAGGCAAATTTTGTAAACTTTATGAAGACCTGCAAAGAACGCCTTAACCCACCGGCTTTAAGCAGCAATACCCTGTTATTGGGCTTTGATGAGAATGCTGAGCCGATACTCCTTGAGAAGCCGCCAATGGGCTGGCGCTTCCTAGGCCAGCGTTATACCCTTGATGCAGACCTCTTCCGACAGGCCAGCCAACCAATTATAAAAAATAGATTCTGTGTCCGGGGTCTTGATATCATGAGGATATTCGGCTCTCCTGTCGCAGAACCATTTCTTTCCTTGCAGGATTATAAAGAGCCGACAGAAGGAAGCCTCTTTGAAGGAGGCTTGGCCCTTAAAAATGCCCATGATACCTTGCGAAGCAGGGTTGATAAGCTGGATACATCCTATTGGGACAAGACATACTATAATACTGTCCTTGGTACTATCAGAGCCCAGGCCACCTTTGGGCAGGGGGCAGGTTTCTACTTCACAGAATGTCCTATGTGGAATATGAAGTCACTTATTTCTTCCCATGCGACTTGGGCAGAGCTTAAGCATGACACTATCCTATATGCAAAGCAGTATTATGTTGAGAAGGGCGGTGGCGATGACTGGGCCCCCACATATCGCACAAAACCACTCCCCAATCCAAGCAATTATATTGAGCCGAACCTCTCTTTCTGGGAACTGAGCATGAAAGGCACAGGAAAACTGATTGCTATCTATAAATCATTTGGTTTAATGGATGACGAAACAGCTAGAGTCCTTACTTCTCTTATGGATATGTACTCTAGAATTTATGATATCTGCAATAAAGAAGTGGCAGACGAGGCTGTTTCTGCGGACGATAACTACTGGATTCGCACAATACCGAATCTTCTGGCCGACTTTGTCATGATTCACCAGGAGAAAGGCAATTTTGGAGAAATAGAGCAGAAGGATCTGCAGATGGCCTGTATTGCCGATGTGTTTACCAATATGGATATTAAATCATGCCTTGAAGTCGGAGTCGGCGTGCCCTATAAGGTATATATCCCTCTTAATGACTGCAGAGGAAAGCGGATTTCAGTCGGTTATATCCCAAGCTACTATGAATTCTATCAGCCTATATCCAACCGCCTGAACGATGATGAATGGAAATCAATGGTATATAGGCCTAGTTCTGACATGTCAGAATATAGACCGTTCTGGAGCAAATCGTGCATTATTCCCGCAAAATAATATCAGTTTTGCTCCTTATAATCCTTCTCCTAGCCGGCTGCCAGAAAACTGAGGTCGCCCGGCCCTGGGGAGGTGTTGTAAGCCACCATCTGCTGGTCGGAGAGCACATAGATGATTTTTTTGCCCAAATCAAGGCAGAAAGGGATGTGGAGACTTTCTTCATCATCTGCCCATCTCACTATGGACTTTCTGTCCAGCCCTGGTCTGTGGCTGATTGCAATTGGAAAGTAGGCTCAGATGCCTATGTCGAGACCGACCTGGAAAAAGCCCAAGAGGTATTAGAAAGCCTTAAGGTACCTTATGATCCCCAGGTATTCCCTGTCGAACATGGGGCAAGCGCTCTCATGCCATATATTGAGAGGTATTTCCCAGGGGCTAAGGTTGTGGTTGTAGCTGTCAATGGGGAACCTCCGGTGAACAGCCTTTATAATAGGCCTCTGGCGGAAGCAATACTGCCCTTCTTCGGCGAGAATGACAAAGAGAAGAATTTTCTTCTTGTCTCCTCCGACTTTTCCCACCATGGTAATGTGGAGAAGACTAAGGAAAAGGACAGCAGGTCAGAGATATTCCTTTCAGAGGCAGACCCCGACAAGTGGGTGTTCTGCAGCTGTGACAACAGGCCCAGCATGTATCTTCTTTCCCGGATGATGACTGATAAAACAGAATCCAGGATACTGTGCCATACTAACTCCTACGAATTTACCGGAGAGGGAGAAGATGACATCACCAGCTATTTCTTTGTGCTGTTTTATAAGTAGGGGAGTTGTTTGAGAAAACTGTTGGTCTTTGTCATATTTCTTTTTCCCACCATCATATCAGCTGACAGCGATATCACACTCCTGTTCGGCGGTGATATAATGGCGCATGACCAGAATTACAACATCAAGGATTTTGATGATATCTGGAAAGATGTAAATCCTATTCTTCAAGGAGCAGATCTCGCCTTTGCCAATATAGAGGCACCTGTTGATTCTACAAGACCAGTCAGCAGTTTCCCTAAATTCAATATGTCTGTAGACTATCTGGATGCTGTCGTTGATGCCGGATTCTCTGTTTTCTCTATGTGCAACAACCATTCCAATGATCAGGGACTTGAAGGAATACAGGAAACTATCAGATCTTGTGATGAACTCACCCTGAAGTATGCAAAATCAGGTAGATCTATTTATTTTGCTGGATTGAAGCAAAGTCCTTCTGATGGGTTTTCTTATGCAGTGATAGAGAAAAACGGGTGGAAAATCCTGTTCTTCCCAGTAACTGAGTCCCTGAATCAATTTGATGCATTTAAAAACATCAACTATATTTCGGCGGATGCTCAGAACAGACAGCGTTTTGCCTCGTATTTAAAGAAACTGAGAGGTACTGTTTCTTGCGACTTATTCATACTTTCGCTTCATACCAACGAACCTGAATATGTACGGGAGGTGTCGGATGCACAAAAGAAATTCTATGAAGATCTTGTTGTTTCTGGGGTTGATATAGTATGGGCAAATCATGCCCATGTCATCAAAGATCGGGAAATAATTGTTGACAAGGAGACAGGAAGGCAGGCTCTGATTATGTATTCAAACGGGAATACTGTCAGCGGACAGAGAACCAGTCCTAATCTTACCATGGAGTATCCTGATACCAAAAGGGATAATACTGGTGATGGACTGCTCTACGAGGTTGTATTGTCCAGAGCTCCTTCTGGAGGGATAAGGATTACAGATACAAAGCCCCACTATATAACGACATATATAACCCCTAAAAGAGAGTTTGTTCTCAAGCCTATGAATGAGGAGTTTATCAGGTGGCTGAAGGAAACAGGGCAGCCAAAGTGGGCTGGTTACATAGAAAAAAGGCTGAATATCGTGAAATAGCATGATAGAACTTGTGGCAATTTTTTACATTTTATTTGGATCACTGCCGCCTTTAGTGGTAATCATCCTGATTTATTATGTATTTTTTAGAGAGTAGCATTATATGACACACCCCCTGTGCTATATTGCAGTTAACCTATAAAGAGTGCGCGAGGGACAAGCCCGTCGACCGCACAGCAACCTGCCATCTGGCAAGGTGCTAATGCTTGATCTATGGAGGAAATGTATGCTCATTACAAAAGAAAAGGTAAAAGAAGCTCTTAAGGCTTTGCAGTCTTGTGAATCACATTGTGATTTTGAAAGGTACGAAAATGGTTCATTGCCTGTCCGGTTGTCCTATCTCATGGACTGGTATCAGGCTTATTTCAAGAATATCTCTGATGGGGAAAAGGAAGAAGCTGAGGATGTTAAGAAAGCAACGTGGCGCAGGTTTACCGAGTCAGACTGGGACTATGTGATAAGGAATGCCAACGGTGTCTACAGCAAGATGTCATGGGACAGGAAAAAGAAAAAGTACTTGAATCAGCTCCGTCAGAACGCGCTTTTTAATTATTTTCTTCCAGAAATTTCCTGAGTATCCCAAGGTACTCATTAGCGCTGGTACAGAAGACTATTTTATTGCGAATCTCGGCGCTGCCTGGGAGTCCTTTGGTGTAGCAGCACAGGTGCTTCTTCATCTCCTTGCAGGCACGCTCCTCGCCGATGTACTTGACTGACCTGGCAAAGTGCTCCATGGCGTTCTCCAGCTTCTGGTGCTGAGGTATTTTAGTATAGCTGCCGGTGGTAAGAAGCTCCTTGGCATACCGGAATATCTCGGGGCAGCCCACCGCACCCCTGGCCACCATTACGCCGTCGCAGCCCGTGGTCTCCAGCACATCCCGCGCCGCCTCGGGAGAGAAGATGTCGCCGGAAGCAATGACCGGGATGGAGATGTGGTCTTTAAGCTTTTTTATGAGTGGCCAGTCGGCCTTGCCTGCGTAGTCCTGGCTTCGGGTGCGGGGGTGCAGCGTGACAGCGGATGCCCCTGCAGACTGAGCTGCATCGGCTGCCTCCAGAAAGTTTATGGAGTTCTTGTCCCAGCCGGAGCGTATCTTCACAGTAATAGGCACATCTGTGTTTTCTGTAAGAGCCTTGACTATCTTGTGTATCAGCTCCGGGTTGCGTCCCAGGGCCGCTCCGCAGCCTCCCTTGAGCACCTTTGGCACGGGGCAGCCGCAGTTGATGTCGATTACTGAGGGCTTCTGTGCCAGCACATAGGGGAGGGCCTTCACCGCTGTCTCTGGGCTGGAGGTGAATATCTGGATGGCGTAGAACTGCTCTTCCTCTGCCTTTCTCATCATATCCATGGTCTTGGAGCTGTCCCGGGAAAGGGCCTCGCAGGAGACCATCTCGGTGTAGCACAGGTCAGCTCCCCACTTGGTGGCAAAGCCCCGCCAGGCCGCATCGGTATATCCAGCCATAGGGGCAAGGAACAGATTTCCCTGTATGGTGACTTTTTCTGAGAAGGTAAAGGGATGGTACAGCTGTGTCATCACTCTTTGATGTTGAAGAACCTTAAGCTGTTCTGGTACAGGATATGGGCACATTCCTCCGGATCCATATTGCGGAGCTCTGCAATGAACTCCAGGGTGGAGTGGATGTAGGCCGGCATATTCCGCTTGCCTTTGTATGCGGCTGGAACCATGAACGGAGCCTCGGACTCGATCAGCATGTGCTCGATAGGTATATTGAGTGCTGTCTCGTGAAGGTTCTTGGCATTCTTATATGTGACATTTCCTGCAAAGGAGACATACATGCCCAGATCTATGGCTTTCTTTGCATATTCATAGCTTTCGGAGAAGCAGTGGAGCACACCTCCCTTTGCCGGCAGTCTGTGGTTAAGTATGCCAAGCACATCGGCTCCTGCATCCCGGTTATGGATTATTACAGGGAAGTTGAGCTGCTGAGCAAGTTCCAGCTGTCTTATGAACAGGGCAATCTGGGAATCCTTGTCACCGAACTTCCGGTAGTAGTCCAGGCCGATTTCGCCTATTGCCACCACTCTGTCCAGCTTGACATTCTCTATTATCTTGCTTTCCCAGTTCCGTCCCTGGTGCATTACCTCGGATGGGGAAATTCCCACTGCGTGGTAGATATTTGTGGCTGTCTTCAGGTTCTGATAAACCTGGTCAAAGTCGTGGAGACTGTTGCAGATGCTGACAATGTGCTCCACTCCATCCTGCTTTGCCTGCTGGATAACAATTAATTCTTCTATTGGGTCATTATGTATCAGACCAATATGTGCATGAGTATCGAAAAATTTCATATTGTCTTCCTGATTGTTTTTTTTATGTTGTTAAATATATAATAACATGGTATATTGAAAATCGTCAACAAATATTTGACAAAACATTTTAGGAGAAAGAGTTGTCCCCGGTTCATCATTACAAAAGAGCTGAAAAACGGTTTGTGGAACGAGTTCTGCGTTTTTTCTCTGCCATAGGGGAATTCTTTGCCAGATTTTTCGGTGGAATAGCAGGATTTTTCCGTCAGCAGGTGACAGTCATGCTGGTTCCTCATTCCGAGCGCAATATCTTCAACTTCAGGATCTCTGCTTTCTCCATGGTTGTGGTGATCTTTCTCCTGGTCTGCATGGTGCTGACCTTTATTCTATATTCGACCCGGTTCACCGGTGTCTCGGACCTTCTTACCGACAAGACCCAGGTTCTGGAGCAGCGGGATGCAGATCTTGAGGTTATCCGTGACCAGATATCAGACCTGATGAACACTTCCAGGGTTTTTGAGGAATCGCTTCACAGCACTCTGGACCGTCTGGGGCTGGAGAAAAGCGGAAGCGGGGAAAAAAGAGACCGTACTGCGGGAAATCTGGGGGATGAGGTCTCTGAGCTCACTGCCATGAAGGGACTTCTGCAGGACTCGTTGGAATACTTTGACCAGATAGCAAAGATGCTTCAGGCTCAGCAGAGCCTTATTGTGGAGCTGCCTACTATATGGCCTCTCAAGGATGTGCGGGGATATGTGACTTCATATTTCGGACCTACCACCCATCCTTTCACAAAGCACTGGTATCTGCACAAGGGTATTGATATTGCATACTCCCGGGGAACCAAGGTGGTCTCCACGGCAGATGGAAAAGTTATAGAAAAGGCGTTTGACGCAAGTGGCTACGGGAATTATATTGTCATTAAGCATAAGTATGGTTTCTATACCCGGTATGCCCACATGGATAAGGTTTATGTAAAGGAAGGACAGAACGTGCAGCAGGGGGAGGTTATCGGAACCCTGGGCAACACAGGACTCTCCACCGGACCCCACCTCCATTACGAGGTGCGCATCGGAAGCCAGGTTGTGGATCCTCAGCGGTATCTGGACTTTAACAGCAGTAAGAATTTCTGATGGAAGGTATTTATGAAAGAGAATGACATGACAGTAAACTCGCTTCTCGGGTATGGTTCTGTCTTCAAGGGCGATATAAAGGTTACCGGCATAATTAAGCTGGCAGGTGATTTCTCCGGTACAATCGAGAGCACCGGCGAGGTGTTCATAAGCGAATCTGCAAGGGTGGAGAGCTCCATCAAAGCCAGATCAGTGGTTATCGGAGGCATGGTCAAAGGTGATATCACAGCAACAGACAAAGTGACTGTCCTCTCCACCGGTATTGTGATGGGAAGCATCTCCACATCCCGCCTTATAGCCGAGGACGGCGTGGTCCTGGATGGTGTGTGCCGTGTCTCTCTTAATAAGGAATAAAAAATGAGTGATGAGATAACAGAAGATATCATTTTAGATGATGAGCCGGAAGTGTCCGAATCTACGGATATAGATTTCCCCGATAAGCTTATAAAGGTCCGCTTTGTCCACTCCAACGAGTCTGCCATCTGTGCATATCCGGACGACTTTGATGTTGCTGACAAAGATTATGCCATAGTGGACGGCAAGTACGGAAAAGACCTGGCCCAGGTCAAAGGGGGCATCTATCTGGTGTCTGAACGGGGTAAGCCTAAGCATGTGAGGGATGTGTACACCATAATCCGCAAGGCTACCGATGCCGATATGAAGCGGTACGAGACAAACTGCGAGCGGGAGAAGGAAGCCTTCAGGATCTGCGCCCAGAAGATTGCAGACCATAAGCTGGAGATGAAGCTTGTCTCTGCCCATTATCTTCTTGATGACCCGAAGGTGATGTTCTTCTTCACTGCCGACAACCGTATTGACTTCCGTGCCCTGGTCAAGGATCTGGTGGTTGTGTTCCGTATCCGCATAGAGCTGCGTCAGATCGGTGTCCGGGACGAGGCCATGGTATGCGGAGGCCTTGGAATGTGCGGCCGGGACTACTGCTGCCACGGAATCACAGACAAGATGCGTACAGTATCCATAAAGATGGCAAAGGACCAGAACCTTTCCCTCAACTCCATGAAGATATCGGGAGCCTGCGGAAGGCTTCTGTGCTGTCTGGCCTACGAGTATGACTTCTATGCCGAGGAGAGGAAGAAGTACCCTAACGAAGGAAGCCGTGTGGTGTTTGAGGATAAGACATACAGGGTGGCAGAGATCAACATCCTGACCAAGACCGTAAAGATAACAGCGGCTGACGGAGCAGGCTTTGTAATGCCGATCTCGGGATTCATGTTCGACCCCGAGCGGAAGATATGGCAGGTGACCGAGGAGCCTAAATAACAGTTCTTGACATAAATGTTTATTGTCAATATATTTATTCACTGTATTATTTTTTTGGAGGGTATTCATGGGACAGGTAAGTAAGAACTCACGTGTTGGTTCATCAACTCATAAGTTTTTGTGTCCATGCGGTGGCGAGATCAAAATGAAGACTGTCTTTGCAAACGGCAAGAAGAAAAACTATGCTGAATGCGAAAAGTGCAAGAGACAGGAACGTAAACCTAGCGATTTCAAATAAGAGTCGGCTGGTCTTATTGACTATCTGATTTTTATCTGTTAATTTCGAATAACTTAATGTAAGGAGTAAATCGTTGTCAGAGAAAAGGTACAGACAGAGTTTGAAAAGACATCTTAGAAACAAGATGACAAAGAGCGAAGTCAAAACTTATATCAAAGATTTTACTGCTGCAGTTGAGGGAAATGACAAAGCAGAAGCTGAGAAGACATTCATTCTTATTTCCAAGAAGATGGACACAGCTGCTGGAAAAGGCATTTACCATAAGAACACTGTTGCAAGAAAGAAATCAAGATTGGCAAAGAAGCTTAACAAGCTGAATGCCGGCTGATTGACGGTTATATCAATCCTGATTGTAATTTTGGAGTGAATGTGGAAAAGAAAGTTACAAAAAACGACGTAGTAGAAAACATCTATAACGACACAGGATTCGATATAACTAAGAAAGATATCCACATAATCGTTGACAAAGTTTTTGAAGAGATTAAAAAAGCTCTACTTAATGATCAAACTGTAGAATTACGCGGCTTCGGCACTTTTGAAGTAAGAACCCGCCGGGGAAGGGAAAAAGCCCATAACCCTAAGACTGGAGAGCAAGTCTCTGTCGAGGTTCACGGAGCCGCAGTATTTAGACCTGGAAAGGAACTGAAGAACAGTGTCTGGGCGCTTAGAAAAAAGTAAACCACTGTTTCTTTTATTCTGCTCCGCAATCCTATTTGCATTATCATTTCCCTCATTCATAAGTGACAAAGGGTTTCCTATATTCGGCTATGTTGCCCTGACCCCTATGTTCATGGCTATACGCCACATAAGGCTTAAGACAGCACCCCTGTGGGGCTTTCTCTACGGCCTGGTCTCCTATGTCCTGTTCAACTATTGGCTGGGCATATTCTATCCCCCTGCAATTGTGATAATTCCTGCTCTTTATGCAGTTTACTATTTTTTTCTGTTTCCGGCTCTCAAGCTGGCAGACAAGGCTTTCCCCAGGTGGGGCTTCCTGATCCAGAGCATAATCTGGATCGGCTACGAATATCTCAGGACCAAAGGTTTCTTAGGTTACCCATACGGCATTTTGGGCTACACCCAGTACTCTGTTCCTCCGGTGGCCCGGCTGGCGGCTCTTACAGGAGTATGGGGAGTCTCGGCACTTCTTGTGCTGCCATCTGCCCTCCTGGCCTATGTGCTGCAGAATGGCATAAAGAAGCATATAAAGGTGTCAGCTGCCGCTTATGCCGGTGTATTTGCACTTGTTCTTGTATACGGCTTTGTGACAGGATACGATTACTCCGGCTGCCCTGTTAGGAAGGCAGCCCTTATCCAGCAGAACATAGACCCATGGCAGGGCGGGGATGCCACCTACCGGGAGGCACTGCGCCGCCTTACAACGATGAGCACCCAGGCCCAGGAGGACAAAGCCGGCCCACCTGATATCGTAGTATGGTCAGAGACCTCCTTTGTCCCATCCATAGACTGGCATACCCGATACCGCACCGATCCCGAGTACTACAAGATGGTGAAGGAGCTCCGCGCTTATATGGAGCTGCAGCCTGTCCCCTTTGTGCTGGGCAACAACGAAGGTGTCCTTGGCTTTGACGAGGAGACAAGGCAGCAGGTTCGGCAGGACCACAACTCGGCCCTCCTTTTCGAGAATGGGGAGATAACAAAGGTCTACCGGAAGATTCATCTGGTGCCGTTCACCGAGCACTTCCCATATAAAAAGCAGCTTCCTTTTATCTACAATTTCCTGGTGGACTGGGATACCCACTTCTGGATTCCCGGCACCGAGTACACTGTGTTTGATGCGGCAGGGTTCAAATTCTCAACCCCTATCTGCTTCGAGGACAGCTTCGGCGACCTTTCCCGGGCTTTTGTGCGGAACGGTGCCCAGGTCATAATGAACCTTTCCAACGACGGCTGGGCCTACTCAGTGCCGGCCGAGATGCAGCATATGGCTATGGCTACATTCAGAGCCTACGAAAACCGGCGGACCGTGGTGCGGAGCACCAACAGCGGCATAACATGTGTGATAGACCCATCGGGACGGCGGGTCGCCGAGATGGAGCCTTTTGTAGAAGGATATCTGATTGCCGATATTCCTGTATATGACAGCACTGTGACACTGTACACCAGGTGGGGCGACTGGTTCGGAGCCTTGTGTGCAATAGCGGCGGCTCTGCTTCTTGCCCTGGGACTGCTATTGACAACCGGGCTTAAGTATAAGAAAATAAAATAAGAAGGTATAAAAATGTTTTCCAGTAATAATAAAGTTCCTAAAGATATAGAAAAAACAGCGGCAGTCCTGGGCAAGGATGCATCTCTGGACGGGACATTGCGCTTCTCTAAATCCCTGCGCATCTGCGGCAAGTTCCAGGGAATCATCGATTCCACAGGATTCCTGAATGTGGCTGCCGGTGCAGAGGTCAAGGCTGACATCAAGGCTTATGCCGCAGTTATATCGGGACAGGTTATTGGAAACATAGAGGTGGAGGACAGGCTGGAGATGACCAGCGGCAGCTATGTATGCGGCGATGTAAAAGCCTCCAAGCTCAAGATTGCGGACGGAGTTTTCTTCGAGGGAAAGTGCAGCATGATAAAGCCGGGTCAGGATATAAATGTGTTTGCATCAAACCGCGAGGAGCTCAAGAAATCTCTGCAGGCCTGAAAATTCAGGGGTTGACACATTTCCCCTGTTTTGAATAAAATTGAATAAAGATACAAAAAATATCAAATAATCAGTTCAAAACGAACCTCTTTATTAAAAATAATTGTTTTAAAGTTTAATTTTGAAAAAGGAGTTTTTCTTTTTTATGTTTGAAGAAGAAAACCAGATTGAAAATCAGGTAGAAAACCAGGAACCCAAGATTGATTCTGAAAAAAAGGCAGCTGAACCGGCTGTTGTAAAAAAACGGATAATAGCCCGCAGACATAGAAAGGAGGAAGCATCAGCTTCCCCGGCTGCATCGGCAGCTCAGACAACTCCTGCGGCAAATCTGGTTCCGGAGAGCACCGAAGGACGCAGCAAGCTTAAAATCAACGACCTTACCCAGCTGGGCCTTCTTGAGCTCAGACAGAAAGCCCTGGAAATGGGAATTCCCAACGAGAATCTGGGAAGCCTTAAGAAACAGGACCTTATATTCCAGATTCTTAAATCCCATACCCTGGGTGGCGGCATTATCTATGCATATGGCTCCCTGGAGATCCTGTCCGAAGGATACGGTTTCCTCCGGTCACCTCAGAACAGCTATCTGCCAGGTTCCGACGATATTTATATCTCTCCGTCCCAGATCAGGCTCTTCAACCTTAAGACCGGCGATATTGTATCGGGCCAGATCCGTCCTCCTAAAGAGGGAGAGAAATATTTTGCCATGCTGCGGGTGGAGCAGATCAACGGAGATGATCCGGTGGTGGCTCAGACAAGAGTTCCTTTCGACAACCTGATTCCGCTGTTCCCTGATGAGCGGATCAATATGGAGACAGCGTCGGGAGACCCATGCACCAGGATGATCAACCTGTTCTGTCCTATAGGAAAGGGACAGCGCGGTCTTATTGTATCACCTCCGCGGTCAGGAAAGACAGTTATCCTGCAGAAGATTGCAAATGCCATAACAGAGAATCATCCGGAGATCAATCTTATCCTGCTTCTTATCGACGAGCGGCCTGAGGAAGTGACTGATATGCGTCGCAATGTAAAGGGCGAGGTGATTGCCTCCACATTCGATGAGCAGGCTTCCCGCCATGTTCAGGTGGCCGAGATGGTGATTGAGCGGGCAAAGCGCATGGTGGAGCACAAGAAAGATGTTGTGATCCTGCTGGACTCCATAACCCGTCTTGCAAGAGCTTACAACCAGACAGTGCCTACTTCCGGCAAGATACTTTCCGGAGGTGTGGACTCCAATGCCCTCCATAAGCCTAAAAGATTCTTCGGTGCTGCCCGTAACATAGAGAACGGCGGAAGTCTTACCATCATTGCAACTGCCCTTATCGAGACAGGAAGCCGTATGGACGAGGTTATTTTCGAGGAATTCAAGGGTACCGGTAACATGGAGATGGTTCTGGACCGGAAGATTGCAGACCGGAGACTCTATCCAGCCATCAACATCAAGAAATCGGGCACCAGAAGGGAGGATCTGCTCCTGTCTGAGGAGGAACTCAAGAAGATTTGGGTACTCAGAAAAGTAATAAATCCTATGGATGATGTAGAAATTATTGAAATGCTGATTGACAGAATGCAAAAAACAAAGAATAATGAAGCATTCTTACGGTCAATGAACACAACAGGTCCAATGGACGTATAAATTGGAGGAAATATATATGAAAAAGGGTATACATCCAGATTACAAGCCAGCCAAAATCACATGCGCATGCGGAAATGTTATTGAGACTGGTTCTTCTGTAGGCGATATCCAGGTTGAAATCTGCTCCGCTTGCCATCCTTTCTTCACAGGTAAGGAAAAACTGGTTGACACAGCAGGAAGAGTAGAGCGGTTCAACAAGAAGTACGGAATCAAAGGTTAATCAAACTACTGTAAATGAACATTGTATGGGGATATAATGGAACAATAATTCCATTTATGCCGTATTCTGCTTTTTACAGCAGCGACCATATCCTTATAGACTATCTCCGTACCAACAACTATCTTCTATTCAAGAAAAAACTGATGGCCTCCTTCATGCTGAAGCATGAGAAAAGTCCCGCTGTACAAAGCTGGACAAGAGGTCATTTAGGTTCCCTGATAAAGGGACAGCCTTCCATAATTCTGGAAAATGTTTCTAAAATACTGAGTGCTAAAATTTCGGAACCTGCTTTGGATGTGATGCGGATTCTTCAGTCCGAAGGCTTTGAGCTTTATATTGCCAGCTGCAGCACAGATTCACTTATAAAGAGTTCCCTTTATTTCAAGGGTGCCGATACTCTGTTCCGGGGCATTGTGGGAAACCATGTGTCATCCTACAGCGGCCAGATAATGGACTATAACTGCAACTTCAGCTCCGGTAAGGACAAGATTGCATTCCTTGAGCAGACTATGAGGTTTTCGCCGGATAATACTATTGTCATAGGGGCAAGCCAGGATGATATTCCTCTTCTGGAATGGTCCCGTTACCCGATTCTGGTGGATGCCTCCAGGGATGGCTGGAAAAAATATGAGGATAAGCATTTTATCTTCATGGAATCCATCCAGATGGTGCCAGAGATAATCAAGAGCCTGGTGTGAGGTGAAAAGCAACATGAATCTTCTTGTTTTTGATATGGACGGGGTCCTTGTGGATGTCTCCGGCTCCTACAGGGAGGCCACCCGTCAGGCTGCATATACGTTTCTCAAGGATTGTAAAGGAGGCCAGCTCCTGCCCGATCCGCTGTTCTCTCTGGAAGAGCTGGCGGCAGTGAAGCAGAGCGGCGGCCTTAACAACGACTGGGATATGACCTACCGGATCATATCCCTGTTGTTGGTTATGGCGGACACCTGTGGGGACGCTGGCACTGCTGTGAAAGACCGGGCCCGTTGGGATGTTGCCCCTCTGGCCGGTTACCTGCGTTCCACCCGGCGCCCCCTGTCCGCCATAATGGAGAGCGGCAGGCTCTCCAAGGCCGCTGATGGTTTTTATACCGGAGATGTAGGCAGCGGCAACATAATAAAGCAGATATTCCAGGAGATATACCTGGGGCAGGAGCTGTTCAAGGAGACCTATGGATTTGCTCCTCAGTACTGTACCGGGGAGGGACTTATCCTTAAGGAGAAGCTTTTCATATCCTGCTCCCTGCTGCAGCAGCTTTCTGCCGGCAACAGGCTGGCCATAGCCACTGGCCGTCCCCGCAGCGAGGCTCTGTATCCTCTCAGGAAGCATGGTCTTGATATGTTCTCTGATGTTGTCTCTCTGGATGAGTGCGAGGCCGAGGAGAGAAAGATACTGGAGAAGACCGGCTGCCGGGTATCCCTGGGTAAGCCTGATCCCTTCATGCTGGATCATATTGCAGCCTTGTATCCGGAAGCTGAAAAATTATATTATTTCGGAGATGTGGGAGATGACATGAAAGCGGCAAAAAGCTCAAGGCATCCTTTTGTTGCTGTGGGCATTGCCTATTCTGCTCCCGACAGGAAAGCTGCCGCAGAAAAGCTTGCAGAATGCGGCGCTGATATTCTGATAAATAGCCCTGACGAGCTGATTGATATATTCGGAGGATCACATGTTTAAGAAACTGGTGCTTGCACTTTTCATCGCCCTGGTGGCATTCACTTCCTGCTCAAAGAAGGTGGATGACAGCTACTTCAAGGAAATGGAGGCCCTTATCAACGAGAAGAAGGGAGATGAACTGCTTGAGGGATTTATCGCCCTTGATAAAAAGTATCCGAATGTACTGATGCTTAAGATAAATATTTCAGGAATGCTTCTGCAGAAGAACGAAGTCAAGCTGGCCGGCGATTATCTCAAGGCAGGACTGCCCCTGGTCAAGAAGTCAGACAACGATGGCGAGAAGTATGTCTTTTATACCAACATGGCCCAGTATTCTTTTAAGAACGGAGATCCGAACAAGTCCATCGAGTATGCGAAGCAGGCTCTGGAGTTCAACAAGGAAGATCCGCTGGGTGTGACCATAACTATGGCAAAGGCCTATGCCAACAAAGAAGATCCCATCAGTGCGGTGAAGCTTATGAAGGAGCAGTGGGCTGCTGATCACAACAAATTCACTGACGAAGATATGTTCTATCTACTTTCTGTCCTGAGCAATGAGCAGGACAGCGTAGAAACCCTTTCTATTGCAGTGGCTGTTGCCGATGAATTTTTGATCCGCAATCCGACTATCTCCGGCATCGGTATACAGCAGGCTCAGGATCTGGAGCGGGCAGGTTACATGACCAGTGCTCTTATAGCTACATTCTCCGAGATGGACAGAATGAGGTTCCTGAGCAAGATTAAAGAGGAGAATATCTTTGATGCTCTGAACGAGGCAAAAAAGAACTTTGAAGACACATCTGCTCCTCATGTTAGATTTCTGGATGGATTCCGTGCATATCTAAACGAGGATTTTGATAAGGCAGCTGAAATTTTTGAGTCGATAACACCGGAAGTACCTTTGAATTATTACACATACCTGCAGATGGCATGCCGGGCAAACAGCTCCAAGACCAGCAGGGAGCTGGTAAATTCATTCGGTGCCCTGGAGGACAAGTTCCCCCTGTTCCAGGGATATTACTACTATCTGTGGACATCAATAAGAAAGAACGACCTTCTCACCAAAGAGGATCAGCCTCTTATGCAGCAGTGCATACTGTCAAATCCTGGTTCCAGGTTCGGAATAGAGACCAAAAAAGCCCTTGGCAAGTTATACGGTCTCGATGACGGCGAGAAAATCCTGCTGCCTGATGAGCTTACAGTCTATCTGATGAGGGTAAGGAACGGCGAGAAGCCTGAAGTTCTTGAGCCTGTTGCCCAGCTTCTGGAGATGAAGGATAATCCGTTTAAAGACAGCGCTCTCCTTATGGTGCCGGAACTTAAGAAGTTACCAGGTGTGGCAGACTGGCTGAATAAAAGACTGGGTATCTGACCATGATCTGCGGAATGGACGAAGTGGGCCGTGGGCCTCTTGCAGGCCCGGTGGTGGCTTCCGCTGTAGTGCTGCCTCCTGATTTTCCTGTTGAGATTCTTGCTGACTCTAAAAAACTGTCTGAGAAAAAGCGGCGGGAGGCCTACGATATCATTATCCGGAAAGCTGTTTCCTACGGAACTGGCTGGGTATGGCCCAAGGAGATTGACGAGATCAATATTCTGAATGCTTCTCTCCTGGCTATGAAGCGGGCCTGGCTCTCTATGTCAGTGCCAGTCAGACCTGACAAGATTCTTGTGGATGGTCTGTTTACGCCTCCTATCGAGACCGATATCCCTATGGAAGCGATTGTCAAAGGTGATGACAAGATTCACGAGATCATGGCGGCCTCAATTCTGGCCAAGGTGCAGCGGGATCAGTGGATGGTGGATTATGCAAAAAAAGATGACCGGTATGGGTTTGAGAAACATAAGGGATACCCTACCAAAGCCCACCGGGAGGCAGTGGCAAAGTATGGCTTAAGCCCTATTCACCGAAAGAGTTTCCGGGTTTCTGTTTCCTGAAAACCTTGAAGGCTCTGTTCAGTTCCTTCATGAAGTTCTCTATATCTTCCTCATAAACCATGATGGAATGACGGTCAAAGGTCCCATCTGGCTTCTTTGTGCTCTCCACAATGTTCAGAAAATGGCTTCCCATCCTGTTTTCCTTCACATTGAAAAAATAAGTCCTTTTCTCGGTCTGAACCTGTGATGAAAAAATTTCTCCTCTGATAGCCATATTCTCTCCTTATCCGAACTTTACTGTATTGGATATGTTTGTTCAATAACTCTATTGACAATTTGTTTTTGATTTTGTATAAAATATCTGTTCGCGCCTGTGGTATAATGGCTATTACCTCAGCCCTCCAAGCTGATGATGTCGGTTCGATTCCGATCGGGCGCTTACCCCGTTGGGGTATCCTTACTTATGAGCACGGGTTCAAACCCGGCTTTTTTTTTGCACCAATGCTTTCAGCTCATCCATAGATTCACAGATAAATTCAGGCTCTACGCTTTCCAGTACAGCTCTGGGCTGCCAGCCGTAGGTCACCGCAATGGTGTGGGCTCCTGCCTTTCTTCCCTCTGTTATGTCCCCCATGGAATCGCCTATCATGTAGGTGTCATCGGGGTCAGCAGAAAGCTTTTCCATTATGTGCTTTATCTTCTCCGATTTGGTGCCTGGGGTATCGGCTCCCACTATGTAATCGGGCAGCTCGGCAAGTCCTGCCATCTGAAGCCTCTTCTTTACAGTACCGGATCCATTTGCTGTGTTTATGGCAAGGTATGCTCCCGACTCCTTCACCATCCTGAAGATATCTCCGATGCCGTCAAAAATTTTTGCCTTTATGGCGTTGGCCTGAAGCATTGTCATAAGTTCGCCGGTATAGCGGTGTCTGTTTTCTGGAGAGATTCCCAGAAGGCCGAAAGCAGCCTCGGCAGTCACATGAGGAAGTTTGGCTATGGCCTCCTTGGTCAGCTCTCCCGGAAAGCCGTATTTATCCTTGAGGACATTGAATGCCTCGATGCACATATCAAGAGAGTCGGCAATAACTCCGTCGTAATCAAAAATGAATATTTTTTTTGCCATAATTTATCCTATGCAGATTGAAATTTCTTGTATGAAAATATAACATTGTAAAGTGATTTTAACAATCGGGAGAAAGAATGGAAAATAACAGAATCGTTGATTTCAGTAAGACATCGCTGCACGACATCTATGGTGAGAATTGTTTTAATGACGCCATCATGAGAGAGCTGCTGCCAAAAGCAGTCTACAAAGAGCTCAAGGAGGTTCAGCAGGGAAACAAGGAATTGACACTGGAGACAGCCAACGCAGTTGCCAGCGCCATGAAGACCTGGGCAGTATCTAAAGGTGCAACCCACTTTACCCACTGGTTCCAGCCCCTCAATGATCTTACTGCAGAAAAACATGATTCTTTCATCGCACCGACAGAGGACGGCAAGGTTATCCTTGAATTCTCGGGAAAGGAGCTTATCAAGGGAGAGTCCGATGCATCATCCTTCCCATCCGGCGGTCTCCGGGCCACCTTCGAGGCAAGAGGCTATACAGCCTGGGACACCACATCTCCAGCTTTCCTTATGGCAGATAACACAGGTGTGACTCTGAACATCCCTACAGCATTCTTCTCATACACCGGTGAGTCTCTGGACAAGAAGGGACCTCTCCTCAAGTCCATGGACGCTCTGGATAAATCTGCAGTCCGGCTTCTGAGGGCAATCGGCAACAAAACTGTAAAAAAGGTATCTGCTTCTGTAGGTCCTGAGCAGGAATACTTCCTGGTGGACCGCAAATACTACGACACAAGATCTGACCTGGTGCTCTGCAAGCGTACCCTCTACGGTTCCATGCCTGGAAAGGGACAGGAACTGAACAGCCACTACTACGGAAACATCCAGCTTAAAGTTGCAGACTTCATGCGGGAGCTCAACTGCGAGTTGTGGAAGATGGGCATTCCTGCCAAGACACAGCATAACGAGGTGGCTCCTAACCAGTTCGAGATTGCACCTATCTATTCCACAGTCAATGTGGCCACTGACCAGAACCAGCTGACCATGCTCATACTCCGCAAGGTGGCAAAGCGTCACGGCCTTGCAGTCCTTCTTAACGAGAAACCTTTCGAGGGAGTGAACGGCAGCGGCAAGCATAACAACTGGTCACTTACAACAGACGATGGCACCAACCTGATGGATCCGGGCGACGACCCTAAGTCCAACACCCAGTTCCTGCTGTTCCTCTGTGCTTTCATCAAGGCCTGTGACAAGTATGCGGGACTTCTGCGGTTCTCTGCAAGCAATGCAGGTAACGACTACCGGCTGGGTGGCTCCGAGGCACCTCCTGCAGTAATATCTGTCTATCTGGGCGGCGAGCTTGAGGAAATTCTTGAGAAGCTTTCAAAGCACGAGGACATAACCTCTGCCAAGGTGGGCAAGATTCAGTTCGGTGTCAACTCACTGCCAACTGTACTCAAGGATTCCACAGACCGGAACAGGACAAGCCCCATGGCATTCACCGGAAACAAGTTCGAATTCCGTATGGTAGGTTCTTCTGCATCCATTGCAAAGCCAAATACAGTGATCAATACAATTATGGCTTCTGTACTGGAGGAGTTTGCTGCCGAGCTTGAGAAATCCAAGAAGAAGTCAGACACAATCCTGAAGCTGATCATTGACACATATAAGGCTCACAAGAGAGTAATCTTCAACGGAAACGGCTATTCTGAAGAGTGGAAAGAGGAGGCTGCCCGCCGTGGTCTGCCTAACATCACCAACAACGTTGATGCCATTACCGAGATTCTTAAGCCGGAAGCAATAGAGGTCTTTGAAAGGATGAAGGTCCTTACACGTCAGGAGCTTGAGGCGCGGTACAACATCTACCTGCAGGTCTACAGCCGCCAGATAAAGATGGAAGCTACTGTAATGCTCCAGATGGCAAGGAAGGATATTGTTCCTGCAACTCTCAAGTATGTGCATGATGTTGCCGCCACAGTCAACGAAGTAAAGGAATCCGGCGTAAAGTGTCCTCTCTCAAGGGAGGAGGAGATGATTGCCTCCATTATGGACAGCGTGGATAAGTTCATGCAGACCTGCCTTACCCTGGAAAAAGAGCTCAAGAATGCCCACGAGATTTCTGATCCGTTTGAGAAGGCATGTGCTTACAGGGATAAAGTGTTCAAGAATATGAAGGTGCTCCGTTCTTATGGCGATGCTCTTGAAAGGGTGGTAGGAAAGACATACTGGCCGTTCGCCACATACGAAGATCTTTTGTTCAATATTTGAACAACCTGGCAGGAACCTTATTTTTTAAGTCCCAGCAGGATCACTGCCCCGAAGGTCAGGAGAATGCCTATGGCTTTTAACAGAGTCATAGGTTCTCCGTAAAGTCCGCATCCTACAAGGGTACCGACAAGGGGCTCCACAGTAACCAGAATTGCAGCCTTGCCAGTCTCTATCCTTAGCATTCCGTAGGTGTAGAACAGGTAGGGGAGCACTGTGCAGAAAAGTGCGATTCCTGCACCATAGAGCAGCAGCTGTGGCTGCATTATTCCACTTCCAAGTCCAAGTCCGGAGAACGGGATTATGCTTAATCCACAGAATAGGAATGTATAGAAGGTGATGGTAAGCACATGGTACTTCCTAAGTGCATAACGGCTGAAAATGGAGTAGAGAGCATAGCCTAAACCGGAGCCGAGCCCTATGATAAAACCCTTTACCGTGATGCCGCCTCCGTTCTGTCCAAGGCCGGAAACTAAGATACACCCCATAAATGTCATGACCAGAGCTGTCAGCTTGACTGCAGTGATCTTCTCCTTGAACAGAGCCAGAGAAAAAAGGATGACAAAGATAGGGGATGTGTAAAGCAGTATGACAGCCACCGATGCTCCCGATTCTATGATGGTCTGGAAATAGCACAGGGAGAAGAAAGTAAGGCTGATGACTCCGGTGCCTATGAACATCCAGATATCCTTAAGATTGAAGTACAGCAGCTTTTTATCGGTAATAAAGAGGTACGGTGCCATGATGACCGATGCTATGATTGCCCGGAGCTGCAGTATCTGGATCGGGGATAAATCAGATGCATTCAGACCTTTGATGAAAATACTTATGATGCCCCATAAGATTCCTGCGGCTATGACTGAAAGGGTGTACCTGGATTGCCTCATAATGATATTCTCATTATTTTTTGCTCTTTTTGCAAGTGGGAATAGAAATGCCCCTTTTATTTTTATATAAAAGACTATATGATATAAGAAAGCACACTTTTGTTATTTCTCTGGAGGAAAAGATGAATAAAAAGGCAATTGCAGCTGTGGCAAATTCAATCCGTGCACTTTCCATGGATATGATTCAGAAGGCAAAGTCAGGACACCCGGGACTTCCTATGGGATGTGCCGAGCTGGGAGCAGTGATCTTCGGCGAGGTGTTGAAGCATAATCCAAAGGATTCTAAATGGATAGACCGGGACCGTTTTGTTCTTTCCGCAGGACATGGTTCTGCACTTCTTTACAGTCTGCTGCACCTTTCCGGCTACGGAGTATCACTTGATGACATCAAGAGCTTCCGTCAGCTTGGTTCAAAAACTCCAGGACATCCTGAGTTCGGTATGACCGATGGTGTTGAGACCACTACAGGTCCTCTGGGAGCAGGATTCACAAATGCAGTGGGAATGGCAATTGCCGAAGCTATGCTGGCAGAGAGATTCAATACAAAACAGCACAAGATAATTGACCACTACACATATGTTCTTTCAGGAGACGGCTGCATGATGGAAGGTCTTACCTCCGAGGCAGCATCATTGGCCGGAAATCTGGGACTTGGCAAACTCATCGTGTTCTACGACGACAATGGAATCACAATCGAAGGCTCTACATCTCTGGCATTCACCGAGGATGTCAAGGCTCGGTTTGCCGCATACAACTGGCAGGTTCTTTCCGGCGATGCATATGATGTGGAAGGTGTGGCAAAGCTGGTTGCCCAGGCTAAGAAAGATACAAAGCGGCCGACTCTCATCTCCCTCAAGTCTGTTATTGGAAAGGGCTCTCCAAACCTGGCAGGAAGCCATAAGGTTCATGGTGCTCCCCTTGGAGAGGATGAAGTTAAGGCAACAAAGAAGGCACTGGGAATTCCGGAGAATAAAGATTTCTATATCTTCCCTGAGGCAAAAGAATATTTCAAGGATAAAGCAAAAGGGTGGAAGAAAGATTACGACAGCTGGAAGAAAACTTTTGCAGCATGGCAGAAGGCAAATCCGGATCTTGCAAAAGAGCTTGATGCATTCATGGCTGGCGGCGCAATAAAGACTGCCGGAATCAAGCTGCCTGTATTCAATGTGGGTGACAAGGTTGCAACCCGCAGTGCCAGCGGAAAGACACTGGTAAGCCTGTGCGCCGCTGTCCACAACCTGGTGGGCGGTTCTGCAGACCTGGCTCCGTCCAACAACACAGTAGTTCCTGACAACGGCGATTTCTCCAAGGACAACCGGAAAGGAAGAACACTCCACTTCGGTATAAGAGAGCATGCCATGGGCGGTATTGCAAACGGCCTTATCCTTCACGGAGGACTCCGCTCCTACTGTGCTACATTCATGTCCTTTGCTGACTACCTGCGGCCTACAGTGCGCCTTGCAGCTATCATGAAGATTCCTACAATCTTCATCCTTACACACGACTCAATCTATGTCGGCGAAGATGGACCTACCCACCAGCCTGTGGAACAGCTTGAGTCACTCCGTGTGATTCCAAACACACAGGTGCTCCGTCCAGGCGATGCACAGGAAACCGAGGTTGCATGGCAGATGGCTCTTGAGACACCTGACAGACCTACCTGCATGGCATTCACCCGGCAGAACATCGTTGTTTATCCGAAAGAGGACAAGCAGTGGAAGAAGAACATGCGCAAGGGTGCATATATTGTAAAGGATTGCAAAGGAACACCGGACGTAGTTGTAGTTGCCACCGGCTCCGAAGTTTCCCTGGCAGTGGAGGCGGCCGCAAAGACAAAGAAGAAGGTACGGGTTGTCTCCATGCCTTGCCGTGAGCTTTTCGAGGCCCAGAACTCAGCATTCAGGAACAAGATCCTTCCAAAGGGAGTCCGGGTAGTAGTTGCAGAGTGCGGTGTTCCTACAGGCTGGAAAGGCTATGCTCAGGATAAGGATATCCTGGCAGTCAAGACCTTCGGTGAGTCCGGCAAGTATGCTGATGTAGCTGCTGCCTTCGGCTTTACTGCTGACAACCTGGCTAAGATAATCAAGGGCTGATTAAGACTGAACTTGCTTCAGGCTGGCATAAGAGGGTTTTGTGACATTTCCAAAAGAGGTCAAAGAGTTTGCCGATGTCGTTTTCCGGGCCGGATATGAGATCTATCTGGTGGGGGGAGCAGTACGCAATTTAAAGCGGGGACTCCCTCCCGATGATTATGACTTCACCACAAACGCCACTCCTCAGCAGATAACTGCAATTTTTCATAAAGTTATTCCCACCGGTATTGAGCACGGAACAGTTACAGTGCTTTTCAAGGGCAATTCCTTCGAGGTCACAACTTACCGTATGGACGGTAAATACTCCAACTCCCGCCACCCAGACAGCATCACATACTGTACCGATATCTACGAGGATTTAAAGAGGCGTGACTTTACCATCAATGCAATGGCAATAGATGTCAGGAACGGCAATATCATCGATGCCCACGGCGGTATGGAGGATATTAAGAAGGGAATTATCAGA